>JACYYK010004840.1_pt1 | contig 11319 bp, 8 predicted proteins | sample 8236871 | NCBI WGS metagenome assembly JACYYK01 (sample SAMN14103087, study PRJNA606662) | landfill metagenome | isolation source: landfill solid waste inoculated with endophyte fungus Paravalsa indica | place: India:New Delhi, Okhla landfill site | collected 2017-11-05 | reverse complement strand
GCGTCGCGGCGCGAGAAATCGGGCGCCGGCCAGTTGTTGCGCCTGTCTCCCGTCGCGCGCCGTTTCAGGTCGGTCCAGATCCACACCGGCGGCAGGGCCATCGAAACGAGCCCGCCCGCCGCCAGCGGCAGGAAGCGGGCGGCCATGGGAAGCTGCGCGAACCAGGCGACGGCAAGCCACGCGACAAGGACGGCCCATAGGGCCGACATCGCCATGTTGATGGTGTGGAACAGCGGGGTGCCGGAAACGCGCCGATAGGCGAGGGCGGCGAAGGGCGCCGTCCATGGTTTGCGCATCATGACGCTCGCCGCCATGGCGCAGGCCAGCGCGAGCAGGACCAACGGAACGAGGATATCGATGAAGGCTGACGTCATGATGTTTCCCCGATCCCGTTTCGCGTGGAAGGGATAGGCGAGCGCGCGCAAGCTTGTGGATACCCTGAAATGGGTATGCTTGAATGGAGCGGGGCAGCGATCGGGCGTTCGGGGGATACCAACAAAATGGTATTCATCGCGGGGTGCGCGTTGTCGTATGGCAGGGTCGGCGCGATGCGCGGGCAGAGGGGCGGGAAGCGGAGTGAACGTCACAGGAAAGGGCCAGCCGGCCGAGCGGACCTATCGAATCATCCTCACCGAGGATGACGAGCCGGTCCGCAACCGCCTGTCCTCGCTGCTGCGCGGTTGGGATGGCAGCAACCTCGTTGCCGAATGCGCGACTCTCTCAGAAAGCATCGCCGCCATCGAGGCGCATCCGATCGATCTGCTGATCACCGACCTCAAGTTGCCCGACGGCAACGGCATCGAGTGCATCCGTGCGCTGCGTGCGAAACAGCCGGATGCCGAGGCGATGGTGATTTCCGTGCTCGCCGACGAGACCACCGTGCTTCAGGCGATCGAAGCCGGGGCCACCGGCTACCTGCTGAAGGATGCCGATTCGATCGATCTCATCCAGGCGGTCACCGATCTCATGCGCGGGCAGTCGCCGATCTCGTCGCGGATCGCGCGCGTGCTGGTGCGCCGCCTTGGGCTGCAGGCGCCCCACGGCCAGCCGGAACAGCCGGGCAAGAACATCCTTACGGCGCGCGAGATGGACATATTGTGGGGCATCGCCAAGGGCTTCACCAACGCCGAACTGGCCGAGCGGCTGGGAATCTCGCGGCAGACTGTGCCGGTCCATATCCGCAACATCTACCGCAAGCTCGAAGCGTCCAATCGCGCCGAGGCTGTGTTCGAGGCATCCCGGCTCGGGCTGATCAGGCTGTGAGCGAACAGGGTCGCCGTTCGTTGCCGGGCTTCGCTCCGTTCGTGGCGATTCTCGTTCTCACGCTCATGCTGGCCGCCGCGCCGCACTGGTTCCGCCTGCCGCCGCCCAGCGACACGCCGCCCCTGACCCATGCAACATTCAGTCTCGACGGCGGCAGCGAACAACTCGTGACCCTGCCGCACAGATGGCCTCACACGATCGGCTCCGGCCCCGCCCGCGGCACTTACCGCCTCGTTGTCGACCTGCCGGAGGCGAAGCCGCTCTACATCCTGATTCCCGCGGCGCAGCACGCGCTGACCGTGCGGCTGGACGGCCGTCGCCTGCGCGGCGGCGGAGCTGAGTCATGGAGCGAACCTGCGGTCGGGTCGAGTTATGCGATCCAGTTGCCGGTCACCGAGGCCACTTCCGCCGTGCTGGAGATCACCCTCCTGCGCGAGAGCGGCGGCATCCCCGGCTATCTGTCGCCGCTGTACCTGGCTGACGAGGAAGCCTATGAGGAGGTCCACTGGCTGTGGGACCTGACGAGCGGACCCAGCCGGGCGACGATGATCGGTCTCCAGACGCTGATGGTGATCGGCATCGCGACCGTCTGGCTGGCGCGGCGGCACGATCCGATTTTCGGCTGGCTGTTTCTCCTCAGCGCGGGCAGCATTGCATACACTCTCGCCGGTTCGTCGTTTCCTGCCTACGTTTCGGCTGGGCATCCCTACTTCGTCCTCGCCCTTTCTAGCTTCGGCCCGATGGTGGTCGGGCTTGCCATGTCGGTCGTCGGAATGCCCCGTCCCGCATGGCTCAAGGCCAGCGTCGTCGCCTTGCCGCTCGTTCTGGCCGTCAGCTTCGCGCTCGGCGTCCTGCCGCCCTTTGCCGTTGCGGTGAGCAGCGCTTTTATTGGAATAGGCGGGCATCTGGCCGCAGGGGTGGTGCTTGCGCGCAACGCGCTGCGCACCAGGGCATGGGACCAGGCATTGCTGGCCGCGCCGTTCCTGCTGGTCGGCTGGTACGGGGTGCGGGACGTCGGGATCATCACCGGCATGATCGACGGCACCGTGCTGCTCGGGTCCAAGGCGCGGCCGCTGACCGCTGCTGCCGTGCTGGTTCTGCTGATGCGGCGGCTGGCGCAGAGCCTGGGAGAGCTGGACGGCATCAACGAAACGCTACGGCAAAAGCTGGCGGCGCGGGAGGCGGAATTGTCGGCGCTCCACGCGAAGGAGCGGGTCCGCACCGCGCAGGCCGCGCGCGAGGACGAACGCGAGCGCCTGATGCGCGACCTGCATGACGGGCTGAGCGGTCATCTCGTGTCGATCATCGCGCTTTCGGAATCCGATACCGGCAATCCGCAGGCCATCGAGCGCGCCGCCCGCGCCGCGCTCGACGACCTCCGCCTCGTCGTCAACTCACTCGACCTCGACGACGGCGATCTTCTTCCCGCCCTTGCCGGCCTGAGGGAAAGGTTCGAACCGCAGCTTCGCCGGCTCGGCTTCGAACTCGACTGGTCCATGGAAAACCTGCCGCCGGTCAGCGGCGTCACCCCGGCCAATGCATTGTCCATCCTGCGCATCCTGCAGGAAGGCATCACCAACGCGCTCAAGCACGGCGCCTCCAACAGGATCGCCGTCGAGGGGGCCGGTTCGGACGCCGGCAAAGCGGTGCTGTCGATCCGCAACGGTGCCATGGACCTGTCCGTGATGGGCAAGGGGCATGGTGTCGGCAACATGAAGCGGCGTGCCGAGGCACTGGGCGGCAGTGTCAGCCTCGACATCGCCGACGGGAACGCATCGCTGACCGTTGCCCTGCCGACCCATCTGGCGGACTGACGACCGTGCTGGATGGACCTGGCGGCAATGCGTTCAGCCGAAGCTGGCGTGCAGCTCCAGCACCTTCTGCGCCTGCTTGAGGTGAGGGATGTCCAGCATCCGCCCCTCCAGCCCGACCGTACCCGCATTGCCGGCCTGCTCGAAGGCCGCAATGATACGCCGGGCTTCGTCGACTTCGCCGGCTGACGGCATGAAAGCTTCGTTGATGATGTCGACCTGCGCGGGATGGATCGCGAAGCGGCAGTTGAAGCCTTCGCGCCGTGCCTCGACACAGCTTGCCCGAAGCCCCGCATCATCGCGGAAATCGACATAGAGCGTCTCGATGGCGCGCACGCCGGCGGATTTCGCGGCGAGGAGGCACTGGCTGCGCACCATCCGGTAGGTGAAGGCCCAGCCTCCATCCGCCCCGACATTCGTGGCGGCGCCGATCGCGCTGCTGAGGTCCTCTGCACCCCAGGTCAGGCCCCAGAGCCGGGGCAGTGCCGCGTGCCGGTAGTCGCCGAGGGCGAAAGGCGCCGCGGCGGTCTCGGTCGCGACGGCAAGGATGCCGATGTCGTCGCCGCTGATCCCTGCCTTGGCGGCCAGCGCGGCGATGAAGTTCGATGCCGTCGCGACATCCTGCGGGCCTTCGCATTTCGGCAGGAGGATGCCGCTCAGCGCCGGCGTGACGACGGCGCAGAGATCGTCCAGCGCATACTCGGTCGTCAGCGGATTGATCCTGACCCAGAGGGCGCCACGATACTCGTCCGGCGGGCTGGAAAGGAGGTCGGCAAGACGTTGCCGTGCGGCCTCCTTGCGGTCGGGCATCACTGAATCCTCCAGATCCAGCACCAGGGCATCGGCCGCCGTCTGGAACCCCTTGGCGATCTTCTTTTCGCTGTCTGCGGGAACGAAGAGCAGCGATCTCAAAGGCTTGGCATTTCCATACTGCATGGCGGCATTCCGGTTCGGGGTTATCGTTTCAGACAATTTCAGTTCCTCCCGGTTCGTTCCCGATGCCCGCGAACGGACCAACGCGACGCTATTCACAAAACGACTTTACATGCTCCGTTCGTAAATGCAATAAATGGTCAGTCCAAATTATCGGGGTCGAATCGGAGCGGGCTGCGCCCCTTGGGAGTGCCGATCGTCCCCTGGGTTTCTGCAGGCCGAGGCCTGGGAGGAGAAGCTATGCAGCATACTGCAAACATGCAGGCCCCTGAGCATGAATCGCTGATGAAGCGGCCGCTCGATGGCATCACCGTCATCGACCTCGGGCAGATCTACAACGGACCCTATGCCACATTCCTGATGGCGATGGCCGGCGCGAAAGTCATCAAGATCGAGCCGCCCGGGGGCGAGAAGATGCGCCGGCGCGGCAGCGTCGGAGGTGCGATGCTCCCCTTCGCGATGCTGAATTCTAACAAGGAATTCATCACGCTGAATCTGAAGTCGCCGGAAGGGTTGGAGTTGCTGCACCGGATGGTGGCCAAGGCCGACATCGTGCTGGAGAATTTTGCGCCCGGCACGATGGACAGGCTGGGGGCAGGCTACGAGGCGCTCAAGGCGATCAATCCGCGGATCATCTACGCGGCCGGCACGGGCTACGGGTCCTTCGGGCCCAACCAAAACATGCTGGCGATGGACCTGACCGTCCAGGCAATGTCCGGCGTCATGGCCTCGACCGGCTTTCCCGACAGGCCGCCGGTCAAGGCAGGACCGGCGCTGTGCGACTTCTTCGGTGGAATCCACCTCTATGGCGCAGTGATGACGGCGCTCGTCCGGCGCGAGAGGACAGGGCAGGGCTCGCTTGTCGAGGTTTCGATGCTCGAATCCGTCTACCCCGCGCTCAGTTCGACGCTGGGCCTCTATTACGGATCGGGCGGTGAGAATCCTCCCCGGACTGGGAACCGGCACGGCGGGCTGGCTGAGGCGCCCTACAACGTCTACGCCTGCAAGGATGGCTGGGTGGCGCTGCTGTGCGTCAGCGATCAGCATTGGAAGGGGCTCGTCGAGGCAATGGGCCGCCCCGACATGCTCGACGCCCCCAAATTCCACGATCTCCAATCCCGCGTCGACAATATCGATGAGCTGGACGGGATCATCGAGGGCTGGACCCGCGACCACACCAAGGATGAAATGACCCGCATCCTGACCGCCAAGCGCATTCCCTTTGCGCCGGTGCGCGAGATCGATGAGGTCGTCAACGACCCGCATATGCATGCACGCGGCACGCTCAAGCGAATCGACCATCCCGAACTGGGGAATGTCGTCCTGCCCACGGGACCGATGATCTTCCCGGGATCCGAGGGACTGGATCTCGTGCCCAGCAAGCACCTCGGTGCCGACAATGCATCCGTCTACGCGGACTGGCTCGGCGTCGGATCAGAGGAACTGTCCAGCCTGATGGAGCGCGGTGCCGTCTGATCGCACGCGGCATCCCCGGTTGCTAACGACCTGCAAAAGGAACCACCATGAATTTCGAGTTTACCGACGAGCAAAATGCGATCCGGGAAGGCGTCGCGGCCGTCGCGCGCCAGTTCGACGACCACTATTGGGCGCGCAAGGAGGCCGAGGAATCCTTCCCCTTCGAGTTTCACCGCGCCATGGCCGAAGGCGGCTGGCTGGGCATCACCATGCCCGAGGAATATGGCGGTTCGGGCCTCGGCGTGATCGAGGCTTCCATCATGATGAACGAGGTCGCGCGCCACGGCGGCGGATCGGCGGCCATCTCGACCATTCATATCAATCTCTTCGGTCCGCATCCGATCATCGTCTTCGGGACGGACGAGCAGAAGGCGGAATGGATTCCCCCGCTCGTCAGCGGCAAGGATCAGGTCTGCTTCGGCGTTACCGAGCCGGATGCCGGCCTCGACACGACCCGCATCAAGACCTTCGCCCGCAAGGTCGATGGCGGCTATGTCATCAACGGCCGGAAGCTCTGGACCTCCACGGCGCAGGTGGCGACGAAGATCCTGATCCTGGCGCGGACCACCCCGATCGAGGAGTGTAAAAAGCCTACCGACGGGATGACGATCTTCTACACCGACCTCGATCGCTCCAAGATCGAGGTGCGCAAGATCCCCAAGATGGGCCGCGCCGCCGTCGATTCCAACGCCACCTTCATCGACGACTACTTCGTTCCCGACGCGCACCGCATCGGCGAGGAAGGCAAGGGCTTCTCCTACCTGCTCCACAGCCTCAATCCGGAGCGGATTCTCGTCGCGGCCGAAGCCATCGGCATGGGGCATGACGCGCTGGGCCGCGCCTCGCGCTACGCGCGGGAACGGGTCGTTTTCGGGCGACAGATCGGTCAGAACCAGGGGATACAGCATCCGCTGGCTGAAAACTGGATCGAGCTCGAGGCGGCCATGGCCATCACCATGAAGGCGGCATGGCTTTACGACGCGGGCAAGTCCTGCGGTGCGGAGGCGAATGCGGCCAAGTATCTGGCGGCGAGGGCAGCCTACAAGGCGTGCGAGCAGGCGGTGCTGACCCATGGCGGCCTGGGATATTCGAAGGAATATCACGTCGAGAGGCTGCTGCGCGAAGTGATGGTCTTCCGGATCGCGCCGGTGACGGAACAGCTGATTCTGTCGTTCATAGCCGAGAAAGTCCTGGGACAGATGAAGAGCTATTGAGATCCGATCGATTGGCCCGCAGCGGGTTCATCCCGCTGCCCCGACTGGCATGAACAGGATCGCGTTTTCTCATGGCCCTTCCGCCACCCGAGCCGCAAGAACGCAAGATATTCCTGACCGCCTTCCTGGCGGGCTTCGTGTCGTTCGGGCTGCTCTACTCGCCGCAGCCGATCTTGCATCTGTTCACGCAACGCTTCGGCGTGCCTCCGCATGTCAGCGCGCTGGCGATCTCCCTGCCGACGCTGTTCCTCGCGTTCTCGTCGATCTTCATGATCTACCTGCGCGGCCGTATCGCGCTCGGCCGGGTTGTGCCCGTTGCCATCGTCGCGGCCGCCGCGGCGAACATGGTTGCCGTGCTGGCCCCTTCGTGGACCGTCGTCATTGTCGCGCGCGGCGCGGTCGGCATCATGATCGGGCTGGTGCCGGCCTCCGTGATGGCCTTTGTGGCCAAGGCGATCCCGGCACAGCGCATGGGCCGGGCGATGTCATGGTACATTGCCGGAACCGGCTCGGGCGGACTGATCGGGCGGCTGGCGGCGGGTCTTCTGACCGAGGCCCATGGCTATCAGGCGGCGCTGGGCGCCATCAGCGTCATTTCCCTCGTGATCGGCCTGTTTCTGTGGTTCAGCTTTCCGTCCGAGACGAAGCGGCAGGGCATGGATCCGGTGCCGCTCGGCATCGACCTTGCGGCTTTGCGGCGGGCCGCGCTGACGCCGTCGGCCCTGAGCATCTACGTGCTGTGTTTTGCGTTGATGAGCAGTTTCGTCGGCATCTTCAACTACCTGTCCTACCTTCTGTCGTCGCGTTTCGGCTTGTCGGAAGGCAGCCTCACGATGGGTTTCCTGCCGCTGGCGTCGGGAATCCTGGCCGTGCCGGTGTTCGGGCGCCTTTACGACCGGTTGGGGCCGCGGGTGATGCTTTGCTTCGCCTTCGCGATGATCATCGCCGGTGCGTTTCTGACCGTGACGGATTCGCTCGTGCTGCTTTTCGTCGGTATCACGGCCATCGCGCTCGGAGCCTTCTCAGGACACAGCTCGGCGAGTGCGACGCTGGGCCGGCTGGTGGAGGTCGACAAAAACTATGCGTCGTCGATCTACATGTTCTCCTTCTACTTCGGGGCCAGCGTGACCGGCTATTCCACCGGCATTCTGTATCATCTGGGCGGCTGGGACTGGGTCGCGGGCTTTACGGTGGCGCTGGCTGCGGCCGGCCTCGCCATAACGCTGATCTTCGTGGGCCGCGTCCCGAAGGACGGAGCCAGCCCCGATGAGACAGCACCGGCGCGGCACAGGAAATCGATTCCAAGGTGAAATTCTTGCAGCGAGAGGGAAACGATGAACCCGTCATCCGTGCACCGCTTTCCGATTCGCGCGATCGAGGCAGGATCGCTCGGCCCGTCAATTGCCGGCGCGCGCGAGATTTATGTCTCGGGTTGTTCGGCGGAAATTGCAGGCCTGCCGGACCTGCTGGGACCGGAAACCGCCGGGGCGACGGTCACCGGCGTCTTCAGTCCGATCCTGAACACGCGATCCTATGCCGACGCCGCACTGTCGCGGCGCTGCCGGACTTTCTTTCTGAACGACGCGCTGCGGAATGATCTGGTCGGCGGGGCGGTCGATTTCTGTCCGTGGACCTATTCGAGCATGACGCGCTGGCTGAGCGCGCCGGGCCGCTTCGACGCTGCGGTGGTCATGGTATCCCCGCCGGACGAGAACAACCATTGCAGCTTCGGCACGCAGACGGATTTCCTGCCGGAATTCTACACCGACGTGCCGCGCCTGATCGGCGTGATCAATCCCAACATGCCGCGGACCCGGGGCACGCCGGGCATTCCGCCCGACCGTTTCTCCGCGGTCTTCGAGCTTGACGCGCCGCTTCCCGAGTTCGTCGGGGATGCGGGAAAGGCGGACCCGGTCAACGACATCATAGCGAGGAACGTCGCGGGGCTGATTCCAGACAATGCCACGCTGCAGATGGGGATCGGGCGGGTTTCGCAGGCGGTCGCCGTCGCGCTGGTCGGGCATCGCGGCTTGCGCATTCATTCCGGACTGGTGGACGACAACGTCATTCGGCTCGAGGAGGCCGGGGCACTCGACCCGTCGGCGCCCATCGTGACCGGCGTGGCGATGGGGACGCGCGCGCTCTATGACATGATCGACGGCAATCCGCGCTTCAGCTTCAGGACCTCGACCTTCACCCATTCCGCCGAGGTGATCGCGCGGCAGCCGGCATTCGTCGCAGTCAACACCGCGCTTCAGGTCGACCTGTTCGGNNCGGGGCGCTCAGCGCAGCAAAGGCGGCATGAGGATCATCGCGCTTCGTGCACAACGCGGACGTCGCGGCAAAGGCGGCATCGTGGGCCGCCTCTGCGAACCCCATCTCGTCACGGCCGCGCGCTACGACATCGATCTTGTGGTGACCGAGAACGGCGTCGCCGATCTGCGGGGACGGTCGCTGGATCAGAGAGCCGAAGCGTTGATCGCGATCGCAGACCCCGTGGATCAGACGGAACTTACGGAAAACTGGTCGAGCATCAGGCAGGCGGCATTCGCCTGAGCCGGGCAAATGAAGGAGGACAAGGCATGACGGAAAGGACGCTGCGTGACATGGAGGGCCGTGTCGCCGTGGTGACGGGTGGCGCGAGCGGCATCGGGCTGGCAACAGCGCGCGAACTTGGGCGCCGGGGCGCAAGCGTGGCCATCTGCGACATCGACGAGGACAAGGTTCACGCCATTGTGCAGGAACTGGCGACGGAAGGGCTGCACGCCGAGGTCTACGCGCTGGATGTCGCGGATCGCGCCGGATGCGCTGCGGTGGCACGGAAGATACGCGACGATCAGGGACCGGTTGCGATCCTGGTCAACAACGCCGGAATCGCGGGCGCGGCCCGTCTGGGCGACGAGCATTCGGGCGAGCAATGGGACCGGGCGATGGCCGTCAATCTGACGGGCATGTACAATCTGTCGGTGGCCTGTCTGGACGACCTGAAGGAGACGCGCGGCGTCGTGGTCAACATCTCGTCGGTCGTGGCTTTCACCAGCGGGTTCGCGCAGGCGGGATATGCCGCCTCGAAAGGCGGGGTCCGCTCGCTGACCCAGGCGATGTGCCGGGAGCTGTCCCGCTTCGGCATTCGCGTGAATTGCGTGGCCCCGGGCTACATCGAAACGCCCATGACCTCGACACACAACGACAAGTTCATGGAATGGCTGCGTTTTCACTGCCCGATGCGCCGATATGGAAAGCCCGAGGAACTGGCTCGCGCGATCGCCTTCCTCAGCTCCGATGAGGCAAGCTTCATCACCGGTGTGACCTTGCCCGTGGATGGGGGCTATCTGGCCGTTTGACGGCGGCTTATTGCGCCTTCGGGTGCGGTTGTGCGGGCTTGGGATCCAGATGTTCACCGTATGCGGTCACGTGGCGCGTCATCCGGCGGCGCGCCGCATCCGCATCGCCCTCGGCGATAGCGTCGGTGATGCGGCGGTGTGACCGGGCGACGACCGACCGGATTTGCGGGTCGAATTCCGAGCGTTCGGTGGCGAGATACAGCGCCGAGCTGATCGAGGTCATGAAGGACAGGAACAGCGGATTGTGGCTGGCCCGCACAACGGCCGTATGCCACTCGATGTTCAACTGGCTGAAGCGACGGATATCCGCGACGGTCTTGTCGGTTTTGTCGAGGTTGTCGTAGAGCGCGGCGATGTCTTCGTCGGTTCGCTGGCGGGCGGCCTGTGCCGCGGCAACCGGCTCGATGGCCTCGCGAACTGCAAGCAGATCCGAAAACCGGATGTCATGCCCCTGAATGAAGAGATCCAGCGACCGGCTGACCGCCTCGCCATTCGGCGCCTGGATATATGATCCGCCGCGGCGCCCGCGACGAACCTCGATCAGGCCCTTGGCGCCGAGAATCCGGAGCGCCTCGCGGACGGTGGCGCGGCTGACCTTGTGAAGAACCATGAGGTCTCGTTCCGCCGGCAGCGATTCACCGATCGACATGCCTCCCTGGACGATCTTCTCTTCGAGAACTTCCGCAAGTTCAAGCGAGCGGACGCCGCCCTCCACCTTTGGGGGAGGCGTCGTTTTCCGCGTCTTGTCTTCTGGTCGCATGTCCATTCGAAGTAATCTTACCTCAGCGCAATTCAAAGGCTTGTTCGCGGGCAGGCTATCGCGAAGCGCAGCCGGGTTCACCCGATCTGTCGAGCCTGATTGCCACAAGTTTATGCTTTGCTGTCGCTGCGAATGCAACCCGTTAGCTGGCGCCGGATGGCCTGAGCGGGCACGGCCGGCTTGACAGGGCCATGAAGCGATCTTAATAAGGTCTGACCATATAATTTCGCTGAATAGCCCGTCTGGAGGAGGAACTGAATGGCTGGTCTCTACTATGAGGAATTCGAGATCGGGCAGGTGTTCCAGCATGTCGCCCGACGCACGGTGACCGAGAGCGACAATGTCTGGTTCTCGATGATGACCGGCAATCCCGCCGCGATCCACATCGACGAGGACTATTGCCGCAAGCACACCGAGTTCGGCCAGCGCATCGTGAACAGCGCCTTCACGCTGGGTCTGGTCATCGGCCAGTCGGTGGGTGATACGACCCTCGGCACAACGGTGGGCAATCTGGGTTT
>JACYYK010002690.1_pt6 | contig 11323 bp, 12 predicted proteins | sample 8236871 | NCBI WGS metagenome assembly JACYYK01 (sample SAMN14103087, study PRJNA606662) | landfill metagenome | isolation source: landfill solid waste inoculated with endophyte fungus Paravalsa indica | place: India:New Delhi, Okhla landfill site | collected 2017-11-05 | reverse complement strand
CACTTCCAGGGACTTGACCTGGCAACGGCTTCGTGCCCGGCATCACCTCCCGATCGCGACTTCTCGCGACGGTGTGGGAAGTGCCACCAGGCCCGGCGGTCCAGGCTCTTGTCGAGGTCGTCAGGAGCCGCAGAGAATGGAGAACGGCTCGTCCCGCCGAGGCCCTCCGGTGCACAGCGCACCAGGCCGAGCGTCGACAGCCGCAGAACCCGAGAACGCCCCACAGGGAGCGACCCTCGCCGCGCCTCGCCCCTGCGGGGGCAGGGCGCGACGTCCTGGAAAGAGAGAGTGACGATGGACTGGCGCCACCGTGCCGAGTGCCTCAACCATGATCCCGAGCTGTTCTTCCCGATCGGGAACACCGGACCGGCGATCACGCAGATCCAGGAGGCGAAGGCGGTGTGCCAGAAGTGCGACGTCATGACGGCGTGCCTCAAGTTCGCCCTCGAGTCCGGTCAGGACTCGGGCGTCTGGGGCGGCCTGTCCGAGGACGAGCGCCGCTCCCTCAAGCGCCGCAACGCGCGCGCCCGCCGCGCCAGCTGACCCCTCGCCTGCGGCGCGCCTCCTCAGCGTCGCAGGCCGCCCCCGGGGCCGTGCCGCGAGCCGCTCCCGAGGCTGCGCCGCGGGCCACCGCCGCGGCAGTGCCGTCGGCCTCCCCCGGGACCCTCGCCGAGCACCCCGGGGCTCCGTACCTCCCCCTCAGATCGTGAGCGGGTCGAGGTAGACGTCCACGATCGCGCGGGTCCCGCCCTCGCCTCGGTCCTCCCAGGTGAGCGTGCCGCCGAGCTGCCCCTGCACCAGCGTGAGGGCGATGTTCGTGCCGAGACCGGTCGGCTTCGCCGCCCCCATGCCGTTGCCGTCGTCCTCGATGCAGATCACGAGATGGGAGCCCGTCCGCTCGCTGCGGATCGTGAGCGTCCCGCCGGTCTCGGAGAGCCCGTGCTCGACCGCGTTGGTCGCCAGCTCGGTCACCACCAGGGCGAGCGGCGTCGCCTCCTCGGCGCGGATCGTGCCGACCCGTCCGATCTTCTCCGTGCGCACCTCGACCTGCCCGTCGGTCAGACGCGGGCTGCCCGCCCGGTGCACGGTCGCGCTCGCCGCGTCGACGGCGAGGCGCAGGCACCGGTCGATCACCTCGTCGAAGTGGACCGCCTCCTCCGAGCCCTGCAGCAGCGATTCGTGCACGAGCGCGATCGTGGAGACGCGCCGCATGGCCTCGGCGAGCGCCTCCCTCGCCTCGTCGGTCTTCATCCGCCGCGACTGCATCCGCAGCAGCGCCGCGACGGTCTGGAGGTTGTTCTTCACCCGGTGGTGGACCTCGCGGATCGTCGCGTCCTTGGTGATCAGCTCCCGCTCCCGACGCCGCAGCTCGGTCACGTCGCGCACCAGGATCACGGCGCCGGTGCGCTTGCCGGCATCGGTCAGCGGCACGGCCCGCAGGGACAGGGTGCCGCCCCGGGCCTGCATGTCCGAGCGCCAGGCCGCCCGCCCCATCAGCACCAGCGGCAGCGACTCGTCCACGGGGCTGCGGGACTGCAGCACCTCGGTGGACAGCTCCGCGAGGGTGGTCCCGGTCATGTCGCCGGCGATCCCGAAGCGGTGGAAGGCGGAGCGGGCGTTCGGGGAGGTCCACTGCACCACTCCCGCCTCGTCGAGCTCGACGACCCCGTCGCCCACGCGGGGCGCGCCGCGGCGGGGCGGGATCGGGGCTCCCTCGATGGGGAAGGCGCCGTGCTGGAGCATCGTCAGCAGGCGCGCGCCGAGCCGGCGCTGGTGGGTCTCGTTGTCGCTCGGGTCGTTGTCGGACTCGGGCGCCTCGGCGGCGAGGACGGCCAGGGTGCGGCCGTTCTTGCGGACCGGGACCATCACGCCGGTGGCGCTGCGGCCCTCGCGCTCGATCCGGGTGGGCTCCTCGGAGGGCTCGCCCCCGGCCAGCAGCCGGGCGATCTCGGCGCCCTCGGCATCCTCCGCGCCGTCGACCCCGACGGTGCGCACGGTCCCGACGGGATCCTCGTAGTAGACGGTCGATCCGGTCGCCGGACGGCAGTGCGCGACGGCGAGCGGGCCGTCGTCCTCCGCCAGCCACAGCACGAGGTCGGAGCGCAGCAGATCGGACAGGAGGTTCCAGTCCCCGACGAGGTGCTGGAGCCAGTCCGCCTCCTTCTCGGTGAGGGCACGGTTGTCGGCGAGGAACTTGGACAGGCTCGGCATGGGGCCAGGATATGCGTCGGCCCGGGTGTGAGCGCGAATCGCCCGCCCGGCCTGCTCTAGGCTGACGCGGACATCTCCCGAGGGAAGGACCCCGATGAAGCTGCGCGAGACCCTGCACCTGCCCCTTCCAGCCCGTTCGGCCGCCGCGATGTACGCCGATCCCGAGTACGCGGCGATCCGTCGGGAGACGCTCGGTGCGAACGAGGCGACCTCGCACGTCGAGGGCGATCCCGCCGGGTCGTTCACGGTCACGACCGAGCTGGTGCTGCCCACGGACCGGGTCCCGGACATCGTCCGCCCCTTCGTGGGCGCCGCCGTGACGGTGAAGGAGGTCCAGTCCTGGTCCGGTCCCGAGCCCGACGGCTCGCGCACCGGCACGATGCGCCTGGACGTGGTGGGGACCCCTGCCGGCCTGACGGGGACGCTGCGCCTCGCGGCCCTGGACCAGGCGCGCAGCGACGTCGAGATCGACGGGGACCTGGTGGCGAAGGTTCCGCTGCTGGGGTCGAAGATCGAGAAGGCCGCCGTGCCGTACGTGTCCACGGTGCTGCGGGCCGAGGAGCGCTCCGCCGCGGCCTACCGGGACCGCTCGGGCGCCTGAGGCAGGGCGTTCAGCCGGCGGCCTCGGCCCCGTCGAGATAGGCGAGGGCCTCGCGCGCCTCGGCGACGTCGAACCACAGCAGGGCGGGGTCGGTGTCGTCGGCCTCGGCCGCGGCGGCGTCGAGCTCGGTGACGTGGAAGCTCGCGATCCGCGCCGAGGCGGAGGTGCCCAGGAGGACGCCGAAGGCACCGCCGTCGTCGGCGTCGCCGATCGCCGCATCCGGCACGTCCAGGGCGATCACCATCGCGCGCTGCGTCGAGGATCCGGCGCCGTAGGCGACGTGGACGGCGTCCTGCAGCGCCTCGTACTCGAGGTCCTCGAGATCCTCGCCGGGGAAGTCCCGCTCGGCCGACGCGGTGACGGCCCAGGCCGCACGTCCCGCAGGGAGCTCGAGGCGGGTGCTCGCGAGCTCGAGGGAGGCGCGATCCGGTGCGGTCAGCGGCAGGTAGATCCTCATGCCGTCATCCTCTCACCGGCGGGCACGCTCGAGCACGCGCTCCCTCCATCCGCGCGCCGGTGCCGGGGATGCTCCCGCCTCCGGCTCTCCGCCGGCTCCGTCCTCCTCGGCGGCGGGGACGAGCATCGAGGCGGCGATGTCGCGCAGCCCGCGGCGCAGGGGCGAGCGGGGCGCGGCCTCGCTGAGCAGCGCGCCGTCCCACACTGCAGTGCGGCAGGCGACGGGGTCGTCGGGCAGCAGGTGCAGGGAGTCGACCTGCATGCGGGAGGCGATCAGGTCGCGCAGCCGGTCGCCGGGGACCGGCGCACCGACCCGGTTGACGATCACGTGAAGCTCCTGCACGCCGAGCTCCTCGAGGCGGCCGTGGTCCCGCAGCAGCCGAGTGATGCTCACGGGATCGGCGCCGACCACGGCGATCACGGCGTCGGCGGCCTCGAGCGTGCTGAGGGCGGCGGAGTTCCGCTGCGGCGCGGCGGTGTCGTAGCTGAGCTCCTCGTCCTCCTCCAGCACGGGGCCGATGTCGGCGATGACGGTCTCGCCGCGTCGGCGCAGCGCGTTCCACACCCCGTCCATCGCCCCGCGCCGCAGCTCCGCCCACCGGCCGGGCACGCCGATGCCGGAGAGCAGGCGCAGGTGGGGCTGCACGACGGGCAGGAGCGCGTCGAGGGTCTCCTCGGTGAGGGTGTCGCGGTCGTGGGCGCGGGCGGCGGCGACCAGTCCGGGGGCCTCGTCGAGCACGCCGAGGAGCTGGCTCAGGGAGGGGCCGTAGGTGTCGGCGTCCACGAGCACCGTGCCGTGCCCGGCCAGAGCGGTCTCCGCGGCGAGGTTCGCCGCGATGGTCGAGCGCCCCGGGGCGCCCGTCGGCCCCCACACGGCGACCAGGCGTCCCGCCTCCTGCGCCGGCTCTGCGGCCGCCTCCTGCACCCAGTCCTCGTGCTCCTCCCCGCCGGAGACCGCGGCGGTGACCGTGGCGAGGATCTCGTCGATCGGGGCGTCGGAGCTCAGCACGTGGCGCAGGCCCACGGTGGTGGCCTCGGACTCCTCGCGGGAGCGCAGCCCGATCACCGCGGCACCGCGGAGCATCGTCGCGACGGCGTCGCGGCTGAGCCCTCGCACGGAGAGGTCCACGAGGACCACGTCCCCGATGCCCGCGGAGACGACCGCGAGGGTCTCGGTGAGGTCCGCACAGCGGCGCACGACGCGCGCGGGGCGGGAGCGGTCCATCGCGAGGTCGTGGACGATGCGGACCTCGTCGCTGCCCGAGGCGCACAGGACGATGTCGATCACGGCGTGACCCCATGGGCGCCGGGCACCCCGATCACGTCGAGGCGCTCGTCCTGGGAGAGGACCTCGAGCACCGCGGCGAGGTCGTCGGCCGGCACGAGGACCTCCACCGACATCGAGCGCATGCCCAGCGAGCTCCCCTCGTCGATGCGGCGCACCACGGCGTCGGGCACGAGCAGCTCGGCCTCGCCGGTGCCGCCGTCGTCGACCGACGGCGAGGTGTGCCACAGCTCGACGGAGGAGCCCGGCACCACGGACTCGGCGACCGTCGCCTCCACCGGGATCACCACGGGTCGCAGCGGCACGTCTTGGCTCTGCCCCACCGCGGAGACGGGGACCAGCTCCCCCGCCTGGACGGTCTGCGTGGCGACCGCGCCCTCGGGGATCGCCTCGAGGGTCCCGACGTACTGCTCGCGGTGGTCGCCGAGCCGGAGCTCGACGGTGGCGAGGTCGGCGCTCTCCAGCGGATCGCCCGGCACGATCGGACCGCGCGCCACGAGCACGGACGTCGTGGCGGAGAGCCGGGAGACGAGCAGCGCCCCCATCAGCACGCTCGCCAGCACGAGCACGATCCCGACGATCAGCCGAGGATCCTTCCATCTCGGCGCGCGCAGCCTCATCACCGGTGCAGTGGCCCCCACAGCTGTCCCCCGTCCCCCTCGTCCGTCCCCTGGTTCTCGGCACGCTCGCGGCGCGCCTCCCGGGAGATTACGGCAGTAGGGGCCTCGATGGGGGCGGTCCGCCCCGACTGTGGAAAACCTGCCCGGCGCGTTCGTCCACAGCTCCCGCCGCCTGTCGGCTCGGGGATGAGAGACTGGGTCGACCTGCTCGTCCCGGACCGGAAGGATCGTCGATGCCGCCACGCTTCGTCCCGCTCTCCGATGTCGCGGAGACTCTGTCGATCTCGGCCTCGCAGGCGTACGCCCTCGTACGCTCCGGCGAGCTGCGCGCGATCAAGGTGGGCGGCCGAGGCCAGTGGCGGGTCGAGGTCACCGAGCTCGAGTCCTACATCGAGCGGAGCTACCGGCGGACGGAGGCGCTGCTCGAGGAGGAGCGCGCACTCGAGCGCGACGCGTCCGGGGGCCGCTCCTGACCGTCCCGGCGACCGCCGACGACCGCTCCTGAGCCGGCTCAGCACGTTCCCCGGCCGCCGGGGCTCCCCCGTGCCGCACCCGTCCGCCCTGGCCGGCGCCGCACCGGTTCCCCTCAGCGCGGCAGCACCGCGAGCAGGGAGGACATGGTCACCGTGAGCCGGGCAGAGCCGGGCACGCTGCTGGACTCCCCCGTCGGCAGCGACAGCACGTCCAGCGCATCCGCGCCGACACCGGCGATCCTGCCGAGCACGGTGCCCGCGGTCGTCTCCAGACGCACGACGCTGCGGTCCCGTGCGATCTCGCGCAGCACCGACCCCAGCCGCAGCGGCGAGCGCAGCGACTCCTCCGCCGGCCGGGCCCGCGAGGAGAGGCCCTCCACGATGCCGATCGCGGCGAGCGGCACGACGGCGCGCTGAGCAGTGCGGGTCTCGCGCAGCGAGACCCACTCGGCGCCGACCTCCTCCACGGCCCCCGCCAGGCGCAGCCCCGATCCGACGTGCAGGGTGAGCTCGCGCCGGCCCGCACCGCGGAGCCGGTCGGCCAGGGTCAGCTGGGCGCGCTCGGCACGCGCGAGGTCCTCGGAGACGGCCCGCAGCTCCTCCTGCTCGTGGTGCTCGAACCGTCCCTCGAGGTCCTCGAAGATCCTCTCGAAGCGCATGCGCCCACTGTAGGGCGCGCCGGGCGACGGCCGGGCCCGGACGGCACATCGGGGACGAGGACGCGTCCGGGCGGGGACGCGGACCAGCCCGCCGGGACCGGGACCGTTCCACCGGGACCGGGACGCGTCCTCCGGGAGGGGCGACCTCCCCTCCACAGCCGGCCCGGATCAACAGCGCCACCTCGAACAGTTGCGGCCTGCATCACATCGGGCTACCTTTCCTCATATGCGATCCAGTCGCACCAAACTGCATCAAACGACATCATCGGGATGAACGGCGAGCGGGGAGACCGACGCCGCGGAGCATGAGGCGAGGGGAAGGCCATGGGGGACCGGGGACGGGAGCAGGCAGCACAGGGAGCGGGGGCCTCGTCGCTGGGCGCCGTCGCCGCCGCCGGAGGTGCGGTCGCGATGACCCAGGCGGCGAGGACGCTCGGGAGCACCGCGGGCAGCGCTCACGGCGAAGAGCAGCTGATCGGCTGGGTGCTCGTGGGGCTGGCCGGCGCGGGGGCGCTGCTGTGCCTGTACCTCGCGCTGATCTGGGGGCTCGCCGCCGCGATCCTCCTGGCCGGCCCCGCGGGGCGGACCGGCCGTCTGCTGCTGCCGGCCCTGCGGGTGCTGGCCCCGCGCCTCGCCCGTCGCCTGAGCATGGGCGCCGCGGTCGCCACCGCCGCCACCGGGCTGGTGCTCGGTCCGGCGCTGGCCAGCGAGCAGCTCCAGCTCGAGGAGAGCGCCCCGGCCTCGTCCCAGACCTCGCAGGAGCTCCCCGGTGACGAGCCGGCGACGCCGGAGCCCGAGGCGCCCCAGGAGGCCGGCGCCGGGGAGCCACTCCCCTCCCTCGGCTGGGGTGAGGAACCTGCGCCCGCCGCCGAGGAGCCGGCGACGAGCCCCGCCCCCGGCGGGGAGGGCGACGAGTCGCCGACGACCGCGCCCGGGCAGCCCTCCGACGAGGGCACGCCGCAGGAGACGGGAGCCGAGGGGACCGAAGCGCCGGAGCGGGCGCAGGAGTCACCGCGCTCCGAGAGCCCTGCCGACGAGGCGTCCCCGGACAGCTCCGAGGCCCCCGACGGGGCAGGTTCCCCGGACGGCTCGGAGGCATCGGACACCCCGGAGGGCCCGGCGCAGGACTCCCCCGACGAGCCGCCCGTCGCGGGCTCGACCCCGTCGGAGACCGAGAGCGCCCAGCCGTCCGCCGGCGACGACGAGGCCGCGGGCACAGGCACGGGCACAGACGAGGCCGCGGGCGATGCAGGGGGCGACGCGGACGCACCGCCGCCGAGGACCGTGATCGTCCAGAAGGGCGACACGCTGTGGTCGCTGACGGACGACGTGCTCGGCCCCGGACCGGACGACCCCGCGCTGCTCGCGGAGGCCTGGCCCCTGCTGCACGAGCAGAACCGTGACGTGGTCGGCGAGGATCCCGATCTGCTGGTCCCCGACCAGGTGCTCACCGTGCCGGCCTCCCTCGACGAGGAGGCCCGGTCATGACCACCGATCAGCGCCCCGCCGACGCCGCCCTCCGCCCCGCCTCCCGGGCACCCGAGGATCCTCTGATCGTGGAGCAGATGGTCGCACCGGTGGCGCGCCGGGCCGTCGAGATCATCCGGGACATGCGGCCGACGAACGCGCTGTCGCGGCTGGTCACGCCCGAGATCGCTCAGGTCCTGTCGCGTCGGGCGGCGCTGACCCGCCGCCTGCGGGCCTCGACGGGATACGCCCCGCCCCGGCAGCTGCAGGTCACGGGCGTGCGCACCTGCGTGGTCAACGAGCGCACGGTCGAGGCCAGCTGCGTGCTGCGCGAGCCGGACCGTGCCCGCTTCCTCGCCATGCGCTGGGAGCTGCGACACTCCGGATGGAGGGTGACCGTCCTCGAGATCGGCTGAGACCCGAGATCGGAGGAGAAGAGCCCCGGGCCGCGTGGCCCGGGGCTCCTCCCGTACTGCGTCGGCGCGATCAGCCCTTGCGGCGGCGTCCAGAGCGACGCTGCGCCCGGTTCAGGCCGTCACCCTGCGGAGCGCCCTCGGGCTTGTCCGAGACGGTGTTCGCAGCGGTCCCGTCCTCGCCGCGCGCACGGCGACGGCGCTGAGCGCGGGTGAGCGTGCCGGAATCCTGGACGTCGCTGCCCTCGGCGGAGCTGTAGCGCAGCTGGCGCTCGTTCGGCCCGTCGTCGAGCCCCTTGGCGCGCAGCACGACGGAGCTCTCCGCCTTCAGCTGGTCCTCGGCCTCCGTGTCCTCCGCCCCGGCGGAGCCGGTGGCCTCGGAGCCGGTGGTCTCGGAGGCGGTGGTCTCGGAGGCGGTCGCCTCGGCGTCCGCGTCCTTCTCCTCCGTTGCCGTCGACGCAGGCTCCGCCCCGGCCTTCGCGCCGGCACCGGCCTCGACGGCGGCCGCGGCCTTGGCGCCGGTCCGGCGCAGCAGGTCCGAGACGGCCTGGGGGACGACGGGCTTGGCCTTCTCGACCTGGACCTCGAGGTTGTAGACGTAGCCGACCACGTCCTCCTTCACCCCGGCCATCATGTCGTTGAACATGAGGTGGCCCTCGCGCTCGTACTCGATGAGCGGGTCGCGCTGGGCCATGGCGCGCAGTCCGATGCCCTCCTTGAGGTAGTCCATCTCGTAGAGGTGCTCGCGCCAGCGGCGGTCCATCACCGACAGCAGCACTCGGCGCTGGAGCTGGTGCAGCCCCTCCTCGCCGAGCTCCTCCTCGCGCTTCTCGTAGGCGAGCTTCGCGTCGGCGAGGATCTCCCGCTTGAGCTCGCTCGCCTCGAGGTTCTCCTTGCCGCCCACCTCGTCGATGACGTCCTGCGGGGTGAGGGAGACGGGGTAGACCGGACGCAGCGCGCCCCACAGCTCCTCGAGGTCGACGTCCTCGCCGGGCTTGCCGGCGGTGTGCGCGTCGACGGTGCCGCCGATGACCTCCTCGATGAAGCGCTCGATGTGCGCATCGAGCTCCTCGCCCTCGAGGATGCGCGCACGCTCCTCGTAGAACTTCTTGCGCTGCTTGGTCAGGACGTCGTCGTACTTCAGGACGTTCTTGCGGATCTCGGCGTTGCGGGACTCGATCGAGTTCTGCGCGCGCTCGATCGCACCGGAGACCATCCGCCCCGTCAGCGGGATCGACTCGTCCACGCCGCCGCGGGCGAGCAGCGACTCGGCGGCGCCCGAGTTGAACAGGCGCATCAGGTCGTCCTGGAGCGAGAGGTAGAAGCGGGACTCCCCCGGGTCGCCCTGTCGGCCGGAGCGGCCGCGCAGCTGGTTGTCGATGCGGCGCGACTCGTGCCGCTCGGTGCCCAGCACGTACAGCCCGCCGAGCTCGACGACCTCGTCGTGCTGCTCGGCCACGGCCTGCTTCGCGCGCTCGATCTCCTCGTCCCAGGCGGCCTCGTAGGCCTCAGGGTCCTCCTCGGCGTCCAGGCNNNNCCGCGGCCGGCCATGTTGGTCGCGACGGTGACCGCGCCCTTGGCGCCGGCCATCGCGACGATCGCCGCCTCACCGGCGTGGTTCTTGGCGTTGAGCACCTCGTGGGCGACGCCCTGGGCGGTCAGCAGCTTCGAGAGGTACTCGGACTTCTCCACGCTGGTGGTGCCCACGAGGACGGGCTGGCCCTTCTCGTGCCGCTCGACGATGTCCTCGACGACCGCGTCGAACTTCGCCTTCTCGGTGCGGTAGATGCGGTCGGCCTGGTCCACGCGCTGCATCGGGCGGTGCGTGGGGATCGGGACCACGCCGAGCTTGTAGGTGTTCATGAACTCGGCGGCCTCGGTCTCGGCCGTGCCGGTCATGCCCGAGAGCTTCTCGTAGAGCTTGAAGTAGTTCTGGAGGGTGATCGTGGCGAGGGTCTGGTTCTCCGCCTTGATCTTCACCCCCTCCTTCGCCTCGATGGCCTGGTGCATGCCCTCGTTGTAGCGGCGGCCGGCGAGGATGCGCCCGGTGTGCTCGTCGACGATCATCACCTCGCCGTTGAGGACCACGTAGTCCTTGTCGCGCTTGAACAGCTCCTTGGCCTTGATGGCGTTGTTCAGGAAGCCGATCAGCGGGGTGTTCAGCGACTCGTAGAGGTTGTCGATGCCGAGGTGGTCCTCGACCTCGTCGATCCCCGACTCGAGCACGCCGACGGTGCGCTTCTTCTCGTCGACCTCGTAGTCGCGGTCGCGGCGCAGGTGGGTGACGACCTTCGCGAACTCGCTGAACCACTTGTTCGCGTCCCCGGAGCCGGGGCCGGAGATGATCAGCGGGGTGCGGGCCTCGTCGATGAGGATCGAGTCGACCTCGTCGACGATCGCGAAGAAGTGGCCGCGCTGGACCCGCTCCTCCGGCGAGAGGGTCATGTTGTCGCGCAGGTAGTCGAAGCCGAACTCGTTGTTCGTGCCGTAGGTGATGTCGGCGGCGTACTGCTCGCGGCGCTCCGCCGGGGTCATCCCGGACTTGATCACGCCGGTGGTCAGGCCCAGGGTGCGGAAGACACGGCCCATCAGGTCGCTCTGGTAGCCGGCGAGATAGTCGTTGACCGTCACGACGTGCACGCCCTTGCCGGCGAGCGCGTTGAGATAGGCGGGGAGGGTCGCGACGAGGGTCTTGCCCTCACCGGTCTTCATCTCGGCGATGCGGCCGCGGTGCAGGGCGGCGCCGCCCATGATCTGCACGTCGTAGGGGCGCTGGCCGAGGGTGCGGTGCGCGGCCTCGCGCACGGCCGCGAACGCCTCGACCTGGATGTCGTCGAGGGTCTCGCCGTCCTCGAGGCGCTGCTTGAAGTGGTCGGTCTCGGCGCGCAGCTCGTCATCGCTGAGCTCCGAGAAGACGTCCTCCGCCTCGCCCACGCGCTTCGCGATGGATTCGAGCCTGCGGACCTCCCGGCCTTCGCCGGCGCGCAGGATCTTGTCGAAGAGGTTGGCCACTCGTGTGCTCCCGTAGATGGTGGGGACGTCCCCATGGACGGCTGATGCCCGACCCATCGTAAGCGTCGTCGCCCGTGGAGGAGAGCACCTGCGGGTCTCCTCACGCACCCGGGCGGGGTCGGGCGG
>JACYYK010000173.1_pt1 | contig 11324 bp, 14 predicted proteins | sample 8236871 | NCBI WGS metagenome assembly JACYYK01 (sample SAMN14103087, study PRJNA606662) | landfill metagenome | isolation source: landfill solid waste inoculated with endophyte fungus Paravalsa indica | place: India:New Delhi, Okhla landfill site | collected 2017-11-05 | reverse complement strand
CTCCCGCTGTCCAAGCGCACGCGCGCCGGACTCGCCGCCGAGGACGAGGAGGACTTCGGAGGCAAGCGGCATCGGACCCGGAGCCGGGACGAGGGCCGGGCGGACGCGCCGCGCAAGCGCACGCGCCAGCGCAGGCGCACCCGCAGTGGACGGGAGATCTCCTCCGCCACGCAGGACGCGACCGAGCGCTCCACGCACGCCGGCGACGACGCGACGTCCGACAACACCCGCCCGCGCAGGCGCCGGACCCGCAGCGGCGCGCCGCACACGCCGACGGCCGAACACGTCGCGCCGGCCGACAAGGAGGAGTCGTCACACAGCGACAGCGGCGAGCGGCCCGCACGCCGCCGTCGCCGCCGCAGGACCCGCGGCGCCGCGGTGAGCGGCAACCCCACCAACACCACCGAAGCCGCGGCGGAGGCAGACTAGGGCGCGTGAGCACCCCGTCCGGACGGCCCGACGAGCACCCTCCCGAGACGACCTCGCCTCCGCCGGAGACCAGGCCGGAGAACGAGGACGCGCCGGGCCCGGCGGAGAGCTCCGCGCCGGACGCGGAGCACACTCCGGGCGGCCTGCACGACGGCGCCCGCGACACCACCGGTGAGGACTCGCAGCGTGCTCGCGCGTCACGGCGTTCTCCCTGGAACCGGCGGCGCGACCGGGTGCTGGCCACGGCGCTGGCCGTCGTGTGCGTCGCCGCGGGCGTGGTGGTCTGGCTGTTCAGCGACAGCCACGCCACCACCCACCGCACGGCCTCGGAACCGCCGCCGCGCCTCGAAGGACCGGCGTCGGTGCCCGGCAGTCTCGCGGAACGGTGGCGCGCCGACAGCGCCGCCACCCCGGTGCCGCTCGCCCAGGGCGGCTTTGTGATCACGGGCTCGGACGGCACGGTCGCGGGCCGCGATCCGCTCACCGGCGAGGTGCGCTGGGAGTACGGCCGCGACCTGGAACTCTGCACCGTCGGTACCGCGTGGTCGAAGGCCGTCGCCGTGTACCGCAAGGACGCCGGGTGCAGCGAGGTGACTCAGCTGGACCCGGCGACCGGGCAACGCACCGCTCAACGCAACGGTGACGCCGAGTCACCCACCCGGCTCGTCGTCGACGGCGGCCACGTGACCACGACCGGCACCCGGTTGATCAACACGTGGCGCAGCGACCTGGTGAAGACCCTCGAATACGGTCGGGTGCCCGCGCCCGTCAACCCCAACCGCCAGCCCAGGCCGGACTGCCACTACTCCACGGTCGCGGCGGGAGGCGACCGGGTGGGTGTGATCGAACACTGCCCGAACGAGACCGGCGCCCGACTGACGGTGCTGAAGGCCGCGGGCGACGAGGCCGACGAACCCGAGCAGGTGTTCAGCGCCCTGCTGCCCGAGACGACGGCCCAGCTCGTGGCCATGTCGGACGAACGGGTGGCGGTGGCGCTGCCCGAGCGGCGGCAACTGTTCGTCTGGGACTACGGCGGCAAGCAGGTCGGCACGTTCGATCTCGCCGTCCCGTCCGACGACCTCGCCGCCGTACCCGAGTCGGGCGCGGTCTCCACCGCCGTCGGCCGCGAGCAGCTGTACTGGTTCACGGGCTCCAGCACCGTCGCCCTCTCGCTGCCCGACCTGCGGCCCCGGTGGACGGTCGAGGGCACCCTCGGCGCGGGCACCGTGTTCGCGGGCGAGTACGTCGTGCCCATTCCCGGCGGTCTCGCGGCGCTCGACGAACGCACCGGCGCCGTGACCCGCACCGTCGCCGTCGACCGGCGCGGTCACTCCGGGCCGGTCGAGCTGGAGGCCACGGGTCCGGTCCTGCTCGAACAACGGGGCGGCACCCTGGTGGCACTACGATGATCGGATGAGCCAGCCGCGCCCGTCGTCCGCACTGAGCCCCCACGGAGCCACGCGAGTCGAGCTCGACGGTCCACACGGGCCGGTGGCTGCGCTGCAGGGCCCTCGTCCGGGCGACACCGTGGGCAGCGCTCTGCTCGTTCCCGGCTACACGGGGTCCAAAGAGGACTTCGCTCCCCTGCTCGACGGCATCGCCGCGGCGGGCATCCTGCCGGTGGCCGTCGACCTTCCCGGGCAGTTCGAGTCACCCGGCCCGCACGACGAGTCGGCGTACCGCCCGGCGGAACTGGGCAAGGTGGTGGCCGACCTCGCGACGTCGTTCGCCGCGGACGGTCCCGTCGTCCTGCTCGGGCACTCCTACGGCGGGCACGTGGCGCGGGGCGCGGTCCTCGCCGGAGCCCCGGTCGCGGGACTGACCCTGCTGTGCAGCGGGCCCGCGGCGCTTCCGCCCGGTCCCCGCCGCCGAGCTCTGGACGCGGGGGAGGTCCTGTTGCGGCAGGGCGGTGTCGGCGCGGCGTACGCGGTGCGGCAGCAGCTGACCGCCGCGTTGGGCGACGGCAGCGTCGACCGTGCGCCGGACGCCCTGTCCGAGTTCCTCCGGACCCGTTTCGTGGCGACGTCCGCAGCCTGTCTGCTCGGCATGGCCCACGGGCTGCGCCACGAACCCGACCTCGTGGACGACCTGGCGGCGGCCCTGCGGGCCGGCGCGACACCGGGCCTCGTCGTCACCGGAGCGCACGACGACGCGTGGAGCGTGCCGAGTCAGCAGGACATGGCTCGCCGGCTCGGTGCCGAGTTCGTCGTCGTCCCGGACGCGGCCCACTCACCGAACACGGAGAATCCGGCCGCCTTGCTCGCGGCGCTGCTCCCCCGCTGGCGACGCTGGATCGGCCGCGACGCCGGATGAGCGGCGCCGCCGCTCACGACCACCAGAAGACCCACAGCATCACGAGGGTGAGCAGGGCGATCGCCGCGCCCGCCGCTCCCGCCCGCACACCGTCGCTGCGTTCCGCGACGAACTGCGCTCCCCCGGCGAACACGAGGCCGACGGCGTGTCCGACGAGCTCGAACGCACCGGGGCCCTCCCCGCCGCCGCTCCACGCCACGACCTGAGCGACCACGAGGACGACGACGACCGCACCCCACCCCGCCACGAGGGCGCCCGTGAGTCCCCGCCACACCCGGACCCGAGCCCGAGTCGGCTCGGCGGGCACGCTCAACTCCACCGTGTCCGGCTCTGCCATGTCACTCCGTCAATCGTCGTCACGTCGTCGGCGCCAGCAAGTCCCAGGGGCGAGCGGCGGGTGCCGCCTGCTTTCCTTCGGGGCAGCTGGGACGCAGTTCGCACCAGGCACAACGAGGCGCCGGTCGCGCAGGGAAGAGGTGATCCGGATCGCCCCCCTCGGTGAGCCTATCGGCCGCGGCACGGGTGGCCGTGGCGGTCTCCTCGGCCTTGCGCACGTGCTCGCCCAACGTCTTCTCGGTGTGCTCCGCGACCGCGACGGTGCCCGTGGGAACGTGATGCAGTTCGACCCGCGAACAGGGCGCGTGCAGGGTGCGGCGCGCCGCGACGGCGTAAAGGGCCAACGCCTGGGACCGCTGCGCGTCCGCGTCCTGCAGGGCGCGCCGACCCGTCTTGTAGTCGACGACGACCAACTCGCCTCCACGCCGGTCGATGCGGTCGGCCCGGCCCTCCACGAGCAACGACGGTGCGCTCGGATCGCTGCCGACCCTCGCCGACACCCACCGTTCGAGGCCGACGACATCGGCCTCCGCGCCGTGGTGCTCGACGTAGTCGGCGACCCAACGCCGAGCCGCCTCGGCATACCGTGCGACCTGCACCGCGTCGGCGAATCCCGCGCTGCGCCAGTGCTCCGCGACGAGCTTCGCCGCCCGCTCGGGCGTCCGCCGCCGCGCCGGGAGGGCGAACAGTTCCCGCAGCGCGTTGTGCACCACCGCGCCCACCGTGTTGTGCGCCCACGGCCCGGTGCGCACCGGGGCGGGCCGATCGAGGTAGGTCATGCGGTAGCGCCGAGGGCAGTCGTCGTAGAGCGACAGCCTCGCGGGCGTCACCTTGATCAGCGGCTGCGGCTCGACGCCGAAGTCGAACCCGAGCTGTTCCATGTCACGCCCCCTCGATGAAGCCGCGGATCGAGTCGGCCACCAGATCGACGGCGATGGCGGCCAGCAGCAGACCCGCGACCTTGGCCAGCAGGGTGATGCCGCTTTCCCGCACCACCCGGATGAGCACACCCGAGTACCTCATGCACCCCCACAGCACCAGGTGCACGGCAACGATGGCCGCCCCCAGCGCCACGTACGAACCGACGTGCCCCTGCGCCTCGCGCACGAACACGATGGTCGCCGCGATGGCGCCCGGGCCGGCGAGCAGCGGCGTGCCCAGCGGCACGAGCGCCACGTTGACGTCCTCCGCCGCCTCCGGTTGCGACGTGCCCCTGCCCGTCAGCAGGTCGAGCGCCACCAGCAACAGCAGCAATCCGCCCGCACCCTGCAGCGCGGGAATGCCGATGCCGAGGTAGACGAGGATGAACTCCCCCGCCACCGCGAACAACGTGACGACCAGAAGCGACACGAGCACGGCCTGCCGTGCGGCCTTGGCCCTCGCGGAGGGCGTCTTGCGGCCCACGAGGCTCAGGAACACCGGAACCGTCCCGGGCGGATCCATGATCACCAGCAGGGTGATCGACGCCTCCAGGAACAGGGTGACGCTGAAGAACTCGGTCACGACGCCGCCACCGGAGCGCGGGTGGCCTGCGCGAGCAGAGCCTCGAACTGGTCGGGTTCCGTGGTCTCCTGGCCGATGACGAGGGTCTTGTTGCTGCCGTGGTAGTCGCTCGACCCGGTCCGGACCAGGCCGAGGTCGTCGGCGAGGCCCCGTAGCCGGCGGCGCGTCGCCGGATCGTGATCGGGGTGATCCACCTCGACGCCGGTCAGGCCCCGTTCCGCCAGCTCGGCGATGGTGTCCTCCGAGATCGTCGGACCTCGCGAGGACGCGAACGGATGCGCCAGCACCGTGACCCCACCCGCTTCGTTGATCATGTCGATGGCCGTCGCGACCGGTGTGTCGGACCTCGGCACGAGATACCCGCGGCCACCGCCGAGGAACCGCGCGAACGCCTCGTCGACGGTGCGGACCAGACCCGCGCGCACCAGGGCGCGGGCCAGATGCGGCCTGCCCGCGGGCGCATCCGGGCCGAGCTCCCCCAGCACCTCGTCGGGATCGACCGGCAGACCGTCGGCGGCCATGCGCTCGGCCATCACCCGCAACCGCCGCCGCCGTTCTCGCCGCAACCGCTGTTGCTCCACGACCAGTGCGGGCGCCGCCGGGTCGAACAGGTACGCCAGGAGATGCACACTCACCCGGCGCCCGTCCGCGGCCGGCGCCTCGCACGACAGCTCGGCACCCGGCACCAGACGCAGTCCCGGAGGCAGCGACCGCACCGCCGTGTCCCATCCCGCGGTGGTGTCGTGATCGGTCAGCGCGATGACGTCGAGACCGGCGTCCGCCGCGATGCGGACCAGGTCGCCAGGACTGTCGGTGCCGTCCGAGACGGTCGAGTGGGTATGCAGGTCGATGCGCACACGGACCATTGTCCAGCGCCGCCCGGTATGCGGGGCCGCACCCTGGGCCGCACCCGGCCGGCGTCGTCGCCGCCGTCCTGCTCGCGCGTCAGCCGATCACCTTTTTCTTGCTGCGCCGCGCCGCCCGCTGCGCCTTGATCATGGAGAACCGCTCGGCCTGCTTCTGCTTGTCGCCGAACACGAGCTCGGAGATCGTGTCGTAGAACTCCTCCGGCTTCGGCAGGTACTCGATGCGGTTCAACGCCTGGATCTGCCCCGCCGACTCCACCACCATCGTCCCGTACCCGAGGATGCGGCCGAGGAACGGCCGCTCGTAGGTGAGGTCGGTGACCTTGGTGATGGGCATCATGAGCACCTGTGTCGTCCAGACCCCGGTGGTCATGACGAAGCGTTTGTCGGTGACCACCAGGCGCTCGACCCACCATTCCACGACCTGGTAGGCGAAGCGCAGCACGAGGAACAGCGCGACGTACCAGAGGACGTTCTGCAGCATCCACATCGCGGGCGGCAGGATGTAGGAGACCATCACGCACACGGCGATCAGGGCGACGGCCTCGAAGGTCTGCCAGATGAGGCAGGCCCAGTGCCGCCGGATTCTGATCACCCGACGTTCGGTGTCGAGCAGGTACTCGTCTGGATCACGTGGCGCGAACATGGCCGGAGCGTGCCGATCAGCTGAACACGTTGCTGACGAACGTGATCACGGCTTCGGCGGCGTCTCGCAGCGCGGTGATGATGTTGTCCACGAACCCCGCCGCCTCGCCTGGCCGGGCGATCACGAAGAAGAGGACCAACGCGATACCAGCGAACATCGCAAGCTTTTTGACGTTCACGGTGATCAATCCCGTCTCTCGAAGTGCAGACCTGTACAGCGGCTTGGTGCCACTAAGTTTGTACCGCACTGCGCTCCGTTACGGCAGTAAAGTCCTGCACTTGGGTCAGTGCGGTGCAGCGAAGTCGATCTTCAACTACACTCCGTGAGGTTCCCGAAATGTCGGGTACACACTCCTGGGAAGAGGAGACCGCGTTGAGCACCCAGCGCTGCGTCGGCGGGATCGTGTTCGACTCCGACGGACGTCTTCTGCTCATCCTTCGAGGTCACGCGCCTTCCCGAGGACTGTGGTCGCTGCCGGGCGGCCGGGTGGAGTCCGGGGAGACCGACACCGACGCCGTCGTCCGCGAGCTCCACGAGGAGACCGGCCTGTCGGTACGGCCGGAACGTCGTGTGGGCGTTGTCACCCGCGATCGATACGAGATCCACGACTACGCGTGCACCGTCGAGGGCGTCGAGGACACAGCGCTACGGCCGGGCGACGACGCCGCCGACGCCCGCTGGGTCACGGACGCCGAACTGGCCGACCTGGACCGCGCCGGGCTCCTGACGAAGGGCCTGCACGCGAACCTGCGGGACTGGGGCGTGCTGCCCCGCTGCTGACGAGCGCGCGAGTCAGCTCGCCAGCCACGTCATGCGCTGACCGTGGGGCACGGCCTGCGCCTTGACCTCCGCGCTGACCTGCCCGTTCTCGAAGGACACCAGACCGAGCGTGGCCCGGCCCGTCGCGGCGTAGGACAACTCGTCCCGGCCGGGAAGCACGTGGCGCAGCCCCGCCGCGTAGTCCTCCATCGCGACCCACCACAGGCGCCGCCGGGACGCCACCTCCCGCAACGCCGCCACGAAGTCGTCCCGCCGGGTCGCCGACAGGTACGGCAGGGCGAAGCTGGTGAAGACCACGAGCGGGACCTCGTCCGGTACCCGGGCCGCCGCCGTGGCGAAGTCATCCACCGCGTCACCCGCCACCAACTCCGGTGGCTTGCGGCGTTGCGCGGCCGCCGCCGTCCGCAGCAGGCGGATGCGGTCGGGCTGGTCGGCCCACACGCACGCCTCCAGCCACGCCAGCTCCTCCTCGTCGGACGCGTCGACGGGCGAACGGTCCAGCCCGACACGCGCCGAGACGGTCACCTTGCGCGGCAGCGCCGGAAACACCGCCTCCGGACCCGTCGCGAGCGCGCAGTGCAGGCCCACGGCCGCCTTGGCCGGGCCCGCGGTGATCTGTTCCCCGCCGTCGCACAGGTATCGGTACGAGAAGGTGTCCATGCCCAGCAGCAGGCCGGCACTGCACCCGACCTCCAGCAGCCCGACGGCTCCCCGGACCCGTTTCGCCACGGAGGCGACCGCGGGATAGAGGACGGCGGCGCGCCGGACCTCGTTGGTCTGCGTGAACCGGGTCCCGACGAGTTCGCGCATCGCCTTCGCCCGGTCGAGCACGAACTCCCGGAACAGCGACCACGTCTGCTCGTCCGGCCCGTCGAGGCCGCCCAGGGACGGGTAGTACCGCGTCAGCGGGTGGATGGGTTCCGACTGGAGCAACCGGTGCGCCGCGGCCAGCAGCAGCGTGGGATGCGCGTCGTTTCCGGAGGCCGCGGTGAGCAGGCGCGCGACGTCGTCGTCGCCCGCCGCCTCGGCGGCCAGGTGCGAGTACAGCGGCGACGAGTCCGCCGCCTCGTACTCGGCGAACCGGCGCAGGCGCTCGCGAACCGTGTCCAGACTCGAAGTCATGTCCGTCCTCGGGGTGGCCGACAGGCGTCCCGCCCACCGGGCCCGGTTCGGGCGGGATCTCGCCTCACCGTAACCGTTGGCAGGCCCGGCTGTGGGCGTGTCGCCTCCACTTTCCGGCTCTACCACCGGATATTCACCAACATCACACCGGCCTGTCCGGACGTGATCACTCCGACAGGGGTACCCTCGGACAGCGGCGCGAGATGTTCGCACGGCGGGTCCTCCACACTCGCCGCCCGCGCCGATCGACGTCGAGTCCGAGGAGGTGAGGACGCAGATGAGTAGTGGCGATAGTCCGCTTCCTAGTTCGGCCGGCGTCCCTCCCTCACGGGCCCGATCACTGACGCCGCGGTAGCCGTTCGCGTTTCCCGCGTCTCTCCCGCGTCTCGTCGAGCCCCAGGCGGGGCCGCTGGCACGTGCCTGTCGTCATCGACCCACGACGTCACAGCCAGGAGGCTTCCCATGCCCGCCATTCCCTCTCTCGGCAGCCTGCGCGGCCGTGCCAACGGCCGGGCCCGCGACCTTCGGCGTCGCGGCGGCTCCCGCGAGGTCACGCCACCCACGTACGTCGTCGACTGCGGTGTCTACGTCGACGGGGTCCGGCAACCCGGCGAGTGGTCGCACGCCGACGCGATCGCCGAGGTCCGGTCCCGGGGCGAGGGCTTCGTGTGGATCGGCCTGCACGAGCCCACCGAGGAGCAGATCCAGGGCATCGCCGACACCTTCGGGCTGCACGAGCTCGCGGTCGAGGACGCCGTGCACGCACACCAGCGGCCGAAGCTCGAACGCTACGACGACACGCTGTTCATGGTGTTCCGCACCGTGCGGTACGTGGAGCACGACTCGCCCACCACGGCCAACGAGATCGTCGAGTCGGGTGAGCTCATGGCGTTCGTCGGCTCCGACTTCATCATCACCGTCCGCCACGGCAACCACGCCGGTCTGACGCACCTGCGCCGGGAGCTCGACGCCGACCCCGAACGCCTGCTGCACGGTCCCGCGTCGGTACTGCACGCGATCGCCGACCACGTCGTCGACCACTTCCTCAACGTCACCGAGCGCATCGAGGACGACATCGACGAGATGGAGACCGAGGTGTTCGCGCCGCGCACGCGGGTGACGTCCGAACAGATCTACCTCTTCAAGCGCGAGGTGCTGGAACTGCGCAGGGCGGTACTGCCGCTGGCGACGCCGCTGCGCAGGCTGGCGGAGGGCTACACCCGGATGATCCCCGAGGAGGTCCGGTCGTACTTCCGCAACGTCCACGACCACGTCATCACGGTGTCCGACCGCGTGGCCGCGTTCGACGAACTGCTGACGACGTTGGTCGACGCCACGCTCGGCAAGATCACGCTCCAGCTCAACTCCGACATGCGCAAGATCACCTCGTGGGCGGCGATCATCGCGGTGCCCACCGCCATCGCCGGCATCTACGGCATGAACTTCGAGTACATGCCCGAGGTGCAGCTGCGCTACGGCTACCCGGCGGTGATCGTGGTGATCCTCGTGATCTGCCTGGTGCTCTACCGCGTGTTCCGCAAGAAGAAATGGCTCTGACGCGAGCGTCTCGTCGCCGCTGAAGCCTTCCTGCCTTCCCTGCTCGACGAAAGGAGTGAGTCGTGTCCCGCATGCTCACCAACCTCAAGTTCTGGGCCCTCACGGCCGCGCTGATCTGGGTGGTCGTCGTCACCGCGGTCATCGCGACGAACCCCGAACTCGCCAACGGCACGGGATAATCGGGGCCATGTCCTCGCCGGGCGGTCGACGCCTCGGCGGCGTGCCCGACATCGACGCGCCGCCGCGCGTCCTCGCCGTGTCCGACGAGGTCGACGAAGCGCTGTGGAGCGCGTGCGTCACCGACGTGTCGGTCGACCTGATCCTCGCCGCGGGCGACCTCCCGTTCGACTACCTCGACTTCCTCGCCAGCACCCTCGACCGGCCGCTGGTGTTCGTGCCCGGCAACCACGACCCGGACCTCAGCGGGTTCGGCTTCCGCAACGGGTTGGCCCTGCGCGCCGGCTTTCCCTCGCGGTGGCCGGGCCCGCCGGGGGGTGTCAACGCCGACGGACGCGTCGTCGAGGTGGCGGGGGTACGCATCGCGGGTCTCGGCGGGTCGCCGCTGTACAACAACGGCCCCAACCAGTGGAGCGAACGCGCGCAGGCCCGCCGGGCCCGCAGGCTCGTGCGGCGCGCCCGCGGTCCCGTGGACGTCCTGCTGACCCACACGCCGCCCCGGGGCGTCGGTGACGGGCCGGACCCGGTCCACCGAGGGTTCGAGTGCCTGCACCACGCCGTGCGCCGCCTGCGACCCCGGTGGCTGCTCCACGGACATGTCCACCCCTACGGTCGGCCCACTCCGGACCACCGCCTCGGCGACACGCGTGTGCGCAACGTCGTCGGGGCCCACGTGTTCGGGATCGGCCGCCCGACCCCCACGGAGGCACTGTGAGAAGCCGCAGCTCAGGTTCTCCCCGCGTCGACGCCGAACACGACTTCCTCCGCGCCCGCCGCCGCCAGGTCCTCTCGCGGCTGGCCATGTGGCTTCGCGGCGAGCCCGACGACGTCAACATCACGCTGCCCTTCGACGAAGTGGTCGAGGCACTCGGCAGGGTGGGTGAACGGCGGATCGGGCTGCGGGTGATCCGCCTCGACTCCATCGTGGGCAGTGTGGACCGCGGCCGGGACTTCGACCGCCGGTTCCGGCCCACCTCCGCCCGCGTCCGCCAGCGGTGGGAGCGGCTCGCCCAGGCCAGCAGGCGAGGCGAACACATCCCGCCCATCGACGTGTACCGCGTCGGTGACCTGCACTTCGTCATCGACGGGCACCACAGGGTGTCGGTCGCCTACGCCCTCGGGCTCACCACGATCGAAGCCAACGTCACCCTCGTGAAGACCAAGGTGGACCCCAGCGGCATCCGGCACCGCGGCGACCTCATCGTCAAGGGCTACCGGCGGCTGTTCCTGGAACGGGTGCCGCTGCGTGGCGAGGCCCGCGCGGCGGTGGTGATGACCAAATCCGAGGACTACGCCCAGCTCGGCGAGCACGTCGAGGCGTGGGGTTTCCGGCTGATGCAGGACGAGGGAGCGCTGCTCGACCGGGAGACCGTGGCGCAGCGGTGGTACACCGAGGAGTTCGAGCCGGTGGTGCAGATGCTGCACCAGGCCGACCTGGTGGGCGACCGCACCGAAGCCGAGGCGTACCTGTTGGTCGCCAGCGAACGGTACCGGCTCATCCGGACCCACCGCTGGGACGACGACGTCATCAAGGCCGTGCGCGACCGCCGATCCTGACGCCGCGGAGACGGCAGAGACCGCGAAGGTCACGCCGA
>JACYYK010004358.1_pt1 | contig 11350 bp, 7 predicted proteins | sample 8236871 | NCBI WGS metagenome assembly JACYYK01 (sample SAMN14103087, study PRJNA606662) | landfill metagenome | isolation source: landfill solid waste inoculated with endophyte fungus Paravalsa indica | place: India:New Delhi, Okhla landfill site | collected 2017-11-05 | reverse complement strand
CTACTTCAACGTCGCCGGCGCCTACGGCAACTACGGTGAACGGCACACCACCGAGACCCACCTCATTCCGTTGATCCTCCAGGTCGCTACCGGGCACCGAGCCCAGGTGCAGATCTACGGCGACGACTACCCCACCGAGGACGGCACGGCGATCCGCGACTACATCCACGTGGTCGACCTCGCCGACGCTCACCTGCTCGCACTGGTGCACGCGAAGCCGGGCGAGCACGAGATCTTCAACCTGGGTAACGGCACCGGTTTCTCGGTACGTCAGGTGATCGACGCCTGCCGCTCGGTTACCGGGCACGAGATTCCCGCCGCTGTGGCACAGCGCCGTGCCGGTGACCCCGCCGTGCTCGTGGCCGCCAGCGACAAAGCACAGGACAAGCTCGGTTGGAAGCCGCAGCACACCGACCTCTCCGGCATCGTGGCCGACGCGTGGGATTTCACCCAGCGTCGTCAGGAGGCCCGGTAGGCCTCCTCTCCGGGTCGGACGGCGAAGGCCGGTTCAACGGCTCGCTGTCCTCGGGCGCCGTCCAGATCGGCCTGCTGTCGCACGACTGCGCGAGCCCTGCGAGCTTCTCCGGCGGCAAGCCGTGTTGCAGCGCTTGCCTGAGCAACTGTGACAGCAGGTGGTGTGGATCAGCGGCCTGGGCGGCGTCCAACGCCATACCCGCGAGCGCGCCCTCTCCTCGCACGTACGCGGAGTACGCCAGCAAGGTCGCCGGCTGGGCGCGCTCGGGTGCGGGCGTGTGCTTCGTCAACAGGAGCCAGAGGCGCTCGGCCGTCACCGCGCCGACACTGCCTGCGGGCAGAGCCGTGGCCAGGCAGGCGTCCCGGACCTGCGGCAGTGACAACGCGACCGCGAGCTCGACCACCTCGGTGTCCGACAGGAGCAGTGTTCCCTTCCATGCCCGCGCCAGCACGGTGCGTACGGCCGCTCGACCTCGCCGTAGCGATGCCACGTCGTCGTGGGGCTCGTCGCCCACACGGCGGCTCAACATCGCTGCTCTGCGCGCGAGGACATCGGACGCCACGGGCTGGAGCTGCCGTTCCATGGCGGCCCGGCTGCTGTGGGTGACAAGCCCGGCGTGCGCGCTCACGGCGGCCATCACGGTGCTGCTCGGATCGGGCAGATGCCCGGCGCAGCAGGATTCCTCATAGCATCGCCACGGAGCGCCTGCCCTGATCTCCGGGACCCAGAGAGCGTGCAGCACAGGCAGGCCCGCCTGCTCGAAGACCTTGCCGACGGCCTCGGCGAGCGCGGCAGCGGGTGGACCCGCCGAGCCCGGCGGCCGCCGCCCTCCGATGATGGCCACGGTGGCCGCGACCGACTGGTGGGTCAGCGGCCCGAGAAGCTGCCGTGCCAGGTCCGCTTCACCTCCGGTCGGTGGCAGATCGGCTCTGACGATGTTGCCGATTCGCGTACCGGCCGTGCCGCGGTGGCCGACCACCACCACGGAGTTACTCGGCTCGAAGCCCAGCAGGTGTGGGGTAGCGGCCAGCAGTTCGCCGGGGTCCCGCAGGTCGATCGGAGCGGGTTCGGTGGTGTGGGAGCCCGTCGTGGGAGAAGGTGTCATGTGTCCACGATGAACCGGATCGCAGGTGATGCGGACTGTGCGGACGACATCTGTGGATGGCGCGAGGCGATGTGGACAACCGGGGCCGGATGGGCCCCGGTTGTCACCGGAATGTCAGTGAGGCGTGGTAGGTGCTCGCCCTCAGCGGCGCGGGAACGCCTGCCGCAGCGACTCGTCCCCACCCACCACGGGCACGGTCACAGTCGACCGGCTCACGTCGAGCCCCACCCCCGTGCCCGGGGCCGGGCGCAGGGTGAAGTCGTGGTCACTCGACAACAACACGAACTCCAGGCGGTGTCCCTCAGCCACGAGATAGTCCTGGGGTTGCAGGTCGAACGACAGCCAGTACGGCACCCCGGGACGCAGGGCCTTCGTCCGTGACAGCCCGTGCCGGTTCTGTGGATCGGCCCAGCCGCGGGTGATGACGTGGGAACTGCCGTCCGGGGCCCGGTCCACGAGTACCGCGGTCACGTTCGCGGCGGGACGGTCGAATTCCAGCCGCAGTCGCACGGACGGTGTGCCGCTCAACCTGACCGGCGCGTTCGCGGCTTCCGTGCTGTAGGACAGCCTGTGCTCCGATGCCGGCGCGTTCACCAGGTCCTCGACCTTCTTACTGGCGTCGTCAGTGAGCCGCTCGACCATCGGCCTGCCCCGGAAGCGGTCGACTCCGAGCGTGCCCTGCCGGTCTCCCCCCGGCCCCAGCCGCAGCGTGGCGTCGTCCGTGCCCGGTGCGGGCCAGTCGGCCTCCTGCGTCCACGAGCCGTCCTCCCGCTGGATCGTGGCCCTCGGCTCGGTCTCCACGCCGTTGTCGATGTCGTAGAGGTAGTGGCTGAACCAGCGGTTCAACATGGTGAGCCACTCCTGCTTGCGCAGCGAGTACGGGTCGGCGTGTCCGGACTGGTGCAGCCAGATCGCGCGTTCGACGCCGTGCTCGGCCAACGCGTCCCACCACTCGGCGACCTGGCTGACCGTGACGTTCCAGTCGGAGAGGCCGTGCACGGCCAGCACGGACGCCTCCACCCTGTGGACGTCGTCGAGGTAGTTCCGTTCGTCCCAGAAGCCGCTGTAGTCGCCGGTGAGCCGGTCCTGCTCCCTCTCCAGCCGTTCTATGACCGGTCGGCAGATCTCCTGGTCAGCGCGCGTGTAGACGTACTCGGCGAGCACGTCGGCGTCCTCGCCCTGGAACCCGCCCGGCGCCACGACGGCACCGTTCTCGCGGTAGTAGTCGTACCAGTTCGAGATCGCCGCGATCGGCACGATGGTCTCGAGTCCCTCAACGCCGGTCGTGGCGACGGCGTTGGGTAGGGTGCCGTTGTAGGACACGCCCATCATGGCGGTCCGCCCGGTGGTCCAGTGAGCGCTCACCCGGCTGCCGTCGGCGTCGCGTGCCGCCGCTCGTCCGTTCAGCCAGTCAATCACCGAGGCCGCCCCTCGGGTTTCGTTCTCGCCTCCGGTGGTCGGGCAGCCGGTGGAGCGGCCGGTCCCCAGCGACTCGGCGTAGACGACGGCGAAGCCGCGCGCGAGGAAGTAGTCCTGGTAGCGCCAGGTGATGTCGGCGAGGGGTTTGCCGGGGGCGTACAACTCGCGGTCGACGTCGTGGTTGGTGATCGGGTTGCCGCCCGCGTAGTACGGACTCACCTGGTACACCACCGGCACGCGGAGACCGTCGTCCGTGGCGCGGGGACGCACGACCTCGACGTGCACCACGTCCTCGACACCGTCGTGGTCACTGTCCACACCGGCTTCCACCCAGACGTGCTCCCGCACGACGTCGGCCGGGTCGTACACCGGTTGGGCCTGCCCGTCGGCGAACACCGGTTGCCGCACTTCACCCGCCGCCGCGTTCACGGCGACGAGCGGTAGCGACACCACGACGGCGGCCAGGACCATCGACACACGCTTGAGTCTCACGAAGCCCCCAGATCGGACGGCGGCGACAAGAATGGTGTCGACCATTGCCGTGGGCACCGTCGCTGTCAAGCGAGGACCGGCACGATCCGACGAACGGCGGGAGCGACTCACCGGGAAAGCAATTCCGAAATCACCTGTTCGCGTGATCGCTACCTCCGTGCGGGGGTCTCCATATTCTCGCCGATCAACTCTCCGTAACGGCATCGTGACGGGGTTGTCGCTGTTCCGGGGGCCGCCGCGAGACTGGCAGACTGGCGGCCATGGACGAGCTTGATCCGAGCGTGGAGCACGACCCGAACCGCTGGCTGGAAGACGTCGCCGGGGAGGACGTGCTCGAGTGGGTGCGGGGCCACAACGCCGCGACGGTCGACCGCTACGCGACAGGCGAGCGGTTCGAGAGTCTGCGGAACGAACTGCGGGAGGTCCTCGACGCCGACACCCGGATTCCCTACGTCCGNNCGCCGCGGCAGCCACCTCTACAACTTCTGGCGCGACGCCGACCACCCGCGGGGCCTGTGGCGGCGCACCACCCTCGACTCCTACCGGACGGCGAATCCCGAGTGGGAGACCCTCCTCGACGTCGACGCGCTCGCCGCCCACGAGTCGGAGAACTGGGTGTGGCAGGGAGCGACCGTGCTGCGCCCGGGGTTCCGGAGGTGCCTGGTCGAGCTGTCCCGCGGTGGGGCGGACGCCACCGTGGTCCGGGAGTTCGACCTCGAGCAGCGCGAGTTCGTGGAGGACGGCTTCACCCTGCCCGAGGCGAAGAGCCAGATCGGCTGGATCGACGAGGACCGCGTCTACGTCGGCACCGACTTCGGCGAGGGCTCGCTCACCACGTCCGGCTATCCGAGGCTGGTCAAGGAGTGGAAGCGCGGAACTCCGCTGGAGGACGCCACGCTCGTGTTCGAGGGCAAGCCCGACGACGTGTCCGTGCGCGCGGTCCACGACCCGACGCAGGGCTGGGAGCGGGACGTCGTCCGCAGAGCGATCGACTTCTACCGCTCCGAGGTGCATCTGCGGACCGAAACGGGGTTCGTGCGGATCGACGTGCCTGACGACGCCGTCGCCTCGGTGCACCGGCAGTGGCTGCTCGTCCGCACGCGCAGCCCGTGGACGGTGGAGGGCACCCGCTACCCCGCCGGAGCCCTGCTGGGTATCGAACTGGACGCCTTCCTGGCCGGTGACCGGCGCCTGACCGTGCTGTTCGAACCCGACGCGCACACCTCGCTGGACTACTACGCCTGGACCCGCAACCACCTGTTGCTGGGCACTCTCGTGGACGTCAAGACCCGGCTCCGGGTGCTCACGCCGGGGACGGACGGCTGGCGGGACGAACCGCTGACCGGACTCGCCGACGTCGGCGCGGTCGACCTCGTCGCCACCGACCCGCACGACAGTGACGAGTTCTTCGTCGAGGCCACCGGCTACACCGATCCGCCCACGCTGCTCCGCGGCGAGGTCGGTGGGCCGTTGGAGACGGTCAAACGCGCACCCGCCTTCTTCGACGCCGAGTCGCTTGACGTGACACAGCACTTCGCCACCTCCGACGACGGCACCCGGATTCCCTACTTCGTGGTCGGGCCCCGCGACCGGAACTCCGCCGCGCCGACCCTGCTCACCGGCTACGGCGGGTTCGAGGTGTCGTTGACGCCGTCCTACAGCGGTGTGATCGGGCGTGGTTGGCTCGCGCGCGGCGGCACGTACGTGGTGGCGAATCTGCGTGGCGGGGGCGAGTACGGACCCGACTGGCACAACCAGGTGGTCAAGACCAACCGCCTCAAGGTCTACGAGGACTTCGCCGCGGTGGCCCGCGACCTGGTGGCACGGGGAATAGCGACGCCCGAGACACTCGGTGTCCAGGGCGGCAGCAACGGCGGGCTGCTCACCGGCGTCATGCTCACGCGCTACCCGGAGCTGGTGGGGGCCGTGGTCAGCCAGGTGCCGTTGCTCGACATGCGCCGCTACCACCGACTGCTGGCGGGCGCGTCGTGGATGGCGGAGTACGGCGACCCGGACAACCCGGAGGAGTGGGCCTACCTTCGCCGGTACTCGCCCTACCACAACGTCCACAGTGACCGGACGTACCCACCCACGTTGTTCGTCACGTCCACTCGGGACGATCGCGTCCACCCCGCGCACGCGCGCAAGATGATGGCGAAGATGCACGCCGACGGCCACGACGTCGCCTACTACGAGANNTCGAGGGCGGGCACGGCGCGGCGGCCGACAACGCGCAACTGGCGTTCAAGTGGGCGCTAGTGTTCGAATTCCTGTGGCAGCGGCTCAGCGGCTAGGCCGCACGTGCGCGTCGAGATGGTCTGCGAACGTGATCGTCCCGACGGCGTGCTCGGGTGCCAGGTGATACCCCGCGCGGTACCCCGCGTACACCGAACCGAACAGCCCGATCGGTCTGACCCGGCGGCGTCGGCCGCCGGCGGCCAGATAGCGCCGGGCCAGGTCGGGCAGGGTCGCGACCTCGGGGCCGCCCAGGTCGGGCGCCCGTCCCGAGGGAGGCGCGGTGGCCAGCGCGGCCAGCCGCGCGCCCACCTCGGTGGCGGCGACGGGCTGGACGGGCAGGTCGGGGACGAACGCCAGCGGCGGACGCGTCACACCGGACAGGAGCCGGACGACCAGCTCGTGGAACTGCGTGGCCCGCAGGACGGTCCACGGGACGCCGCCGTCCTCGACGAGCCGCTCGGTGGCGTGTTTGCTCCGGTAGTACGGCAGCGGTATACGGTCGACGCCCACGATGGAGATGTACACCAGGTGCCCGCACCCGGCGGTGCGAGCGGCGGTCAGCACGCGTCGCGTCAGCTCCACCTCCCCGCCGTGACGGCCGAGGGCGCTGGTGGCGCAGTGCACGACCGCGTCCACGCCGTCGAACGCGGCGGCGAGACCGGCGGGTGAGCGGTAGTCGACCCGAACCGTGCGCACACCGTTCCGTACCGAGGAGGTCGACCGACTGGTGACGACGACGTCGTGCCCGCCAGCGGCCAACGCACCCACGACCTCGCGGCCGAGCGTGCCGGTTCCTCCCGTGACGGCCACCGTGCTCATCGATACCCCCTGAGGTACGGGTTCAATTCTCACTGTGGCACAGCGGCGGCGACAGTCGCGAGCGGTCCGAGGGCCACGCCGAAAGCCGAACCGCAGCGGCTCGGCTTTCGGCAGCGACTCGAACGATCATCCGGGGACCAGCGACATTCGCCAGAAGTCGGCGTACCGGCCACCGCGCCGCAGCAGCTCGTCGTGCCTGCCTTCCTCCACGATCCGACCGCCGTCGAGGAAGACGACACGATCGGCGTCGCGTACCGTCCGCAGTCGGTGCGCGACCAGCACCACCGTCCGGCCCGCCATCAGACGTTGGATGCCCTCGTGCACGGCCGCCTCGTTGACGGGGTCCAACGCGGAGGTCACCTCGTCCAGCAGCACGATGGGAGCGTCCTTCAGCAGCGCTCGCGCGATCGAGACACGCTGACGTTCACCACCCGACAGCGACTCGCCACCCTCGCCGACGTTCGTGCTCCACCCGGCGGGCAGTCGTTCGATTACCTCGTCCAACCGCGCGGCGGCCGCCGCGGCCCTCACCTCGGCGGCACTGGCGTCCGGGCGCCCCAGTCGCACGTTCTCCTCGATCGTGCCGTCGAAGAGATAGACGTCCTGGAAGACCATGGCGATCCGCGCCGTCAGCTCCTCGAAGCTCGTCGCACGCACGTCCACGCCTCCCACCCGCACGGCACCGGCGTCGACATCGTGGAACCGCGCGATCAACTGCAACAGCGTGCTCTTGCCCGCGCCCGACGGCCCGACGACGGCGAGTCGCTGCCCTTGCGGCACGGTCAGCGACACGTCCTCGAACACCGTGCGACCGGCGTGCGCGAAGGAGACGGAGTCGAACTCCAGGCTGTGGTCCGCCGGTTGGATCGGCGTGTGGGGCTCCGGCAGAGGCTCGGTCCGCAGTATCGCGTCGAGTCGCATCAGCTCGGCACGGGCACTGCGGAGTTTGCCGCCGATGTCCGACAACGCCAGCAGTGGATCGGCGCAGCGAGCGGCGAGTACCAGGATCGTCAGAACCTCCGCCGCGCCGACGCTCCCGTCGAGCGCCAGATAGGCCCCCAGGACCAGCAACGCGGTGAACACCGCCTGCACCGTGAGCGCCAGGCCCACCACCCCCGGCAACGCCGACAGCGCGGTACGGCGGGACGCGCGTTGGACCTCCCGCAACGCACGGTCGAGCAACTGGAAGCGCTGGGTGGTCCGGCCTCCGGCTCTCAGCACGGGCTGAGCTCGGAGGTACTCGAGGACCCGCCCGGTGGCCTCGTGATCTCGCTCGACTCGTTCCGCGTCGGCAGCGGCCATCGACCGCCCGGCCCGATGCTGGATCACCGCCACGAGCGGAACGGCGACCAGAGCAGCCACGCCCAGCTGCCAGTTGAAGGCGAGGATCACGGCAACGATCGTCAACGGGGTCACGCAGGCGAAGACGAACGGAGCCAACAGATGCGCGATCACGCTCATCGCCTGCAGCACACCCTGGCTGGCCAGCACCGACACCGATCCGACACGGGCGGCGCTGTACCACCCCACGGGCAACCGAGCCAGATGCTCGCCGAGCCGGTGATACATGCCACGCAACAACGCGGTCCCGGTCCGGAAGCCGGACAGATCACTGGCGAACCGCAGGGCCGCGTAACCGGCGACGGCCACCCCGAAGGCACCCAACCAGGGCCAGGCACCCTGGGGGGTGTCCCCGAACAGCGTCCGCAGTACGGGAACCAGTAGCGCGTAGGACAACCCCTCCGCCATCGCGGTCGCCGTCATCAAGGCAATGCTGCGGCGCACCGGCCGGGCGTATTCGGATCCCAGCACCCGGAGCAGCGTTCGGATCACGACGACTCCTCTCCACGCAGCGGAACGCCGGGGCTCGGAGGCTCGTCGGCGATCGCGGACCGGCTGCTCCGCCAGAAGTCGGCGAACCTTCCGTTCCGTGCCAGCAGTTCGGAAGGCTCACCTCGTTCGACGATCTCCCCGTTTTCGAGGAAGACCACGGTGTCTGCGTCGGCGACCGTTTCGAGACGATGGGCGATGACCAGGATCGTCCGGTCGCCCGGCAGCGTCTGCAACGCGCGACGCACCGCCTGTTCGGTCTGCGGGTCGGCGAAGGCGGTGGCCTCGTCGAGCACCAGCACCGGAGCCTCGGTGACGAGGGCGCGAGCGAGCGAGATCCGCTGGGCCTCCCCGCCCGAGAGTTCGACCTCGTCGTGGAGCACCGTCTCGTATCCGCGTGGCAGTTCGAGGATCCGGTCGTGGATGTTCGCCAGCTTCGCCGCACGAACCACGTCGTCGAGGTCGGTATGCGGTACCGCCAGCGCGATGTTGTCCGCCACCGACGCCCGCAGCAGGTGGGTGTCCTGGAAGACGAACGCAACCCTCCGGTACAACTCCCGGCTGTCCAGTTCACGCAGGTCGACACCGCCCAGCCGGACGGACCCGTGAGTCGGGTCGAAAAAGCGCGGCAACAACTGGACGAGCGTCGACTTTCCGCTCCCCGACGGTCCGACGACCGCGGTGAGGGTCCCCGGTTCCAGCACGAGGTCGATCCCTCGTAGCACCTCGTGCCCGGCTTCGTAGCCGAACCGGACGTTCCGCAGCTCCACCCGATGTCCTCGCGGTTCGACCGGACGCGTCGGCTCCGGCAGTGCCGGCACCGCGAGGACCTCCCGGATCCGCCCGACAGCACGTCGGGCGGCCTGCAGATCGTCGAAACCGTGACCGAGAGCCGCCACCGGAGCCGTGAGTCCCAGGCCGAGAAGCACGAACGGCAACACGTCGGCCGGGGTCATGCCACCGCTCGTGATCAGGACCGCTCCGCCGATCAGCACGACCAGCAACACGAACGGCGGCGACAACGCCAGCTGCATCGCGGCGGCGGGCCCGGACATGCCGCGCACCCAGCGATTGAAAACATCGACGAAATCGTTGGCGGCCTTCCGGAATCCGCGGTGGGCGCGAACGGCACCGCCGAACGCCTTGACCACGGCGATGCCTCGGACGAACTCGACGGCCGCACTCGTCATACGCCCCATCGCGGCGTCGAACTCCTTCTGCTCGCGCACCCGCGCCGGGACCATCAGCAGGGGGACGAAGGCCACCGCCAGTAACACCGGGACGAGCGTGATCAGCGTGAGTCGCCAGTCGACGGCGAACAGGTAAACCAACGACACCAGGGGCACCACGAACGCCGAGACGAGTTCGGCCGGGGCGTGAGCGATGAACGGGTGCACGGCACTCACGTCGTCGCCCACGACCTTCGCCAGCTCGCCGCTCCTCCGCCGGGCGAACCAACCGATCGGTGCGCGCCCGAGATTCGCGGCGAGCTGGCGCCGAAACGACAGTTGCACCCGATCGTCCAGCAGGTGACCGATGGCGGACGACGCGGCCGTGAACAGCAGCCGTACCAACAACCCGACCACTCCCACGACCACGACCGTCCGAATCTCGTCCGGCCGAATCGGTCCGGGCGACAGCAACGCCCGCCCCAGTTCGATGATCGCCAGCAGCGGCGCCAACCCCGCCACGGCACCGATCACCTGGAGGATCACGACAGCGGCGAAACGTCCGGCGTGGGGACGCAGCAGCCGGGCGACGTTCCCGGCTTCGGGCTCGACGATCGAGGAGGGCGCGGGCCGTTCCCCCGCTTCGGAAAGTTCGACGGCGGTCATCCGTCGCTCCCCCTCGCCAGCGCGCGCCGCAGTGCGTTGGTGAGTTCGGTGATCTGCCGCTGCGACACCTCGGCGGACAGGATGGCCTGCGACCCGTGGAAAGTACCGGCCCACTGGTGCAGCTCGACCGAGACGCCCGACCGAAGCAGCCGTAGTGCGTACTCGATGTTCTCGTCGCGATTCGGACAGAACTCCGCGCTGGCGATGTAGGCGGGCGGCAGGCCGGACAGGTCCGTGGCCCTGGCCGGAGCGGCATACGGCGACGGGCTCGCGGAACCCAGGTACTGCTTCCAGCTCGCGGCGACCATGGCACGGGTCGCCCAGGGCGTGTCGGTGAAGTTCCGCTGGGACCACGTCTCCTGGCGGTCGTCGAGGGACGGTTCGTTGAGCAGCTGGAAACAGATTCGGGGCCCCTGTTGGTCGCGGGCCCGCAGAGCCACCGCCGCCGCGAGGTTCGCGCCCGCGCTGTGCCCGCCGACAGCGATGCGGTCCGGCTCGATGCCCAGCTCGGTGGCGTGCTCGGCCGCCCAGACCAGCACGGCATAGACGTCGTCGAGCGCCGCGGGGAACGGATGCTCGGGAGCGAGCCGGTAGTCCACCGCGATCACCACCGCACCGGAGCCTTCCGCGAGGCGTCCCGCGAACGGAGCGTCGCTGTCGAGATCGCCCATCACCCACCCACCGCCGTGCAGCCAGACGACGGCGCCGTGCGACCGCTGTGGGCGGTAGATCCGCACCGGCACGGCCGGGTCGGCGGGCACCACGAGGTCCTCGATCTCCATCCCCGCGGTGTTCGCGGGCGGCTTCCCCGCGGCCAGTTCGGAGTAGAGCCGACGCGCGGCGGGCGGATCGGTGAGGTCGATCTTGGGGAACAGCGGGACGAACGCTTCGAGTTCGGGATCCATGCCGGCCATGTTTCCGTTCGGCGGGCCCGAATTCGTCCGCCGGCTGTCGCGTATTCGGCTCGATCGCGCACCGATCGTCGCTAGCATGGCCGCATGGAGGCACTGGTCGCACGGCTGTCGCAGCTGGACCCCGAAGCCGAAGGTGTCCTCCGGATCGTGATGTTCTACGACACCCTGATGCGACGACGGGTGGATCTCCCCACCCTCGCCCGCGCCTCGGCGGGGCTGGCCG
>JACYYK010000496.1_pt4 | contig 11362 bp, 12 predicted proteins | sample 8236871 | NCBI WGS metagenome assembly JACYYK01 (sample SAMN14103087, study PRJNA606662) | landfill metagenome | isolation source: landfill solid waste inoculated with endophyte fungus Paravalsa indica | place: India:New Delhi, Okhla landfill site | collected 2017-11-05 | reverse complement strand
GTGGACCTCGGCGCGACGCTTGCCGGCAAGGCAACCCTGGTGAATGTCTGGGCATCCTGGTGTCCACCTTGCCGAGAAGAGATGCCCGTACTGGACGAGTACTCCGAGCGACCCGGCGCCATTCCGGTTCTCGGTGTCAATGTCCAGGAGGCGCCGTCGGACGGCCTCGCCTTCCTGGTCGACGTGGGCGTACGCTACCCCTCGGTACACGACGGAAAGCGTGCCGTACAGGACGCCTTCCGCGCGCCGCCGGTTCTCCCGCTGAACTACCTCGTACGACCAGACGGGTCGGTCACCAGGATCACCAACCCGCTCGTGTTCCGCAGCCCGGATGAGGTCGAGGAGGTTGTGCGGCGCCATCTAGAGCGAGAGGGATAACAAAACCAGGCAAGCGACGCTGTGTTCCCCTGCACCCAGACTCGTGTCAGTTCCTCTTCTGGGGCAGGTTCACGCATCCAGCCCCGGGAGCGTTCTCGTACCGATCCGTCAGGACCGCGTGGATGATCATCCGCAGGCGTGCCGAGAGCTTCGGATGGCAAGTCGTCAGCGTCAGCGGGGAAGCCCTCGATTCCGGTGTCAGGACATTCGCCGCCCGGTACGGGATTGGCGCCACCGCATCGCAACGGTCCGCATCACGATCACCCAGTCGAAGGTGGCGCCGTACGCATCCGCCAGCGGTTCACTTGCGTACGGCGGGCTTTGCGTCTCCTGCCGCACGTCCAGCTTGCCAACTCGCCCTCCAGCGGCAGGACTCGGTAGACGAAGAAGCTCTCTCACCCCCGCTGACGACCGCATCGCAGGACTTGAGTAGTGACCGGGTCCGATCTCCAGGGTCGCGGGATGGATCCTTTCCTGAATGGTGTACCCGTAGTCTGTCCGAAAGGCGGGATGTAGGTCCGAGCGAAAGCCTTCCGCTGACCGGCTGGATTCGCACCTGCCAATCCTGCGACCACCGCTCTTCCGGTTATGCGCTGGGCCTAGCGTCGCAATCGCGCCGAGCTTCAGCTCGTCACGCACAGCTCGTACACTACAAAGAGCAACACGATCCGAGGTGATCAGGAACTCTGCGACAGCCTGCGCGAACTTGCAGCCTATTCCTTCTGGCTGCAGCTTCTTCGCTGGCTCGACCGGGAGAGTGCTGGAGCGGGGTGCCAGGTACGGCTCCAGGCTGGCCTGGTTGCGAAAATCGACGAATCTCAACAAGCAGAACCCCCGCACCTCGAAGCGGAAGCAGGACTTTATCACTATCCGAGATAGTAGGTATCATCTTTGGTACATGAATCCGACAGCAAACACATGCGCAAGCCGACACCTGACGTAGGATGTCCAGCCATGAGGAGACGTGATGCGCGGGCTGGGTGACCTCGAGGCCGCCGTGATGGACGTGCTCTGGCAAGCCGAGGAACCGATCAAGGTCCGAGAGGTGCTGGAGCAGCTGGACACCGGCAAAAAACTTGCCTACACCACCGTTATGACGGTGCTGGACAACCTGTATCGCAAGAAGTGGGTTGATCGGGAACTGCACGGCAAGGCTTACTACTACGAACCGGCGTTCAGCCGCGAGGAGGCCGCCGTACAGGCTCTGCGCGATGTGCTCGGCGCTTCGGCTGACCGGGAAGCCGTCCTGATGCACTTCATCGCCTCGGTCTCCGACGAGGAGACCGACCTACTACGGAGCGCCCTGCGCAAGAAGCGGATCCGCAGGCGATGACAGCAGCCCTCACGCTGCTGGTAGGCGCGCTCGCCGCAGGCTGGCTCGTTCCAGGACTCCTGCACCGCACTGACCTGCGGCGGCACGACCCGGTACTGCTGGTCGTGGTCTGGCTGCTGTCGATGATCGGGGTCCTTGTCAGCGCCGCCGTGGGCGTGGTCTTTCTGCTACTTCCCAGCCACGGCCCCGGCACGGCGGTACTGACGGCCGTCCACGAATGCTGGGCCGCCATCCAGCACGGCACACCACCCGAGACCGAGAAACTAGCAGGCCTGCTCGGGCTCGCCCTGCTCATCGCGTTCGTGGTCCGGCTTGCCGTTGTGTTCGTCCGCGGGCTCCGGCGACGAGCCCGCGCCCGTGAAGCACACCTGTCGGTCCTTCGTCTGGTTGCACGCGCGGACCCGAACTCACCGGACACGCTGTGGCTCGCCCACGACCGACCACTCGCGTTCAGCATGGCGGGGCGTCCCGGCGTTGTCGTCGCCACCGAAGGACTTGTTCGCCATTTGGACCAGAAAGCTGTGGAAGCTGTCTTCGCGCACGAACGTGCCCACCTCGCGGGCCGTCACCACCTGCTGATCGCCGGGGCCGAAGCACTCCGTGTAGCTATTCCTTTCCTCCCTCTCTTCCGGGATGCGCCGCGCGCTTTGCGCGAGTTGGTCGAACTCTCTGCTGACGCCGTTGCCGTACGTCGCTGCGGAACAGCAGCGGTCCGATCCGCCCTGCGGGACGTGTCCGGTCACGACGCTCCCAGCACGTCGCTCGCGATGGCCCGGTGTGCGGTGGACACGCGCATCGCTCGACTACAAGTAGGCGCTACTTCTCCAACCGGAACTCGTCGCTTGGTCTCCTGTGCGATGGCGGGACTGGCTGCCGGCGTGCTGCCGTTCCTCGCAGGAGCCGGACTTCTCGCGGGCATCGCGCTGATCAGTTGCCCCCCGGTCAGCTGAGCCGCTAACGCGGAGGGCGCAACCCGGCCAAGATCGAGCTTCATCAGTTGACGAATCACGGCTCGTGAGCGCGGACCGCCCGCCGCGGCCAGGAGCGCACACGCAAGGAACCCGTCAACCCATCTGGAGCCACGTCGGTACGCAATCATCACGTTCCAGACCCTCACCATCGTTGGTTCCATAAGCTTCGAGGGTCACGGCCGGTCACACTTCCTTGCAGAATGGGAAACGCGAGGCGTAAGTCACCTCGTACTTCGAGAGTCAGACGATCTACTATTGTGTCTAGTAGATAACGACAGTTCTCCGAACGCCTTGCCATGCTCGGCCCCCGCCTGGAGTGAGGTAGGCCTGATCACCACTTCTGAGGGAGTCATGACACCTGCTCGACCCGGCCGCCCGCACACCGTGTCGCACCTGAGCCGCCGCAGCTTTCTCATCCTCAGTACCAGCGCGGCTGTCGCAGGCCTTGCCGCATGTACTTCCAACGCTGCGGCACCGAGTTCACCGGTTCGCGTCGCGCCGAACTCGCCACTAGTGGCGGCCGCCGAGCGCGATCGCCGGAAAGCTGGGGCTCGCACCACTTCCGTTCGCCTCGATGCCACCGTGGGCGAGGTGGATCTCGGCGGTGTCCAGGTCACAACGTGGACCTACGGCGGTGAGCTACCGGGGAAGGAAGTCCGGATCCAGCGCGGCGACGTCCTTCGGGCTCACCTGACCAACAACCTCCCCCAACCGACGACCATCCACTGGCACGGACTCGCCCTGCGCAACGACATGGACGGGGTCCCGGGTCTGACCCAGCCGGAGGTACCGGCAGGCGCCAACTTCACCTACGAGTTCACGGTTCCCGACGCTGGTACCCACTGGTTCCATTCCCACGTTGGTGTGCAGCTGGACCGTGGGTTGTACGCACCTATCATCGTGGAAGACCCGGCGGACGGTGCCGATTATGACACTGAGCTCGTCGTCGTCCTCGACGACTGGCTGGACGGCACCGGACGCATCCCGGACACCGTGCTGGCCGACCTCATAAAAAACGGGATGAACATGGGTGGCATGGATCACGGGGGGATGCCGGGCATGGACCACGGGGGGATGCCGCAGTCAACGCTGCTCGGTGGCGATGCCGGCGACGTCATTTACCCGCACATCCTCGCCAACGGGCGTATCGCCTCCGCACCACGCTCCGTCACCGCGAAGCCCGGGCAACGAATCCGGCTGCGGCTGGTCAACGCCGCCGCGGACACCGCTTTCCGGGTCGGGGTCCCGGGCGTGCCGATGCGGGTTACGCATACGGACGGCTTCCCTGTGCAACCCCGTGAGGCGGATACGGTGCTCCTGGGCATGGGTGAGCGGGTCGATGCCGTCATCACAGTTCCGGATGACACGGTCCCGGTGCTGGCGCTGGCGGAGGGGCGTGACTCCTACGCACAGGTGATCATCCGAAGTGGGCGGGAAAGCAATCCGGCGGCAAGCGACTCCGCCGCCAAGCAGCTCGAACAACTACCCGTACTTGCCATCAACGATCTCAAAGCCACGGAAGAGGTGACTCTGGCTGACCGGGCACCGGATGTCTCGCACACATTGGTACTCGACGGACCGGGCGCCAAGTACGACTGGACTATCAACGGCAAGCCGTACAACCCCGATGACGGATTGCCCATCCGGGACGGCCAGCGGGTGCGGGTTCGATTCGAGAACAAGTCGAGCATGTTCCACCCCATGCATATCCACGGCCACACCTTTCAGATCCTGGGGCGGAACGGCCGAGGGCCCCGCAAGGACACCGCGATCGTGCTTCCCGGAGAAGCGCTGGAGGTGGACTTCGACGCCAACAACCCGGGCCAGTGGCTGACCCACTGTCACAACGCGTACCACGGCGAATCTTCGATGATGACGGTGCTGTCCTACGTTCAGTAGCCACGAGCGGGGCCACATTGCTGCCTCGCATCTGGGTCCGGACAAGACCCGGGTACGGGGCAGCACCAGCAACAGCGGACCCTTCCCTATCAATCTTCACAGCTACTACTAGATTGCCTAGTATGCCGCTGGTAACAGCTTGAGCACGCACCGTGGCGGGACGGAGGATCGATGCGCCCACGGCATCTCGTTCTCTTGCTGTGCGTGGTCGGCGCGCGCCAGATTTTCCTCACACTCGCCCTGGCCAACGACTCGCCAGCCACAACGGCCTGGCGCTCGGGGAGCCTTACCGGCGAGAAGGCTCCTTCGTGTTCGACCGGCTCACCAAGTGAGTCTCAATCTCATCACTGTCTCCAGGAGTTGACCCGCACGAAACCATCACCTGCTCGCCGTGCTCTCGGCCGTTTGTCCTGGCCCCGCCCGTTGTCGACCACAAGTGTTCCTGCTGATTCGACAGCGGGAACACTCCACCTCTTCCCGTATTCGTCCCGCGTGGATGCGGCCATCGCTGCGTCCTGGAGTGCCCTACAGCTATGAATTGTGTACGTGCTCGTGTTGTCCCCGGCGTTGCTCGGTTTGCCTGCGTTGTCCGTACGAGGTCATCCCACGCGGCTTGTACACCGCCAGCACCAGAGCCACGACCAGGAGCGCTAGAGCGAGGATCGCATGCAGGGCAGGCGACGGGTTCCGCACAACGTCGAGATCGGCGGTGGGGTCGGCTGCGACGTCAGCGAAGTAACCCACAGACTGCGTGTAGACCAGCAAGAGGACCGTCGCGAGGACGTTCAGCACGAGTTTGAACAGCACCCAATAGTGGCGGAACACACCCCATGGTGTGCCCAGGGCCGAGACAAGTCCGGTCAGCAGTGACGCAAGGGCCAGCGGGACCAGGACGAACCAGGTGATCGGCTCCATCACCAGATAGGCACCACGAACCGTTTGCGCGTCCCCACTGGTCAAGCCGACGATGGCGAGACCCAGGAAAGCGACGACCGCGCCGAGCCAGCCCACCGTGGTTGCGATATGCACCGTGAGGGCGAGTTTCCGCACGCCGGGCCTCATGTTCATCCGAGGACGGTCTCGCTCACCGCATGGTCGGCAGGGTCGCCGAGTGAGAAGTGACGGCTTGGGCCGTGCTCACCGCCGAAGATCAGCAGAACGGCCAGGAGCACGACCACGAGCAGAGCGATGAGCCCGAACACCTTCACCCAGCGCGGAGGGCCGGCGACCGGCTGGTTATCGCCGCTGGTGCGGTCACCGCTGTTTTTACGGAGCTTGTCCATAGCCGCCAGTTTATCGAGACAGTCTGTCTACAACAAATCAAACTGTCTCCATGTCAACACCTCGTATACTGCTGGCGTGCCGAAGTTGTGGAGCGAGACGATCGAGGCCCATCGTCGCGGGGTACGCGAGGCGATCCTGGACACCACCGCGGCGTTGGCTGCTGAGTACGGGCTGCTGTCCGTGACGATGTCGCAGATCGCTGAGCAGACCGGAATCGGGCGCGCGACGCTGTATAAGTACTTTCCCGATGTCGAGTCGATTGTGCGCGCGTGGCACGAACGCCAGGTCGGCCACCACCTCCACCATCTCGCCGAAGTCCGGGACCGAGCGAGGGAGGCCGGAGAGCGCCTGGAAGCAGTGCTGGAGGCCTACGCCCTCATTCATCAACGGCGCGGACAGCACCAAAGGCACCACCGCCATGGCGCCGAGCTCGCGACATTCGTGCACCGGGACGAGCACGTCTCCCAGGCCGAGCAACAGGTGCTCGACATGATCCAAGGCCTTCTGGCCGAAGCTTCCGAGGCCGGCGATGTCCGCGACGATGTGCCTCTGGAGGAGCTCGCACGCTATTGCCTCCATGCACTGGCAGCGGCCAGCGGCCTACTGTCCGAGGCCGCGGCCCGCAGGCTCGTGGAGGTAGTGCTGGCTGGATTGCATCCTACGGTTGACTCAACCGACCAGCAGGCAGCTCACGATCGCGATCCCCAGTAGCAAACCGGTCCCGGCGAGGAACGGCAACGTCGCCGCTGCCAGCCCAGCCACACCACACGAGACGACTTTCCATGCTGGCCCTGGAGGCGCGGGTTCTGGACATTCATCACTGTTGGCTTCGAACTCACCCAGACCCCCCTTTACGAGCGATATCGCCTGTCAAGGCCAGGGCTGTGGACGAGTAGCTACAGACCGCTCCCCCGCCGCTCTCCTCAGTTCGGTGCGGAAGCACAGGTCTGTATCTTGCAGATCTCCGCTTCCTGAGCATCGACGATTAGCTGGACCAGTGCCTTCGCCTCGACGTTGCTGTCCTTCTCCGACTCTGTCCCAGCCATGGTGATCACACCCAGGTGCTGTTTGTTCATCGTCTGCACGAAGACCTGGTTACCGGGCAGGGGCCTCACTCCCACCGCCGTCCATCAACTACGCTACTACGGCGGTTAGTAAATTCGGCACCATACGAGACAGCGTTGTGGAACCCAGGTGAACAACCTTACCGACTTTGTCATTTCGGGCCCGATCGTGCTCGCCACCCTGCTCGCGGTAGCCGCAGGGGTCGTCTCCTTCGCCTCGCCATGCGCTATCCCTTTGGTGCCAGGCTACTTGGCCTACCTGGCGAGTCTGACAGGCGCCGATGCTCCACCCGTTGATGCGGACGATTCCCGTGCCTGGAAGGGGCGATGGCGGGTCGCTGGAGCTGCGTTGCTGTTCGTGCTCGGCTTCACCGCTGTTTTCCTCGCCGCTGTGGTAGCGGTACTGGGCGCGGCCGATTTCCTACTGGGCAATGAGGCGCTGCTGCAACGCATCGGCGGCGTGATCACGATCGCCATGGGTCTGGTCTTCCTGGGGATGGTGCCGATCCTGCAGCGCAGTGTGCAACTGCACCACGTACCACGAGGCGGTATCGCGAGCGCGCCCCTCATGGGTGCTGTCTACGGCCTCGGCTGGACACCCTGCCTCGGCCCGACGCTAACTGGCGTCATCGCTCTGGCCAGCGGGACACAAGTGGGCTCCACCACGGCCAGAGGGATCCTGTTAGTACTTGCATACTGCCTGGGACTTGGCTTGCCCTTCATCCTGCTCGCAATCGGTGCGCAATGGGCACTCCGCACAGCAGGCTGGTTACGTCGCCACACACGAGCGGTCCAGATCGTTGGCGGCGTGATGCTGTTGATTGTGGGCTTGCTGTTGGTGACGGGACTGTGGGGTGAAATGGTGGCCTGGCTTCGTGGCCCCATCGCAGGGTTCACCACACCGATCTGATTATTGGGCGGGAATGCGGTTATCGAACCTCTGAAGCCCGATGACGTGGACGATAGCTCGAGGCTGGGCGCCATGCCTGCGCTGCCCAATGGATAAAGGCCGTGCTCGATCGGCAACCTGAACGGGCATCTCACTACCGCAGGTCGGACAGGGCACGGACGGGCCTGATTCAGCAAGCTCCCACAAGGCCACTATCTATCAGCCGCGCCAAAGCGTCCCTCGACATGCCGCTCCCCTCTCAGCAACTTGTCACTATTGCCCGGTTTGACCGACTACTAAGACAGATAGTAGACAAGATCGCCAAGATCCCTTAATGTGATTGCGGACCGAACGGGGCGGTTCTCTGTCAACACCCAAAGGGAGACCCAACAATCGTGACAGCGCACTCACGCCGCTTCACTCCTCGCAAGGCGGCCATCGCTGCCATTGCGGCGACACTCATGCTACCTGCAGCGCCTGCCGCTGCGCAGCCGCAAGACGACACGTCAGACGCCATGGAGCGCTATCAGGAACTTGGCGCGAAGGCCGCAGGCACCGAAGAGGACCTGGCAGAAGCCGAACAAGAACTCGCACGAATGCGCGAGAAGGAGAAACAGGCCAAAACTGCGCTCAATAAGGCAAACCGAGAACTCGAAAAAGCGCAGCGTTCGGAAGAGGCCTCCCAAGGCAAAGCAGACACTCTCATCTCCGCGAGTTTCCGTAACGGCCCCGTCACCACATGGTCAGCCGTACTGGTCAGCGATTCGAGCAAAGAGCTTCTACAAAAAGCGTCAGCACTCGAATACATCGCAACCAAGAACACTGAAACCCTCGATGCCCTGAACGACGTACGAGCGAAAGCCGACGCTGCCCGGAAAGAAGCAGCCGAAGCGGAGAAGCAGGCACGGGAATCAACAGCGGCCGCGGAACGCACGGTCCAAAAACTTCAGCAACGCAAGGCCGACCTTGACGAGGAAATCGAAGCGGTTCGAACAGCTCTGAACGAACTGAGCCCGGCCGAGCGAACTGAGCTCCAAACCGTCCAGGACAACGGTAGCTATCTCGGCCCACCGGGTGCCGCCAACGATGCACTGCAAGCCGCGTTGTCCCGCCGCGGTTCTCAGTACGAGTGGGGGGCAACAGGACCGAGCGAGTTCGACTGCTCCGGACTGACCTCGTGGGCCTATAATCAAGCTGGAATCAACATTCCTCGGACGAGCCGACAGCAATGGACGGCAGGCAGGCCCGTGTCACTCGACTCCCTACTTCCTGGCGACCTCCTTTTCTACGACGACGGAACCGGTGACCCCAGCAAGATCCATCACGTCGGTATGTACGTCGGCCAGGGCAAGATGGTGGACGCGCCCACCGAAGGCCAACTGGTCGACGTGCGGTCGATGAAGGGTGACGGACACCTGATCGGCGCGCGCCGCATCGCTGGCTGAGCAAACAAAAGGGCGATCTCAGCAAGATCAGTCGAGGCCGTTGAGGTTATCGAGGGTTGGGTAAAGCCTGTCCTGAAGGTGGATGTGAAGTCCCTGGAGAAGAAGTCTCGCCAAAGATCATCTTCTTCAGGGACTTCATGTGCTTGCCCATCGTGCCTGCGAGGAAGGCGAGCACCGTTGCAGGTTCCTGGCATCGGCCCAGATTCGGCAGTCACACTCTCATTGCTGGCGACACCCCGAAGATCCACCCAACAAGCCCTCCTTCGCCGCCCTGGACGAGATCAGCTGCCCATCCGCTGACCTGATGGGACTCCTGACGGAAGCGAGCTAACCAGCGCAGCATCGTCATCGAGGGTGCTGCGCTGCTGCTGTCTGGTAACGCGGTCTCACCTGGCTCAGAATCCAGCCCGAACCGGTGGAGGGACCGGGATTGACTAGCTGCACACCATGGGACGCGCGACAGCCGACGGTGACCGCATGACTGTGGCGGTCACCGTCGGCTGTGCAGGTTGTGCCAGCTCTAGCGCCGGTCAAGCTGCGACCGGCTCCTTCACTGGCTTGTCCTCCGACTTCACCGACGGTGGGGTGTCCGTGATGCCGCTGCGGAAGCTCTTCAGGCGCAGGCTGTTGCTCACCACGAACACCGAGCTGAACGCCATCGCCGCACCCGCGATCATCGGGTTGAGCAGGCCCGCCGCCGCCAGCGGCAATGCCGCCACGTTGTAGGCGAACGCCCAGAACAGGTTGCCCTTGATCGTGGCCAGCGTGCGGCGCGACAGGCGGATCGCGTCCGCCGCCACCCGCAGGTCACCGCGCACCAGGGTGAGGTCACTCGCCTCGATCGCGACGTCGGTGCCCGTACCCATCGCCAGGCCCAGGTCCGCCTGCGCCAGCGCCGCCGCGTCGTTCACGCCGTCGCCAACCATCGCCACGATCCGGCCTTGGGACTGCAGCCGCTTCACCACGTCGACCTTGTCCTTCGGCAACACCTCGGCGATCACCTCGTCGATGCCGACCTCGGCCGCGACCGTCTTGGCGACCGCCTCGTTGTCACCAGTCAACAACACCGGCGTCAGCCCGAGCCCACGCAGTTGCGTGATCGCCTCGGCAGAGGTCGGTTTCACGGTGTCGGCCACCACCAGCACCCCGCGTGCCTGGCCATCCCAACCGACGGCGACGGCGGTCTTGCCCTGCGCCTCCGCGGCGGCCTTGGCCTCGACCAGCTCAGGTGTGAGGTGCTGGCTCCAGTCGGCCAGCAACGCGGGGCGACCGACCAGAACCGCGTGCCCGTCGACGACGCCCTGCACACCCAAGCCCTCGAGGTTGGTGAAGTCCGTGGCGGCAGGCAACTGCCCGACCTGCTCGGCCGCGCCCTTGGCGATGGCCTGGGCGATCGGGTGCTCGGAGGCGTTCTCCAGCGCCCCCGCCAACCGCAACAGCTCGTCGGGGTCCACCCCGTCGGCCACGTGGACGTCGATCAGCGCCATCTTGCCGGTGGTGACGGTGCCGGTCTTGTCCAGCACCACCGTGTCCACGCGGCGGGTGGACTCCAGCACCTCCGGCCCCTTGATCAGGATGCCGAGCTGCGCACCCCGCCCGGTACCCACCAGCAACGCGGTCGGCGTGGCCAGCCCCAGCGCGCACGGGCACGCGATGATCAACACCGCGACCGCGGCCGTGAACGCCGCCGACACCGAGCCACCGGTACCGAGCCAGAACGCGAGCGTTCCCACGGCCAGCGCGATCACGATCGGCACGAACACGCCCGAGATCCGGTCCGCCAGTCGCTGCACGGCCGCCTTGCCCGTCTGCGCGTCCTCCACCAGCTTGGCCATCTGCGCCAACTGGGTATCCGAACCCACCCGCGTGGCCCGCACCACCAACCGGCCACCCGAGTTGACCGTCGCGCCGACGACCTTGTCGCCCGGGCCGACCTCGACGGGCACCGACTCGCCGGTGAGCATGCTCTCGTCGACAGCGGAACTACCCTCGGACACCACGCCGTCGGTGGCGACCTTCTCACCCGGCCGGACCACGAAGTGGTCACCCACCGCCAGTTGCTCGACGGGAATCCGGACTTCCTTCCCGCCTCGCAGCAC
>JACYYK010005696.1_pt1 | contig 11368 bp, 14 predicted proteins | sample 8236871 | NCBI WGS metagenome assembly JACYYK01 (sample SAMN14103087, study PRJNA606662) | landfill metagenome | isolation source: landfill solid waste inoculated with endophyte fungus Paravalsa indica | place: India:New Delhi, Okhla landfill site | collected 2017-11-05 | reverse complement strand
CCGTTCTTCCTCATCGCGTTCGCGATGATGTATTGCCTGGTCAAGGCGCTGAGGAAGGACATCCCCGAGGAAGAGCTCCTGTCGCCCCGCGCCCGGTCACTGTTGGAACGGGAACGCAAGAGGTGCGAGGCGGAACCGGAGCCGGACTGACGGCCGATGCCGTCAGCGACGGTGGGGACCCCGAGGGGGACGCGGTCGGCGACGAGGCCGAGAAAGAGGCGGGACAGCGATGACCACGGTCAAACCGCACCGGGCGAGCACATCGGACGGTGGCTCCGCGAACGGCGTCAAGGAGCTGGTGAGGAACAGGCTGCAACAACTACTCGCGTTCGCCAGCCTCATCGTGATCTACGTGTTCTTCTCGATCGCGAGCCCCTACTTCTTCACGTACGACAACTTCACCGCGATCCTGTTCTCGACCGTCGTGATCGGCACGCTGGCCATCGGGACCACGTTCGTCATCATCACGGGTGGTATCGACCTGTCCATCGGCACGGGCATGGCGTTGTGCGCGGTGATGTCGGGCGTGTTCCTCGTCCACCTCGGGCTGCCGCTGCCGCTCGGTGTGCTGGGCGCGGTGCTGTTCGGTGGACTCGTCGGTCTGGTGAACGGACTCAACATCGCGTTCCTCAAGATCCCACCGTTCATCGCCACGCTCGCCATGATGCTGGTGGCCGAGGGGCTCGCGCTGGTGCTGTCCGACAGCGCGCCGATCTACTTCAACGACGTCCCCGGCTACGTGGACATCTCCCGAGGCAACCTGATTCCCGGCGTCGACTTCCCGAACGCGGTGCTCGTCCTCATCGTGGTGGCGATCGTCGCCGGTGTGTTGTTGACCCGTAGCGTCCTCGGCCGCTACACGTACTCGATCGGCAGCAACGAGGAGGCCACGGCGTTGTCGGGGATCGACGTGCGCCGCTGGAAGATCGCCATCTACGCCTTCGCGGGGCTGTTCACCGGTTTGGCCGGTGTGCTGATCTCCGCACGGCTCGGTTCCGCCCAGCCCGCGACCGGCATGGGGTACGAGCTGCAGGCCATCGCCGCCGTCGTCATCGGCGGGACGTCGTTGTCCGGCGGCAAGGGCTCGATCCTCGGAACGTTGATCGGCGCGCTGATCATCTCGGTGCTCAACAACGGACTTCAGATCATGTCCATCCCGCAGGAATGGCAGAACGTCATCCTCGGTTGCGTCATCCTCGTCGCCGTCTACGCCGACCGGATGCGCAAGGGGGAGACCTCGGCCTGACCGCCCATCCACCGGAACAAAGGAGATCTGGTCATGAGGTTCACCAGGCTCGCAGCGCTGGCCGCGGCGGCCACGCTGGGACTGACGCTCACCGCGTGCGGTTCGGGCTCCGGCGGCGGGGGCGACCAGCCCTACATCGCCATCGTGTCGAAGGGCTTCCAGCACCAGTTCTGGCAGGCGGTGAAGCAAGGGGCCGAGGAGAAGGCGGCCGAGCTCGGGGCGCGCGTGACGTTCGTCGGCCCCGCGACCGAGCAGGACGTCGAGGAACAGCTCGACATGCTCACCAACGACCTCGCCAAGAGCCCCGACGCGATCGGTTTCGCGGCGTTGGACAGCAAGGCGGCCGCCCCGATTCTGGAGCAGGCGCAGGCCCGGGGAATCCCGGTGATCGCCTTCGACTCCGGCGTGGACAGCGACATCCCGGTGACCACCGTGGCCACCGACAACAAGGCCGCCGCCGCCGAGGCCGCCGAACACATGGCCGAGGAGTTGGGCGGCAAGGGCAAGGTCGCGATGGTGGTGCACGACCAGACCAGCCGCTCGGGCATCGACCGCCGCGACGGCTTCCGCGAGTGGATGGAGGCCAACGCGCCGGGCATCACCGTGCTCGACCCCCAGTACGGAGGCGGTGACCAGCTCGAATCGGCCAACATCACCAAGTCGATCATCTCGGCGAACCCGGACCTCGACGGCATCTACGCCTCCAACGAGGGCTCGGCGATCGGTGTGATCAACGGTGTCCGCGAAAGCGGCAAGGAAGGTCTCACCGTGGTCGGGTTCGACTCGGGCCAGGCCCAGATCGATGCCATCCGCAGCGGGGAGATGACCGGCGCGGTCACCCAGGACCCCCTCGACATGGGACGACAACTCGTGGCCTCGGCCATGAAGGCCATCCAGGGTGAGGAACTTCCGAAGCGGATCGACACCAACTTCTACTGGTACGACAAGAGCAACATCGACGACGAGAAGATCCGGGCCGCGCTCTACGAGTGAGGTCGAACTCGCGAAGGGGCCACCGGACCATTCCCGGTGGCCCTTTTTCCGTATTCGACACCTCCGGACAGAGGTGCACGATCGGGTGATCCTTTCGCTACGCTCGCCGTGTGTCCGATCGCAGAATCCTCGACCTCGACCTGAGCCGCCCTTCCTCCGGCCGGGTCTACGACTACTGGCTCGGCGGGACCAACAACTACGCCATCGACCGTGAGTTTGCCGAGAAGCAGCTCGCCCGCGCCCCGGAGATCCGGGAGGCGGCTCGGGCGAACCGGGCCTTCCTCGGCCGTGCCGTGCGGTTCGCGGCGTCCAGCGGCATCCGCCAGTTCGTCGACATCGGCAGTGGTTTGCCCACCCAGGGCAACGTGCACGAGATCGCCGACGAAGTGGCGCCCGGCGAATGCCGTGTCGTCTACATCGACAACGAGCCGGTGGCCCACGCCCACGCCCAGATCCTGCTGGAGGACACCGCCGACCCGGCCCGGCACCGCGCGCTGGCCGGTGATTTCTTCGACGGGCCGAAGCTGTGGGAGCGGGTGCTGGCCGAGGGCATCGACCCCGAGAAACCGATCTGCCTGCTGACGGTGGCGCTGCTGCACCTGCTGCCCGCGGAACAGGAACCCGAGAAGGTGCTGGCGTACTACCGGGACCAGCTCGCCCCCGGCAGCCTGCTGGTGCTCTCCCACGCCTGCCTCGACAGCGGGGACGAACAGGCGAAGGAGGCGTTCGGCAAGATCAGCGACGACTACCGCTCCAAGGTGGCGGTGCCGGGCAGCAGCGGCCTTCGCAACCGCGAGCAGATCGCGGAGTTCTTCGGCGACTTCGAACTGCTCGAACCCGGCCTGGTGTGGGTGCCGGAGTGGCGCCCCGACGCGCCGTTCGTCGGTGACCCCGCTCGGTCGCGTGCGGTGGCGGGGGTGGCGCGCAAGACCTCGGCCTGACCGGCGGAGGAAACCGCGGTCGGCGTGGTGGTGGTCGTCCGTCCACGAGCCGGGACGGGGGTCAGTGACGCGGTTCCCGACGGAAGTACCGCTTCGCCGCGGCCACCCGAGGACCGCCCGGACGACCGGACCGCCGAGGGCGACCGCACCGGGATCAAGCCCTCGGCCGGGTCCGGCGCCGCCCGGACGGCGGTGCCGACGAGGCCGAAGAGCACCGGCGATAACCACGGTCCGGGCCGGCTCCCCCACGACGCGACCCCGGTGGTCGCCGTACCGAACCCGATCACCGCCACGAGCGGCGCGAGCTTGCCGGGCGTCGCCCTCGCCCTGGTGCATGATCGCCAACCGGTGTGCGAGCCACTCGGCCTCCTCCAGGTAGTGCGAGGTCAGCACGATCGTGGCGCCACCGGCGAGCAGCTCCCCACCAACTCCCACGTGGCTTGCCGCGACTCCGGATCGAGCCCCGTGGTCGGTTCGTCGAGGAACAGCACCTCCGGGCCGCCGAGAGTGGCGAGCACCGGGTCCGGCCCGTGCTTCTCCCCTCCCGAGAGCTGCTTCACCCGCACACCGGCACGAGGGGCGAGCCCCGTTCGTTCGCGCGAGGCGTCCACAGTGGATTTCCGAGCGATCACCCGATTCCACATCCTCGCCGTCTCCCGCGCGGTGAGATCGCCCGCGAACCCTCCGGACCGCAGCATGATCCCGCAGCGGCGGTGCACGAACACGCGTCCCGGAACGGCTCACGGCCGAGCACGCACACCGTGCCCGCCGGGGAGGCCGATGCCTCTCCAGCGTCCCCATCGTCATCTCGCCCGCTCCGTTCGTGCCCGGCAACGAAATCGCCGTGGGCACCGCGCGGGTCCCGTGCCGCCCCCACTGTCTCGCTCATGTCGCCGGCCCTCACACCTTCCGAACCGCCCCGGTGGAGCCGGGTGTCAACGGTCCACATGCGAATTTCCCGGCCTCGACATGACATCTGTCATCGGCGCGGGAGCGGGTTATGCTCCGTGACGTGAGTGGCGAGGATTCCGGCATCGGCACGGGAATGCGGCGACTGCGCAAGTACACGTGGTGGTCGTTGGTCCTGCTGAGTTATCTCGCCGTGATTCCGGGACTGCAGCTCGCGATCGGCGGCACCGTGTCCCCCACCCTGCTCGTGGTCACGGCCCTGGTGACGGTCCTGACGATCGTGCAGCGCGCGCGGTTCGTCAACCGCGGGTTGCGGCGCGACCCCCCTCCGTCCGGCCCCAGCGTCGAGCACGCCGTGACCTTCGCGTCCGCCGCGGCCGCCTGGGGCTACGCCGTCGCCGTCGTGCCCAACCCCATCTCGTGGGCGTTCCTTCCCGGACTGCTCGCCGGGGGCGTGGTGCTCGACACGGTCAAGGGCCGACGTCGCTCGACGAGCTTCTTCATGGCGCTCATGGCGGCGGGGGCCTGTCTGCTGGCGTGGCCCTATCGCGAAGCGGCATCGGACAGCTGGTTCCCGTGGTTCCTGGCGGCGATGGCCGCCGCCTTCGTCCTGTGCTTCGCCGCCCTCGACGTCACCCAGGTGTGGTTTTGGGACATGGTCGTGCGGATCGACGAGTCCCGTGCGGTCGCCGAGGAACTCGCCGTGGCCAAGGAACGCCTGCGGTTCGCCGCGGACCTGCACGACATCCAGGGACACCACCTCCAAGCGATCATGCTCAAGGGTGAGCTGACCGAACGTCTCATCGGACGGGACGACGAGGCCGCCAGGGCCCACGCCGCGGAGCTCACCGAACTCGCTCGCACGGCGTTGAAGGACACCCGCCGGGTCGTGCACGGTTACCGGGGCACCGACCTGCGCCGGGAGATCGGCAACGCCGTGGACATCCTCGGTGCCGCGGGCATCGACACGCGGGTACACGGCGACGCGCGGGACGTGCCGCCCCCGCTCCAGGCGTTGTTCGGCGCGTTGATCCGGGAGGGCACCACGAACATCCTCCGGCACAGCCAGGCCACTCGCTGCGAGCTGACGTTGGAGTCGGATCACGCCACGGCCCGTGTCCGCCTGGTCAACGACGGGGTGCTCCCCCGGAACTCCCAGCCCGGCAGCGGTATCGCCGGGCTTCGCGAACGATTCGCCGCTCTCGACGGTGACGTGGAAAGCCGCGTGATCGAGGATGGTGCCGAGACGCTGTTCGAACTGGGCGGTCACGCGCCCGTGCGGAGGTGAGGCAACTGATCCGCATCGTACTCGCCGACGACGAGGACCTGATTCGCGGCGCGTTGGCCACACTGCTCGACCTGGAGGACGACATCGAGGTCGTGGGCCAGGCCGGGGACGGCGACACGGCCGTCGAACTCGTGCTGCGCACCCGGCCCGACCTGGCGGTGTTCGACCTGGAGATGCCGCGCTCCGACGGGCTCGACGCGGCGAGCCGCGTCCGCGCCGAACTCGACATCCCCATCGTGATCGTCACCCGGCACGCCCGCCCCGGAGTGTTGAAACGCGCGCTGGCCAGTGGGGTGCGCGGGTTCGTGCCCAAGACCACGGCCGCGAGTCGCCTCGCGGAGATCCTGCGGGACGTCCACGCCGGCAGACGGTACGTGGATCCGGAGATCGCCGCGTCCGCCCTGACGGCGTCGAGCTGCCCGCTCACCGAACGGGAGCTGGAGCTGCTGCGGTACGCGCACACGGGGAGCACGGTGGGGGCCATCGCCGAACGGGCGCACCTCGCCCCCGGCACGGTCCGCAACTACCTGTCGTCGGCCATGAGCAAACTCGGCGTGTCCACCCGATACGAAGCCGCCCGCCGGGCCTGGGAGGAAGGCTGGATCTGACGCCGCGCCACCTCGACCGCGGACCGCGGCTAGGGTCGTGCTCGTGGTGACCCTGCATTGCCGTGGCCGCGTGGTGGAGCGCAACCGGGCTCTCGTCATGGCCATCGTCAACCGGACTCCCGACTCGTTCTACGACCGAGGAGCCACCTACGCCCTCGACTCGGCGGTGCGCGCCGTGGACGCCGNNACATCGGCGGGGTGAAGGCCGGACCGGGCGCCGACGTGTCCGTGACCGAGGAGATCCGCCGGGTGGTGCCCGTGGTGGCCGCGGTCCGAGACCGCCATCCCGACCTGCTCATCAGCGTGGACACCTGGCGCGCGGAGGTCGGCAGGCGGGTGTGCGAGGCGGGCGCCGACCTCCTCAACGACACGTGGCAGGCGGCCGACCCCGCACTGGCCGAGGTGGCCGCCGAGTTCGGCGCGGGTTACGTGTGCTCCCACACCGGGGGCGCCGCTCCCCGGACCCTGCCGCACCGCGTCGAGTACGACGACGTGGTGGCCGCCGTGGCCGAAGAGGTCACCAAACGCGCCGAACACGTGGCCGCACTCGGCGTGCCCAGGGGAGGCATCCTCATCGACCCGACCCACGACTTCGGCAAGAACACCTGGCACGGCCTCGAACTGCTGCGCAGGCTCCGGGAACTCACCTCCACCCCGTGGCCGGTGCTGCTCGCGCTGTCGAACAAGGACTTCATCGGGGAGACCCTCGGCGCCGAGCTCCACGACCGCGTCGACGGCACGCTCGCGGCGACGGCCGTGGCGGCCTGGGAGGGCGCGGCGGTGTTCCGCGCGCACGAGGTGCGCCGCACCCGGCAGGTGGTGGACATGGTGGCCAGCATCCGGGGCACGCGCCCACCGTCCCTGGTGCTGCGGGGCATGACCTGACGACGACGCCACCTCCGCACCACCGGTATAGCTTCGTCCGGCACGGGTATGCCAGGCACATGACCGATTTCGAGCACACCCGAGTCATCGACGCCGACCCCCGCACCGTCTTCGACATCGCCTCGTCGATGACGTCCCTGGACAGCTGGACGCCCGAGGGCGTGGAGGTGGAGCCGGAGGGCGAGGGCACCCTGCACGCGCGGGTGGCCAGCGGCAGCGACGTCCACGACGAGACGGGCTACGTCGACACCGACCGGGATCGGATGCGCCTGCGGTGGGGCGGCACGGACACCGGATACGAAGGCTGGCTCCAGATCGAGCCGCACACCAACGGCGGCTCCAACACCCTCGCCACGTTGCACGTGAAGTTCGAGGGCGGGGCACCGGAGACGCTGGGCGGTGAGCACACCGCCTCCGTGGACAGCAGGATCGAGCAGGCCCTCGACCGGCTCTCGGCGCTGGTCCGGGACCGGACCGAGACCACGCGGTAGTCGACATGCGTGTCGTTGTGACCGGCGCGACCGGCAACCTCGGCACCAGCGTGGTCCGTGCGCTCGCCGACGATCCGACGGTCGAGTCGATCGTCGGCCTCGCCCGCCGCACGCCCCGGTGGTCGTCCCCGAAGACGACCGTCCGGCAGATGGACCTGAGCAAGGCGGAGGACGACGCGCTCGACTCGGTGTTCGCCGACGCCGACGCCGTCGTCCACCTCGCGTGGCTGTTCCAACCGACCCGCGACCCGGTGACGACGTGGCGGACGAACGTCCTGGGCAGCCTGCGCGTGTTCGAGGCCGTCGCTCGCTGTGCGGTGCCCGCGCTCGTGTACTCGTCGTCGGTGGGGGCCTACTCCCCCGGCCCCAAGGATCGCCGCGTGGCCGAGGACTGGCCCACGCACGGCTGGCCGGCAGCGGCGTACACCCGTGAGAAGGCCTATCTCGAACGGGTGCTCGACGCGTTCGAGGCCGAACACGAGGCCATTCGCGTGGTGCGCATTCGACCGGGATTCGTCTTCCAACGGGAAGCGGCCTCCGAACAACGGAGACTGTTCCTGGGCCCGTTCGTGCCCACGAGTCTCCTGCGGCCGGGTGTCCTCCCGGTGGTGCCGAACTCGCCGTCGTTGCGCATGCAGGTCGTGCATGCCTCCGACGTCGGCGAGGCGTTCCGGTCGGCCGTGACCCGTGACGTGCGGGGAGCGTTCAACGTGGCCGCCGACGAGGTCGTCGACGGAGCGCTGCTCGCCCGGCTGCTGGATGCGCGCCCGGTGCCGACGCCGACGTGGCTGCTGCGCGCGGCCCTGGCGGCGGCGTGGACGCTTCGGCTCGTGCCCGCCTCACCACAGTTGTTCGACGCGTTGGTGCGGCTGCCGCTGATGGACACCACGCGAGCCCGCACGGAACTCGGCTGGCGACCTCGGCACTCGGCGACCGAGGCCATCACCGAGTGGCTCGCCGGACTGCGGGAGCACGCCGGAGGCCGGACCCCGCCCCTGGCTTCCTCCGTCAGGGGAGGCAGGCTCGGCGAGCTGGCCACGGGGGTCGGCAAACGGGCGTGAACGTCCGGGTCACCCCGCCGTACCGGGCCGCACGGCGACCTCGTCGGCGACGAGCCCGCGCACCGTCACGGCTCGGCTGACGTCGGTGGGGGTGACGATGCCGACCAGCCGCTCGGCCTCGAACACGAGCGCCCGGCCGTCCGGCGCGTCCCGGAGTTCGGGCAGCAACCGGCTCAGCGGTTCGTCGGGCGTGGCCTTCGGAACGTCCTCCATCGGACACGCGATCGCACGCACACTGGTGGTGTCGCGTTCGTCGACCGGCACGGACCGCAGCCGGTTCAACGTGACCAGCCCCTGCACGTGCCCCGCCGAGTCGACCACCGGGAACGCGGAGTGCCGCCGCGTGAGCGCCACGTCGTGCAGGAAGTCGTGAACCGACAGGGCCGCGTCGGTGGTGTCGGGCTCGGGAGTCATCACCTCGGCCACCCGGACGTCCCCGAGACTGCCGCCCAGTCGTGCCTGCCGTTCCTCGGCGCCCGCGACGGTGACGATGAACAGCCCGATCACCATCCACCACAGCCCGCTGCCGCTGCCCGCGAACAGCAGTTGCCACGCGCCCAACAGGATCAACGCGATGCCGAAACCCCGGCCCGCGCGAGCACTCCAGACGGCCGCGCGCTCGCGGTCGCCCTTCCACGCCCACAGCGCGGCCCGGAGGATGCGCCCGCCGTCCAGTGGCGCGGCGGGCACGAGGTTGAACACGGCCAGCACCGCGTTCAACACCGCGAGATAGACCGCCACCATCACCACGAGCGTCGGAGCGTCCACCGCGACGAGCAGCCACGCGAGCGCGCCGAACAGGGCACCGGCGACCACGCTGGCCAACGGACCCGCGACCGCGACCCGCAGGTCGGCCGCGGGAGTGCGCGCCTCGTTGCGCAACGCGGCGAGACCGCCGAGCAGCCACAGGGTGATGTCCCGCACCTCGATGCCCTGCCGCCGCGCGACCACGGCGTGCGCGAGTTCGTGCGCGAGCAGCGAGGCCAGGAAAAACAGGGCCGCCACGAGCGCCGCGGCGACGTAGGCGCCGCCGGAGTAACCGGGCAGGAGCACGGGCCAGCTCCGGAAGCCGAGCCCGACCACGAGGATGAGGAGGATGCCGAGCACGCTCCAGTGAGCGCCTATCCGGATACCCGCGATGGTGCCGAGCTTGAACGTTGACGACATGTGACGCCTCCAGCAGCGTCCGACGGGTTAACGCTCCACCGTGTGGGTTACCCGGAAGCGGAAATCATCAGACACGGAGGACGACAATGCCGGACGAGCAGGACCTGCACGACAAGACGTTGGGAGAACTGGCCGAGACCGCGCACCGGGAGGGCATCCCGTTCGTGGCGCACATGAGCCAGAGCGAACTCGTGGAGGCGATCGAGCAGCAACGGGAGGCGAACGAACTCCAGTCGCCGCGGCCCCGACGGGCCGACGAGGAACCCACGGCCGGAAGACCGACCCCCACGTCGTGACCCGGACCGCGGCGGACGACCGCATCCGCCGGGCACGCGACCCGTCACTCGCTCACGACGAGGTCGCTGCTGGCCGCCTGGGCGGCCTGGATGTCCCGGCTCAACGCCGTGCTCATCCGGTGAGCCCTCGCCAACGCCGAGGCGACCTCGAAGATCGACTCGGCCACCTCGCCGTAGGCCCTGGGGTCGCGGCCGCCGACCCGCCCGCACCACAGGCNNGTGGCCATCTCGGGCAGGCACCGCGCCAGGTTGTCGACGAGCAACTTCAGCGATCCGAGCACCTCGTGCAGCTCGCCGGGACTCGCGAGGATGTCACCGTCCACCGGGCCCGAGGTCCGAAGTGACAGCGCCCTGACCGCATCCTCCGCGCGTGCGGCGAGCCGTGCCGGCGAGTTCTCCACCTCGCCGCTACCGGGAAAATCCATGATCGCCTTACTCTCTCGTCGAGACGGTCGCGCAGTACAGCTACCCAGCGGAAAACTCGGACAAACGACTCAACTGCCCCGGTTCTCACCGAGTTCCTCGACGATCGGATGCTCCTCGACGTCCTTGGCCCGCTCGGACAATCCCGGTTTGTCGTGCGCGCGGCGGCGTTCGGCGCGCTCGCGGTCGTATTCCGGGGACGCGAACGAGACCGCTCGCTCCACCTCGGCGAGGTTGGCGTAGGTCTCGGGCGGAATCCCCTTCAGCTCGCGCAGGGTGGCGGCGTCGGCGTCGAGCCGTTCGGCGCACCGCACCAACTCCTCGCGATCGGCGGGAAAGTCCGCCTCGGATAACGCCGCGCGCAACCGTGCCACGGTCGTTGCCATCACGCTCACCTCCACGGCGCGGCTACCCGTGGACCGACATCGCGAAACCGCGCGGGGTGACTCCTCGCGGCCGGCTCCCGGAGCGCTCCTCACCGGGCTCACCACCCATCCCGGAGTTTTCCAGTATGGACGGACTGATTCCCCAGGAATGACTGTGAGAAGGACGAAAGGATCGACTCTGCGCTCCGGGGACGACTCACACCGGAGTCCATCTCGGACGATGCTGCTCCGACACTGGGCGGCGACGCTCCCCTGTTCCCGAGCGACCGTCACGGCGCCGACCTCGGTCCGACTCCGCCGAGACGCGGCCTCCGGCGGAGCCGGGGATACTGTGGACGGACACACGACCCCACCAACGCGGTCCGTGATCAGCGTTGTCGCGTTCTGTGATCAACACTTCGGGAAACACGCCATTGTGCCACACCGCACACACATTCCGTCACAATCCCTGTCTGTGACGACAGCCCGTGATGATCTACTGTGAGACAGCTCAACTCGGCTGTTCCCGGTCTTGAAGGGCTCAGACGTGGACAACGATGTGTCGGTGACACGGCTCTCCGACGACGACTGGAACGATCGGACTCCGCCGGGACCGCGGTCGCGGATGCGCGTACTCGCGGTGATGGGGGCCGTGGTCGTGGGTTGCGTCGTCGCGGCCGTCGCGGTGAACCTCG
>JACYYK010002851.1_pt2 | contig 11384 bp, 13 predicted proteins | sample 8236871 | NCBI WGS metagenome assembly JACYYK01 (sample SAMN14103087, study PRJNA606662) | landfill metagenome | isolation source: landfill solid waste inoculated with endophyte fungus Paravalsa indica | place: India:New Delhi, Okhla landfill site | collected 2017-11-05 | reverse complement strand
GGGTAGCCCTCGGCGTACTTGTTGGTCAGCACGCTGCCCTGGCAGTCGAGGACCGAGCGCGGAACGAAGTTCTCCGACGCGATCATCTCGAGCGTCTGCTGCTGACGCCGCAGCTCCGCCCCGACGGCCTCGGCGACCTCGGGGTCGACGTCGGCCAGCGACGCGTTGAAGAAATCAGCAGGCAGGTCAGGCACGGGCGTCTCCTCGGGGAACGTGTTGCTGGTGCCCAGGCGCGCGGCTCTTGCGATCGTCGCTTCCCGGTGGTCGGTTCCACCCTGGGGACCTTCGTCCCCGAGAGGCCCCTCCCGGGACCTCCGGCGCCAGTTACGACGCGACGGATCCTAGCGGGACTCCGGGCGGTGGGAAGGGCGCCGCCGGGCGCGACCGCCGGATACGGTCAGGCGGTCGCCGGCGGGAGACCCTCTCCCCCGCCCTCGACGTCGCTGATCTCGTCGATCCGGCGCTCGTGGCGGCCGCCCTCGAAGGCGGTGCCGAGGAACGCGGCGAGGATCCCGTCGGCGGTCTCGCCGTCGATCCGGGCCTCGGACAGCCCGAGCACGTTGATCCCGTTGTGCAGCCGGGCCATCTCGGCTTCCGCCGCGTCGTGGGCGTTGACGGCGCGGATCCCGTCGATCTTGTTGGCGGTGATCGTCACGCCGTTGCCGGAGCCGCAGACGACGACGCCGCGCTCGGCGTCGCCGGCGGCGACCATCCGGGCCGCCTTCGCCGCGAACTGCGGATAGTCGGTCGAGTCGGCGGAGGTCGTGCCGACGTCGACGACGTCGTGGCCCTGGCCCTCGAGCGTGGTCTTGACGTGCTGCTTGAGCGTGAAGCCCGCGTGGTCCGACCCGACGACGATCCGCATGCCGCGATCGTAGCGCGGGTTCGCGGCGAGCCCCCGACTGCACGGTCCCGAGGCGGAGGGACGGTGCAGCGCGGGGCGCGGTGGGCGAGCTGCACGCTGCACGGTCCTGCGGAGGCGGAACGGTGCAGCCCGGGGCGCGAGGTCAGGCGCCGCGCAGGACCGCCGCGATCGCCGCAGCGCTGACCGGGCCCTCGCGGACCAGGCGCCAGCCGTCGGGCGCGGCGTCGGTGACGCCGCGTAGATCTACGATCGTCGAGGGTGTGCCCGGCCGCTCACCCGCATCGAGCAGCAGGTCCGCCCCCTCGCGCACTGCCGGCGGCACCATCCCGAGCGTCGTGGGGTCCGGTCCGCCGGCCCGGTTCGCGCTGGTCTGGACGATCGGCGGGGCCGCGGTGCCGGCTCGCGTCTCCCCGTCGCTCCCGGCTCGCGGCGACGTGGCGTCCTTCGGCCCGGCCCCCGCCAGCAGCGGCACGCGGATCCCCAGCGACGCGGGGTCGGCGCCGCAGGCCGGCGTGAACCGCCGCTGCGGGTTCGGCACGATCAGGCCGATCGGCCCGGGCAGCAGCCGTGCGACCGCGCGCAGGATCGCGTCCGGCGCGCCCTCGATCGCGACCAGCGCGTCGGCGAGCGACCAGAACAGGACGGACGACGGCTTGGCCGGGTCGCGCTGCTTGAGCTCCGCCATCCGCCGCACCGCGTCGGCGTCGTCGGGATCGGTCGCGAGGCCGTAGACCGTCTCGGCCGGGAAGATCGCCAGGCCGCCGCGCGTCGTGACCGCGGTCAGGGCGCGGATCTGATCCGGATCGAGCGGCAGACGGTCGGGATCGCCCGGATCAGGCACCGGCCTGCGCCCCGTCGTCCGCGTCCCGCCACCCGACGACCACGCGGCCGATCCCCGCCAGGTCGTCGCGGACCTCGGTCCGGGCGAAGCCGGCGTCGCGCAGCAGACGCTCGACCGCGGGCGGCTGGCCCTGACCGACCTCGATCGCCAGCACGTCCGCGTCGGCGTCCCACGCGGCCGGGATCAGCCGGCGGATCACGTCGAGCCCGTCCTCGCCGCCGAACAGCGCCAGGGGCGGATCGTGGCGACCGACCTCGGGCGGCAGCGCGTCGCGTTCGCCGATCGGGATGTACGGCGGGTTGGAGAGCACGGCCCGGAACGACGACCCCCACGCCGACGGGGTCTCCTCCAGCCCGGCGAGCAGGTCGCCGCCGTGGAACCGGACCGCAAGGCCCAGGCGGTCGGCGTTCTCCCGCGCGAGCGCGAGCGCGTCGGGCGAGACGTCGGTCGCGTGGACGGTCAGGTCGGGACGCTCGTCGGCGACGGCCAGCGCGATCGCCCCGCTCCCGGTGCCGACGTCGATCACCGTCGCGCCCCGCGGGAGCTCGTGCGCCAGCTCGACCAGCAGCTCCGTCTCGGGCCGCGGAATCAGCGCCCGCCGGTCGACGGCCAGATCGAGATGGCGGAAGCCCCGCACGCCCAGCAGGTGGGCGACCGACTCGCGGTCCTCGACCCGACGCCGGACGACATCGGCCAGCGCCTGCCCCTGCGCTGCCGTCAGCGGCCGATCGGGCGAGAGGAACAGCCGGCTGCGGTCGCAACCGAGCACGTGGGCGACCAGCAGCTCGGCGTCGAGCCGCGCGCTCTCGACCGCCTCGGCGGCCAGCAGCGCCGCGAGCCGGCGAACGGCCGCGCCGACGCGCTCCCCCGCGCCGCCGGCGGAATCAGTGACCATCGGTCGTGGTCGGTGACCCAGCGCGGCGCGGTCCGCTCATGCGTCCCCGTTGGCCTGGGCTTCGAGCAGCCGGCGCTTCTCGTCGGCCTGGAGCCCGCCGGTGAACTCGTCGAGGTCGCCTTCGAGGATGCCCTCCAGCGCGTACTTCGTGAGCTTGATCCGGTGGTCGGTGACCCGGCCCTCGCCGAAGTTGTAGGTGCGGATCTTCTCGGCACGGTCACCGGTCCCGACCTGGGCGCTGCGGGCCGCGGACTGCTCCGCCTGCTGCTCGGCGATCGCGTGCTCGTAGAGCCGGGCGCGCAGCACGCGCAGCGCCTTCTCGCGGTTCTGCAGCTGCGACTTCTCGTCCTGCATCGAGACCACGACCCCGGACGGCTTGTGGGTGATCCGGACCGCCGAGTCGGTGGTGTTGACCGACTGGCCACCGGGGCCGGACGAGCGGTAGACGTCGATCTGCAGGTCGTTCTGGTCGATCTGGATGTCGACGTCCTCGGCCTCCGGCAGCACCGCCACCGTGCAGGTCGAGGTGTGGATCCGGCCCTGGGTCTCGGTCGCCGGGACCCGCTGCACGCGGTGGGTGCCGGCTTCCCACTTGAAGACCGAGAACGCGCCGTCGCCCTTGATCGCGAACGTGTACTTGCCGTCGGAGACCTGCATCGGCTCGGCCTTGAAGCCGCGACGCTCGGCGTACTTGGTGAGCATCCGGTAGACGTCGCCGGCGAACAGGTCGGCTTCCTCGCCGCCGGCCCCGCCCTGGATCTCGACGATCACGTCCTTGTCGTCGTTGGGGTCCGGGTCGACCATCGCGACGCGGATCTCCTCCTCGAGCTCGCCGATCCGCGCCCGGGCGGCGTCGAGCAGCTCGCGGATCTCGGGGTCCTCCCCCTCGGCGAGCATCTCCTTGGCGCCCTCGGCGTCGTCGACCGCGTGACGCCACTCCGCCGCGAGCTTGGCCGCCGCCTGCATCCGCCGGTACTCGCGACCGACGTCGGCGTAGCGCTGGCGGTCGTTGATCACGACCGGATCCACGATCTGGCTCTCCAGCTCGGCGAACCGGCCCTCGATCTGCTCCACCAACGCGTCGATCACAACGACCGAGCGTACTGCGCGCCGCCGGTCCGGCGCGGCGCCGGCACTGGCACCGGAGCGGCGGCGCTACGCGGCGACTTCGCTGCCGATCCGGTCGCGGCCGCTCGCCCGGCGTGGATCCTCGCGCGCGAGCACCGCCCGCAGCGCCGCGATCGCGACCGCCAGCTGGTCGTGGTCGGGCGGTCGGGTGGTCAGCCGCTGGAGCTGGAGCCCCGGCCAGGTCAGCGCGCGGACCGGCGCGAACCGCTGGTGACGTCCGGCGAACCGCAGCAGCTCGAAGGCGATCCCCGCGATCAGCGGAATGCCGACGACCCGGCTGGCGATCAGCACCGGCCACTCCGGCGTGCCGAGCGGTGCGAAGACGAAGATCGCGACGACCATCACGATCAGCAGGAAGCTCGTCCCGCAGCGCGGGTGCAGGCGACTGCAGCGGGCCGCATTCTCGGGCGTCAGCGGCATCCCCGCCTCGTAGCAGGCGATCGTCTGGTGCTCGGCCCCGTGGTACTCGAAGACGCGGCGCAGGTCGGCCATCCGCGTCACCAGCGCCAGGTAGCCGAGGAAGATCGCGGTGCGAATCAGGCCCTCGACCAGCCAGAACGTCCAGCCGTCGCCGAGCGGGCCGCGAAGCAGCCCGGTCAGGCCCACGGGCGCCAGGAAGAACAGGCCGACGACCAGCACCAGCGCGCCGAGACCGGCGACGAGCCAGGTGCTCGGGCCGAGCTCGACCGGGTCCTCGTACTGCGACGCCGCCGACGTCCGCAACGCGCGGAAGCCGAGCCGCAACCCGGCGCCGAGCGCGACCACGCCGCGCAGGATCGGCAGCCGCAGCACCGGCGACTGCGAAAGGGCGGAGCGGTAGCGGTGGCTCTCGACCACGATCTCGCCGGTCGCCGGCACGCCGGCCGGCAGCACCCCGTCGACGAACTGCTCCGGCCGAGGGTGACGGACCGCGGTCGCCCAGCTGCGGGCGCCGCGGATCATCACGCCCTCGATCAGGGCCTGTCCGCCGAGCGGCGGAGGGTCCTGATCGCGGACATGCGAACGCCCCGCGGAGTCCGGGCCGGAAGCGATCCGGTCGGCACGCGCGGGGCGCGAGGGCACGGGACCCGGGTCAGGACGCGGACGAGGGCGCGGACTCGCCCTTGTCCGCGCGCTTGGCGGCGCGGCGGCGGAAGCGCTCCACGCGACCGGCGGTGTCCATGATCTTCTGCTTGCCCGTGTAGAACGGGTGCGACGCCGAGGACACTTCCACGTCGATCACCGGGTAGGTGACGCCGTCGAGCTCGATCGTCTTGTCGGTCTTGATCGTCGAGCGGGTGATGAACGTCTCGCCCGCCGAGATGTCACGGAACACGACGGGCGCGTACTCGGGGTGGATATCGGTCTTCATTGTCGAAAGACGGTATCAGGGGTGGCGCGCCGAGGATCGGCTCCCCCCGTCGGCCGGCGCTCAGCGCTTCTTCGCGCGCCCCGGGCTGCAGGGCACCGTCAGCTCGTTGTCGGCGAGCCTGCTCTCCTCGACCTCCGGGGCGACCTCGATCCGGAACGTGACGTCCGATCCGGGCGTGCAGGCACGGCCCGGGATCAGCACCAGCGCGCGATGGTAGAGCGGCCTCGGCGTGACCCGTCCGAGCAGCGTCGAGCCCTCGCTGACCGAGATCGTGATCTCGCGGTCCGCGAGCGTCGCGGTGCGGGTCGGCTTGAGCCGGACCTGCGTGCGGTAGACGACCTGATCGCCCCGCGTCCCCGGCGTCCGCGACAGCGCGCGGATCAGGCCGACGTTGGGCCGCAGCTCCTTGACCGTGCACGCGGCGCTGCGCCGGGTCACGCGGCGCTTGCCGTCGGGCGTGACCCAGCGGTACGTGACCTTGAGCCGGTAGGCGCTGCCCATCCGCAGACCGCGGACCTTGATCCGCCGGACCATCTTGGAAGCGCCGTCGGACGCGGCTTCGTAGCTGCCGAGTCCGGTCACCCCCGAGAGCGTCGTCCAGGAGCCGTCCGCCGGCTTCTCCTGGAGCCGCGCCGTGAAGCCGAAGTCGGTCGCGGACGACCCCCTCGAGGCACGGACGGTGAACGTCGCCGCACGGTCCTGCGCGTCGTCGAGCGAGGTCGAGCAGTCCGGGCGAGAGAGCTTGGTCGCGGGGGTCGCGTCCGCGCGGGCGGCCGCCGCCACGCCCGGGACGACGCCGGTCAGCGCGCCGGCGACGCCGACGACGAGGACGGAACGGAAGAGCGGACGGGCCACGGACACCGGAATCACCACGGGAGCAGGGAGGACGGCAACGGGGGTTGCCCTCCCGTGCCACTGTGCCATAGAACCGCCGAGGGGCGCGCAAGTTGCGCGCCCCTCGGACGGACGTTCGCGCCCGCGACGATCCTCCCGACCGTCCGCGCGGCGTCCCCGCCGCGATCGCCGGCCGGACGCTCACGGCCGCCCGGCGATCGGTGCGTGGATCAGGTCACCTGGTAAGCCGGTCCGTCGCCGCCCTCGGGCGGGGTCAGACGGCCGCCGCGGGCGGTGATCGCCCCGCACTGCACGCAGTTGGTGTAGTTCACCGTGACGTCGACGAAGCCCTCGGCCGGCTGGTCGTCCTCGATCTCGTAGACCCCGGCCGGGCACATCCACTTCCACGTCTCGGCGACGTCCCGCGGGACGCGCTTCTCGATCCGGATGTGGCTCGGCGCGTCGTCGCGGGTCGCGTTGCCCGTGATGAAGACCGACGACAGCTTGTCGAAGAAGTACTTGCCGTCCGGCTGCGGGTAACGGTCGCTGAGCGGCTTCTCCGGCACCTCGACCTCGACGTCCGCGTCGCGGTGCAGGGTCGGCTTGCCGGGCGGCAGCTTGCCCTTGGTGACGAAGTCCAGTCCGGACAGCGCCGCGCCGACCGGCATCGAGTGCGAGTCGAGCAGCGGGCGGTTGTTCTGGACCTCTCGCAACGTCTTGCCGACGAGGCCGTTCTCGATCGCGTCCTCGTACGACGAGAAGTCGTTCGAGCCGGCCTTGAGCTGCGCGTAGATCTTCTCCGCCGCCAGACGTCCGGCCTCGAGCGCCATGTGCACGCCCTTGAGGCGGGCCATGTCGACCATCGACGCGGCCTCGCCGGCGATCACGGCGCCGGGCACCGAGAGCTTCGGCATCGACGCGTAGCCGCCGGCCTGGATCGCCTTGGCGCCCCAGGCGACGCGCTCGCCGCCCTCGAGAGCGTCACGCACGTAGGGGTGCGCCTTGAACGCCTGCAGCAGGTCGTGGACCGACGCCGTCGCGTCCGGCGTATGCAGCGGGATCACGTAGCCGATCGAGACCTGATCCTCGCCCATCGGGTAGATCCAGCCGCCGCCCGCCTCGGCGTGCTTCTTCTGGGGGCGGGCCGGCCAGCCGAAGGTGTGGACGACCTTCTTCCACGGCTTGGTGACCTTCCAGACCTCCTTGGCGCCGATCTCCCAGATCGCGGGCTGCTTGCCGGCGGCCAGGTCGAAGCGCTTGACGGCGGCGCCGGTCAGGTGGCCCCAGTTGCCCTCGGCCAGGACCGTCGCCTTGGCGGTCATGTCCATGCCGGGCTCGAAGTTGCGCAGCTCCTCGCCCTCCTTGCCCCGGCCCTTGTCGCCGGTGCGGACGCCGACGACGGCGTCGCCGTCGACCAGCAGCTTGGCGGCCGCGGTCTCGGTGAGGATGTAGGCGCCCTGCTCCTCGGCCTGGTCCGCCATCCAGCGACAGAGCTGGGCGATCGAGATCACCCAGTTGCCCTTGTTGACGAACGGCGGCGGGGTGACCGGGAAGCTGATCGCCTTCTTCTCGTTGCGGAAGAAGACGGCCGCGTCGTCCTCGGCCTCGGTGTACGCGAACGGCAGCTCGGCCAGGTTCGCGTCCGGGAACAGCGCCTGGAACGGTCCCGGCTTCATCACCGCGCCGGACATGGCGTGCGCACCGCAGACCTTGCCCTTCTCGATGACGGCGACGGGGACCTCGCCCAGGGACTCGAGCAGCTCCGGGTCGTCGCCCAGCAGCTGCAGCAACCGGTTGGCGGCTGCGAGGCCGGCCGGGCCGCCACCCACGATGGCGACCCCGACCTCGATGCGCTCGTCCTCGGGGTCCGTCGGCACGCCGACGAACTCCTCGACGACGTCAACCGGGGGCGGGAACTGCGACGGAGCGACGCCGCCGTTGTGGGAAGCAGCCATGCCGGGTCTCCTCAGCCCTTCTTGGCCTTGATCGCCGCGGACAGCGCCGGGACGATCGCGTGCAGGTCACCGACGACGCCGAGGTCCGCGAACTCGAAGATCGGCGCGTTGCCGTCCTTGTTGATCGCGACGATGTTCTCGGCGCTCTGCATGCCGACCTTGTGCTGGATCGCGCCGGACACGCCGAGGCCGATGTAGACCTTCGGCGCGACGGTCTTGCCCGTCTGGCCGATCTGGCCGGCGTACGGGAACCAGCCCGCGTCGACCGCGGCACGCGTGGCGGCGACGGCGGCGTTGCCCCCGAAGGCCGCGGCGAGGTCGTCGGCGACGGAGAAGTTCTCCGGCGAGCCGAGACCGCGACCGCCGGTGACCAGCACCTGCGCGTCCTCGATGTTGACGTCGGCACCGCGCTGCTCGCCGCGGGTCACGACCGTGACCTTCGACGAGGCGGCCGACAGCTCGACCGCGACGTCCTCGACCGCGACCGGCGAACCGGACTCGACGACCTCGAACGCGTTCAGCCGGCCGACGACGACGCCGAAGCCCTTGAACGTGATCTCGGAGATCTCGGAGTCGCCGAGCACCGGGCGGTCGGCGACGAGCTGGGGCTGGGCGGGATCGTTTTCCACCCGCAGGCCGGTGATCTCGACCGCGATGCCGCCGCCGAGGCGAGCGGCCAGGCCGGCGCCGGCCTCGAAGCCGAGCAGGCCGCCGCCGAAGATCGCGTAGCCGTAGTCGCCGCCCTGGGCGATCGTGGCCAGCGCGTCGACGACCGGCTGCGCGACGCCCGCCGGAGCGGCGACGCGGAGCGCCTTGGTGGCGCCGTAGCTGCCGACCGAGCCCGCGACGTCGTCGCTGATGTCCTCGCCGACGAGGACGACATGGACCTCACCGCCGAGCTGGCCGGCGAGCTTCGACGCCTCGGAGATCGCGCCGAGCGAGTTCTTGTTGATCGCGCCGTCGTGGTGCAGCGCGTAGACCAGGATGTTGCTCATGGTCAGACCAGCTTCCTCTCGTCGAGCCACGCGACGATCTTCTCGACCGTCTGGGCGGTGTCCTCGTCCTCGATGATCGTGCCCGCGGCCTTGGCCGGCGGCTGCTTCGAGGCCTGCCAGACGGCCTGCGAGCCGTCGGCGCCGACCTTCGACGCGTCGATGCCGGCGTCGGCGACCGAGAGCGTCTCCAGCGGCTTCTTCTTGGCGCCCATGATCGCCTTCAGCGACGGGTAGCGCGGCTCGTTGATCGCGTCACCGACGGAGATCACGGCCGGCAGCTCGACCTTGACGGTGTCGTAGCCGTACTCGGCCTGACGCTCGCACGTGAGGGTGGAGCCGTCCACGTCGAGCTTGATCACCTGGGTCAGCGCGGGCCAGCCGAGGTGCTCGGCGACGACCGCGCCGACGGCGTACGACTGACCGTCGTCGGACTGCTGGCCGGCGAGGACCAGGTCCGGGTTCTCCCGCTTGACGAGCTCGGCCAGCGCGTAGCCGGTGGCCACGACGTCCGAGCCGGCGAGCGCATCGTCGGTCAGGTGGATCGAGCGGTCGGCACCGAGCGACACGGCCTTGTGGAGCGCCTTCTGGGCGCTCTCGGGACCGACCGTGATGGCCACGACCTCTTCAACGTCGAGCGCGCCGCTCTCGCGGAGCTGCAGCGCGGCCTCGATGGCGTGGGTGTCGAACGGGTTCAGCGTCTTCTCGCCACTGCGGTCCAGGCGACCGGTGGACGAATCGATGTGCTTCTGAACGGCCGCGTCCGGGACCTCTTTCACCAGGACGACGATCTTTGTCACTTGCGAGCCTCTTTCGGGGGCAGACGAACGGACGGGAGTCTAGCGCGGTTGACTGACCGATCAGTCGGACGTCACCGTCGCTGGACCGAAGTTCCGACCAGCGGTAGCTTTTCGCGAGCCACGCAGGCTACTCGCAGCTCGCACGGGCTGCATCCTAGTCATGGTCGGGAACGCGTGTCGGCCGCCCTCCGACGACCGACAATGAGCCACGCTCAGCTTCTTGCTCCGCGACCGTCGGACCACGGCGGGAGAAGGCGCGGCGAGCGGGGTGACGTTCCGGCACGCCGCCCCGCTCGCCGCCGGAACCTCAGCTCTTGCGCTCGAAGCGCCGCACGAGGTGCCACGCCGACGGCAGCACTGCCGCGCCGATCGCGGCCTTGATCAGGCCACCGACGATGAACACCGTGAAGCCGGAGTGGATGGTCTCGGAGACCGAGCCGCCGACGACGGCCTGCAGCACGATCAGGCCGGGGACGAAGACGAGCAGCTGCGCCAGCACGAAGGCCACGAAGGCGTGGACGACCTTGCGGTCGGCCCCCCGCTCGGCCATCCAGCCGATCGCCGCGGTCGCCAGGGCGAAGCCGACGATGTAGCCGCCGCTGGCGCCCCAGAGGGTGGTGATGCCCGAGCCGCCCTCGGCGTAGACCGGCAGGAAGAAGCCGAGGACGATGTACAGCAGCATCGCGGCGAGACCGCGACGCATGCCGAGCGTCGCACCGACCAGGCCGACGGCCAGCGTCTGCCCGGTGATCGGCACCGGGGACATCGGCACGACGACCTGGGCGAGCGCGGCCATGAAGCCGGCGCCGCCGACGACGAGGGCGGCGTCGCGGACGCGTGCGCCCGGCAGGACGTCGGCAAGTACGAGGCGGGGGGCCTGAACCCCTGGGGCAGCAACGGTGCTCATGAGTGGCAACTCCTTGACGTGTTGCCGGGCACTATTGCGCACTCCACGGTCGGAAGGTTGTCCGGACCATTTGATTCCCGCCGCTCGGGGGGACCGCGGTGGAGCATCGACGGGACCGCGATTCGATCCGACAGATCGTCCGTCCCGGAGCGGATCGCCACCGCACACGGCACGGCGTCAGCCGCTGAAGTCGCCCTCGGCGCGGCGAACCGCCTCGAGCAGCTGGCTGAGCTGCTCCTGCTCGTCGGCGCTCAGCGCGTCGAACGCGAAGCCCGATGCGTTCATGTCGCGCGTCGCGGCCTCGGCCACCTGCCGCCCCCGCTCGGTGATCTCGGCGAGCGTCGCGCGGCGGTCGGACTCGTGCGGGACCCGGCGCACCAGGCCGTCGGCCTCGAGCCGGTCGACGATGTTCGTCACGCTCGTGCGGTGGACCTGCAGCCGCTCGCCGATCTTGCCGAGCGGCAACGCCCCCGCGTGCGTGAACGAGAGCAGCATCAGCGCCTCGTAGCGGGGGAACGTCAGGCCGTGCGGCCGCAGGATCGCGTTGAACCGCGCCATCAGGATCTGCTGGACCCGCATCACCGCGGTCACCGCGGCCATCGGGCGGGCGGGCTCCGGCCCCCAGCGGTCGGTCCAGTGGCGGCGGGCCTCGGCGATCGGATCGGTCCGCAACGGCATCGTCACCCCCGGAAGGCTGCCACACCGGTCAGCGGCACATCACTGCGACGGCCGCGAGCGACCGCCGGCCGCGACCCGGCCGAGACCGCCGAGCGCGGCGACGCCGGCGAGCGCCACCAGCGTCTTCAGGTGGGACGT
>JACYYK010015283.1_pt1 | contig 11386 bp, 10 predicted proteins | sample 8236871 | NCBI WGS metagenome assembly JACYYK01 (sample SAMN14103087, study PRJNA606662) | landfill metagenome | isolation source: landfill solid waste inoculated with endophyte fungus Paravalsa indica | place: India:New Delhi, Okhla landfill site | collected 2017-11-05 | reverse complement strand
CCGGACCCGCCCTGGCGCGATTCCACCGTCCGGACCACCGTCGACCGCCCCGAGGGCATTGTGCCAGGGGGGTGGAAGAACCTTTCCACCCGTGCCGCGGCGGCGTCGTGGCGGGCTTTGCCATGGGCATCGGCGGCGAACCGGCTCCGCTCTTTCCGGCTCCGAGACATCTTTCGACCCGGCGGACAAGGGTCTGTTCGGAAGTCCGAAAACACACTGATTCGTTTGTGGGTCGGAAGAACGAATGTAGTGTGTGTGTCGCTTTCGAATAGTCGTGCGTTACGAGTCGATCGCGGAGGTCAGCCCGGGGGGTACATGCCTATGGGTGTCCCTGCGGAATCGATTGCGACTGAGAAACCGAAACCGCCGATCGGCGCAGCGTTCCGCCGCGCCCGCGTCGGCCTGCTCCCTCACTTCTTCCCGCATCCGACACTTCCGAACAATCGAATTCGTCCATCGCCGCGGTGGCTCGCCGGCGAGCGTGTTCGCACGTCTTCTCGCTGTCCGTTGTCAATGCTTCTGGGGGATACATGCCTGTTCGGGGGAGGATCCTGCCGACCGCCTCGGTGTGCCTGGCGACGCTGTTGCCGCTGTCGACCGTTCCCGGCTCGGCGTTCGCCGAGGAGCGCGGCGCGCCCGTGCCCTCGCCGACCGCGTCCGTCCGCGCCCACCTGGAACGCCTCGACGAGATCGCCGACAGGAACGGCGGCCACCGCGCCTCGGGCTCCGAGGGGTACCGGGAGTCGCTGGCCTATGCGGAAACCGTCCTCGAACGCGCCGGATACCACACGGAACGCCGGCCCTTCCGCTTCCTCTACACCGAGACCCTGGAGGAGCGGCTGACGCTGGCCGACGGCACCACGCGGACGGTTGTCCTCACCGGGTACTCGCCGTCCACGCCCGAGGGAGGCCTGGAGACCACCGTGGCGGTGCCGGCGGGAAGCGGGTCGGAGCGGCAGGGCTGCGCTCCCGGAGACTACGCCGGCACACCGGTACGGGACCGTGTCGCACTGGTGGTCGACGGCGGCTGCTCCCTGGACGACAAGCAGCGCGTCGCCGCGGACGCCGGGGCGGCGGCCGTGCTCGTCGCCAACGACGGTCCCGGGGAGCTGTACGGCTGGCTGGCACGGCCGCAGGAGGCCCGCATACCCATCGCCGGCGTCTCGCGGCGAACCGGTGAGGAACTGGCCGAGGAGGCGGCGCGGGAGCGCCCGGTCACCCTGGCCATCCGCTCCCTCACCGAGGAGCGCGTCACCGAGAACCTGATCGCCACCGGCCGGACGGGGGACCCCGAGCACACGGTGGTGTCGGGCGCCCACCTCGACTCCGTCCCCGAGGCCCCCGGCATCAACGACAACGGAGTTGCGGTCGCGGTCCTCCTGGACACCGCCGTGCGGATGGCGCGGTTTCCGGGGGGACAGCGCAACCGACTCGTCTTCGCCCTCTGGGGCGCGGAGGAGTTCGGCATGGTCGGCTCCCGGCACTACGTGCGGTCGCTGTCCCCGTCGGCCCGCGACGACATCGAGCTCTACCTGAACCTGGAGATGATCGGGAGCCCCAACCACGGGCTCTTCGTCCTGGACGGCACCGCTCCCGACGAGCAGACGGGCGCCGTGCCCCCGCCCGGCTCCGCCGAGATAGAGGAGCGTCTCCGCGACGCCTTCTCCGCGCGGGGACGGACCGCGCGCCCGTCGGGCGCGGAAGGGAGGTCCGACTACGCGCCCTTCATGGAGGCGGGCATCCCGGTGGGCGGTCTGTACGGAGGGTCTTTCGAGACCAAGACGGCCGAGGAGGCGGCGCTGTGGGGCGGCACGGCGGGCGAGCCCTACGACGCCTGCTACCACCTGCCGTGCGACGACATCGACAACTACAGCCCCGCGGGCGCGGAGGCACACCGGAGCGCCTTCGCGGACGTGCTGGGGCACTTCGCGCGGCACCGGCTCTCCTCCGGCGGGACCCCGTGACGAGGAGTCCCGTGACGAGGAGCCGTGACGAGGAGTTCGGACCGGAGGAGGGAGGACGTTCCGTGGGCGGTCGCGTCGTGGTGGGAGCCCTGATCAGGGACCCGGACGATCGGATCTTCGTGCAGCAGCGCTCGGAGGACCGACGTCTCTTCCCGGGCTGCTGGGACATCGTCGGGGGCGCGGTGGAGGACGGGGAGAGCCTCCTGGCGGCGCTCCGCAGGGAGATTCGGGAGGAGACGGGGTGGGAACTCGACCGTGTCCTGACGCGGTTGCCGCCCCGTACCTGGGAAGCCGACGGACACCGTCACACCGAGTACGACTACGTCGTCGAGGTGCGCGGCGACCTCGCCGCGCCCCGCCTGGAATGGGACAAGCACCCCCGGTACACCTGGCTCGGACCCGACGGGATCTCGATCCTCCACGCGGACGCCGAGCGCACTGGCAGCAGCTTCATCGTCGATTCCGTCAGCGCGGCGCACCGCTGGCTCGCGGCCACGCCCGAACGCTCGTGCCGCGCCGCCGAACAGCCCCTTCCGCACGAACCGCGGCCCTAGCCGCGTGCAGCACCGTCACGACGCACGGCGGCCGAGAAGGACCGACCCGGCGTGCGCGTGCGGTTCGAGCGAGCGTCAGGAGGATGGAATGCCGGTCAGCGAAGGGAAACGTCTCCGAGTGCTGGTGGTGGGGTTCGCCGGCCACCAGGGAACCGAATACCTGCCCGTCATGAGGCGGCTCGCCGACGTGGTCGGCGGGGTCGATCCCGCGCCGGAGGCCGACGAGATCTCCCACCGGCACGGCTTCCCCCGCTTCGCCACCGTGGGGGAGGCGTTGAAACGAGTGAGCTTCGACGCCGCGCTGGTGACCGTCCCGCACAGCCTGCACTTCCCGCTCTGCCGTGAGCTGCTGTCGCACGGCAAGCACGTGCTGAAGGAGAAACCCTTCGCGGTCACCGCGCGGGAGGCCCGGAGGCTGGCGGAACTGGCACGGTCGGTGGACCGGAGCGTGTTGGTGCTCGTGCAGCGGAACTTCAACCCCGCGTTCCGGTTCGCGCACCGGAACCTCCGGCGCATCGGGGCCCCCTACTGGTTCTCCTACGACTACCACATGAACCTGCCGAAGCCGACCACGGGCTGGCGGGCCTCCAGGGAGCAGGCGAGCGGCGGGGTGCTGCTGGACATGGGATACCACCTGGTCGACGCCCTGTGCGGCATGTTCACCGCCCCGGCCGCGGTGCAGGCCACGTTCCTGCACTGCTACGCGGAGATGCGCGAGCGGCGGCTGGAGGACCTCGTCAGCCTGCAGTGGACCTACCCCAACGGGACGTTCGCCGGCTCGATCCGCGTCTCACGACACAACCACGAGAAGGTGGAACGGCTGTCCGTCCTCGGCAGCGAGGGATCGCTGGCCATCACGCCGACGGGCGCCGGCCTGTACTCGCCGGGTGGTCGCGAGACCGACCGCGTCGTCGTGGAGTGCCCCAAGGACCGGATCGTCGAGGACATGGTCGCGCACTACCTGCGCCACCTGGACGACCGGCGGTACCGCGACGCGCACATCGAACGCCAACTGGCCACGGTGCGGATCATCGACGACGTCTACCGGGAGCAGCGCACCGAACAGGAACACGCCATCGACCGGGCCTCCTGAGACCCACGGCCGCGGGACGCGGAGTCCGCGGCGGAGCGCGGCCGGAGACCGAGGTGGACCAACGCCACGAAGAGGAAACGTGAGAGCTTTGACGACCGTACCCACCCGAACGCTCGACGAGTACCTGGCGGTCGCGCTGTCGGCCCACGAGGCACCGGGGGAGACGTTCCCGGTGTACGACCCCGAGGGGCGCCACCTGTGGCCCAGGCGTGTCTCCGCACGGCTGGGCATCCCCGTGGTCGATCCGCCGACCGGGGAGCCGCGGACGGACTCCGGCGCGACCCCCGAGGAGGCCGAGGCGGTCCTGCGGCACGCGCGCGAGGACCACCTGGTGGTCGCCGTGCCGGGCCGGGGGAAGGACGAGGGGTACGCTTGGCCGGCCGCCGTCTTCGCCCTGGCCAAACGGGCGCGGTTGGAACGGGCATACGGAGTCGAGGACGTCCTGCGCGCCGTGCGCCGTGCCGGCTCGCCCCGGTGGCTGACGATCGTCGGGCCGTCCGACGCGCTCGGGTTCGGCTGGACGGCCCGGATCCGTGAGGCCCGTCCCGAGCTGGACGTCGGATTGTTGTGCGCACAGTCCGTCGTCAAGCTCGGCGAGCTGGTCTTCAAGGCCCTGGCCCACCCGCGGCTGCCGGCCGCCCGCGACGTGTTCGTCGCCCCCCTCCTCAAGGGCGACGCGCCGGTCGCCGCCGGCCGGCTCACCACCTACCCGCAGGACGCCGTGGACGCCGCCGCGCTCACCGACGGCACCGGTCTGCACCGGGTGTTCAGCCTCATCACGCACGGCAGCGAGGACTACATGCGCCTGGGCTCGGGCGACATCCTGTGCGGCCTCACCCCCGACGAGTCCGCCCGGGAGGCCGCCGTGCGGGAGGGCGGCCCCCTGCCGGCGTGCCTCCAGGGAGACGGCTGCGTCTACCCGGAGGCGCGGCGCCGGGACCCGGCCCGGGTACCGGCCCAGGTGGTCTTCGCCAACGCCTGCCTCACCGTCAAACTCGGCACCCAACTGCTCGGCCGGGACAACCGCTTCACCGTCGCCCAGCGGTTCCTGGACGCCTGGGCGGGGAGTTACGTCGCCAGCCCCCTGTTGAAGGACGGCACGCCGGCCGAGAACCTGCTCTTCCACCACCTCCTCGACGAGGGGTTGCCGCTCGGCACCGCGGTCCGGGTGGTCAACGACAACCTGCGCCGCTGGGGCGTCGACGCGCCCGAAGTCGTGATCATCGGTGACCCCGAGGCGACCTACGCGCCGGAGCCGGCCACGGTCGCACCACCCTCGGTCACCTGCCACGAGGAGCCGGGCCGCGCACGGATCGTCTTCGAAGGGGTCGTGCCGGCCCGCACCCGGATCCGGTTGAAGGACCCCGATCTCCTCGCCGGACCCGCCGACGGCCTCACCGTGACACCCCTCGCCCCCTTCGGTGGGCGCCAACCCGTCTACTGCGCCACCGGAGTGATCGACGGCGAACCGAACCTGTTCGTCCTCGCCCTCCAGGACCACCGGATCACCGGTCCGCACACCTCACGGACCCTGGTGCTGGAGCGCACGACGGGCCGGGGCGCCGCGCCCGGGCCCACGGCCCACGGCTCGGGCGCGGTCGCGGCGGCGCACCGCATCGTCCGGGCGATCGAGCGCTACGAGAACCTGGCCTTCCTCGACCTCCGGCTGGACCGGACCCGCAACATCCTCGCCGACGCCGCCAACAGCCTTCCGACCATCGCCCGGCGGGTGAAGGCGGTGGCCGCGGAGCCGACCCGGTCCGAGCCGTTGGAGAAGGCCACCGACAGGATCCTGGCGAACTGCCGGCGCCTCGACCGCAACCTGCTGGAGATGCTGCTGCGGCTGACCGAGACGCGCGAGTACCACTTCGTCGAGGCGTACCGGCCCGCCTACGCCGTGCGGCACGTCGACAGCCCTTACGGCGTCTGCGACTACTGCGGCGAGGTCCTGCACCGCTACGTCAGCGCCCATGTGCTCCGTCCCCACCTCCGCCGCCACCTGCTGAGCTGCCCCGTGTGCGGTGCGACCCAGGACACCGAGGACGACGCCGTGCGCATCGCCATCCGCGGCGACAACCGGCTCCGGCCGGGGACGGAGACCGTCCTCGACGTCCGTATGGACAACGACGGTGACGAGCCCCTGGAGGTGCTGCTCGGCGCCCGCATCACCCGTGGCAAGCCGCACGGCTTCGGCTTCCGGTTGGACCCGGACACGCTGACCGTCCCCCCGCGCGCCGCGGCGCGGACCCGACTGACCGTCACCACCGGAGAACCCTCGATCCACCACCCCGTGCTGCTGCGCTTCTACGCCGTGGGCCTGGGACGCATCGACTTCGCCGGCCGGGACCTGTGGATCCGCAAGGAGCGCTGACGCTCCGCCGCCGCGCACCGGGGCGCACGAGACCGGCGCACGAGATCGGCGCACGAGACCGGCACGGACGTGAGCCGACGACGAACACGAGACGAGGAGGACACATGAGCGACGCCCGGACCCTTGCGCTCCTGGGCGGGGAGCCGGCGATCTCCCGGCCGCTGCCGCACGAGGTGTGGCCGCCCCCGGCGTCGGAGGAGGAACTCGCCGCGCTGGCCGCGCAGCGGAACCTGGACATCTCCATCAAGGGCAGCAGCGGGCCGATCGCGGAGCTGGAGCGCGACTTCCTGGACTTCCTGGAGAACCGCGTGCGCTGGGCGGTGACGTTCAACTCCGGGACGAGCGCGCTGTTGGCCGCCTACTTCGCGCTCGGCGTGCGCGAGGGCACCGAGGTGATCGGCCCGGCGCTCACCTACCACGCGGCGCTCAGCCCGGTGCACGTGCTGCGCGGAGACGTCGTCCTGGCCGACATCGACATCCGCACGCGCGGTGTAGACCCGCGCGCGGTGGAGGAGGCGATCACCGAGCGGACCAGGGTCCTCACCGTCGTCCACCAGTGGGGCCACCCCTGTGACATGGACGCCCTGCTGGACATCGCCGACCGGTACGGCCTGAAGGTCCTGGAGGACTGCTCCCACGCCCACGGCAGCCGCTACAAGGGCAGGCCGTGCGGAACCTTCGGGGACGCCGCGGTCTTCTCCCTGCAGGCCAACAAGGCGGTCTTCGCCGGCGAGGGCGGCATCCTGGTGACCGACGACGCCGAGGTGCACGACCGCGCGACCCTCCTGGGCCACTACCGCGACCGCTCCCGCGACCGCGTGGTGGACGAGGAACTGCGCCGGTTCTGGGTGACCGGTTTCGGTCTGAAGCTGCGCATGTCGCCGTTCAACGCGCTGGTCGCGCGCCACTCCCTGGCCGCTTTCCCGGCCCGCAGGGAAGCCCGTCACCAGTGCCTGCACTACCTCAACGCACGGCTGCGCGACGTGCCCTACCTGGAGCCGGTCCATGTCGCGGACGAGGTCGACATGGGCGCCTGGTACGGCTTCAAGCCGCTCTACCGGCCCGAGGCGCTGCACGGGCTGCCCCGCGCCGTGCTCATCGAGGCCCTCCGGGCGGAGGGCATGGAGGTCTCCGCGCCCTCCGGCCCGCGCCTGGCGACGCTCCCGCTCTACTCCGACGCGGACAGCCCCCTCTTCCCCGGCACGCCCAGGCGCGCCGCCGCCCCCGAGGAGGGCTCCGTCGCCGGACACGTCGAGCGGCACGCCCTGTCGCTGCCCACGTTCACCAACTGGCCGGAGGACAAGGCACTCATCGACGAGTACGTGGAGGCGTTCCGGAAGGTGGGCCGCGAGTCGGCCGTCCTCGCCGCCCACGCGGCACGCCGCTGACCCCCGTCCCCCCGCCCCGTGGGGCGGACCGACGAACCGAGAGAGGCACTCATGACGATCAAGGAATCCCCGGAAGCCGCGGCGAGGGTCCTCGCCCACGCCCTGGAAGGGGAGGACCTGCCGGACTCCTTCACCCTGCTGGGCAAGGAGTGGAGCCTGCACCGGGGCGTCTTCCCCGGCACCATCACCGCGGCCACCGAGGTGATGGCGTCCGTCCTGCCCTACCCGCGCGGCGGCAGCTTCCTGGAGGTGGGATGCGGCACCGGCGTCATATCGGTCACGGCCGCGCTCTCCGGCTGCTCCCACGTGACGGCGCTGGACATCAACGAGAAGGCCGTCGCCAACACCGCGGAGAACGCCGAACGACACGGGGTCGCCGACCGGGTGCGCGTCCTCCACAGCGACCTGTACTCCGCCCTCGGCCCGGAGGACCGCTTCGACGTCGTCTTCTGGAACGTGCCGTGGACCTACGTCGAGGAGGACTTCCCGCTCACCACGGACCTGCACGGTGCCGTCTTCGACCCCGGCTACCAGGGCCAGCACCGGTTCATCACCGAGGCCCGACCGCACCTGGCGGACGGGGGGCGGCTGCTCATCGGCACCGCGGACCTGGGGGACCAGGAACGGCTGGAGCGGTCGGCGGCCGAGATCGGCATGCGGGTGGAACTGCTGCGTCGCGTGCGGCGCATCGAGGTGACGCGCGTCATGGAGTACAGGTTGCTGGAACTGACCGCCGCGTGAGCGCCGGTGGGGGCGGGCGCGCCCGCCCCCACCGGCCGGGCCCCGAACGTCCGACGAACCATCCACATGAGAGAGGCGCGCATGCCGACACCCGAGGACCTGGCCCTGGCGAGGGAACTCGCCGACATCGCCGATGCCGTCACCGTGGAACGCTTCCGGGCACGGGACCTGGAGGTCCGCAGGAAACCGGACCGCACCCCCGTCACCGACGCGGACCTGGCCGTCGAGAAGGCGGTGCGCGCGGCGGTCGAGGAACGCCGTCCCGGCGACGCCCTCTTCGGAGAGGAGCAAGGCGGCGAGATCACCCGGGGCCGCACCTGGGTGGTGGACCCCATCGACGGCACCAAGAACTTCCTGCGCGGCGTCCCGGTGTGGGCCACCCTCGTGGCCCTCGTCGAGGACGGTCGCCCCACCGTGGGCGTGGTCAGCGCTCCCGCGCTGCGCAAGCGCTGGTGGGCCGGGCTCGGCCAGGGCGCGTGGACGGCCGGCCCCGACGGCCCCGTCGCCCTGCGGGTCTCGGAGGTCGAACACCTGGCGGACGCCTACCTGTCCACCACGGAACTGCGCACATGGGCCGCGTGCCAGGCCCGTGACAGGTACCTGCGTCTGGCCGATTCCTGCTGGCAGGACCGGGCCTTCGGCGACTTCCTCCAGTACTGCCTGGTGGCCGAGGGCACCATCGACCTCGTGGCGGAACCGATCGTCAGCCCGTGGGACGTGGCCGCCGTGCGGATCCTCGTCGAGGAGGCGGGGGGCGTCTGCACCGACCTGGACGGCCGGGACCCGCTGGAGGGGACGGGCGTCCTGGCCGGCAACCCGAGGCTGCACGCCGCCGCGCTCTCCCTGGTGAGCGCGCGGCGGGGCGGTGGAGAGGGGGACCGGGAACCGAACCGATGACCGCGCCGGGCGGGCGCCGCACACCACAGAACCGACATCCTGTCGAGGAACCAGAAGCACAGAAGAAGGCGATACGACCATGCCCACCTCCGACCACACCACCTCCGCGACCCACGCGGTGCGCCCGGCGACCCACGAGGACGTCCCCCGAGCGGTCCGGACGCTGGAACGCGCGTTCGCGGACTACCCCGCCACCCGGCACACCATCTCGGCGGACGACCACGGCAGGAGGGTGCGGGAGGCCCAGGAGCTGATCCTCACCCGCGTCGGCCTGGAGTACGGCCGGGTCTGGGTGGCTGCCGACGGCGACGCCGTGGCCGTGTGGACCACTCCGGAGAAGGACCCCACCCCGGCCTTCGTGGAGATCGGCCCGCGGATGGGCGAACTCGCCGGTGACCGGCTCCACGCCCAGCAGGAGAGCGAGCGCCTGGTGGCGCCCCACCGGCCCACCGAGCCGGTGTGGTTCCTGGCCACCGTGGCGGTGGACCCGGACCGTCAGGGGCAGGGGCTGGGCACCGCGGTCATCCGGCCCGGCCTGGAGGAGGCCGACCGGGCCGGCGTGCCCGCCTTCCTGGAGACCTCCACCCGGGGGAACGTGCGTCTGTACGAGTCGCTGGGGTTCACCGTCGACGCCGAGTACGACCTTCCCGACGGCGGTCCGCGTACCTGGGCGATGTCCCGGCCCGTGGGGGGCTGAACGGTCGGGGAGGACGCCGGCCGCGCCCGACCGGTGCCCTCCCCGACCGTCAGTCCTGTTCCCGCCCCTGCTTGCGCCGCTCGGCGAAGTCGACCAGTTCGCGTACCCGGTCGGGCAGGTTCACGTACGGGTCCTGGCCGGCCAGCTTGAAACCGCGCAGGGCATGGGGGTTGACGCTCACACGGAAGTCGCAGCCCTCGGAGACCTTGTTGTCCCAGAGCTTGACCGCGCGTACGCGCTCGTAGCGTTTGAGGACCTCGGGGATCTCGGCGTACCACTCGTAGGTCTCGGTGGCCCCGATGTCGGTGGTGCCCATCTCGCCGATCATGACCGGCTTGGTCGGGTCGATCCCGTGCTCGGGCCCCTCCTGTTGGATCCACTCGTAGGCGGGGGCCAACGCCTCCTCGAAGGAGACCACGTGGTTCCAGTTCGGCTGGGCGTCGCAGTCGGTCATGTTGTAGGCCTCCCAACTGAGCCAGTCGACGTAGTCGTTGCCCGGCCAGAGCCCGGGGAGCCGGTCGAGGTTGTCGGGCCAGCCGGTCACGTTCCACACCCAGACGGCGTTGTCGGCCCCCTCCCTTCGGTACAGGTCGACGATGTGCCGCCAGGATTCGACGAACTCCTCGGGGGTGCCGCGCCGGTTGTAGCGCCGGTTGGCGTCGGCCTCGTGATCGAAGGTGATGAAGTAGGGGACCCCGGTCTCGGCGACGGCGCGGGCCTGGGAGCGGAGGGAATCGTCGAACTCTCCGGCGATGATCTCCCGGTAGGGGATGTCCGGGCGACCGGGCGAACCGAAACGGCGCGCCTCGATGTTGGTGTGGACGAAGCGGCCCTCCTCGATCATCCGTAGTTCGCGTTCTCCGGGCACCCTGGCCTGGTCGATCCCCCGCCAGGTGTAGACGATGTCCATGTTCCGGCCGACCGCCTCCTCCAGCGGTTCGACCTCGTCCTGGTAGGGGCTGGCCCCCCACCAGACACCGCAGGAGGTCTCGAGGATCTCCGAGACGGTGCAGCCGGTCGCTCCGACGGGCGGTAGCCCGAGAAGGGCCTCGGGGTTCGGAGGTGGTCGCAGGGCGGTCAGGGGGCGGCCCTTCGGTGCCTTCGGCGCGTCCGCGACCGTGGGCGTGTCTCCGGCCCCGGCCAGTCCCAGCGCGAAGAGGAGCGCCCCTGTCGCGGCCATCCCCCGTATCGGCCCGCTACCCATGATCCACCGCCCCCTACTTCCCTTTGATGACGTAGAGTGATCAAGGTATGACGATACGTTATTTTCTGTGCAGGCGACACCCCCTGAGCACATAGGGGGACATCAGTACCCGTAGCGTCCACGGGTGGGGGCGGTGACCGCCTCGACCAGCCATCGCCGCCAGGGAGCGAGCTCCTCGCGCCAACGGTGGTCGGCCCGGACCCCCATCGGACCGGACCGGAAACGCATCGGATTCCCGGAGACCGCGTGTCCCTCGACCGACTCCACCCCCGCACCACCCAGGTCGAGCGACGGACCATCGTGGCCGACGAAGTCCGCGATCCGGCCGAACTCCCGGTCGGGATCGGCCACGAAGTCCTCGTAGCGGACCTTGAGCGTGGACACCCCTCGCCGCGCCAGCGCGTCCAGGCCGGCGTTCTGCGTCATCCACTGGACCGCCGCACGGCCCGCGGAGTAGCGCGCCATCTCCTTCTCCCG
>JACYYK010011746.1_pt2 | contig 11410 bp, 10 predicted proteins | sample 8236871 | NCBI WGS metagenome assembly JACYYK01 (sample SAMN14103087, study PRJNA606662) | landfill metagenome | isolation source: landfill solid waste inoculated with endophyte fungus Paravalsa indica | place: India:New Delhi, Okhla landfill site | collected 2017-11-05 | reverse complement strand
CTGGTCGACGACCAGCAGCTCGTGCGCGCCGGTTTCCGCATGGTGCTCGAATCGCAGCCGGACATCGAGGTCGTCGTCGAGGCGTCCGACGGTGAGGCCGCCGTCGCCGAACTCGAACGGGTTCGCGCCGACGTCGTGCTGATGGACGTGCAGATGCCGCGGGTCGACGGCATCTCGGCGACGCGGTCGCTGCTGCGCTCCGCCGACGCGCCGAAGGTCGTGGTGCTCACCACCTTCGACAACGACGACTACGTCGTCCAGGCGATCGCCGCCGGTGCGAGCGGCTTCCTGCTCAAGGACGCGCCGCCCGAGGACCTGCTGGCCGCGGTACGGACGGTGCACCGCGGTGACGCCGTGATGGCCCCGCGCGCGACCCGCTCACTGCTGCACCACGTCTCGCCGTTGCTCGACGGTGCGGAGCGGCGCGCGGTGCCGGTCGCGGTGCCCGAGGATCTGACCCCGCGCGAACTCGAGGTGCTCGTCGCGATGGCGCACGGCCTGACCAACGGGGAGATCGCCGAGCGGTTCGTGCTCTCCGAGACGACCGTCAAGACCCACGTGGGCCGGGTGCTGGCGAAGACGGGATCGCGCGACCGCGTGCAGGCGGTGCTGTTCGCCTTCCGCGCCGGTCTCGTGCATCCCGACGATCTGCTCGGCTCGGGGGAGTAGGACCGTGGTGCCATCCCGGAGACGACCGGTCCTCCCGGGGGAGGACACCGGGGCGGCGAAGATCGACTCGCGGGTCGATGTGCGTGCGCCGCATCGTTTCTAGCGTCGAAGCATGACTTCGATCAGCTCTTTCGTACCGGCATGTTCGGCTCAGGGGGTCGTCCGCGTCTACGGCCGCGGCGACGCCGAGGTGCGTGCCCTCGACGGGGTGTCCATCGCCTTCGAGCGGGGACGCTTCACCGCGATCATGGGACCGTCCGGATCCGGCAAGTCGACGCTCATGCACGCCCTCGCCGGTCTCGACGGTGTCGATTCCGGGCGCGTGATCCTCCACGGTGACGGCCGCCGCGCCGACGTCGAGATCAGCACCGCCCCCGATGCGGTGCTCACCGAACTGCGCCGCGACCGCATCGGTTTCGTCTTCCAAGCGTTCAATCTGCTGCCCGTGCTCACCGCCCGCGACAACATCCTGCTGCCGATGCGGCTGGCAGGCTCGCGCCCGGCGCCGGACTGGTTCGACGAGGTGACCGGCAGGCTCGTTCTGACCGACCGGCTCGACCATCTTCCCCACGAGATGTCCGGCGGTCAGCAGCAACGCGTCGCCGTAGCGCGGGCGCTCCTGCCGCAGCCCGACGTGATCTTCGCGGACGAACCCACCGGAAACCTCGACTCGCAGTCCGGCGCGGAGGTGCTCTCCATGCTCCGGTCGAGCGTGCGGGAGACCGGCCAGACCGTGGTGATGGTGACGCACGATCCGGTCGCGGCCTCCTACTCCGATCGGGTGGTGCTGCTCGCCGACGGTCGGCTCGCCGGTGAGATCGCGCAACCCACAGCGGATTCGGTGCTCGATGCGCTTCGCGACCTGCGCACCTCCCGAACGGTGGTGCCGGTCCGATGAGGCATCTCGTCCTGGCCCAGGCCCGCGCCCATCGGGGGCGGTACGTCGCGTCCGCGCTGGCGGTCTTCGTCGCGGTCGCGTTCGTCGTCACGACCCTCGTGCTCGGCGACACGGTGAGCGCGTCGGTCTCGAAATCCACCGCGGCCCGGTACGAGGGGGTCGCGGCCGTCGCTCTTCCCGTCGACTCCACCGTCGCACCCGACGAGGTGCTCACGCTGGTCGCCACGACACCGGGAGTCGAGGCGGCGGCGCTCGACGTCAGCGGTCCCGTCCGGCTGATCGGCGCCGACGGGTCGTCCTCGAACGGCACCGCGACGAGCATCGCACCCGAGGGCGCCCTGCGGTGGCAGCAACTCGGGGACGGCCGCTGGCCGTCGAACCCGGGTGAGGTGGCCGTCGGCTCGTCGTCCGGCCGGGCGATCGGTGACGAGATCACCGTCGCCGACCTGACGGGTTCCGTGCCCCCGACCACCGTGGAGGTCGTCGGCGTCGTCGATCTCGACGGATCGCCGCTCGCCCTGAGCCCGGGATCGGTCTTCGTCGACGTCGCACAGGTGCGGTCGTGGTCCGGCGATACGACGGATTGGGAGGTCCGTGCCGTCGGTGACGCCGACGCCGTGCGAGCGGCACTTGCGCCGATGCCGGGTGTCGACGTCGTGCCGGGTGCCGATCGCGCCACGGCGGTCGCCGACGGCTATGTCGGGGACGTCGCCCTGCTGCGCAACGTCCTGCTGTGCTTCGCGGCGATCTCGGTGGTCGTGGCCGGCCTGGTCATCGCGAACACCTTCTCCGTCCTGCTCGCCGCGCGCACCCGCGAACTGGCCCTGATGCGCTGCGTCGGCGTGACGTCCGCCCAGATCCGGCGCAGTGTCCGCGGTGAGGCGTTCGTCGTCGGTCTCGTCGCGGCCGTCCTCGGCGTGCTCGGCGGGACCGGACTCGCCGCGGCCGTGGTGGCCGTCGCGCAGGCCGTGGACGCCCCGCTCCCGCTCACATCGATCTCGGTGACGACCACGACGGTGCTCGCGGGTCTGATCGTGGGAACGGGCATGACGGTGGTCGCCGCGAACGGCGCCGCGCGTGCGGCGACCCGCGTGCGGGCGCTCGCGGCCCTGCAGCCCCTCGAGACCCGCCCCGAACCGGTACGCGACTCGTGGGTGCGCCGCATCTGCGCCGCGCTGGCGATCCTCGGCGGCACGGCACTGCTCGGGCTCGGGGTCGTCATGGCGAACGTGCTCGTCGCATGCCCCGGCGGACTGCTGCTGTTCGTCGGTGTCGTGCTCGCCTCCCGCCGTCTCGTGCCCGCCGCGGTCGGTGCGGTGGGGGACGTGCTCGCCCGTGCCGGTGGTCCGCTCGCGGCGCTCGCCGCGGGCAACGCGCGGCGCAATCCTCGCCGCACCGCGTCGACGGCCACCGCGCTGTTCATCGGTGTGACGTTGACCTCGACCCTCGTCGTGGGGATCGGCACGCTCAAGGGCGGTGCGCCCGACGTGATCGACGAGAACTTCCCCGTCGACATGGCCGTGACCGCGCCCGAACGCGACGGTCTCGCACCGGAGGTGATCGAGCGGCTGACGGCGGTCGACCGGGTGCACAGCGGAGCCGAGCTCGCCACCGTCGACCTCATGATCGGTGGCACGGAGGCGTCGGTCCTCGGCGTCGATCCCGCGGCGATGGCCTCGACCGTCCGGACGGACGTGCGGCTTCCCGAGGCTGGGACGATCGTGCTCGAACGGTCCCTGGCGAGATCGGTGGGCGTGGACGACGGAGCTGTCGTGACCGTCGGTGGCCCGGTGGGCGCACGCGAGCTGACCGTCGCCACGACGGAGATCGGGATGCCCGACATGATCGAGTGGAGCGATCTGACCGCCGTCGCCGGTCCCGTCACGGCGGACACCCTGTGGCTGAAACTCGATCGGGGACTGTCGGACGAGGACCTCGTCGCGGTCTCCGACGACCTGTCGCGGATCGCCGCGGCCGAGGTTCCGGGCAGTGACGTGGTCGGTGCGGTGCAGATGCGGCAGATGCTCGAGAAGATTCTCGACACGATGCTGCTGATCGTCGGCGGGCTGCTGTCCGTGGCTGTGGTGATCGCCCTGATCGGCGTGGGCAACACGATGGCGTTGTCGGTGCTCGAGCGGCGACGGGAGACCGCGATGCTGCGCTCGGTCGGTCTCTCGCGGGCCGGTGTGCGGAGTCTGCTGGTGCGGGAGGCGTCGATCATCGCCGGCGTGGCGTCGCTGCTCGGCGTGGTGCTCGGTCTGCTGCTCGGTGCGGCCGGCACGGCCTCGGTGATCGGCACGGGTCACATCGGATTCGGGGCGGTGCCGTGGTGGCAGCTCGCAGCGATCGTCCTGGTGGGCGGTCTCGCGGGTGTGGTGGCGTCGCTCGTCCCCGCCCAGCGCGCGAGCCGGGTGTCGCCGGTCGCGGCGATGGCCGGGTGACCGGGGGAACTCAGTCCTCGCCGGGCGGGCGGATGTGGGCCGGTCGGGTCCACGGTGCCCCGGACAGCCGCTCGATGTCGGTGTTGAACCGCTCGAGATAGCGGGCGAACCGCGTCACGTCCTCGGCGTCCCAGTCGACCAGAACGCGCTCGAGTCCTTCGACGGCTCGGGCGCGTTCGTCGTCGAGTCGACGTTCACCCTCATCCGTGATCCGGAACTTGCGGGCGATACCGCCGTCCGGGTCGGGGATGCGCTCGGCGAGTCCCGACTTCAACAGGACCGCGGTCTGCCGGTTCACAGTGGAGGCGTCGAGACCGAATGCCTCGCTGAGCTGTCCGATGGTCATCGGTCCCTGGGCCCACAACCGGCTCAGCATCGTGTAGGCGCTGCGATCGAGGTGCCCGGCGTCGCGCCGGCGCGGCCCGAAGAAGGTGAGATGCCGCCCCAGGAGCATGATTTCGAACTCGATCAGGTGCGTCGGCTTGTCCATGTGTGCGCTTCATCACTCCTAGGCGGGTCGGTGTCCATTATGGGCGTTCCCGCGTTGACCGACGGATATGCATCATGCATACCATGTGCGCCATACACATTCTTGCCGGTGGAACCGGCGCATTTCGTCGATCACGGAGTCGTACATGTCGGAGTCACCCGGGGCGCAGCAGGTGCGCTCCTCCCTGCTGGTGGGGGTCCTCGCTTTCACCGGTATCGTCGGCGCGCTCACCCAGACGCTGGTCGTGCCGCTCATCGCCCAGCTGCCCGCCATCCTGAACACGTCCTCGTCCAATGCGTCCTGGGTCATCACCGTCACCCTGCTCACCGGTGCCGTGGCCACGCCCGTCGTCGGACGCCTCGGTGACATGTACGGCAAGCGACGGATGCTGTTGATCTGCACGGTGCCGCTCGTTCTCGGCTCGGTTCTGTGCGCCATGGCGTCGTCGCTCGTGCCGATGCTGATCGGCCGCGGCCTGCAGGGCCTCGGCGTCGGTCTGATCCCCCTGGGCATCAGCCTGTTGCGTGACGCGCTCCCTCCCGAGCGTCTGCACTCCTCGATCGCGCTGATGAGCGCCTCGATGGGTATCGGTGGCGCGCTCGGCCTCCCGATCGCCGCCGCGGTCGCCCAGAACGCCAGCTGGCGCGCCCTCTTCTGGGCCACTGGCGTGCTGAGCGCCGTGGTCTTCGTCCTGCTGTGGCGGGTGGCTCCCCAGGGGCGTGGCACGGGCAGCACCGCCCGCTTCGACGTGGTGGGTGCGCTCGGCCTCGGAACGGCTCTGACCTGCCTGCTGCTCGCGATCTCGAAGGGCGGCGACTGGGGGTGGACGAGCTCGACGACCCTCGATCTGTTCGCCGCGGCCGTCGTCGTCCTGCTGGTCTGGGGTTGGTGGGAACTGCGCCGCTCCGAGCCGCTCGTCGATCTGCGGGTCGCGGCGCGGCTCCCGGTCCTGTTGACCAACTGCGCCTCGGTCGTCGTGGGCTTCGGCATGTACGCGCAGTCGCTGATCGTCCCGCAGCTGCTCCAGCTGCCGGCCGAGACCGGCTACGGCCTGGGCCAGTCGATGCTGGCGATGGGTCTGTGGATGGCTCCCGGCGGGCTCATGATGATGCTCGTCTCGCCGATCGGAGGGAAGCTCTCGTCGAAGCGCGGACCGAAGGTCACGCTCTTCGTGGGCTGCCTGATCATCGCGCTCGGATACGGCTCGTCGATCGTCCTCATGGGGTCGACCTGGGGCCTGCTCGTCGTCACCGCGATCTGCAGCACCGGCGTCGGCTTCGCGTACGGTGCGATGCCCGCACTGATCATGTCGGCCGTGCCGCAGTCCGAGACGGCCTCCGCCAACAGCGTCAACTCGCTCATGCGCTCGATGGGCACGTCGATCTCGGCTGCCGTGGTGGGTGTGGTGCTGTCGCAGATGAGCGTGCAGGCCGCCGGCTACAGCATCCCGACCGAGGCCGGATTCCGTACCGGTCTGCTCATCGGGTGCGGCGTCGCGCTGGTGGCCGCCGCGATCACGCTGACGATCCCGGTCGTCCGCCGCAAGGATCTCCACGCCGTCGACGAGAACGTGCCAGCGAAGGTCTGAGCGGGCACGGCGGAGACCCGAAACGGCATGGCCGGCGTAGGCTCGAGCCGTGTCGGGACGGGAACGGAAGCGTGCCAGGGTGATACGCGCATCGCGCGGCGTCCCGTCGGCACGTTTCGTCACCGCACTCGCGACGATGTGGGGCAGGGCCTGGGGCGGCTCGGTGTCCTTCGACGACGAGTACGGACTGTTCGTCTGCAGCGGTATGCGCGGTGGTTTCGCGCGCGGCGGCACCACCGTCGGCGGTGTCTTCCTCACCCGCATACGACCCACACGCGCGCTGCTGCGCCACGAAGCCGTGCACGCGGACCAGTGGGCCCGCCACGGCATCGGCTTCGCGGCGCGTTATCTGTGGGAGGAACTCCGCAACCCGGGATCCCGCAACAGGTTCGAGATCGAGGCGGGACTCGCCGACGGCGGCTACCGCGAGGAGCGCGGGATCACCCGTCCAGACGAACCGTGATCTTCTCGCTCGCCACGCGGCGTTCGGTGGCTTCGGGATCGGGATTGCTCACCTGCACCAGCGACGCCCGGGCCGCGAGCACCGCGAGCAGTCCGGCGACGAGATCGTCGGGCTGCGACCACGACCGGGAGGACAACACGCGGTCGCCGCTGCCGATACCCGCCGCCGACGCCGACTCGGTGGCGGCGGTGAGCACATCCGACTGTGAACGTCCGGCGAGCACCGCATCGGCCGCACCGGAGGACCGGAACTGGTCGCCGTGCATCCGCACGTCCGTCGCGTAGTCCGTGATCCCGGGCGGCAGGTCGCGGACGGGGGCACCGAATGCGTCGAGCGACAACGCCGCGACCTCGGCGACCGTGTCGACCTCGTCCAGCCGGTCGGGGGTGACGAGCGCGAGGTCGGCGTCGGGGTCGGCCTCGAGCACCACCTCGGCGCCGGCCCACCACGCACCGAGCAGCACCGCTGCGCTCTGCCAGTGGGCGGGCAGCAGCACCGCGACGCGACCGCCGGGAAGAATCCCGAACTGGTCGCGGATCATGTTGGCCGTCTTGGCGGCCCAGTTGGCGAGGGTGAGCGCCGACAGTTCGATACGCGCGCCGGTCGCGTCGTCGTACCAGGTGATCCGCGGACCCGCCGGATCTTCGGCGAGGATCGGATCGAGCAGTGCGTCGGTCAGGGTGGTCACGATGTCCTTCTTCTCGGCTGTCAGTTCACGCAGCGCGGGCCGTCGGAGCCCGCATCGATGGGTGGTGCGGAGGGAGCCGGGGTGGCGGTGCCACCGGCCGGGCTCACCCCGATGTCGGAGGCGGATGCGGCGGTGGACGAACCGGAGTACGACGACGAGCCGGGGCCGGTGTAGTCGCCTGCGAGCACGACCCGCACCGTGCCGGCCGGGAGCGAGGGGTCGGACCCGGTGGCGAGACCACCGAGCGCCGCGGCCACCGCACGAGTCTCGTCGGAGTCCTCGTCGGCACCGAAGACCGTCGACGTGCCCACACCGGAACCGGTGTAGTTGCCCACCTCGCCCTCGACGTAGCCCTCCTCGGACAGGGCCGCGGACACCTGGGAGGCCAGGCCGGACACGGATCCGGCGTTCGCGACATCGACCGTGACGGTCGACGCGTCGATGTCGGGGGCGGGCACCGGGGTCGAGGTGGTCTCGCTGCCGTCCGGTTCGCGGCCGATCAGCTCGGCGACGAAGGAGCGAACCTCGTCCGGATCGACCTGCACGACCGACTCGCCGTAATCGGTCATCGCGTTGATGTCCTGTACAGGGATCGTCGAGAAGGTCACGTCGCCACCGGCAAGGCCCTGCAGCTGGGTCGCCAGCGCCATGATGTCCCAATCGGAGTCGAGCACCACTGAACGTTGCACTGCGGCGGTCAGCTGACTCACCTTCGACGGGTTGGACAGCGTCTTGGCGCTGAGGACCTTCTGAGCCAGCGATGCCATGAACACCTGCTGCCGCACGATCCGGTCGAGATCGCCGCGCGGCAGGTCGTGACGCTGGCGGACGAAGCTCAGTGCGTCCGAACCCTGCAGGGTCTGTACACCGGCGTCGAAACGGGCGCCCGACAGCGGCTCGTCCACCGGTGCGTTCAGGCACACGTCGACACCGCCGACGGCGTCGGTGAGCAGCACGAAGCCGAGGAGTCCGACCTCGGCGTAATGGTCCACCGTCACACCCGTCAGGTCGGCGACCGACTCGATGAGCGCCTCCCGGCCCGCCTGGGTCGATTCGTTCTCGAGTTCGGTCTCGGTCGCGTCGGCGTCGGCTTCGACGAGCTCGGCGCGCCGGTTCGCCTTCGTGGCGCCGTACGCCGCGTTGATCTTCGACATCCCGATCTCGGGCACCTCGACGTAGGTGTCGCGGGGGATCGACATCGCGGTGGCCGACCGGCCGTCGTTCGGCACGCGGATCAGGATGATCGTGTCGGTGTTGTTCGCCACTTCCTCGCCCGCGCGCAACGCGTCGAGCTCACGCTGGGAGAGGGGGTTGCCGTGCGCGTCGGTGCGGCTGTCGGTGCCCACCAGCAGGATGTCGACGGCGCCGTCCTCGCCGCCGCCGAGGGCCAGCCCGCGGACCGAGGCCAGCGACGACTGCAGCGCGTCGACGCTGCGCCACGCCACACCGGTGACGACCAGCACCAGGCACGCCGCGATCGCGACGGCGATCTGCCACGGCCTGCCGCTGTACACCCGCGCCTCCGCCGGTGTTCCGGGGCTGCGCGAGGGCGGCTCGCGCCGGGCGGTACGCCGGGACTGCCGGGGGCCGGGCTCCGACCCGTACCTGCCGTCGGCAGCTGTCGGATCGCCCGCGTGGGGGCGACGTCCCGTCGGGTCGGGACGCCGGCCGGTGCGGCGACGCGGCTCTGGCGGCACCTGGTACTCCTCCTGTGGCTGGTACGGGGTCTGTGTCTGTAGCTCTCGGTTGAAGGCTACTGGTGGGGACGCTTGCTCGGCGCGCACCACTCCGGCGTGCCAGACTTCTCCGAGTGCGTAGCGTTCTCGTCACCGGAGCCCGTGGCCAGCTCGGCCGTCATCTCGTGAACCGCGGCACTGCGGCGGGGATCCCGATCCGCGGTGTCGGATCGACCGAGGTCGACATCACCGATCCGCAGGCCGTGGCCGCCGCGGTCGAACCGGGCTCCGTGGTGATCAATGCCGCCGCGTACACCGCCGTCGACGCGGCCGAGACCGACGAGGACCGAGCCGCTGTGGTGAACGGCACGGGCCCGGGTGTGCTGGCCGCCGTCTGTGCCGACAAGGGTGCCCGTCTCGTCCATGTCTCCACCGACTACGTCTTCGCCGGCGACGCGACCGAGCCCTACCGGGTGGACGCCCCGACCGGCCCGCGCACGGCCTACGGCCGCACGAAACTCGCAGGTGAGAGGAAGGTGCTCGAGGCGCTGCCCACCGCGCACGTCGTGCGTACCGCCTGGGTGTACACCGGCGACGGCAACGACTTCGTCGCCACCATGCGGCGACTCGAGGGCGAACGCGACACCCTGCGCGTCGTCGACGACCAGCGTGGCTGCCCCACCTACGCCCGCGACCTGGCGGACGGCCTGCTCGAACTCGCCTCCCGCGCCGACGGGATCCCCGGCGGGATCCTGCACGCGACGAACGCCGGGGAAGCGACCTGGTTCGACCTCGCCCGGGCGGTCTTCGAGGAGATCGGCGCCGATCCGGAGCGGGTGCACCCGTGCAGCAGCGACGAGTTCGTCCGGCCCGCGCCCCGGCCCGCCTACTCGGTGCTCGACGACAGCGCCTGGGTCGGCGCCGGCCTGACCCCCTTGCGTCCGTGGCGGGAGGCGCTGCACGAGGCGATCGCCGGTGACGGAACCGTGCCGCCTGCACGATGACATCCGACGAAGCGGCCCGTGAGGTGTCGCACACCGTCGAGGTCGCTAAGGTGACCGGCGTGGATTCGACGCTGGCCGTGGTGACGGTGACCTACTCGCCCGGCGAGGACCTCGAGAACTTTCTCACCTCGCTCACCTCCGCAACCGTTCTGCCGACGCAGGTGATCCTGGCCGACAACGGTTCGACCGACGGTGCTCCCGAGGCCGCCGAGGCGGCACACGAGAACGTGCGACTGCTCCGGACCGGCGGGAACATCGGTTACGGCGGCGCGATCAACCGTGCGGTCGCCGAGGTCGACCCGTCCGCGGAGTTCGTCGTCGTCGCGAACCCGGACGTCCGGTGGCACCCCGGTTCGCTCGACGAACTGCTCGACGCGGCGCGTCGCTGGCCGCGCGCCGGTTCGCTCGGGCCGCTGATCCACGAACCGGACGGAAGCGTCTATCCCTCGGCGCGCACCGTCCCCACCCTCGCCTCCGGTGCAGGTCACGCGCTGCTCGGCACCGTCTGGCCGGCCAATCCGTGGACACGCCGCTACCGCCAGGAGAACGAGGAGATCAGCGAACGCCCCGTGGGCTGGCTGTCCGGATCGTGCCTGCTGCTGCGGCGAGCGGCCTTCGACTCGATCGACGGCTTCGATTCGCGATACTTCATGTACATGGAGGACGTGGACCTGGGCGACCGGCTCGGACGAGCGGGGTGGCTCAACGTGTACGTGCCGTCCGCGGTGGTCACACACGCCAAGGGCCACGCGGCCGGACGGCACCCCGAACTGATGCTCCCGGCACATCACGAGAGTGCCTACCGCTTCCAGGCGGACCGTCACCCCCACGGGTGGCAGGCGCCGCTGCGATGGGCGTTGCGGGCCGGGCTCGCGGTGCGATCGCGAGTGGCGGTCGCGGCGGCCGTGCGGGAGCGTCGGAACGGGAGGACCGACCAGAACATTCCGGTCGGCACGACAGTGAACAGGGGAGACGATGACGAGTGATTCGGCACCGCACACCGATGCGGTGATTCTGGTCGGCGGGCAGGGCACGCGGCTACGGCCGCTGACGCTGTCGGCACCCAAGCCGATGCTGCCCACCGCGGGGGTGCCCTTCCTCACCCACCTGCTCGCGCGGATCCGTGAGGCGGGCATCAAGCACGTCGTGCTCGGCACCTCGTTCAAGGCCGAGGTCTTCGAGGAGTACTTCGCCGACGGGTCCGACTTCGGACTCGAGATCGAGTACGTCACCGAGACCGAGCCGCTCGGCACCGGCGGTGGTATCCGCAACGTGCTGCCGAAGCTGCGTGCCGACAACGTCATGGTCTTCAACGGTGACGTGCTCGGTGGCACCGATCTCGGCGCCGTGCTCGACACGCATGTGCGCACCGAGGCGGACGTGACCCTGCACCTGGTGCGGGTGAGCGATCCGCGTGCCTTCGGCTGTGTGCCGACCGACGAGGACGGCCGGGTGACCGCCTTCCTCGAGAAGACCCAGGATCCGCCGACCGA
>JACYYK010005034.1_pt2 | contig 11421 bp, 11 predicted proteins | sample 8236871 | NCBI WGS metagenome assembly JACYYK01 (sample SAMN14103087, study PRJNA606662) | landfill metagenome | isolation source: landfill solid waste inoculated with endophyte fungus Paravalsa indica | place: India:New Delhi, Okhla landfill site | collected 2017-11-05 | reverse complement strand
GCCGGCGCCGAGAGCGTGGAGATCACGGTCGATCGCGACGTGCGTGCAGCAACGGTAGAAGGCCAGCGCAGCTTCATCGAGGCGGTGCTGACCGCGACGGCGACAGGCAGACCACGCATCGGGCGGTGAGGCGCGGCCCGCCTTAGGCGGAGCGTTCAGGCATCCGGTCGGATCGCTTCGGCCAGGAGGCGACGATAACTGCCATCAGCAGCATCTTGATCAGCCATAGGCCGGCGTGCACCACACCGAGCACCGGCGGCATGCCGTCCCAGATCACCGCGCCTGCAAGTTGCACGACATAAAAGCCGAACCAGAGGAAGAGGCCGAGCACGACCGCCCCCTTGCGATCGGTAATGCCGCAGCTTGCGATCAGCACCGCCAGCACCCATGCCGAGATGATCTCGCGCAATGGTGCTACGAACAGCTTCCAGATCGGCATGGAGGCCGCTGCCTCGCCGCTTGCCGCCGCCCAGATGTCGCCGAAAAGCAGCGGGCTGTACCAGATCAGCGAGAATGCGAACCCGGCAAGCCCGGCAACAATGACGGCGACGTTCGGTCTGAATGAGAGGTTTGACATGATGAGGCTCCCTGCCTGGTTGCGACCGGCGGGAATGCCGGCCGCAACCATGTCGCGCGAAGAGCCTCGTTTTCGACGGAGACGGTCAGGCCGGTGCGGTCGATGGCCCCGCTTCGCCTTCTGCTGGCATTGCGGCCCCGTTCGTCGCGTGGGTCCAGGCGCTGTGGTCAAGGTCCAGGTCGGGGAAGTTACGCGGATCGAGCACAGGCCGCGCCACACCCGCCCTCAACTGCGCACGGAAGTCGTTGAGGATGCGCAGGGCGACCGGGAACAGCATCATGATCGCCATCAGGTTGACGACCGCCAGCACGCCCATCACCGGGTCGGAGAAGAAGAACACCGCCGTGGCACCGGGCGCTGTCGCACCGAGAAACACGACGGCGATGATCGCGACCCTCAACACATGAAGCGCGGCCGGCTGTCGGGTCATCACGCCCAGCGCGGTCTCGCCGAGATAGTAGTTATAGATGATCGAGCTGAAGGCGAAGAGCAACACGGCGAAGGTGAGGAAGTATTGCGACCACTCACCGACATGGCTCACCAGCGACTGCTGGGTCAGCGCGACACCGTCGATGCCTTCGGTACCCGGTACGTAAACGGGGCTCAGCAGGATGATGAACGCCGTGCACGAGCAGATGATGATCGTGTCGATGAACACCGAGAACGACTGCGTGATGCCCTGGCTGAGCGGATGCCGGACATCGGCCGTGGCGGCGACGTTCGGCGCCGAACCGAGACCGGCTTCGTTGGAGAAGAGGCCACGGCGCAGCCCCTGCGCGAGTGCCGCGCCGACACCGCCGCCCAGCCAGTACGATTCCACCAGCCGGTAGTCCAGCGGATCGGAAATCCCGGTCAGAGCCGACAGCACCCGAAGATAGGGCCATGCGCCGGAGAACCGCCGGGCGGCGGCCCGGATGCGTTCGACCGAGCCGCCGGTCAACGCGTCGAGGTCCGGCGGCCCGCAGTAGCCAAGCTGGTTGGGCGCATAGGCGTAACGGGCGAACATCTCCGGTCCGCGAATGTCGACGTCGCCCACCGATGTCATCCCTGGCTGGCCGACCCGACCAGTTGCGCGGCATCCCGATGCATACGACCAAAGTTGTAATAGGCCGCGCACGCCCCCTCCGGGGACACCATGCAGGTGCCGATCGGCGTCTCTGGCGTGCAGGCGGTGCCGAATACCTTGCACTCCCAGGGCTTGAGCACACCCTTGAGCACCTCACCGCATTGACATGCCTTCGGGTCCGCGACCCGGACGCCGGGCATGTCGTAGCGCAGTTCGGCGTCGTAATCGGCGAAGTCGTCGTTGACCTTGAGCGCGCTCTGCGAGATGAAGCCGAGTCCACGCCACTCGAAGTGCGGCCGCAATGCGAACACCCGTCCCATCAGGGCCAGTGCCGCGGGATTACCTTCGGGGTGCACGATGCGGGAATACTGGTTCTCCACCTCGCATCGGCCCTCGCGGATCTGCCGCAACAGCATCGCCACCGACGCCAGGATGTCCAGCGGCTCGAATCCGGCGACCACCAACGGTTTCCCGTAGACATCGGGAACAAACCGGTACGGCCGGTTGCCGACCACGGTCGACACATGTCCGGGGCCGAGAAACCCTGACAGCCGCAGATCGGGCGACTCCAGGATCGCCTTGATCGGCGGGACGATGGTGACGTGGTTGCAGAACACGCTGAAGTTGGTCACGCCGAGTTCCCTCGCCCTGACCAGGGTTACGGCGGTGGAAGGCACCGTGGTCTCGAACCCGATCGCAAAGAACACCACTTGCTTGTCGGGGTTGTCCACCGCGATCTTCAGCGCGTCCAGCGGGGAGTACACGAATCGAACATCCGCGCCGCGGGCCTTGGCATCGAGGAGGCTGCCGTTGGAGCCGGGCACCCGCATCATGTCGCCGAAGCAGGTGAAGATCACGTCGGGCTGACCGGCCAGCCACATCGCGTCGTCGATTCGGCCCATCGGGATGACGCATACCGGGCAACCCGGTCCGTGCACCAACTCCACGGTCGACGGCAACAAATGCTCAATGCCATGTCGGTAAATGGTGTGGGTATGCCCCCCACAGACTTCCATGAACTTGAAGGGTTCGCCGTCGTTGCCGCCGTCCGCAAGCACCTCGATGGCGCCCAGGAGTTTGCGCGCCGCTGCCGGATCACGAAATTCATCGATGAATCGCATGATGTTTCCTTTCAGATGATCGACGACGAGTCGAATGCTTCGAGTTCGGTGTCATAGGCATCGCCGAGTTTCTTGACCGCGGCCAGCGTGAGCAAGGCCTCGCGCTCATCGATCTTCGCCATCGCGAATCCGACGTGGACCAACACCCAATCGTCGGGTTCGGGCATGTCCTTCTCGAGCAGGCGCACACTGATGGTGCGCTTCACACCGCTCACGTCGACCTTCGCCATGAAGTTCGCGGGATCGGTGATCTCGACGATTCGGCCTGGAATTCCGAGACACATGAGCGTCGCCTCCCTTCCTCTTTACGCACCGGCGGGCTGCGCCGGGGTGTGCTCGCAGGGCTGTCTCAACAAATTCGGGGTAATGGATCTCCTACCAGCATGTCGACGATCCGGGTACCCCCAAACGGGGTACGCAGTACCACGGTTGCCGCGGGCTGTTCGGTCACCTCGCCGACCTCGGCGGCCTCTGCGCCCAGCGGATGCGCATGCAGGGCAGCCAGCGCGGCCCCGGCCTCGTCAGGCGCCACCACCGCGAGAAACTTGCCCTCGTTGGCCACGTACAGCGGGTCGATGCCCAACATTTCGCATGCCCCGGCCACCATCGGTTGCACCACCAGGCGCTCCTCATCGAGCACGATGCCGACGTTGGCCGACCGGGCCAATTCGTTACACACCGTGCCGACGCCACCACGGGTCGGGTCGCGCAGCCACCTGGTCGCTGGCGCCGCCGCGAGTAGCACCTCGACCAACTCGCTGACCGCGGCGGTATCGGAGTGGATGTCGGCCTCGAGTTCGAGGTCACCGCGCGCGAGCATCACCGCCATACCGTGATCGCCGATCGATCCCGACAGCAGCACCTTGTCGCCGGGGCGAACCGACGCCGCAGAGAGCTCGCGGCCGACCGGAATGGCGCCAACCCCGGCCGTGGTGATGAACAGTCCGTCCGCGGCGCCCTTGGGCACCACTTTGGTGTCACCCGTGACGATCGCGACGCCGGCCCCGGCGGCCGCGTCCGCCATATCCGCCACGATCTCCTTGAGTTCATCGATCGGGAAGCCCTCTTCGAGCACGAAGGCGGCGCTGATCCAGGATGGGATGGCGCCTGTCATCGCGAGGTCATTGACCGTGCCATGGATCGCAAGGTGTCCGATGGAACCACCCGGAAACCGTAAGGGCTGCACCACAAATGAATCGGTGGACAGCGCCAACCGCTCACCACTCGGCAGTGCGACGACGGCACCGTCACCCAGCGATTCCAGCTGTGGGTTGCGAAACGCCTCCACGAACACCGCGTCCACCAGGGCGGCCGACGCCTTGCCACCCGCGCCGTGCGCCAACGTGACAATATCGTCGCGTAGCCGGGGCCTGCGCCGCCGGAACGCCTCGATACGTTCGATGACCTCACCTTCGGCAAAGCCGGGTCCAGCGTCCAAATAGTCGCCCACGGATCTGTTCATGCGACCACCGCCCCCTTCTCGTGTACCGACGACCACAGTTGATAGCCGAGCAGCGCCTGGGCCTCCTGGATACGGTGCACACTTTGCGATCTGACGATGAAGCAGGTGTCCACATCCGGGCTGGTGGCAAAAGCGCCGCCGTCGTATCCGGCGAACCCGATGGTGTACATGCCCCGACGTTTGGCTTCCCGCAACGCCACCGTCAGATCCGCCGAGCTGCCACTGGTCGACAAGGCGACGGCGATATCGCCCGCCTTGGCCCGGGCGATCAGCTGACGGGCGAACACCAACTCGAATCCGACGTCGTTGCCCAGCGCCGTCAGAATCGCCTGATCGGCGGTCAGGCACCAGGCCGGCAGTGGATCCCCGACCGGCGGCCTGGCGAACAGCGCAGCCAGCGTCGCGGAATCCGTTGAGCTACCGCCGTTGCCGAAGGTGAACAGCCGTCCCCCGGCCGCGAAGCGCCGCGCCAACTCCGCGCCCGCCGATTCCACGAGCTCGCCGCTCGCCGCCAGCGTGGATCGCCGCAAGGCGGTACTTTCGGCGGCCTTGGCCTGTGCCGATTGGGCAAGATCTACCAGCAGGGCCTGCGGGTCGTGTTCCTCGGAATCGATGAACGGATAGAGGAAGTTGGTGGCTTCCTCGGGCGTCTTGGCACCGGAATCCTGTGCGGTCATGACGAACTCACCTCTTCCTCGACCCGGCTGATTGCCATACCGGCATGCACCAGCAGCAGATCCCCCGCGTCGACGGGCCCCACCAACGAGGTCTCGATCGACTCCGAGCCCTCGGCTGTGCGGACCCGGGCCGAATGCTCACTGGACGCGGCAACCACTTCGGCGAGCCGCCCCTCGTCGCTGCACACCACACAGGTTTCCCCGGCACAGTCGTCGATATTGAGCAGACCCGGGTGCTCGAAGCAGACGTGGGTCAGCTCCCACAGCACGTGATACAGCAGTACGAAGCCGCCGGTCGCGGGTATCCGCGGGTCCGGATCGTCGAGCCACAGCACGTGATCGGCGGCGCCGGCAGCCGGGCGCACCCCGTTGCCAATCCAGATCGCGGTGGCACCCCAGGCCGAGGCGCGGCGCATGATCGACCGCACGTCGGCGTCGGCGGAGTCGGCCACCGCGATCACGATGTCACCCGGACGCACCGAAACCCGGACCACGTCAATCAAATCTGGACCGGTCAGTGCGACGGCGGGCAGCGCCCGCTTACCGACGATCACCGGATGCACGAACTCGACGGCGATGTGCTGCGCATGCGGCTGCCAGGCCGGCGATACACACCACATGGTGCCACCCGCGGAGAACCTTCTGGCCAGAGTCAACGCGGCAGCGGCAAGATCTGCCGCCAGATCGGCATCCACGGCATTCTCGACCACCGTGTCCATCACGACACCTCCTCACCGAAGACGCCGTATTCGGTCATCGTCGCGATGGTGACTCTCGCAGTGTCCTCATCGATCTTGGTCAGTGCAAAGCCGGCATGCAGGATGGTGTAGTCACCAACCTGCAGATCGGGAAGGTAGGCCAGACACGCCAGCTTCTCCTCCCCGGGAAAAGCCACCCGTGCCATCCGTGCCCCGGTGGCCTCGTCCCAGATTTCGGTGATCCGGCCGGGAATCCCCAAACACATTCGATCAGCCCTCCTCGATCATGGCCCGCTGCTCATCGCGAGCGGTGAGCACCGAGACCGCCGCCTGCCCCAGCGCCAGCCCACCGTCGTTGGGCGGGACGGTCCGGTGTACCAGTACTTCGAACCCCGACCCTTCCAACAGACTCCGGCAAGCGCGCAGCAGCAACACATTCTGGAACACTCCGCCAGTAAGTCCGACCAGCTGTCCTGAAACACTGACCTGGGCAACAATATCCGCGACCGCGACAGCGACGGCTCGGTGGAACGCGGCTGCCAGTTCGGCCGTACCGGCCCCAGCGCGCAACTGCGCCACGATATCCCGGATCAGCGGGGCCGGATCAAGAATACCGTCGGCGGTCACCGGCAGTGCCAACGCCGGCACGGCGCCTGAAGCCGAAGCCGGTGCCGCAGTTTCCGCCAGATACTCGAGTTCGATCGCGGCCTGCCCCTCGTACTCGATCGTGTGCCGCACGCCGAGCAATGATGCGACGGCGTCGAACAGCCGCCCCATACTGGTGCAGGACACGCATCCCACTCCACTGCCGAACTGCGAGTTCAGCAGACGTAGTTCGGAGCTGGACAGCGCGCGCACCGACGCCAGGTCCGGAGTCCACTCGATCCCGGCCGACCACAGGTGCGACAACGCCATCCGGCACGGGTTGCGCACCGCCGCGTCCCCGCCGGGCATCGGTACCGCGGCCAGATGACCGACCCGAGTGAAGCGCCGGCTGTCGGTGCCCAGCGCCAGAATCTCGCCACCCCATACCGCGCCATCGGTGCCAAACCCGGTGCCGTCGAAGGCAACTCCGACGATCGGCTCGCCCAGCCGCCCATGCTCGGCCAACAACGACACGACATGGGCGTGGTGATGCTGCACCAGATCCAGGGGCCGGGCCCCGGCGTTACGTTCGGCCCAGCCGCGAGTCAGGTAGCTCGGATGCAGATCGGCGGCCAGCCGAGTCGGCGACCGACGCATGGTGGTCATCTGACCGACCGACTGCTCGAAGGCGCGCAGCGTCTCCAATGTGCCCATATCGCCGACATGCGCCGAGCAATAGGCGCGCCGGCCGTCGGTCAGGCAGAAGGTGTTCTTCAGTTCCCCGCCCACGGCGAGCACGGCCGGCCCGTCGCGGCCGAGATCTACCGGCAGCGGGGCAAAGCCCCGGGACCGGCGGATCGGCAGTTCGCGCCCCTCGACCACCCGAACCACCGAGTCGTCGCACGGCACATGGATCGGCCGGTCGTGGTCGAGCACCGCGTCGGACAGCTCCGGAAGTCGTTGTGCCGCATCTTGGGCGGAGTAGCAAATCGGCTCGTCGGAGCGGTTCGCACTGGTCAGGACGATCGCCTCGGGAACCCGGTGCGCTGTCCCCGGGGCGGGTGCCAGCAGCAGATGGTGCACCGGCGTGTAGGGCAGCAGCACGCCGATCCACGGGTTACCCGGCGCCACCGCATCCGCTATGGGCGCATCCCGGCGGCGGCGCAACAGCACGATCGGTCGCTGCCGACTGGACAGAATTGCGGCCTCATGGTCGTCGATCTCCGCGTATCGTCGCGCAACGTCGAGATCTCGCACCAGGATGGCGAAAGGTTTGCCTCCACGGGCCTTCCGGCGGCGCAACGCAGTCACCGCTGCGTCGTCTCCGGCGGCGCAGCTCACGTGGTAGCCGCCGATCCCTTTGATTGCGACAATTCTACTCTCGGCGAGCGCCCGCTGCGCCGCCGTTACGGCCGCATCCGAGCCGTCCGTGCGGTTGGGGCCGTCCTGGAACCACAGCGTCGGACCACAGTCCGGACAGGCGACCGGTTGCGCATGGAACCGCCGGTCGGTGACATCGTGGTACTCGGCGTCGCATCGTGCGCACATGCGGAACCCGGCCATCGTGGTGGCCGGGCGATCGTACGGTAGCTCCCGGATGATGGTGAACCGCGGACCGCAGTCCGTACAGGTGATGAACGGATGCCGGTACCGACGATCGGTCGGCTCGAACAGCTCCCGGACACAGGCGTCACACGTCGCGATATCCGGTGGAATCGCGGTCAGGGCGCCGGCCGCGGACTGGCTGGCGACGATGTAGAAGCAGCCGGACCCGTCACCGTCGTGCGCCGACAACTCGGCGGTGGACAGTTCGCTGATCGTGGCCAGCGGCGGGGCGTCGGCCACGAGGCGCTGCGCGAACTCGTCGACCGCGGCCGCCGGACCCTGCACCTCGATGAATACCGCGGCCGAATCGTTGCCGACAAATCCGGTCAGGCCCAGCCCGGTGGCCACCCGATGCACGAACGGGCGAAACCCGACACCCTGCACCACACCGACGACGGTGAAGCGGCGCCGGCAGATCCGGGCAGACGGCCCCGACACGATGGAGGTCCTCACGTCCGCCGCCAGACGGTGACGCGATTGTTTCCGGAGTCCGCGATGGCCAACCGGTCCCCCCGCAGCGACATGCCGTACGGCCAGCACAGCGTGTCACGCTGCACCGAGGTCCAGCGATTCTCGCCATTGGAGGCGAAGTCCGGCTGCGCCAGCACATGATCGGCAGCTCGCCCATCGCGGGGCACACCGTCCCACAACAGTATTCGGTTGTTCGCCGTATCGGCGACGGCGAAGCATTCGTCGCCGGCGCCGCTGTCCAGACAAACCGCGTACGGGAAACGGAACCGGTCACCAGTGTGCGGGCCGTAGGGCCATTCCGCGGCCGAGGCGAAATCGGGTTGCCCGATGAGGAGGTCCGCGGGTTTGTCGGATTCGGGGTGCGGGGTCCAGCCCAGCACCCGGTGATTGCCCGCATCGGCGATCAACAGCAGGTCATCTCGCCCGGCAATGGCGTGTGGCCAGCGGAAGCTGGCCGGCCCGGCCACGCCGCCGCGGTTCTCCTGGCGATCCGCGGCACTCGGTTGACCGAGAATGACATCGGCGGGTTGCCCCGGTTCGGGAACGCCGCGGCGCCACCCCAGCACCCGACGGTTACCGGTGTCGGCGACCCAGAACGACCCGCCGACGATCGCGATGCCAAACGGCCAGTACATCGACGACGCCGAGCACTCACCGTCCGCGTTGGGCTGCACCGCGGATGAATCCGGCTGTCCCAGAATGTGATCCGGTGCGACGTCGCTACGGTGTGGAACCTCATCCCATACCAGGATCCGGTGGTGCCACGCATCGGCGACGATCAATCGTCCGTCGTGCACCAATACGCCGGTCGGCAGGTGCATCCCCCGTTCGGGACCACGTCCTCCCGCCGCCGGGCCCTCGGTCGATCCGTCCGGTTGTCCCAGCACAACATCCGCCGGCTGCTCATCGGTGTCCGGGATGCCCTGCCATACCAGGACGCGATGGTTGCCCGAGTCCGCGACCACCAGGTGGTCGGCCCCGAGGAACACACCGCGCGGCGAATACATCCAGGCCATGCTCGGGCTGGCCGGCGGCAGCGCAAGCCCGCCGGGTGCGGGCGCTCCCAGCCACACCTCGGCGGACCAGCCGCCGGCCAGTGTGCGGTCTACTACCTCCGCCGGTCGCGTCCGCAATCCGGTGATGTTGTGTCGGACGACCAGCCGACTCATTCCCGCACCCGGATCCAGACGGTTCCGTTGTCGATCCGCAGCGGCAACGGCTCGAGTTGCGCCTCGGGGGCACTCAGGCACTCCCCCGACGATGCGTCGTAGCAGAATCCATGCCACGGGCAGGTCAACGTTCCGTTGTTGACGTCCACGAGTGCGTTGTCCAACGGCAACCCTTCGTGCGCGCATTCGTTGCGGTAGGCCGAAAGTCGCCGTTCCAGGCTGACGATGACGACCTCGGCCTGTTCACCGGACTCGGCCACCAGGCTGCGGCCTATCAGGCCGCCGTCGGGCACATCGGTCACCGGACCCGCATCGGCCCAACCCTCGAGCGACGGGTTCGGCCCGATCCGTAGTGATTCGAGCGGAATCAGCGTGGGCGAGGGCTCATTGGGCAACACCTCGACCCCGGATACCGCCGGGACGCCCTCGACGAGCGCCTGCTCGACCAGGTTGCGCAGGGTTACCGACGACATCGAGCAGCCGTTGCAGGCACCCTCCAGTCGGACGAACGCGGTACCGTTTTCGATGCGCACCAACGTGACGTCACCGCCATGGCTTTGTAATTGTGGCCGCACCGCGACCAACACCCGATTCGCGTGCGTGACGGGGTCGGGGCGGACGATCTCGTGCAGCGATAGCAGCAGGTGCACCACCGGGTCATCGACCAGCTCGAAGAGCACGGCCCGCGCGGCATCGTCGGCGCGCATCCGTCGGACCATGGTCACCAGGCCCGCGCGGTGTACGGCCTCGAGGGCTGCCTTGAGTTCCTCGGCGACGGCACGCGCCGCGGGGTCGAGGTCGGCCAGCGCCGTGATCGCGTCGTCGACGCGTTTGGCCAGCTCCTCCAGAGTGGGTTCGAGGATCGTGGTCATCGTTCGGCCCCTCCGTCGGCCTCGGCCGCGGTCCGCAACAACGCGACCTGGCGGGCCACCTCGTCGAGCACTCCGCGCACCGTCCGCACCGATTCGTGGTCCTGCTGCTCTTCGAACAGAAACCGCGCCTCGTAGAGCTTGGCCTTGGCCTGATCGAACGCACCGAGGTGCGCCAGCGCATTGCCCTGATTGGTGAGCACCCGCGCGCGGCCCAGCGGGTCGCTGTCCCGATCACGCGCGGCCAGCACCGCCTCGTACAGTTCCACGGCCTCCACCAGGTTGTCGGCCTGATGTTTCGACGGCGTGTACACCAGCGAGTTCGCCAGATTGAGCTGAACGCTGGCCCACTGCTCCGGATAGTCCTGGGGCGTATAGACCTTGAGCGCCGAACGCAACGAGTTCGCGGCGACGCCGAGACGCAATTGATCCGAGGCCTCCACCATCGGCATGGTCAGATAGGCGGTGGCCAGGTTGGCATGTGCGGACGCCCATACCAGCGGGGCCTCGTCGCGCAACACCAGTTGCAGAGCCGAGTGGTAGTGCGGTATCGCCTGGGCCAGCAGGCCCGGATTCTGCACTGCCCGGTGATGAAACAGCCCGGCCAAACTCAGATGTATTTCGGCGCGGCCGATGCGCAGGCCATCCGCCCCGTCCAGCAACCGCAACGCCCGCTCCAGGCGAGCCTGTGCGGCCGAGTCGGCGGCGTCGGCGGTGTCGGCGCCGATCGCACCCGCGGATCCGATCAGCACACCCGCCAGGCGTGGCGAGTCCGCGGTCACGGCCTGTGCCGCGCGTTCCAGCACATTGGCCGCGCCGTCCGAATCACCCTGCGCCAACAGATGACTGGCCTGCGCGGCCAGCACAACCGCGGTCAGCTCACCGTCGGTCCCCTCGTCCCGAGGCGGGTCATCGATGCGACCCAGCGTGAACAGCACCACATCCACCAGCACACCGAAGCGCCCAAGGTCACCGCGAAGTTGGTCGGTGTCAACGCCTTCGGGATCCAGTACGAATCGGTTGTAGCGGGTGACGGGATCGTCGTCGACCAGCAGCGCAACGGCCTGATCGACCTCACCGCGGTGCGCCAGTTCGTGCGCCCGCAACGAATCCGGCCAGGT
>JACYYK010005652.1_pt1 | contig 11441 bp, 13 predicted proteins | sample 8236871 | NCBI WGS metagenome assembly JACYYK01 (sample SAMN14103087, study PRJNA606662) | landfill metagenome | isolation source: landfill solid waste inoculated with endophyte fungus Paravalsa indica | place: India:New Delhi, Okhla landfill site | collected 2017-11-05 | reverse complement strand
GGACGGTCGAGGGCGAGGTGCGCGCGTCGTCGTCGCTCGCGCTCCTCAACACGCTGCAGGACGTCCGCGACCACGTCGCCGGCCTGATCCACGACGGGTTCGTCGCGCAGACGCCCCCGCGCCGCGTGCCGCACCTGGTGCGCTACCTGCGCGCGTCGTCGTACCGGCTGGAGAAGGCGCAGACCAACCCTGCGCGCGACGCCGAGCTCGCCTGGCGCGTGCACGACGTCGCCGAGGCCTACGACAAGGCCCGCGCCGCGTACGCCGCCGGCCCCGCCGACCCGGCCCGGGCGGCGGAGCTCGCCGACGTGCGGTGGCTGATCGAGGAGCTGCGCGTCTCGCTGTTCGCGCAACAGCTCGGCACCGACGGCCCCGTCAGCGAGAAGCGCATCCGCAAGGTGCTCAGCCCCGGCGGCTGGTGACCAGCGGCCGGTCGGCGACACGACCGGCCGCGGCCGCCGGCTCCTCGGTGAGCAGCAGGACGCCCGTGACCACCAGCGCGAGCGCCGTCAGCCCGTGCACGGCGAGCGCCGTGACGACGGACCCGCCGGTCGACAGGATCAGGGCGGCGTCGGCGAGCGGGACGACCGCCCAGAGGGTCAGCACCCAGCCGAGCGCACGGCGCTGACCGGTGAGCAGGAGCACGAGCGGGACGAGCCCGGACGCGAGGTCGCGGGCGCCCTTCGTGGCGAGGAAGGTCGCGGCGTCACCCTCCGGCCAGACGGCCATGCCGAACTGCGGCGCGGTGGCCGCCGGGAAGAACAGGTAGCTCACGCCCACGTAGCCGATGCCGGCGGCGAGCAGGACGGTGAGGGCGGTGGCCAGGTGGCGGCGCATCAGGCCCGACCTCCGCGAGAGAGCGGGCCGAGGACGCGGACCGCGGCGCGAGTGACGGGCGACGTCGGCCGCATGACGTCGCGGTACCGGTGCAGCACGCCGGCGAGCGGGACCAGCCCGGCCCGGCCCTCGCGCTGCAGCCGGTCCATGGCGGTGAAGAACTCCTCGACGCGACCGGCCGGGGTGCTGAGCCAGCGCAGCACGGCCGGTTCATCGCCCGGGTTCCACATGTGGTGCGCGGTGCCGCGCGGGACGATGAACGACTCGCCCGCGACGTAGTCGCGCTCGTGGTCGGCGAACCCGACCCGGATGCTGCCGGCGAGCACCGTGAACTCCTCGTCGTGGTGCGGGTGCACGTGCTTCGGGGGGCGCTCGCCCCGTGGCTCGTAGGTGGCCTCCACCTCGAAACGGTCGGCGGTGGCATCGAGCACCCGCAGGGACTCGGACCCGTTGAGCGTCAGCGTCACGGTCATTGCTCCTCCTCAAGTTACTTGCGTACGAGTGACTTGAGACGAAGGTAGACCGCAAGTAACTCGTGCGCAAGCTAAAGTGGCGGGGTGGACGACAACGACCGCATCGACACCCTGGTCCAGCAGTGGGCCGACCAGCGCCCCGACATCGACCGCGACACGATGGCGCTGCTCGCGCGCCTGACCCGCGCGGCCGCGCTCGTGGACGCCCGGACCGAGAACGTCGCTGCGGGCTACGGCGTGAACCGCGGCGACGGCGACGTCATGTTCGCGCTGCGCCGCGCGGGCGAGCCGTTCCGCCTCTCCCCCACGGCCCTCGCCCGGGCGCTCCTCATGACCACGGGCACGATGACCGGCCGCCTCGACCGGCTGGAGAGGCGCGGCTGGATCGTCCGGGTGCCGAGCGCCCACGACCGGCGCAGCCTCGACGTCGAGCTCACCCCCGAGGGCCGGCGCCTGGTGGACGAGGCCGTCACGAAGCACGCCGCCGGACAGGCCGAGGCCGTCGCCCCGCTCACCAGTCGCGACCGCGCCGACCTCGACCGCGTCACGCGCAAGCTCGTCGCCCACCTCGGGGACCGGTGAGCGGCCCATGTCCCCCACCCCGCTGCACGAGCTGCTCTGGCTGACGCCGCTCGAGGCGCTCGCCGTCGTGCTCGGAACTGCCGGGATGTACGGCGCGATGGTGCTGCTGGTACGGGTGCTCGGCCCGCGGATGCTGTCCGCCATGTCCAGCTACGACCTCGCGGCGGTCATCGCCTTCGGCGCGATCCTGGGCCGCGCCTCCCTCGGTGAGGTGCCCGTGCTCGGAGGTGGGCTCGTCGCGCTCGCGACGCTCGTCGTGCTGCAGGCCGCCACCGGCGCGGTCCGTGTGCGACGCACGGGCGCGCGGGCGGTCGCGACGCCGCCGGTCCTGCTCATGGCCGCCGGCGAGATACTCCCGCGCCAGCTCCGTCGCGCCCACCTGACGGCGGACGAGCTGCGCTCTCGCCTGCGGGTCGCCGGTGTGCACTCGTACGACGAGGTCGCGGTCGCGATGCTCGAGCCCACGGGCGCGATCAGCGTGCTGCGTTCAGGTGCGCCGATCGACCCCCTGCTGCTGAGCGGGGTGGTCGGTGCGCACCTCGTGCCGGAGCACCTGCTGGCGCGCGTCGCCGTCGACCCCGGTCAGCAGGAGGCGTAGAGGTACCCGTCCTCGCCGGCGGCGACGAGGTCCCGGTCGCGCAGGATCGTGAGCCGCGCACGGTCGGGAAGGACGCACACGTCGTCGAACGTCAGCCCGGTGTCGTCGAGCGCGTCCGGGTACTCGACCTGCAGCACGTGGTCGCCGTAGACGTCCGTGTACGCGGCGCACTCGTCCCACGCGGCGCACTCCTCGGTGACGGCGAGGTCGAAGCCGAGCTCGTCGTGCGCGACCTGGGTGATCTCGGCGGCGTTCTTCTGCGCGACGGCGAGCCCGGCGCCGTGCGCCAGGTCCACGTACGCCCGGGCCAGCGCGTACGCGCCCGCCTCGTCGATCTGGTCGAACCGTGTCCACGTGTCGAGGTTGTCGAGCTCGACGGCGTCGAAGCCGTCCTCCGCGCACCCCGTCACCACGGGCCCCAGCACCTCGAGGATCCCCGCACGCTGCTCGGCGGTGGACGGGTCGAGCACATGCTCGTCGGGCCAGTCCGGGTCGACGACGAGCTCGCCGTCGGCGTCGTGCAGCAGCAGGTCCTCGTGGTCGGCCCACAGGTCCGCCTGGTCCGGCTGCGTCTGGAAGCCGTTGACGTAGCAGACGGAGTACGCGCCCTGGAGCGGGTCGGCCGTCGCGTCGCGGACGACGACGTCGATCGCGGTCGCACCGCCCCCCGCGTCCACCTCGTCGTACGCGCCGCCGAGCTGGTAGTCGAGCATGCCGGTGGTGGGCGGCAGCTCCGGGGCAGGCACGTTGGAGACAGAGGCCGAACCGCTCGCCCCGGGCGCCCCTCCACAGGCAGTCACGGTCAGCGTCAGCACGAACGCTGCGGTCAGAGAGGGCGTACGCCTCATCCGGTACGTCCTTTGTCGGGCGCCCGGTGGGCGCTATGCGTGCAGGACCTGGGTACAGAGCCGGTCGACGGCGTCGCGGACGGCGCCACGCGCAGGGTCGAGATACTTGCGAGGGTCGGTCGCCGTCCCGTCGGCGTCGAGGAACTGGCGCACCTGCGCCGTGTACCCGACGTTGAGCGCCGTCCCGACATTGATCTTACGGATGCCGGCGGCGACGGCCTCTCGAAGCATGGGCACGGGCACCCCCGACGAGCCATGCAGCACCAGCGGTACGGGGACGCGGCCGGCAAGACTCTCGATGAGACGAAGGTCAAGCGTGGCGGTCGCGGTCGTCATGGCGTGCGAGCTGCCCACGGCTACCGCCAGGCCGTCCACGCCTGTCCGGGACACGAACGACACGGCCTCATCCGGGTCGGTCCGGACGCCTGGCGCGTGCGCACCGTCCTTGCCGCCGATCTCTCCGAGCTCCGCCTCCACCCACAGAGACGTGGCGTGCGCCGTCCGGACGAGCTCCGCCGTCGTGGCAACGTTCGACTCATGATCCAGGTGCGCGGCGTCGACCATGATCGAGGAGACGCCGAGCTGCCAGGCGCTCGCGACGGCGGAGCGAGCGAGGGCCATGTCCTGCACGTGGTCGAGATGGACGGAGACCGGGACCCCGGCCGACGCCGCGACCTCCCGGGACGCGGCGACGAGCGGCGCCGTACGACCGCCGTGGAAACGCACCGCATTCTCGCTCACCTGGAGGATGCCGGGCAGTCCGGCTGCCTCGAGCCCTTGGGCGATGCCCTCCGCATGCTCGAGCGTGATGACGTTGAACGCCAGGACGGCGCCGCCGCGACGGGCGGCGTCGGCGACGAGGGCCCCGGTGGCAGCCAGGGTCACAGAGCACCGGCCGGGACGTGCGCGCGCAGCGCCTCGGGCAGAAGGTCGGCGTGCGCGTCCACCAGAGCGTCACACACCGCCCAGATCTGCTCGGGTGTCAGGATGGACGAGGCGTTCGGATCCATGAGAGCCGCCTGACGCACGAGCACGGGGTCGCCCGTGCGGGCCGCCTCGACAGTGAGACGGCCGACCGAGACGTAGGGCTGATTAAGTGCCGCGCACTGCACGGGAAGCTCACCCATGGGTACGGGCGACAGGCCCGCCCCGCCCACGGTGGCGGGCACCTCGACGACGGCACCCTGGGGCAGATTGTCGATCAGTCCACGATTCGGCACGTTGACGTGCACCTCGCGCGGGATGCCGGTGACAAGCGAATGGATGATCTGCGGGGCGTACTCGCTGGCGCCGTCCTCCAGCTCGAGGTCGCCCCCGGCTGCGAGGGTCGCCTTGGCGCGTTCGAGCTCGGCCAGGTTCTCCCGGGAGATCTGGGCATATTCGAGCGGCTGCAACCTGTAGCGCTCGATCTGGGCGTCGGACCGTAGGAACCACGGCAGGTACTCCGACGAATGTTCGCTGGTCTCCGTGGGGTAGTACCCGATGCGACGGAAGATCTCGACACGCACGCGGCGCTCGAGCTCGGGGTCCTCGCGGATGCGCTCGCGGAGCAGCGGGTAGAGATCCTGCCCCTGGTGCTCCCATTCGAGCAGCCATGCCTGGTGGTTGACACCGGCTGCGCGGTACCGCGTCTCCTCCACGGGCACGCCCACCAGCTCGGCCAGGTCGTGTGCCGTCCAGTAGACGCTGTGGCACAGGCCGGCGACCTTGAGCTCCGGTGCGACGACCGACAGCCACCATACGTTCATCGCCATCGGGTTGGTGTAGTTGAGCAGCCACGCGTCCGGGCACAGCTCGCGCATGTCCGCGGCGAGCGCGGACAGCACGGGGAACGTGCGGAGCGCGCGGAAGATCCCGCCGACACCCGTGGTGTCGCCGATGGTCTGTCGCAGTCCGAACCGAGCGGGGATCTCGAGGTCGGCAAGAGTAGCGTCGACGCCCCCGACCTGGATCATGTCGATGACGAAGTCCGCGCCGGCCAGCGCCTCGCGGCGGTCGGCCGTGGCGACGACCGTGGCGCGCGCGCCGAGCTGCCGGTCAACCTGGCGCGCGGTCGCCTCCGCGACCCGCAGGCGCTCGGGGTCGATGTCGTGGAGCACGAGCCGGGCATCCGCCAGCTCCGGGTAACGAAGGATGTCTCCCACGAGCTGACGAGTGAAGACGACGCTCCCGGCGCCGATGAACGCGATGCTGACCATGCCGACGATCATCGGTGGGCTCGAGCAAGCTGTGCAAGAATACGATCAGAATTCCGCGAAAACGATCACTTCTTATGAGCGATTCGAGAACCATGGTGGGGCCGGACGGCCGCCACCACCGCCGGAGGGACGGTATGGCGACGACGACCGAGACCGCACCGCGTGCGATCTCCCACAAGCGGACCGACCGCATGATGCGCACGCTCACCTACGTCAACGAGCGCGGCTCTGCACGGCTCACCGACCTCGTGCGCGAGCTCGACGTGTCCTCGGCGACGATGCGGCGCGATCTCGCCACGATGGAGGAGCAGGGCCTGCTCATGCGCACGCACGGCGGCGTCCGGGCGCTCGACCCCACCACGGAGGTGCCCGTTCTGCTGCGCGACACCCGCTTCCGGGAGGCCAAGCTGCGGATCGCCGAGCACGCAGCCGGGCTCTTGCCGCCCGGTCGCTACTCGGTGGCCATCAGCGGCGGCACCACCGCGGCCGCCGTGGCGCGAGAGCTCGCCTCCCGCCCCGACCTGGCGATCGCCACCAACGCGCTCACCACCGCCATGGAGCTCGCCTCGCGCAGCAACCTGCAGGTGATCATGACAGGCGGCTTCGTGCGATCCAGCTCGTTCGAGGCCGTCGGCGTGCTTGCGGAGAACACCTTCAACGCCATCAACGTGGGCACGGCGTTCCTCGGCACCGACGGCATCAGCCTGCGCGGCGGTGCCACCACCCACGACGAGACAGAGGCGCGCACCAACCACGCGATGGTCGCGCACGCCGAGCACGTCGTCGTCGTGGCGGACGGGTCGAAGGTGGGACGGGTGACGCTCGCGAAGATGGCCGAGCTCTCCGAGATCGACGTCCTCGTGACCGACTCGTCGGCCGACCCCGAGGCTCTGGCAGCGATCCGCGGCGCGGGGGTGGACGTTCAGGTCGTCGCGGACTGAGCCGCCGCGGGGAGCCGCTCCTCGTGCAGCTCGACCTCGGGCGTGAGACGACGCACCAGGTCCGGGTCCAGCACTGCTGCGCCGGGCGCCTGGGCGTTGGCGGTCCCGGCCGCGGTCCCGAGCGCAAGCGCTCCGGCAAGGTCGTCTCCCCGATCGAGTGCGACCAGGAGTCCACCGAGGAACGAGTCCCCGCTGCCCACCGGGAAGCTCCCCTTCCGGCCTGAGAGGCCGGCCCGAAGCAGGCGCTGGCCGTCGGTGGCCCAGGCCCCGGCGGCGCCGTCGGTCACCACCACCAGTCCGCCGGTGAGCGCCCGCACGGCCGTGAGCAGCTCGGGCACCGGTGTCCGAGCTGCACGGCCCGTGAGCTCCACGGCCTCGTCCCGGTTGACCTTCACGAGGTCGGGGCGCGCACGCACGGCACTGCGCAGCGCGGACCCGTGACTGTCCACCGCGACCCGCGCGCCGACCGCCCGCCAGCGCCGCACGAGGTCGCCCAGGAGGTCCACCGGCGCAGAGGCCGGCAGTCCGCCTGACGCGAACGCCCAGCCCGGCCGTTCGACGGCGAGCCCGACCGCGGCGTCGACGGCGGCATACGCCACGCCCGGCGTGACGGGCACCGCATGCTCGTAGATCTCGGTGAGCCTCTCGCTGCGCCGAGACAGTATCGAGATGCAGCTGCGGGTGGGTGTCTCGTCGGGCACCACACGCAGATCGACGCCCACGCGTCGTGCTCCGGCAGCGACGTCCTCGCCGATCCCGGCGCCCAGCACCGCGACGACGGCCACCCTCGCCCCGAGCACGGTCGCGGCGCGCGCCGCGTTGAGCGCCTTCCCACCCGGTACCCGGTGTGTGGACACGGGGCGCTGGATGCCGTCCAGGTCGTCCACCACGTACGTGACGTCGAGCGACGGACTGATCGCGAGCGCGGAGATCACCGGGCGAGCACCGCCCGCAGCTCGTCCAACGTCGCCTGCCGCCCCGTCCCGCCCGAGCCGAGCGTCGACAGGGACCCGGCCGTCGCAGCCCAGCGCACGCGCTCATCCTCGTCCTCCACCCCGTGGGCAAGCGCGGCGAGGTACCCGGCGTCGAAGCTGTCGCCGGCGCCGGTGGTGTCCACGACGTCGACGGCGACACCCGGTGCGTGCACCGCCTCACCGCCGGCGCCGACGGACCACCCTCCGTTCGCGCCGTCCTTGACCACGACCCGTGGACCGCGCGCAGCCAGCCGTGTCGCGAGCGCGACATCGTCGAGCGTGGTCGGCTCCCCCAGGGACGCGGCGATCGCACGCAGCTCGTTGCGGTTGGGCAGCAGCAGGTCGACGTGCGGCAGGACAGCCTCCAGTCCGGACCACCGCTCGCCCGGGTCCCAGTTGGTGTCGAGGCTCGTGACCCAGCCGCGCGCGCGGGCTCGGGCGAGCACCTCCGGCAGGTCGCGCGCCAGTCGTGGCTGCAGGAAGTAGGACGCTGCGTGCACCAGCCCCGTGCCACCGCGCCACCCGTCGAGGACCTCGGTGACCCGCGCCCCGGTGAGCGTGGGGATCGTGCCCGCGACCGTGAGGATGGCTCGGTCGTGGGGCGTGGACAGGATGACGGACAGCCCGGTGGGGTCGTCGGCATCAACCTCCACAGGGGTGACGTCCACGCCGCACGTGCGCAGCGCGTCGAGAGTGAAGCCTCCGAACGTGTCCGCCCCGACGCGGGCGACGAGCGACGTCGGCACCCCGAGCCGCGCCACGCCGGCGGCCGCGATACTGGCCGAGCCGCCGAGAACGAGGTCGCCCGAGTCGGCGAGCTGCTCGGCCTGCCCGAACCGGGGCACGACGTCGCCTCGCAGCACCAGGTCCACGTTGGCGTCCCCCACGACCACGACCGGTCGCGGAGCACCCTCGATGCTGTCGTTCATGGTGTCCGTCATCCCTTGACTCCCGTGAACGTCATGGTGGCGATGAACTGCTTCTGCGCGAACACGAAGAAGAGGATCAGCGGAAGCGTGGCGACGACGTTGCTCGCCATGAGCAGCGACCAGTCGGTGCGGCGGGCACCCTGGAAGTTGGTGATCCCCAGCTGCAGCGTGAAGGAGCCCGGGTCGTTGATCGCGATGAGTGGCCAGACGAGGTCGTTCCACGAGCTCAGCAGCGTAAAGATCGCGAGGGTCGCGAGCGCTGGCCGCGCGAGCGGCAGGATGATCCGCCAGAAGGTGCCGAAGCGGGAGCAGCCGTCCAGCACGGCGGCCTCCTCGAGCTCGGCCGGCAGCGAGAGGAAGAACTGCCGCATGAGGAAGATCCCGAACACCGAGGCGAGCCACGGGACCATCGCCGCCGCGAGAGTGTCGATGATGCCGACGCGGGCGAACATCACATAGGTCGGCACCATGAGCAGCTGGGTCGGGATCATGATCGTCGCGACGATCATGAAGAACCCGACGTTGCGTCCGCGGAAGTGCAGCCGGGCGAATCCATACCCGGCCAGCGAGCAGAGGATGATGTGAGCGACGATCGCGATGACGGAGACGATCATGCTGTTGAGCAGCCATATCAGCACGTCCGTGGTCGAGAACAACGCGATGAAGCCGTCGAGTGTGAAGCGCGAAGGCACGAACGGCGGCGGGAACTTCACCAGCTCGGAGGCCGGCGACAGCGACGCCATCACCATCTGCGCGAACGGGATGACGAACAGCAGCGCGATCGGTGCCAGCACGAAGTGCCAGCCGCTCATACCGCGACGACGGCGCGGCGGTCGGCTGCTCTTCCCCGTGGTGAGGGTGACGGTGTCCAGCATGTCCATCGCCATCAGAAGGCCTCCATCTTCCGGCTGCGGGCATAGATGACCATGCCGACGGTGATGAGCAGGGTCACCGCGAACAGCACGTATGCGGCAGCGGACCCGTAGCCGAACTCGAGCGTCTTGAATGCCTTCTCCCACAGGAAGTACACGATGGTCTTCGTGGCATCCAGCGGCCCACCCCTGGTCGTCGTGTAGACGAGATCGAACAGCTGCAGCGCCGTGATCGTCTGCCAGATCGTCACGAACACCGTGACCGGCCCGAGCTCGGGCCATACGATCCGCCAGAAAGTCTGCCACGGGTTCGCTCCGTCGATGCGGGCGGCCTCGAGCAAGTCGTTCGGAATGTCCTGAAGCGCCGCGAGGTAGATCACCGTCGTGAACGCGGCTTGCCCCCACAGCGACATGATCGCAATGACGAGCATCGCCTGCTGCGGATCTTCCAACCACCCCTGCGCAGGAAGCCCGACTGTGCGAAGCGCATTGTTGGCGAGCCCGTACTGCGGACTGAACAGGTAGGTCGACAGGATTCCGGTGGCCGCGGCCGAGGCGACGAAGGGCACGAAGATGGCCGTCCGGTACAGGCCGACGAAACGGATGTTGCGGTTGAGCGCCACGGCGAGGAAGAGACCCAGAAGGACGGATGCCGGAACGAACAGCACCACGTAGACGCCGGTGTGGGTCACAGCGTCCCAGAACTCCGCATCGCTCATCAACTGGGAGTAGTTGTCTCCGCCGAGGAAGGTCGGTTCGGCGAAGCCGTTCCACTTCTGCAGTGAGAGCAGGAACGCCCACGCTGCCGGGAAGATCGAAAGTCCCAGGATGATGAGCATCGCCGGCGCGACGAACGCCCAGCCTGTCACGTCGTTTCGCAGCAGCCACCTGCGCGGTCTCCGCTCAGGGACCTTCGCCCGCGGGATCGGATCCTCGCCCGGTGCCTCCGCACGTGCCGTCATCTCGCGTGTCGTCATCGTCATCGCTACTCCTCGCCGACCTCTCCGTGCCCGAGTCGACCTCAGGAAAGCACAATCGACCTCGTGAGGTGACGCGGGTTGTCGGGATCCAACCCGCGCTGCTCGGCTGTGCGCACGGCAAGCCGCTGGGCCAGAGCGAGTTCGATGAGGGGATCGGCCGTGCCCTGCACGACGGTCGCCCCGGTCGCCTCGATCTCACCCGCAAGCGCGTCGTTGCGCACGCCCAGGAACCACACCAGCGATCCCTGGTGAGCGACGGCGAGCGGGCCGTGGCGGAAATCGAGGAGCGGATAGGACTCGGCCCACGCCTGGGCCGCTTCACGGATCTTCAGTGCCGCCTCCTGCGCGAGACCATACGTCCAGCCGCGACCGAGATACACGATGTGATCGAAGTCGTCCGGCAGTGCAGGCGGGTCCGCCAGTACTGCCGCTGCGGCATCCGGCAGTCCCGACACGTCCTCGCCGAAAGCCGCACGCGCCAGGAAGAGAAGCGTGGTGGGGAACCTGGTCTGCACCACCGACTTCTCGTCCGCGAAATCGAGCAGCAGCACGTCGTCGGCGAGGCGGGCGCACGGCGAGTCGGCCACGCCGGTGATGACGACCTTGCGCACCCCGTCCGGGACCGCGTTCAACGCGTCGATGATCTCCGTCGTCGTCCCCGAGCGCGTGATGCTCACCACCACGTCATAGGCTCGCCACGGGCGCGGCTCCGACGCGTACGCGGCGTCCGTCTCGCCGAGCCCGGCTTCCTCCCGAAGCAGAGCGAAGGACTCGGCGACGAAAGCGGAAGTACCGCATCCGATCACCAGCATCCGCTCGCCCGGCCGTGCCAGCACCTGGGTGGCCTCGTCGCGCAGCTCCCAGGCCGTCCGCCAGACATCCGGCTGGCTGTCGATCTCAACGGAGGTGACGTTCATGACTCTCATTTCTGCGGTTCGTGTGGGTGGTGCGGTCGTGCTCTGTCGGGGAGGGGTCGCCCCGGGGTTCAATCGGCCAGTGATTCGTCGGCTTTCTCGGCTGCGGCCGTGAGCGCTTCTTCGGGCGTGCCCTGACCCTGCAGAACCTGCGAGATCGCCGATCCGATCGCCTCGGAGAGTCCGACGTAGCCGGCAACGGTCGGGCGGGCGTTCACGGCGTTCGCATTGTTCTCAGCCATGACGTCGAGGCCGGGAAGAGCCTCGACCTGCTCCTGGAACTCCGGGGTGTCGA
>JACYYK010000437.1_pt3 | contig 11475 bp, 12 predicted proteins | sample 8236871 | NCBI WGS metagenome assembly JACYYK01 (sample SAMN14103087, study PRJNA606662) | landfill metagenome | isolation source: landfill solid waste inoculated with endophyte fungus Paravalsa indica | place: India:New Delhi, Okhla landfill site | collected 2017-11-05 | reverse complement strand
CCGTTCGCGTCGGCGGCGCTGCACGTGGGCGAGGCACTGGTGTTCGCCGACGTCGGTTTCGGGGTCGTCCCGCGGCACCTCGCCGAGGGCCTGTGGCGCTGGACCGTGTTCCCCCTGACCGAGCACCCGGTGTCCGGGCGACCCGCTCCGGAGTACGTGCCGCTCGGCGAGGCCGAACACGGGCTCACCGAGGCGGTGCGGGACAGTGCGGGGACGTTGCAGACGCTGGACGTCGCTCGCGACCGTCCCGGTGTGCGGGCGGAACTCTCGGCCCGGTTGCGGTCCCGGCCCCACCCGGCGTGGCCGTCGGGGATGCCCGGCAGGGCCCTGCGGGTGCTGCAGCGCGCCGACGAGGTCGCGGCCATCCTGGAGCTCGCCAAGGCCGACGAGCCGGGCGGCGCGGTGTCGGCGTCGGCGGCCGCGCGCCGGGCGCAGGCGCTGCGTCCGCTCGACGACGCGGTCCGCCGGGCCCGCTGTGCCGCGGTGAACGAGGCGGCCCGGCTGCTCGCCGCCGCCGAGAAGTCCTGACGCCCCACCAACGCGCGGCGAGGACCCACGCGCCACGCGAGGCGTGTCGTCGCGGGTCCTCGCTACGCACTCAGGCGTTCTGAGCCCCGGCCGTCGCCGGACGCCGGGCCGGCTCGCAGCAGCGGGTCGCACACGGCGCTCCGTTGGCGGTGTCACCACCCGTCGTGAGCGTGGAGAGCTTGCGCACGGCGGCACCCTCCGTCTGCTCGCGCACGAGCTCCACGACGAGTTGCGCGAACCTCGGGTCGGAGTTGGGCGTGGCCGACCGCGCGAAGCCCATGCCGAGTTCCTCGGCCTTCTCCGCGGCCTCGTTGTCGAGGTCCCAGATCACTTCGAGGTGGTCGGACACGAAACCGATCGGGCAGCACACCACCGCGCGCACGCCGTCGCCGTGCAGCGCCTCGATGTGGTCGACGATGTCCGGCTCCAACCACGGCACGTGCGGCGAACCGGAACGCGACTGCCACACGACGTCGTAGGTCTCGACGCCCAGCTGCTCGGCCACGAGCCGCGACGCCTCCGCGACCTGGCGCGAGTAGCGGTGGCCGCCCTCCTCCGGAGGACCCGAGGCGGCGTCGGCCGCCGTCGGCACCGAGTGGGCGACGAACACCAGCCGCGTGTCGCGGTCGCCGACCTGCTCGTACGCGGCGCGCACGGCGTCGGCGTTGGCCTCCACGAACAGGGGGTGATCGAAGAACTGGCGCAACTTCACCAGCTGCGGCGCCTTCTCCCCCACCGCGGCCCGCGCCCGCAGAATGTCCTCGTCGTACTGGCGGCACGCCGAGTAGCCGCCGTAGGCGCTGGTGGCGAACACGAGGGCGCGCTTGACGCCGTCCGCGGCCATGCGCTCGACGGTGTCCTCCACCATCGGGTGCCAGTTGCGGTTGCCGAAGTACACGGGCAGCTCGACGCCCTGCTCCGCGAGCTCGCGTTCGACCGCCGCGATGGCCTCGCGGTTCAACCGGTTGATCGGGGACACCCCGTCGAAGTGGTGGTAGTGCTCGGCGACCTCGGCAAGCCGCTCCGGCGGTACGCCGCGCCCTCGGGTCACGTTCTCCAGAAACGGCATGACGTCGTCCGGCCCCTCCGGCCCTCCGAACGACAGCCACAGCAACGCGTCATAGTTCACGGCTTCATCCTCTCGCCGTCCCGAAGTGGTCGCAGAGCGGGGTCGACCGGTCGGGACGCGCGTCTCACTCCCGGTGCCCGCCACGCGCATCCCACGGTACGGACGCGAAAGGGCGCCCACCGCGAACGGTGAGCGCCCTCGTCACGATGCTTCGGCGACGGCTCACTGGCCGGTGGCGTGCACCCCGCCGTCGACCATCACCATCGAGCCCGTGGTGGCGGGCAGCCAGTCCGACAGCAGCGCGCAGATGCTCTTGGCCACCGGCGTCGGGTCGGTGGTGTCCCACCCGAGCGGCGCGCGGCCGTCCCAGCCGTCCTCCAGCTCGGTGAAACCGGGGATGGACTTGGCGGCCATGGTCTTCACCGGGCCCGCCGAGACCAGGTTCACGCGGATGCCCTGCGGGCCGAGGTCGCGAGCCAGGTAGCGGTTGACCGATTCCAGGGCCGCCTTCGCCACGCCCATCCAGTTGTAGGCGGGCCACGCGACCCGCGCGTCGAAGTCCATGCCGACGATCGACGAGCCGCGGCCAAGCAGCGGCAGCACGGCGGCGGCGAGCGACTTGTACGAGTACGCCGAGATCTCGACCGCCGTGCTCACGTCCTCGGCGGGGGCGTCCATGAACGGCGCGCCCAGGCACGTCGGCGGGGCGTAGGCGATCGAGTGCAGCACTCCGTCGAGGCCGTCGACGTGCTCGCGCACGCGGTCGGCGAGCGTTTCCAGGTGCTCGGCGTTCTGCACGTCGAGCTCCAGCACGGGCGCGGGCTCGGGCAGGCGCTTGGCGATGCGCTCGACCAGCGACATCCGCCCGAACCCGGTGAGCACCACCTGCGCACCCTGTTCCTGAGCCACCTTCGCGGCGTGGAACGCGATCGACGCGTCGGTGATCACTCCCGTGATCAGCAACCTCTTGCCTTCGAGCAGTCCGGGCACAGCAGTCCTCCAGTTCGGGGGTCGGGGAGTTGAGAGAGCCGGCGAGGTCGACGGCCGGTCAGGACACCTCAGTGCCCCATGCCGAGGCCGCCGTCCACGGGCAGGACGGCACCGTTGACGTAAGCGGCCTCGTCCGAGGCGAGGAACCGCACGGCGTGCGCGATCTCCGCGGGCTCGCCGTATCGCCGGGCCGGGATCTGCTCGAGCGCGGCGGCGCGCTGCTCGTCGGTGAGCTGGTTGGTCATGTCGGTGACGACGAAGCCCGGGGCCACGACGTTGGCCGTGATGTTGCGGGACCCGAGTTCGCGCGTCAGCGAGCGGGCGAGCCCCACGAGACCCGCCTTGCTGGCCGCGTAGTTGACCTGCCCCGCACCGCCGCTCAGGCCGATGACCGAGGAGATGAACACGAAGCGGCCGAACTTGGCCCGCAGCATCCCGCGCGACGCCCGCTTCGCGACGCGGTAGGCGCCCGTGAGGTTGGCGTCGATGACGCGCGTGAACTGCTCCTCGCTCATGCGCATCAGCAGCGTGTCGTCGTTCATCCCGGCGTTGGACACCAGCACCTCGACCGGCCCCTGGTGCTCCTCGACCTGCTTGAACGCGGTGTCGATCTGCTCGGTGTCGGTGACGTCGGCCTGCACGCCGAACAGCCCGTCGGGGGCGCCCGAACCGCGGTGGGTCACCGCCACCCGGTGGCCTGCGTCGGCGAGCTCCCGCGCGATCGCCAGTCCGATACCGCGATTGCCGCCCGTGACCAGAACGGACCGTCCCACGTGTAACTCCTCGTGCGCCAAGTTCGTCATCGATGCTGCGCCGAGGTTATCCGTTGGGCCGGATACCGCTGCGGCAGGGACCGCTACCGCCGAGTACCCCCGCGCCACGTCCGGACGGCGGCGCGGCAGAATCGAAGGCGTGTTCCGGATCGTGTTCTTCCACCCCGAGATTCCAGGCAACACCGGCAACGCGATCCGGCTGGCCGCCAACACCGGGTGTGAACTGCACCTGATCGAGCCGCTCGGCTTCTCGCTGGAGGACCGCTACCTCCGCCGTGCCGGCCTCGACTACCACGACCTCGCTCCCGTCCGGGTCCACCGCGACCTCGCCGCGGCGTGGGAGGCGTTGGCGCCCGAGCACGTGTACGCGTTCACGACGCGTGCGCAGCGCAGGCACACCGACGTCGCGTACGCCGAGGGCGACGTGCTGCTGTTCGGGCCCGAGTCGGTGGGGCTGCCGGACGAGGTGCTGGCCGATCCGCGGATCACCGGCCAGGTCCGGCTGCCGATGCTGCCGACGTCGCGGTCGCTGAACCTCACCAACACCGCCTCGATCGCCGTGTACGAGGCGTGGCGGCAGCACGACTTCCGCGGGGCCGGGCTCCTCACGTCCTGAGCCGCGGAAAAGGCCCGGCAAACACCGCCCCACGACCGCCTACGGCAGGCGCTGGCCGATCACCAACGAGCTCGCCGCCGCCGCGAGCAGCGCGATCGTGCCCAACGCCACCCACGGCCTGCTCGCGTCGACCTGCTTGGTCTCGTACCCGATCTGCTCGCCGAGATCGTCGTAGACCTTCTTGAGCTCCTCGGCCGTGGCCGCCTTGTAGAAGTCGCCGCCGGAGAGCCGGGCGATCTCGCGCATCGACGTGTCGTCCACTTCGACCGGCACCCGCTTGCCCTCGATGTCCACGCTGCCGTACGACGTGCCGAACGAGATCGTGGTGACGGGGATGTTCTTCTGCTTCGCCACGCCCGCGGCGGTGAACGCGCCCCGGGGCGCGTACTCGTCCTGCGGCACCGTCTGCTTGCCGTCGGTCATCAGCACGATGTGGGCCGGCGGCGGTCCCTCGGCCCCGCCCACGACGGCGGAGAAGCTCTCGATCGACTGGATCGCGGCGAAGATGCCCTCACCGGTCGCCGTGGACTGCGCCAGTTTGAGGTTCTCGATCGCGTGCACGACGCCGTCGCGTTCCGTGGTGGGTGCCACGAGAACCGTGGCCGTCCCGGCGAAGGAGATGAGCCCGAGGTTCACACCCGGCGTGAGGTCCTGCGCGAACGACCTCGCGGCGTCCTGGGCCGCGCGCAGGCGGGTCGGTTGGACGTCGGTGGCCTCCATCGACAGGGAGACGTCGACGACCAGCATCACGGTGGCGCGGTTGCGGGGAACCTTCTCCTCGGTGGTGGGCCCGGCCAGCGCGACGGTGAGCACCAGCAGCGACACCACGAGCAGCGCGGCGGGCACGTGCCGGACGCGTCCCTGGCTCTTCGGCGCCACCCGTTCGAGCAGCTCCAGGTTGGTGAAGCGCATCGTCCGCTTGCGACGTGACCGCAACGCGAGCACATAGCCCGCGACCAACGCCGCGATCACCAGGACCAGCAGGAACCACCACGGTGCGGCGAATCCCGACAAGCTCATGACACCGCCCCCGACCACCCGCGCTTGCGGCCCACGACGAACCGCACGACGTCGGCGATCCAGTCCGAGTCCGTGCGCAGCACCAGATGCCCCGCGCCCGCCTTGCGGATCGCGCGCGCGACCTCACCGCGATGGGCTTCGGCCGCCGCGGCGAACTCCTTGCGCAGCAGGGCGGACGTCCGCACCTCCCGCTGCCGTCCCGTCTCGGGATCGGCGAGGACCACCGACCCGACCTCGGGCAGGTCGACGTCGCGCGGGTCGAGCACCTCGACCGCGAGCAGCTCGTGCCTTGCCGACAGGGCCCGCAGCGGCCGCTCCCACGTCACCGGTCCGAGGAAGTCGGAGACGACGACCGCGAGCCCACGACGGCGCGGCGGCCTGCGCAGCTTGTCGACGAGCGTGGCGAGATCACCGCGGGTCCCCTCCTCCGCGCGCGGCAGCGTCGCGACCCGCCGCACGAGGTCACGGGCGTGGCCGAGGCCTCCGCGGGGCGGGATGCGGACCGTCTCACCGCCGTTGGACAGCAGCGCACCGATCCGGTTGCCCCCTCCGCCGGTCAGGTGGGCCACCGCCGCCGTCGCGCACACCACGAGGTCGCGCTTCTCGCACACGGCCGTGCCGAAGTCCAGGCTCGGCGAAAGATCGGCGACCACCCACGTCTCCAGCTCGCGGTCGGCGACCGTCTCGCGGATGTGGGGTGTGGTGGTGCGGGCGGTGACGGCCCAGTCCATGCGCCGCACGTCGTCGCCGGGCTGGTACGGGCGCGCCTCCCCCGGCTCGGAACCCGGGCCGGGCACGAGCCCCAGGTGGTTGCCCTGCAGCAGCCCGTCGAGCCGGCGCCGCACGTCGAGTTCGAGCGTGCGCAGCCCCGCTTCCAGCCGGTCACCGCGCAGGATCGGCGGCGCCCACTCGGGCCGGTCTCCCCTGGCGTCGTGTCGCTGTGTCATGGTCGCCCGCTACCTGCCGGGCACACCTGCCGGGACGGCGGGCCCGGCGCCCGGAGCCTGCGGGCGAGCCGACACCTGCGGCAGCGGGACCGCCTGGAGCACCCGGTTGACGATGTGGTCCAACGGCACGCCGTCGGCCAGCGCGTCGTAGGAGAGCACGAGCCGGTGCCGGAGCACGTCGGGCACGATGTCCACCACGTCCTGCGGCAGCACGTAATCCCGGCCGCGCACCAGCGCGAGCGCCCGCGCACCCGAGATGATGCCCAGGCTCGCGCGCGGGGACGCGCCGTACGAGACCCAGCCCGCGACGTCCGTGAGGCCGTGTTCGGCGGGCTGCCGCGTCGCGAGCACGAGGCGTACGACGTAGTCCACCAGCGCGTGGTGCACGAAGACCTGCGCGGCGACGTCCTGCAGCCGCACGAGCTCGTCGGGGCTCAGCACCTGCTGGGGTTCCGGCGGCGTCACGCCCATCCGGTAGACGATCTCGCGCTCCTCCTCCGCCGTCGGGTACTCGACGAGGATCTTGAACAGGAAGCGGTCGCGCTGCGCCTCGGGCAGCGGGTAGACGCCCTCGTTCTCGATCGGGTTCTGTGTCGCGAGGACGAGGAATGGGTGCGGCATGGGGAACGTCTCGCCGCCGATCGACACGTGCCGCTCGGCCATGACCTCCAGCATCGCCGACTGCACCTTCGCGGGAGCCCGGTTGATCTCGTCGGCGAGGACGAAGTTGGCGACGACCGGACCGAGTTCGACGTCGAACTTCTCGCTCGACTGCCGGTAGATGCGAGTGCCCAGGATGTCGGCGGGGACGAGGTCCGGAGTGAACTGCACCCGCGAGAAGGACCCGCCCACCACCCGGGCGAACGTCTCGACCGCGAGCGTCTTCGCGACGCCGGGCACGCCCTCCAGCAACAGGTGCCCCTTGGCCAGCAGACCCACCAACATGCGCTCGACGAGCCGGTCCTGCCCGACGATCACGCGCTTGACCTCGAACACGGTGCGCTCCAGCAGTTGCGCGTCCCGCGCCGGGGTGCCGGGCTCGGTCACACCTACCTCCTCGCTGGCGACCTGTGGTGCGTGCCCCGTGACCGTACCGGTTGGCGGAGTGCGGCTGATCACGACCGTGTCCCGCTCAGCAAACACCGCCACCGGTGTGACGGCTGTGAAGCTCGGTCAGGGGCGTAGGTCGTCCGGGCTGTCCACGTCGTGGGCCTCACCCTCCAGCGCCGGGACCTCCACAATGGACGACTTACCCAGGGTGCCACGCAACGACGCGTCGCGGGGATCGGCGGGCACGGCCGTGTCGAGCGCCCGCCTGCGCCACACGCCGACGAGCCACTGCCGGTGCCCGTCGCCGTCGACGAGGAGGGCGCCGTCTGCCCGCCCCGTCGGCGAGTCCAGGGCGCTGCGCAGCCGGGTGATCGTGTGCGGTGTGACTCCCGCGAGGTCGGCGGCGAGCACCGCGACGGTGTCGACGTGCTCGTCGAGGAGGGCGAGCGCGGCGGCCAGCGCGGCGACGGGCCCGGACCCCGCCGGTTCCTCGCGCGTCCAGCACACGCCGGAAAAGCCCTCCCGCCGGGGGCCGACGACCACCACCGGGTCGGCGTCCCCGAGTGCGGTGATCGCCCGGCTCAGCAGCGGCACACCACCGACCCGCAGCATCGCCTTGTCCACTCCGCCCATCCGGCGGGCCGCACCGCCCGCGAGCACGACACCGGCCAGTCGCGGACGCGGGCTTCGAGGGTCGGTCACTACTCCACCAGTCGGGTGACGTACGGCATCAGACCGTCGTAGCGTACCGGCGTGACGCGGACGTACCCGCCCGAGTAGGGCGCCTCGACCATCTGCCCGTCGCCCAGGTACAGCGCGACGTGGTGGATGTGGTCGGGGCCCCAGAAGAGCATGTCGCCGCGCCGCATCTGCGAGACCGGGACCTTCCGTCCCGCGTGGTACTGATAGCCGCTGTAGTGCGGCAGCGCGGTGACCGGAGCGAAGGCGTAGATCATCAGACCGGAGCAGTCGAAGCCGATCTTGCGGTAGTCGCCGTGGCTGTCGGCGATGCCCCCGTCGCGGATGCCGTAGGTCGGTCCGTCGGCATTGCCGCCACCCCAGGCGTAGGGCACGCCGACCTGCGACAGCGCGCGCGACACCACGGTCTCCACCGTGGCCCCGGCAGCGCCGGATCCCGCGGCCGAGGACGAGGCGCCGGACGGGGCACTCGCGGCGGGCGCCTGCGCCTGTGCCTGCTTCTGCCGGTCGCGCCACTCCTCGTACCGGTCGCGCTGCGCGTGCAGACCGCCCGCGACCTCCCGCGCGTGGGCGAGCCGGGTTTCGACGCGGCGCTTGTCCTCCTCGACCGACGCGAGCCGCTCCTCCTGCTCCTGTGCGGCCGACACCACCTCGCGCGTCGCCGCGTCGGCCGCGTCCGCCGCCCGTTCCGCCTCGTCGCGCCGGTCTCGTGCCTCCGACAGCGCCTCCCGCGCGGCGGCGTCGGCGTCGGCCGCCTCGGTGAGCGCGTCCTGCAGACGGGTCAGCGTGCCGAGGTGGGCGTCGCCGACCGCGCCCAGGAGTTGCTCGCGTTGCAGGAGTTCCTGCGGACTCCGCGCGCCCAGGTAGGCGCCGATCGAGCCGATCACCGCGCCCTGCCGGAAGCTGCCCGCGACGAAGGCGTCGAAGTCGTGGCGCGCCGCGTCGCGCCGGTGTCGCGCGGCGGCGGCCCGCTCCGCGGCGACGGTCGCGGAGCGCTCGGCCCGCTCGGCGACGCCCACCGCCCGGGCGTGATCGACCCGCGCCTTGTTGGCGGCCTCGCGTTGTGCCCCGACCTCGGCCTGCAACGCGGCCAGCCGGGCCTCGACATCGGCGAGTTCGTCCCCGAGCCGGTCGACCTCCTCGGCCCGGCGCTCGACGTCCTCCTCCGCCGCCTGGAGTTCGCCGTCGCCCGGATTGGCGGGCGGGACCGCGGCCGCCTGACCACCGCAGAGCACCGCCCCGAGCGTCGCTACGATCACCACGCTCCTGCTCGCCCCGCCTGCGCGCCGGGAAGAACGCGTGCTCGGCACAGCCGACTCACCTCCGCCTTCGGAAAAAATGTTCGACAGTGCCACCGCAACCCACCTGCACCACGCGCACCAGACGAAACAGTGGTTTCTCGTCATGTTTTCCAGCGGCCGGGCGACACCGTGTCCCCGGACCGGGTGAGGAGCGCGCCCGGCCCGCCGTACCCGAGGTGGCCGGCAGAGCTCGAGAAGGCCGAGGAGATCGAGGAGGGCGACATGAGGTCACCGGCATCGCGGGCACCCGCGAGTCGGGCGGTGATCGGCTGCGGCGTTCTCGCCGCGGCGGGACTCGTCGTGGCGGCCGTCGGCACCTTCCTGCCGTGGCTGCGGTCGGGCTCCGTGGAACGCGACAGCTATGCGACGGCCGCGTTGCTCGACCACCTGCTGACCCTCGACCCGGCCCTGCGACTGGCGCTGCGCGCCTGGAACGGCGTGATCGTCGCCGCCGGCGTGTGCGTGATCGTCCTCGTCCTCGGCCTCTGGCGTACCGCCGCAAGCCTCATCACTGTGACGGCGATCACAGTGGGAACCGTGGCAGCGCTGATCACCATCCAAAGCAGCGATGTGACCGGGTTGATCGGCATCAGCACCGTCGGCCCGGCGACCTCGACCGCCGGCTCGGCTCTCGCGCTTCTCGGCGGACTCGGGCTGTTCTTCGCCACCCGCCGAAGCGCGACGACACACCGCAGCGACGAGACTCAGGACAGGTGACAGCAGTGAGTACGCCGGAGTACGGCCACCACTACGGCCAGCAGTTCGGCCAGCAGGGGCCACCGCAGAACCCGCACCACGCTCCAGGCGCACCGGCCGGAGCGCCCCAGGTCCCGGGCACGCCGGGGCCGTACGGCTACCCCGATCCCGGCCAGCAGCAGGCGTCGTTCGCGCACACGGCCCCGGTCCCGCAGCCGGGCTACGTGACGCCCGGACCGCCCGAGGGCGGGCGGCGCAAGCGCGGCCTCATCGTGGGCCTGGTCATCGCGCTCGTGCTCGCCGTCGGCGGTGGAGCGACGTGGTGGGTGCTGTCCGAACGCGAGTCCGTCGCCTCGGGGGCGAGCACTCCCGAGGACGCGGCGACCCGGCTGCTCACGGCGCTCGGCGACGGGGATCTCCTCGGCGCGGCGAACTCCCTGGCACCCGGTGAGGCAGCGGTGCTCGGCGACCAGCTCCAGGAGGCGTTCACCGAGTTCACGCGGCTGGGCGTGCTGAGCGAGGACGCCGACGCCTCCGCTTTCTCGGGCATCAGCTTCACCGCCGAGAACCTGACGTTCGACACGGCTGCCGCCGAGCAGGTCAACGACCGCGTCACGATCGCGAAGCTCACCGGCGGCACGTTCACGCTCGACGCGGACCTCGACCAGCTCCCGCTCTCGCCCGAGTACCGCGACGCCTTCATCGCGGCCGCCACGGAGGACTCGGGACAGACGGCCGCTCGCGAGACCGTCGACATCGCCACTCTCGTGAAGCAGTCGGGATCGCCGATCCGCATCGCGACCGTGAACGTCGACGGCGGATGGCACCCGAGCCTGCTCTACACGCTCGTCGACAACGCCCTCGCCGAGGAGGGCATGTCGTGGCCGTCGAGCTCCATCCCGGCGCGCGGGGCCGACTCACCCGACGAGGCCGTGCGGGACATCGTGCAGGCGGCTCTCAACGCCGACCTGAACCGGGTGATCGAGCTGCTGCCGCCCGACGAGATGGCCGTGGCTCACGACGTCGGCCCGCTTCTGGTGCAGACACTCGCCGCCCAGGGCGCGCGCCGCTCGGGCGTGCAGCTCCTCGACCTCCAGACCGAGGACACCCCCGTCACGGGGGGCACACTGGCGACGATCACGAAGCTGGAACTGGCGGCACCCAACGGGTCCACCCTGTCCGTCAGCAAGGACGGCGACTGCTACGACGTCGGTTTCTCCGGCCGCAGCGAGCGCCTCTGCGGCGCCGACCTCGCCGCGATGCTGGCCCAGAACGCGGAGATGGACGCCTCGCCCGAGGTCCTGGAACGCCTCACGCGCGTGCTGGCCGACCAGGGCATCGGAATGATCACCACCGAGGTCGACGGCAAGCACTACGTCAGCCCGCTGCGCACCCTCGGCGACCTGGGCATGCGCATGTACCGCGAGCTGTCGCCGGAGGAGTTCCGGGCGATGCTGGAGTTCGACTGACCTGATGAAGATCACGGGCCCGGCACCCACGCGGTGGCGGGCCCGTCCGCTATCCTGACCTTGACCGGAAAAAGGACAAGCGTACGGTTTAGTGGGCAGGGCTGGAGGAAGCCCATCTCTGCGGGCGTGACGGGGGTGGGCGACACTCGACCTGCTCCTACCCGAACAACCGCCGCCACTGGAGTGAACGTGACTGGACCCGCCAGCAAGAACAGCTTTGGCGCCCGCGACACGCTCCAGGTAGGTGATGCCTCCTACGAGGTGTTCCGCCTGGACAAGGTCGAGGGCTCGCAGCGTCTGCCCTACAGCCTGAAGAT
>JACYYK010000141.1_pt7 | contig 11482 bp, 11 predicted proteins | sample 8236871 | NCBI WGS metagenome assembly JACYYK01 (sample SAMN14103087, study PRJNA606662) | landfill metagenome | isolation source: landfill solid waste inoculated with endophyte fungus Paravalsa indica | place: India:New Delhi, Okhla landfill site | collected 2017-11-05 | reverse complement strand
CGGGGACGGTGCGCTCACCCGTGAGATGCAGGGCGATCGCCCTCTCTGCGGTGCTCCCTGACACAGGCACGTACTCCCGCCGCTCGCTCAGGCCCAATCGACTCGTGAGCGTTCGCTCACGTCCGTTGCCTGGCACGGTAGCCGACCGGCTCCCCGCGGCGGGCGTAGCACCCCGGGGTCATGGAGGTCGTCACCTCTCGGGTGCCACGCCGTGAGTGGTCGAGCCGGTTCAGGGGATGGGTGCGACCGTGATGCCGAGGGCGCCCGGACCGACATGCGCGGTGATCACGGTGCTGGCGTGCACCAGCACGATGTCGTTCAGCTTCGGGATGCGCCCGCGTAGTTGCGACACCAGTGTCATCTCGCGATCCGACGGCGTCACGGAGGCCACGGCGACGTCGACCGGTCGCTCGCCCGCTTCGGCGACGGCGAGATCGACCATCTTGGACATCGCGCGGCGTGCGCCCGACACCCTCGCCAGCGGGGCCACCTCGCCGTCCTTGACCGTCAGCAGAGGCTTGATCGAGAAGGCGCTGCCCAGCAGTGCCGCCGCCGCGCCGATGCGGCCCCCGCGCCGCAGGTGCTCCAGCGTGTCGACGTACATGAACTCCCTGCTGGAGCGGTAGCGGCGGTGGGCGACGTCGAGGACGCGTTGCGCTCCGGCGCCCGCCGCGGCCGCGCGCGCGGCGGACAGCGCCGCGAAGCCGAGGCTCATGCTGGTGGTGGCGCTGTCCACGACGTAGACCGGCACGCGAACCTGTTGCGCCGCCTCGCGTGCCGCGTCGGCCGTGGCGGAGAGGCGGCGCGAGATGTGGAGGCTGACGATGGCGTCCGCTCCCGCGCTCACCGCGTCCTGGAAGGTCCAGAAGAACGCTCCCGGGTCCGGAGGACTGGTGGTCACCGGCTTCCCCGCGCGCAACGTGTCGACCAACTCCGCCCGGTCGAAGCGAATCTCGTCGTCGACTCGTCCGTTGGCCCGAATCGAGAGCTGGACGACGGAAATCCCCCACTGAGCGGCCAGTTGCTCGGGCAGGCAAGCTGTCGAGTCTGTGATCACTGTTACTGGCACGCCCGCAGGGTAACGGCTCCGTCCACCCATTAGAAGCAGTCCGTTGCGACTTTCGGCGCACAGTCCGCTCCAAAGGGTGTTCATCCGCCGAAGGGGCAGTCTATTGGGACGATCGTCCTAGTAATTCGCGGATCCGGGTGAAGACCGTCACCTCGGCAGGCGTAGCGTGTGGGAAGAGCCTTAATCTACCGGTCAGTAACGCCTTGCGTGTGCGCCGAAGGAGACCCATGACCAACATCGTTGTCCTGGTCAAGCAGGTGCCCGACACCTACTCGGAGCGAAAGCTCAACGAGACCGACCACACCCTCGACCGTGAATCCGCCGACGCCGTGATCGACGAGATCAACGAGCGCGCCGTGGAGGAGGCGCTCAAGATCAAGGAAGCCGGTGAGGGCGAGGTGACCGTCCTGTGCGTCGGTCCCGACCGCGCCACCGACGCGATCCGCAAGGCGCTGTCCATGGGCGCCGACAAGGCGGTCCACGTCTCCGACGAGGCCCTCCGCGGCTCCGACCTCATCTCCACCGCCAAGGTGCTGGCCGCCGCGGTGGGCAAGGTCGGCGACGTCGACCTCGTCATCGCGGGCAACGAGGCCTCCGACGGCCGTGGCGGTGCCGTCCCCGCGGTGCTGGCCGAGCTGCTCGGCATGCCGCAGCTGACGCACGCCCGCCAGGTGACCGTCGAGGGCGGCACCATCAAGGTGGACCGCGAGACCGAGGACGGCATCACCCACCTCGAGGCGTCCCTGCCGGCCGTGGTCAGCGTCACCGAGAAGATCAACGAGCCGCGTTACCCCTCGTTCAAGGGCATCATGGCGGCCAAGAAGAAGCCGGTGGAGACCCTCACCATCGCGGACCTGGGCGTCGACGCGGGCGAGGTCGGCCTCGCCAACGCCGGCACCACCGTGCTCGAAGCCTCGCCGAAGCCCCCGCGGACCGCGGGCCAGAAGGTCGCCGACGAGGGCGACGGCGGCACGAAGGTCGCCGAGTACCTGGTGTCCCAGAAGATCATCTGACTTCATCGAACGACGACAAGGCAGGGAAAGAACTCATGAGCGAAGTACTCGTCCTCGTCGACCACGTCGACGGTGAGGTCAAGAAGGTCACCTACGAGCTGCTCACCGCGGCGCGTGCGCTCGGCGAGCCGTCGGCCGTGGTCGTCGGTGCGCCCGGTACCGCCGCGAAGGCGAAGGAGTCGCTGGCGGCCTACGGTGCCGCGAAGGTGTACGTGGCCGAGTCGGACGACGCCGGCGCCTACCTCGTGACCCCCAAGGTCGACGCGCTGGCCGCCGTCGTGGAGCAGGCCTCGCCCGCCGCGGTGCTCGTCGCCGCCAGCTCCGAGGGCAAGGAGGTGTCGGGTCGGCTGGCCGTGCGCATCGGTTCGGGCTGGCTCGTCGACGCCGTGGGCGTGAACGCCGATGGCAGCGCGGAGCAGTCGATCTTCGGCGGTGCGTTCTCCGTCAAGGCGAAGACCACGCGCGGCGTGCCGGTGATCTCGGTGCGTCCGGGCGCTGTCGAGGCCGAGCAGGCCGAGGGCGCCGCTGCCGAGGAGACCGTGGCGCTGCCCGCCGTCGACCCGGCGAAGTCGGCGAAGATCACCGGTGTCGAGCCCGTCGTGGCGGGTGACCGCCCCGAGCTGACCGAGGCCTCGATCGTGGTGTCCGGTGGCCGTGGTGTGGGTTCCGCCGAGCAGTTCGAGGTCGTCGAGAAGCTGGCCGACTCGCTCGGTGCGGCCGTGGGCGCGTCCCGGGCCGCGGTGGACTCCGGTTACTACCCGGCGCAGTTCCAGGTCGGCCAGACCGGTAAGACCGTGTCGCCGCAGCTCTACATCGCCCTGGGCATCTCCGGTGCGATCCAGCACCGTGCGGGCATGCAGACCTCCAAGACGATCGTGGCGGTCAACAAGGACCCGGAGGCGCCGATCTTCGAGATCGCCGACTTCGGTGTCGTGGGCGACCTGTTCGCCGTCGCCCCGCAGCTGACCGACGAGGTCGCCAAGCGCAAGGGCTGAGCGAGTCCGGGCGCGAGCACCGACGTCGCGCCCGTTCCTCGTCGTTCGTTCCCGAAGGCCGCCTCGCCGCACCGCGCGGCGGGGCGGCCTTCGCTCACGTCGAACGGCCGTGCCGCAGCCGGGCACGGGCGCCGAACGAGCAGAGCTGACTAAGCGCTCTGTTAGTGTTTCCGACCAGGTTTTGTGGATCGTGAAGGAGATCTGCCGTGCCCATGCTGCACCACCGCGACACCGTGTTCGTGCTGGAACTCGGAGAGGACGAGAACCGGTTCTCTCCGGACTGGTTGGACACCGTTCACGGGATGTTGGACACGGTCGAGAAGCACGACGGGCCCGCGGCGCTGGTCACGGCGGGGCAGGGCAAGTTCTACTCCAACGGGCTCGACCTGGAATGGCTCATGGCCCACGCCGACCGGATGCAGGACTACGTGCGGGACGTGCACGAGTTGTTCGCGCGGGTGCTGACCCTCCCGGTGCCCACGGTCGCGGCCGTCAACGGTCACGCGTTCGGTGCGGGCGCCATGCTGGCGATGGCGCACGACTTCCGCGTCATGCGCGCGGACCGGGGCTTCTTCTGCTTCCCCGAGGCGGACATCAACATCCCGTTCACCCCGGGCATGGCGGCGCTGATCCAGGGCAAGCTCACGCCCGCCGCCGCGATCGCGTCGATGACGACGGCACAGCGGTTCGGTGGGCAGGACGCGGAGCGGCTCGGGCTCGTCGACGCCGTCGCGTCGGAGGACGAACTCCTGGACGCCGCGAGCGACCGCGTCCGTGCGCTGGCCGGCAAGGACAAGGGCACGCTCGGTGCGATCAAGTCGACGATGTTCGCGTCCGTCGTCACGGCTCTGCGCACCACGTCGCCGGAGTCCTGATCGGATACTCCCTCCGGTCGGCCGTTTCGGCGGACGTGGCGGGTGGGCTAGATTCGCAGGCGGCGGTGACCAGCCGGAACAACCTTCCGGCTCGATCCACCGCCGACCGAACACGGCACCCGGAGCGCGCCACGAACGCGACGACGGCAACGACAAGGGAGTCACGACCGTGACCGAAGGTGTATTCGGCCGCGAGGGCGGCCACGAACAGGTGGTCTACTGCCAGGACCCGCACACCGGGTTGAAGGCGATCATCGCGGTGCACTCCACCGCTCTCGGGCCCGCACTGGGCGGCACCCGCTTCTATCCGTACGCCTCGGAAGAGGACGCGCTGCACGACGTGCTGGCGCTGTCCATGGGCATGTCCTACAAGAACGCCCTCGCCGGTCTCGACCTGGGCGGCGGCAAGGCCGTCATCATCGGCGACCCCGCGACGACGAAGTCGGAGGCGTTGCTGCGGGCCTACGGCCGCTTCATCGACTCCCTCGGTGGGCGCTACATCACCGCCTGCGACGTGGGTACCTACGTGACCGACATGGATGTGGTCGCGCGCGAGACCCCGCACGTGACCGGGCGTTCACGCGACGACGGCGGCGCGGGCGACTCGTCCGTGCTCACCTCGTACGGCGTGTTCCAGGGACTGCGGGCCTCCGTCGAGCACGTGTGGGGCAGCCCGGAGCTCACCGGTCGGCGCGTCGGCGTGTCCGGCGTCGGCAAGGTCGGCCACCTGCTCGTGGGGCACCTCGTCGAGGCAGGTGCCGAGGTCGTCGTCACCGACGTCTCCGAGGCCGCGATCGAGCGGGTCCGCGCGGCGCACCCGTCGGTGGAGGTCGTGGACGACACCGCGGCGCTCGTGGCGTCCGACATCGACGTCTACTCTCCGTGCGCACTCGGTGGGGCCCTCGACGACGCCACGGTCCAGGCGCTGCGGGCGAAGGTCGTGTGCGGCGCGGCGAACAACCAGCTCGAACATCCGGGCGTGGAGAAGCTGCTGGAGGAGCGCGGCATCCTGTTCGCGCCCGACTACCTCGTGAACTCCGGCGGCGTGATCATGGTCAGCGACGAGCTGCGCGGGTTCGACTTCGCGCGGGCGCGCCGCAAGGTGGACGCGCTGTACGAGACGACGAAGAAGGTCTTCGCCCTCGCCGAGGAGGAGGGAGTGCCGCCGGTGACGGCGGCCGACCGCCTGGCGGAGCGGCGCATGGCCGAGGTGTCGCGGTTGAGGTCGATCCTCACCCGGTGATCCGCATGGAAACGGCGGCGGGGCAGATGCCTCGCCGCCGTTTCGTGTTCGTCGCGCCGTCAGCCGCTCTTGCGGCGGAAGTCGCGTTTGTGCGAAAGCGGGCCGTGGGGAGTGGACGCACTCCTCGTGCCGTCAGCGTGTGACTCTCCGGCCTTGCTCTTGGCCTGCTTGCGCGCGAGAGCCTCCCGGAACCGCCGCTTGACGTCGTCGTCCCGGCCCCCGCTTCCTGCCGCTGTGGATTCGGACATGGGAGCCTCCGCGAGTGTTCGATCCTGCTTTGCTCCACTCTCGCAGGCGCGTCTCGCGGAGGCCACCCAATTACGGACTCAGTCTTTGTCCTTGCACACGATCTTCGGCTGCGGGTTGTACTTCACCGTGCGCTCCTCGCGACGCACTTCCTGCCCCGTCTCGACGTCCCTGAGGATGCGGGTGTCGGTGACGGTGAAGCCGGGAGCGCCCGCGCTCGGCTTGCAGTCCTCCTTCGGACCTTCCTTCGTGGGCGGCTTCACGTGGTTGGTCTCCTCGCCGGGCACCGACTCGACCTCGTAGCGCTTGGTGCCCCACAGCTTCACCGTGATGCTCGACGGAGTCCAGATCGTCTGGATCGCCACGCCGTGCTGGCTGTCGTTGGTGAACCGCAGATCGATCACGCTGGAGCCGTCCGGGTTCTGGAAGACCGTGGCCTCCCGGCCCTTGGGGTACCGGCTGATGTAGTAGCTGTGCTCCTGGTGACCGGCGTCCTTCATGCCCGCGAAGTAGTACGCGTTGTACAGCGTGGTCGCGAACTGCGAGATACCGCCGCCCACGGCCTTGCCGGGCGCGCCGTCCTGGATGATGCCCGCCTCGACATAGCCCTGCGCCTTGGTGCGCGGGCCGGTGAACTCGTTGAGGCTGAAGGTGTCACCCGGCTTCACGATCGCGCCGTTGACCTTCTCGGCGACCACCCGGATGTTCACGCCGGAGTCGGCGGCGAAGCCCTCGGTGGTGAACTCGCCGATGACCTCCTTGATGCCGAGGCCCTCGGCCTCCTCGGTGGTGACCTCGGCGGGCTTCTTCTCGTAGGTGGCCGTCAGCTCGCGGCCGTCGGTCTGCTTCAGGACGTCGAGCAGCGGCTTGAGTGTCTCGTCCCACTTGATCTGGTTGCCGTCCTCGGACGGTTCCACGGTGGGCTTGCCGCCCTCGAAGACGATCGTGGCGTCCTTGCCCTTCTTCTCGGTGGAGGCCAGCTCGTCCTCGACACCCGCGATGATCTTCTTCTGGTCGATTTTCGGCACGAGGGCGCCGTCCCTGGCCTCGAAGGAGAGCCCCTCCGCGATCTCTGCGGGTTCGAGCACACCGTCGGCGCCCTCGCCGTGGACGACGACCGGCCCCGACATGGCGGGCTCGGCCACCTCGCGCAGGGCGCGTTCGACCTCCTCCATCGGCACGCTCACGGGCGTGGACGCGACCGGCAGCTGCAGCTGTTCGCCGGAGGCCCAGTGCGTCAGGATGGTCTCCTTCGCCTGGTCCACGTCCAGCTCCTGGCCCTGCCGCGGTTCCACCGCCTTCGGGGTGGCGCCCTCGAAGACGACGTCGCCCTCGACGGGCTCCTGGTCGACCTCCTTGCGCAGTGCCTTCATGGCGTTGTCGAACTGGTTCGGCTCGGCCTGCGTCACGACACCCAGCTCGGTGGTCGTGAAGAACGACGAGATCCGGGTGAACGGGTTGAGCGGCTGGTCGCCGGCCTGGTCGAGGGTGCCCGGCCAGTCGAGCGCGAGCCCCGACTCCTTCGGGTTCAGCTCGCCCGACACCTCGCCCGCGCTGTACGCGACGGGCTCGCTGAGCCGAGGTTCGAGCTGGTCCCGCAACGTGTTCTCGGCCTCGGACCGGCTCATGCCGCCGACCTCGACGCCCGCGACCGTCACGCCGCGGGGGATGTCACCGCTGGTGATGAGGAGGTCGAAGCCGTACACCAGGACGAGGAAGCCGAACACCGCCGCGGCGATGATGCCGGGCTTGCGCCAGCGGGGGCGCGACGGGGCCGGGGCCGCGTCACCGGGAGGTCCCGGTGGGGGAGTCGCACCGGTGGGAGGCGTGGGAGAGAACTGCTGGGTCGGCGCGTCGTGCGCGGCGATGTGCTGGGTGCTCTCCGTGGCGCTCGGGTCGGGCTGAGACTGCCGCGCGTCGACTCGCGGCAGAATGTCCGTCTCCTCGCTGTGCGACTCGGGCCATTGTCGATCCTGTTGCAAGGCAACCCCTCCACGTCCGGCGTTCGGCCAGAACTCCGCAGGCCAAGATACGGGTGGGGAACCATCCCTCTGCGATGAGGCCCCCGCCTCGCTGTTCACCGTGTTGCCGCAGGTCACGGCGCATGTGCGCGCGGTCAACGCAGGTTGTCGAGTCCGCTTCCCGTGACTCTCGGCCGATGTACCGATTCTGTTTCATTGCGATAGCTGTTTTTGTGGGTACCCGCCAGTGATCGGGCATCGAGAAGACGCGTATCGGTGGGTGGAGGTTCCATGCGAGTGCTCGTCCTCTCCGACACGCACGTGCCGCAGCGCGCTCGCGGGTTGCCCGAGCGGGTGTGGAGCGAGGTCGCCGCCGCCGACGTCGTCGTGCACGCGGGGGACTGGGTCTCGGTCGACCTGCTCGACCGGCTCGACGCGGCCGCCTCCCGGTTGGTGGCGGTGTACGGCAACAACGACGGCCCCGAGCTGCGGGAGCGGCTGCCCGAGGTCGCGCGGGTCGAGCTGGACGGTGTCCGGCTGGCCGTGGTGCACGAGACCGGGCCGACCCGCGGGCGGGAGCGGCGTTGCGACCAGTGGTTCCCCGACACCGACGTCCTGGTGTTCGGGCACAGTCACATCCCGTGGGACACGACCACCCCGGCCGGGCTGCGCCTGCTGAACCCCGGCTCGCCGACCGACCGGCGTCGTCAACCGGCGTGCACGTTCCTGACGGCGACGGTCCGCGACGCGCGCCTGCACGACGTGGAGCTGCACGAACTTCCCCGGAAGGCCGGACGATGAACCCCGTGGGCGTGCTCAGGCAGATCGCGCTGCACCTCGAACGGGCGGGCGCGCCGACCTACCGGGTGCGGGCGTTCCGCACGGCCGCCGGGGTGGTGGAGGGGCTCAGCCACGACGAGCTGGAGCGCCGCGCCGCCGAGGGCACCCTGACGCAGCTGCGCGGCATCGGCAAGACCACGGCGGGCGTGATCACCGACGCGCTCGCCGGGCGCGAGCCCGAGTACCTGACCGAGGTCGCGGGCGGCGCGGAGAACCTGCCGGACGGCGGAGTGCTGCTNNACGTGGTGCTCACCGACCACTCGCCGAGGCTGACGGTGGCGCGCGGCCTGTCCGCCGAACGCCTGCGTGAGCAGCTGGCGGTGGTGGCGGCGCTCAACGCCGCGTACGCGGACGCGGGCACGCCCTTTCGCATCCTCACCGGGATCGAGGTCGACATCCTCGACGACGGATCGCTGGACCAGGATCCGGATCTCCTGGCCGAGCTCGACATCGTGGTGGCCAGCGTGCACTCGCAGCTGAGGATGGAACGCCGCCGCATGACCGAGCGCATGGTCACGGCCGTGTCGAACCCCCACGTCGACATCCTCGGTCACTGCACCGGACGGCTGGTGACGGGCAGGGGCAGACCCGAGTCGGACTTCGACGCCGACGCCGTTTTCGAGGCGTGCCGCGACAACGGCGTCGCCGTGGAGATCAACTCGCGGCCGGAGCGGCTGGACCCGCCGCGGCGGCTGCTCCGCCGGGCGCGTGAACTGGGGTGCCGGTTCAGCATCGACACCGACGCGCACGCGCCCGGGCAGCTGGGCTGGCAGCCCTACGGGTGCGCGCGAGCGCTGGAGTGCGGGGTGGGTGTGGAGGACGTCGTCAACACCCTGCCCGCCGACGAACTCCTGAGCTGGGCGAGGGAACGTTGAGGTCGCGAAGGACGCGGAGAGACACCGTGTCGGACACCGTGTTCGACAAAACGGGTACGGGCGTACTAGAAGTGATGGGTGTCCATACCCAGTACCTCCGCAGTGAGTGACGTGCCCGCCTCCCCGCTGCGGCACCGGCCGTTCGTGCTGATGCTGTCGGCCGCGGTGGGTGCGTTCGCCGGCTTCGCGCTGCTGCTGCCCGTGGTGCCGCTGTGGACCGTCCGGCAGGGTGCGGGCTCGGTGATCGCCGGGGCGTCCACCGGCGTTTTCATGGCGAGCACCGTGCTGGCGCAGTTCGCGGTGCCCGCGTTCGTCCGCGCGTTCGGCTACCGCGCGGGGCTCGTGCTCGGAGCGCTGCTGATCGGCGTGCCCACGCCGCTGCTGGCCGTGTTCCCGTCCGCCGGGGCCATCCTCGCGACGTCGTTCGTCCGGGGTCTCGGCTTCGGTCTGCTCACGGTGTGTGCCAGCGCGCTGATCGCGGAGCTGTTGCCCTCGGAGTCGGTCGCCCGCGGCTCGGGGCTCTACGGCCTCGCCGTGGGCATGCCCCAGCTCGTCGGGTTGCCCGCGGGCACGGCGATCGCGGAGAACTGGGGTTTCGTGCCGGTGTTCGTGCTGGCCACCGTCCTGCCGCTCGTCGCGATCCTGCCGATCGCGGGGCTGCCCCGGTCGCGCCCGCGGGACACCGCACGAGGCGGGCTGCGCGGGGCGGTGGACGTCGCCGCCGCCACGTGGCGCCCGTGGCTGCCGATGCTCGCGGTGTCCACCGGTTACGGTGCGCTCGCGACGTTCCTGCCGATCGTGCTCAGCCCCTCCGTCGCGGCGGCCGCGTTGCTGGTCGTGCCGGGCGCGGCGATGTTCACCCGCTGGCTCGCGGGGCACTACGGGGACCGGGTCGCCGCCCCGGGCCGGATGCTGCTGCCCGCTCTCGCGGTCGGCGGCGCGGGCCTGCTCGGGTTCGCACTCGTCTCCGAGACCGACGGCCTCGCCGCCGTCGCCGTCGTGGCGGTGGCCCTCTTCGGCGTGGGATTCGGGGTCGTGCAGAACGACGCGCTGGTGGCGATGTTCGCGAGGGCCCCGGCCGCGCAGGCGAGCGTGGCCTGGAACGTCGCCTTCGACGCGGGCCAGGGGCTCGGTGCCGTCGCCCTGGGAGCGTTGATCTCGGGCACCACCGTGGCGACGGGTTTCACGCTGCTGGCGGTCGCTGCCCTGGCGGTGCTGCCCGTGGCCTGGCAGGCGGGCCGGACGACACCCCGAAACGGTTAGGCTGGTCCGGTGACTTCGAGTGCTTCAGTCGTCATCCTCGACTACGGGTCCGGCAACCTCCGTTCCGCCGAGCGCGCCCTGCGGCGCACCGGCGCCGCCGTCGACGTGACCTCGGACCCCCGGGTGGCGCTGGAGGCCGACGGGCTCGTCGTCCCGGGTGTCGGAGCCTTCGCGGCGTGCATGGAAGGGCTCCTGAGCGTCGGTGGCGACCGCCTCATCGGCAAGCGACTCGCGGGTGGACGCCCCGTGCTGGGCATCTGCGTCGGGATGCAGATCCTCTTCGAACGCGGTGTCGAGCACGACGTCGAGGCCCGGGGCGTGGGCGAGTGGCCGGGCACGGTCGACCGGCTCGACGCCGAGGTCCTGCCGCACATGGGCTGGAACACCGTCGCCGCCCCCGAGGATTCGCAGCTGTTCGCCGGTCTCGACGCGGACACCCGGTTCTACTTCGTGCACTCCTACGCCGTGCGGCGGTGGGAACTGGAGTCGGAACTGCCCGGCGCGCAGCCGAAGGTCACCACGGCCCACCACGGCGAGGAGTTCGTGGCCGCGGTCGAGAACGGTCCGTTGTGGGCGACGCAGTTCCACCCCGAGAAGTCGGGTGACGCCGGCGCGCACATCCTCCGCAACTGGGTCCAGACCCTCTGAGCCGAGGTCCGGGGGCCGCTTCCTATAGTGGCCGGGTGAGCTTCACACTACTTCCCGCCGTGGACGTGGCCGACGGACAGGCCGTGCGTCTGGTGCAGGGCGAGGCAGGGACCGAAACCTCCTACGGATCGCCGCTGGAAGCGGCGCTGGCCTGGCAGCGTGACGGTGCGGAGTGGATCCATCTGGTGGACCTCGACGCCGCGTTCGGCAAGGGCTCCAACCGGGAACTCCTGGCCGAGGTCGTGGGCCGGCTCGACGTGAACGTCGAGCTGTCCGGGGGCATCCGCGACGACGAGTCGCTGGCCGCCGCACTGGCGACCGGTGCGCGGCGCGTGAACCTCGGCACCGCGGCGCTGGAGGACCCGGAGTGGAGCGCGCGCGTCGTCGCGACGCACGGCGACCGGGTCGCGATCGGGCTCGACGTCCGGATCACCGACCAGGGGCACCGCCTCGC
>JACYYK010005897.1_pt1 | contig 11497 bp, 6 predicted proteins | sample 8236871 | NCBI WGS metagenome assembly JACYYK01 (sample SAMN14103087, study PRJNA606662) | landfill metagenome | isolation source: landfill solid waste inoculated with endophyte fungus Paravalsa indica | place: India:New Delhi, Okhla landfill site | collected 2017-11-05 | reverse complement strand
CGCAGGTTCAAATCCTGTCAGCCCGACGGTCGCAAGAAGCCCCTGATCAGCGGGAAACCGCAGGTCAGGGGCTTTTGTTGTTGCCGATACGTGCCGGGAGTCGGTTTGGGACCGAGTCGTTGTCCGGGCACTGAGTGACTATCGTCCTGGTGAGGCCTCGTTGGCCCTCGGATCTCAACGGCGGCTGCTCGGCGTCACCGGCTGACACGTTGGTCTCAGGTGGACCGTGCAGCGTGTGTTCAAATTCTTCTCTTGTTTCAAACTTTCTTCTCTTGTTCAGGCAGGCGGCCCCGCCGGGGCCGCCTGCCTGCTGCTTTGTGGGTCCAAGCCAGCGGGATCCGAAGCGGAAGGCAGGCGTTCCGGGAACCACGGCGGGGCCGCAGTGACGGAGAAGAGATGCCCTCGCCGGGTGGACAAATCTCCGGGATACCGAGGAAAGTGCAGGCGGTGCCGGTTGGAAGGAAAGCTGCTTGCAGCGCAGCGCAGCGTTGACTACCGATTCAGCTTCGAGGACTTGGGAATCACGGTCCGGAACGACGGTTCCTTGGCCAGCGTCCGACGTGCTTCCTCAGTCTTCTCTGTCTGGTATCTCCGGTGGGACAGGGGATTCGGGCGGGTTTGTGGTGTGTGGGGTAGTCCAGGACACGCCCACGATGCTGACGACGAGCATCGTGGCTGCTGCTGTTCCGCCGAGGATCAGCAGCGCTGTGAGCAACCCGAGGTGGTCGGCCACGGTGCCTGCCACGGGCGGGCCACCGAGGTAGGCGAGATAGCCCCACGCGGTCAGCGAGGCCGTGACGGTGCCGAGGGGCACCGTCGTGTTTCGTGCGGCGGTGCTGATGGCCAGCGGGAACAACGGGCCGCAGCCCAGCCCGACGAGAACCAACGCCCCGAGAAGCACTTCCGGGTGGGGCTGGAGCAGCCCGGCCAGCAACGCGACGGTGACCATGGCGGCGCCCCCGCGGGCCACCCGAGCCGGCGCGGCGAGGGTGACCAGCTTGTTGCCGAGGGTCCGCGACAACGTCATAGCCGCGCTGAAGATCGTGACCCCCAACCCGGCCACCGTGGTCGTGGCGCCGAGTTCCTGACGCAGTAGCACAGCCGACCAGTCGATGATCAGCCCCTCGGTCAGCAGAGCGCACAGCGCGAAGGCGACCAGCGCCCACGGCGGGCGCCACCGGCGGTGAGAGTCAAGCGAGGACGTCGACTCCGCCGTATCGGGACCGGCCGCGGGTAACCGGGACCAGGCCAGGGCCAGCACGCCCAGCAACACGGCCGTGACGAGACCGAAATGCTCGGCCACCGACAGCGAGCCGGCCGCCAGAGCCCCCATCCCGGCGCCGCAGAGCATTCCCAGGCTGTAGCCGCCGTGCAACCCGGGCAGCAGGGTGACCTGCCAGGCACGTTCCAGCCCGACCGCGGCCGCGTTCATCGCTATATCGAGCATGCCGCTGGCCGCCCCCAGCAGCACCAGCGTCAGTGTCAGCATGACCAGGTTCTCCGCAGCGGCGATCAGGGGCAGCCCGGTCGCGAACACCAGCGCCGAGAACCGGCACAGCATGCGGGCAGACACCCGGCGCAGCAAACGCGCGGTCAGCAGCAGCGTCGGCACCGACCCGAGCGCGATTCCCCACAGCGCCAGACCGAGAGCGGAATCGGACAGAGCAAGCTCTTCTTTGACCGCCGGGATGCGCGGCGCCCAACTCGACAACACAGCGCCATTGAGAAAGAAGACGAGCCACAAGCCACGGCGGTGCGACACCAGGGCAGACACAGGGGATCCCTCCACGAGACCGCCCTGCCGGGCAGGGATGCGTCTGCCTCCGGACGGAACAGAGGCCATCCCCAGCACAACCTCAACGTGCGACCAGACACATTCTGGTGCACAGATCCACCTTAAACGTCGTCACACCAGCTGTGAACCGTTGACTACTACGCCCATCCAGCGGGGCAATCGTCACTGGACTGCTTGAAGGGCCCTCGCCGGGCGCGCAGGCCTCCGGGATGGCCGGGGAAAGTGCCGGCAGTGCCAGTTCGTCGGCGGTCCTGTGGGTGCGTCGTCCCGTCGACCTCCCCGAGGGCTGTCACGCCCTTTCAAGGGCAAGCCTGGCCACGCTCGTCACCACCGCACGAGGGTTGCCGCCTTGACACAGCGTGATCGGGCTACGCCCGCTCAGCGGGAGCGCGGGATGGGTGGCGGTCGATTGCCACGCGCCGGCGAACCCGACCCGCGACTTTTCGTCGTCACCGAAGGCCGTGGACGACGAGCCCGCACTCTCGCGCGTGGGCGATGCTGTTTCGCTGCGGACGCAGGTGGTACGCGCGACAATTCGATGACAACTACCGAAGCACGACCCGGCTGACATCCGTATCCCTACTTCGCTGCGCGGGCTGGCGCGAGCACCGGGAACGTAGCCAGGGAGGTAGTCACGTTGTACTTGCCGTCGTGGCCATCCTGGGGCCTCCGACTCGCGATGGCGTTGCTCATCGCCTTGCCTCTCTCGGCCTGCGGTGCCACGAACCCGGAGCCACCAAGCACCGATGTCCCGGTGACGGATGGGCGACTGGCGCAAAAGCTGAAGGCTGACGTGAGTGAAAGCGGAGCGTTCGCCCACCTTCGGGCATTGCAGAGAATCGCCGACGAGAACGGCGGCAATCGAGCTTCCCCCGGCCCCGGGTTCGCGGCGAGCGTCGACTACGTCATCGGTGCCCTGCGCCGCACCGGTTACGACGTGGGAACCCCGGACTATGTGGCTCAGGAGCATGGTGGAGGGCGGGTGATGCTACCGAACGTCATCGCGCAAACCCGCACCGGAGGCCCAGGGCGCGTGGTAGTGATCGGGGCGCATCTGGATTCGGTGAAGAACGGCCCGGGTATCGTCGACAACGGTTCCGGCGTGGCTACGCTGCTGGAAATCGCGGACCGCCTCGGTGCTTCTCCTCCCGTGCGTAACGCTGTCAGGTTCGCCTTCTTCGGTTCCGAGGAGACCGGCTTGGAGGGCTCGACGGGGTACGTGGAAAGCCTTTCGACCGACGAGCGCCGCGAGATCATGCTTTATCTGAACGTGGACATGGTGGCCTCCCCGAACGGCGGTTACATGGTGCAGGGCGGTGTGGGGCACGACGAGTCGGCATCGGGGCCTCCCGGTTCCGCAACGGTTGGACGTGTCCTCGCCGAGCAGCTGGCGACAACGGGAGTGAAGGCGCAGATCATCGAGTTCGTCGGAGACGACGAGTCGCCGTTCGTCGAGGCAGGTATCCCTTCCGGAGGCGCCGAGAACGGTGACAGCGCGGTGAAGAGCCAGGAGCAGGCTCGGAACTGGGGCGGTCAGGCGGGCCAGGTGTTCGACCGGTGCTTCCACGCAGCCTGCGATCGCTTGGACAACGTCAACCGTGTGGTGCTGGACCACTATCTACACGCGATCGCCGGGACGGTCGCGCATTTCGCGACCTTGAACGAAGAACTCTCCGAGTGAGCCGAGTTGTGCTGGCCATGCGGTTCGCGACCGAGCAGCACGGCGTGGCGGTAGTACTCGAAGCGGCCATCGAACTTCGGTTCGGTGTCGGTGAGGGTGTTCTGGTAGTCGCCGATCATGAACAGGCCGCGCATGTGTCGAATCCGGGGCTTCGGGTGTGGCGTTCGTCGTCGAAGCCGGTCTCGTGGACGACCTTGCGAACGGGTGACAGCACCGAGATGGAAGAAGAAATTTCATGACTTGGCGCAGGCCAGCTTGACATCACCAGGAAACAAGAGTCTCTTAATAAGTGCGCATCGCGTTCCGAGAAGACACCGGATTCCCGATGCCGGCCCTGGGGCAGCGGCGCGACATGATCGTTCTCAGAGTGATCAATTCAATGGACTGAACAACTTTCGTTCTTCTAGGGAGATGCGAGAGGGCGTCGTGGGCGGTGCAGCCCGAAGCCCAGTGTCGATTCCACCACAACGAGACCAGCGGCAACAGTCCGCATGAAAGCGCAAATCCGTGCCTCCGCACGGATTTGCGCACCATCGCTACGAAGACGGCACAGCAAACCCTGCGAACAGGCGATCGTCCATGTTCGGCTGCCCGGTTCCAGGCTTTTTCGATCCGAGAGGCTGACCGAACCCGAGACGTCGTCGGGCCGACTCTTCCCAGAGCCCACGGCGGCGACTGGACCGATGTGGAACAGATGCCGACACAGGGTTCGTCAGGTGCCACCCTTCACGACCCGCAGGGGGTGCACCAGTGATTCGCCGCCAACACGGCGGATGTCTCGCCTCGCCATTCCGTGTCGAACGGAAAACAATCCGTGCCGACCGGGCGACAAGGGGAACCACATGGCCGTGAACGCGGAAGAGGTCGTCCTCAGCGGCGCTCGACTGGAGACGAGACTGTCCACGCTGTTGGCCGAGGTGGTGCGTGTCGACGCGGTACCCGCCGACAGTCATTTCTTCCATGATCTCGGTGCCAACTCACTGCTCATGGCGCAGTTCTGCGCGCGAGTCAGGAAGCACCCGGAGCTGCCGTCGGTGTCGATGAAGGACATCTACCGGCATCCCACGATCAAAAGCCTCACGACCGCGCTCGCAGATGTCTCGGTCGCCCCGGCCGAGACCCGTGTACTCGCTCCCGTCCCGGCCACGGAGGACACGCGTCGGACGAGCACACGGGCTTACCTTCTCTGCGGCGCGCTGCAGGCCGCCATCTTCCTCGCGTACTCGATGCTGGCCGCCCTGGTCGCCGAACGCGGCTACGCCTGGATCTCCACGGACGAGGACCTACTGCACATCTACCTGCGCGCCGTCGTGGTCGGCAGTGCCGGGCTGGCTGGGATGTGTGTCCTGCCGATCCTGGCGAAATGGGTCCTCGTCGGGCGGTGGAAGCCTCGGGAGATCCGCGCGTGGAGCCCCGCCTACCTGCGTTTCTGGACGGTGAAGGCACTGCTGCACGCCAATCCGATCGTCCTGTTCGTCGGCAACCCGCTGTACGTGTTGTACCTTCGGGCGCTCGGTGCTCGCATCGGCGAGCGCGTCACGATCCTGTCGAAGCACGTGCCGGTCTGCACGGACCTGCTCGAGATCGGCAGCGACACGGTGATCCGCAAGGACTCGTTCTTCCTCGGTTACCGGGCGCACGACGGCACGATCCAAACCGGCCGCGTCACGGTCGGACGCGAGGCGTTGGTGGGTGAACACACCGTGCTCGACATCGACACGTCGATCGGCGACGGTGCGCAACTCGGTCACTCGTCCTCACTGCACCGGGGAGGAGCGGTACCGGCCGGGCAACGCTGGCACGGTTCCCCGGCCCAACCGACGGAGGTGGACTACATCCGTGTGGAGCCATCCCAGGACCGTCCGATGCGCCGCATTCTGTACGGCCTCCTTTCCTTGGTCCGGGTGTGCTTCGTGTTCGTGCCTTTGTCCGTGGGAGGCGTGTACATGCTGCTCGCCGGGGTGCCGGAGCTGGGGACGGTGTTGGGGCCGGAACAGGAAAACCTGCTGACCCCGCGTCCCTACCTCGTCGCCGTGGTCCTGTCCTCGAGCCTGTTCGCGGCCTTCGTGCTCGTCGGCTTGGTGGCGGTGGTCGTCCTGCCGCGCCTGATGAACCTCGCGCTCACACCGGGGAAGGTCTACCCGTTGTATGGCGTGCACTACTCGTTGCACCGGACGATCGCGCGGTTTTCCAACAGCAAGTTCTTCGTCTGGCTGTTCGGTGACAGCTCCTACATCGTTCACTACCTGCGCGGCATCGGCTACAAGCTGTCGCATGTCGAACAGACCGGGTCGAACTTCGGCTCGGCGGTGCAGCACGAGACGCCGTTCCTGAGTTCCGTAGGCCGGGGAACGATGGTCGCCGACGGGCTGTCGTTCATGAACGCGGAGTACTCCAGCACCTCGTTCCGGCTGCTGCCCACTTCGATCGGGGCACACAACTTCCTCGGAAACCAGGTCTTCTATCCCGCGGGTGGCAGGACGGGCGACAACTGCCTGCTGGCGACCAAGGTGATGGTCCCGCTCGACGGCCCGGTCCGGGAGGACGTGGGCCTGCTCGGCTCACCGAGTTTTGAGATTCCCCGGACTGTGGAGCGGGACACCAGCTTCGACCACCTGCGCACGGGCGAGGAGTTCCGCAGGCGCCTGTCGGCGAAGAACCGTTACAACGTCCGCACGATGGGCGTGGGGTTGTTCATCCGTTGGCTGCACATCTTCCTCCTCACCGTGCTCTCCCTCGTGGTGACCAACCTGTCAAGTGGTCACGCTGAACTGCTGGTGGCGGTGTTCCTCTCGCTCACCCTCGTGGTCACCACGCTGTACCACGTCCTCGTGGAACGCGTCCTGCTGAAGTTCGGCCGGTTGCGGCCCCGGCTGTGCTCGATCTACCAGCCGTACTTCTGGTGGCACGAACGCTTCTGGAAGGTTCCCGACACCTACCTCGACTTCTTCAACGGAACACCGTTCAAGAGCCTCGTCTGGCGGATGCTGGGCGTACGGGTCGGCAGAAGGCTGTTCGACGACGGCTGCTTCCTGACCGAGCGCACCCTGACCACGATCGGGGACGACTGCACTCTCAACGCGGGCAGCAAGATCCAGTGCCATTCGCAGGAGGACGGCACGTTCAAGTCCGACCACGTGACGATCGGTTCGCGCTGCACCCTCGGTGTGGGCTCCCTGACGCACTACGGCGTGACGATGCACGACGACGTGATCCTCGCCCCCGACTCGTTCCTCATGAAGGGCGAGGAGGTGCCGCAACACGCGCGGTGGGGCGGAAACCCGGCCACGGAGATGCGAGATGCCCTCGCCTACCAGCCCGCATGAGACCCCGGTACCGGCACGACCGCAGCGGACACGGCGCCGGTCGGGGAAGGACGGACCGATGCGCATGTCCACGGTGTCCGACCGCGAGTACTGGCGTACGGCCTGCGAAACCGGTGGCCGCACGGCCATCCCCCGGTGGACCCTCGATCCGGTCGTGGGTGTGGCCACCCACGAGGAGGCCGTCTCCGACGACCTCGTCACCACCCTGGACCGGCTCGCCGGTGAGCTGGGAGTACCGCTGCGTTCGATACTGCTGGCCGCCCACGCCCGGGTGCTGGCCGCGCTGTCCGGCGAACGCGACGTCGTCACCGGCTACGTCGCCGCGAGTGGCTCGCCGTTGCCGTGCCGGCTCACCACGGGAGCGGCGTCGTGGCGGGAACTGCTGGCAGACGTCCGATCCGCGGAGTCGGACCTGCTGGCGCACCAGGACGTCTCGATCGACGACATCCAGCGCGAGCTGGGCGTGACGCCGCCGTTCGAGACGGTGTTCGGTCCGGACGGCACCGGGGACACGCTCATCGGGGACATCGTGCTCGGGGTGGGCTTCCCGCGCCACGAGAGGAGACTCACGCTGCGGCTGCGGTACCGGACCGAAGTCCTCGACGCGGACGCCGCCGCCAGGATCGCCGGGTACCACCTCACCGCGCTCACGCTGCTGGCGAGCGACCCGAACGCCCGGCACGGGCGGCAGAGCCTGCTGTCGGTCGAGGAGCGGCGCCTCCAGATCGACGGTCTCGGCGGGCCGCGCCGCCGGCTGCCGGACCGCCGTGTCCACGAACTGTTCGAGGAACACGTCCGGGCCCACCCCGAGGCTGTCGCCGCCGTGCACGGCGAGAAGAGCTGGACGTACCGGGAACTCAACGACCGCGCCAACGCCGTGGGTCGTGCCCTGCTCGCCGAAGGACTGCACCGCGAGGAGCCGGTGGCGGTGGTCACCGAACGCGACCTCGACTGGCTGGCGGCGGTGCTCGGGATCTTCAAGGCCGGTGGCGCCTACCTGCCGATCGAGCCGCACTTCCCGGCCGATCGCATCGCCGTCACACTCACCCGCGCCGACTGCACCCTGGTGCTGACCGAGGCGGGCAGCACCAGCTCGCTCGAGGAGGCGCTCGCCACGCTGCCCGGTGTCCGGGTGGTCTTCGCCGACGCGATCGACGACGCCGCCGGACCCACGAACACCACCGCCGACGGCGATCTCGGTATCGCCGTCGCTCCGGATGCGCTCGCCTACATCTACTTCACCTCCGGATCCACCGGGGAGCCGAAGGGCGTGATGTGTGAACACGCGGGTCTGGTCAACCACGTTCACGCCAAGATCGACGACCTGGGCATCCGCGAGGGCGACGTGGTCGCCCAGACCGCGCCGCAGTGCTTCGACATCTCGCTGTGGCAGCTCGTCTCCGCGCTCGTGGTGGGCGGCCGGACGTTGCTGATCGATCAGGACACCATTCTCGATGCCCAGCGGTTCGTCGACACGATCGTCTCCGGCCACGTCACCGTGTTCCAGGTGGTGCCGTCGTACTTCGACGTGGTGCTGTCCTCCCTCGAACGCGAGAGCCGGGAGCTGCCGGACCTACGGTGCGTGTCGGTCACCGGCGAGGCGCTCAAACCGGAGCTCGTCCGGCGCCACTTCGCGGTCCAGCCCGGCATCGCCCTGGTGAACGCCTACGGTCTGACCGAGACCTCGGACGACACCAACCACGAGGTGATGCACCGGGCGCCGGATTCGGATCGGGTCCCCATCGGACGGCTTGTCAACAACGTCACCGCCTACGTCGTCGACGAGAACCTCTCCCTCGTCCCGCTCGGCGCTCCCGGCGAGATCGTGTTCTCCGGTGTGTGCGTGGGACGCGGCTACGTCAACGACCCGGACCGCACCCGACAGGCGTTCCTCGCCGACCCGTATCGCGCGGGCGCCCGGCTGTATCGCAGCGGCGACCACGGCCGGTGGCGTCCCGACGGCAAGCTGGAATTCCTCGGCCGCCGCGACACCCAGGTGAAGATCCGCGGGTTCCGCATCGAGATCGGCGAGGTCGAGAACGCGCTGCTCCGGGTGCCCGGCGTCCGGGACGGTGCCGTGGTGGTCGACGCCCCCGCGGGTCGCAGCGCCCGCCTCGTCGCCTTCTACTCGGGCGACCGGCCGCTCGAGGCCACCACGCTGCGGGACCGACTGGCCGGCTCCCTGCCCGAGTACATGGTGCCGTCGGCCTTCCAGTGGCAGCGCAGTCTGCCGCTGACCAGCAACGGCAAGATCGACAGAAAGACCCTCACGGTACGAGCGGCGAACCTCGACGACGCCGAGCCCGGAACTGCCGAGCACGATGCCGCCGTGCCGCGCACAGCCACCGAGCGGCGCCTCGCGGCCGCGTGGGCAACGGTGCTCGGCGTCCCGCGCGACCAGATCACCACGCGCGACCACTTCTTCGAACGTGGTGGTACGTCGCTGTCGGCCGTGCGCTTGGCCATCGCGCTGGATCGCGCCGTGTCGCTGGCGGACATCACCCGGCATCCGGTGCTGGCCGACCTGGCCCGCCTGGTGGACGGCCGGTCCGCCCGCCGCCCCGGACTGCCGCACCAGCTGTCCGGACCGGACACAGCAGCCTGCTCCAACCGCAGCTGAAAGGAGACCAGATGTTGTCCGCCTCCGCCGCATCGCTGCTCGATGTGGACGTTCAACCCGGTAAACCGCCCGTGATGCGGACCGGCGCCGTCACGGACCCGGTGACGTGGGTGTCCGAGCACCGCGATGCCCTGCGCAGCGTGGTCGACGAGTACGGCTCGGTCCTGGTGCGCGGGCTCGGGCTCCGTGACGCGACCGCGGTCGGCACCGTCTTCCACCGGCTGGCCGACAGTCTGATGACCGAGCGGGAAGCGTTCGCCGCCCGCGAGACCTACGCCGACGGCGTGTACTCGTCGGCGACGTGGCCGTCGAACCAGCCGATGTGCATGCACCACGAGCTGAGCTATCGGCTGGAGTTCCCCAGCCTCCTGCTGTTCGCGTGCCTGACCGCGCCCACCAGAGGTGGAGCCACCGGCGTGGCCGACTCCCCGACCGTGCTGGACGCGCTTCCCACCGACCTGGTCGAGCGGTTCGAACGAGAGGGGTGGCTGCTCACCCGCTCGTACAACGACGAGATCGGGGCCTCCGTCGAGGAGGCGTTCGGCACCGACGACCGCGCGGCGGTGGAGAGCTACTGTCGCGCCAACGCGATCGAGTTCGCGTGGCAGCCCGACGGCACACTGCGCACCCGCCAGCGGCGCAGCGCCGTGGTACGGCACCCGGTCAACGGGCGGCGTTGCTGGTGCAACCAGATCGCGTTCCTCAACGAGTGGACGATCGACCCGGAGGTGCGGGAGTACCTCGTCGAGGTCTACGGTGCCGACGGCCTGCCGTTCAACACGCACTTCGGCGGCGGCGATCCCATAGGCAAGGACGTCGTGGACGTGCTGAACGCCGTCTACGAGGAGCACACCGCCCGGGAGCCGTGGCAGTCCGGCGACGTGATGCTCGTCGACAACATCCGCACGGCGCACAGCAGGGAGTCCTTCGAGGGACCGCGCGACGTGGGAGTCGGCATGGCCGAACCGGTCCGCCTGACACCGCCCGAACAGCTCTGGTGAGGGTGACACGGATGACCAAAGCCTCCTCTTCCGCGGCCTCGTCGGTGCCACAGCCACCGACGAGCGAACCGAGCACCGTGCCATCCTTCGCGGTGATCTCGGGCGCCCAGGTGCAGCGGGTTCTGCGGGGACGGGAGCCCGAGATGGTGGAGCTGATCGAGAACACGTACCGCCTGCACAGCACGGGCGACTCGGTCAACCCACCGTCCTGCTTCCTGCGCTTTCCCGACCGGCCGACCTCCCGCATCATCGCGCTGCCCGCCTCGATCGGCGGCGACATCAACGTGGACGGCCTGAAGTGGATCTCCAGCTTCCCCGGCAACGTGGCGGCGGGAATCCCGAGGGCGTCGGCGGTGCTCATCCTCAACGACCACGACACCGGCTACCCGTTCGCGTGTCTGGAGAGCTCGATCATCAGCGCCACCAGGACCGCCGCGTTCGCGACGCTGGCTGCCGACCGGCTCAGCCGCGACCGGGGCCGCCCGGTGCGGGTGGGGTTCATCGGAGCGGGCTTGATCGCCCGTTACCTCCACACATTCCTGACCGGCACGGGGTGGTCCTTCGAGGAGATCGGTGTCTGCGACACCTCGCCCGACAGCATCGTGGGCTTCCAGCGCTACCTGGAGCGGTCCGGCACCGAGGGCATGGTGAGCGTGCACCCGGACGCGGAGAGCCTGATCCGATCGAGCGACCTGGTGGTCTTCGCGACCGTCGCCGGTCACCCGCACATCAGCGACCCGTCGTGGTTCACACACAACCCGCTGGTGCTGCACGTCTCGCTACGGGACCTCGCGCCGGAGATCGTGCTCGCCTCGACGAACGTCGTCGACGACGTGGAGCACTGCCTCAGGGCGGATACCTCGCCTCACCTGGCGGAACAGCTCACGGGCAACCGGGACTTCCTCGACGGAACGCTGCACGACGTGATGGTCGGGACGGTGCGGCCGCGGCCGGACCGTCCGGTGGTGTTCTCGCCGTTCGGTCTCGGTGTTCTGGACCTCGCGGTCGGCAAGTACGTCTACGACACACTGGTGCGTTCCGGCGAGCTGGGCGTCGTCGACGACTTCTTCCACG
>JACYYK010001139.1_pt1 | contig 11505 bp, 11 predicted proteins | sample 8236871 | NCBI WGS metagenome assembly JACYYK01 (sample SAMN14103087, study PRJNA606662) | landfill metagenome | isolation source: landfill solid waste inoculated with endophyte fungus Paravalsa indica | place: India:New Delhi, Okhla landfill site | collected 2017-11-05 | reverse complement strand
GAAAAAGCGACTTGTCCAATCGACAAGTCGCTTTTTTTAGATTTTTATTTTATTGGATCGATGCATTAACCACAAAAAATACGGTGCACCGATAATCGCAATGATAATCCCTGTTGGTATCTCCTTTGGAACAAGTAAAGTACGACTAAGGACATCAGCAATCATGAGGAATATTCCTCCCAACAAGGCTGTGGTGATAAATAAGTTTTTATGGGCAGGCCCTAGTAAGATCCTTGCCATATGTGGGGCGATCAATCCAACGAATCCAATCGTACCAACTGTTGCTACACTACTAGCGGCAATGATTGTTGCCAGCAGTGCTAATAAAAACCTCGTTTTTACAACATTCAATCCCAATCCTTTTGCTGTGTCATCTCCTAAAGCCAATGTATGAATACGATCACTCACTAGGTAAACAATTGGAATGAAGACAATGAGTGGACCTAATAAATAATATCCTAACTCTGACCAGCCTTTCGCATAAGTCGTTCCTGCTAACCAGGTTAAAGAGGAAGCTACAGCCATTTCTGAGTTAACAACAATAATTTGAATAATCGCTGAACCAAATGCCGAAATACCAATACCTAAAAGAGCTAATAAGGTAGGTTGGAATTCGGACCGATAGGCAAGCATCATGACAATGAGAAAAGCAATAATAGCTCCTATAAAAGCCCCCACTGGCACCAATGTAGCTGTTATTGATCCAAAATAGATAAATAGTAATGCCCCAACCCCTGCACCTGAGGTTATCCCAATGACGGATGGATCTGCTAAAGGATTTCGAAGCACTCCTTGAAAAATATACCCACTGATGGCAAGTAATATCCCGCTTACAAAAGCAACCAGCAATCTGGGCAAACGAAAATCGATCGCCATATTACGAATAAACGGATCGTGATTAGAAAAGATCGATTTTATCGTTTGTACAACTTGAAATCCTTCATTTCCTGTAGATATACCAACTAAAACAGTAATCATACAAAGGAATAAGAGGACTGGAATAACCATTTGCTGAAATCTTTTATTGTTGACTGCTCCAACAAGTACTCCTGTTTCCTTACCACTATAGCTACGATTCTTTCTCCGCATAATAAGCCAAATAAGCCAAGGTGCTCCAATGAATGCAGTAATCGCCCCAACTGGTAGCTCAGAAAAGCTTGGATCGATTATTCTTGCCAATACGTCCGCACCTAACAGCACATTTGCTCCCCATAAAAAGGAAGCAAGCAGAATGGAAAGATGTTTTCGAAAGCCTAATAGCTTGATTAAATGTGGGGCTATGATTCCAACAAAGCCAATAGGGCCAACTACGCTTACCGTGACAGCAGTTAAAAAAACTGCTAGCATCACTGTTATGATCCTTAGTCTGTTCGTCTTTTGACCAAGTCCTGTTGCTACTTCTTCCCCTAGTAGAAAAATATCTAATGACTTTGCTATCGATAATGTGGCAAGTAACCCACATAGAACAAATGGGAGTGCAAATTGGACGCCTTCCCAATTGTTTTGTACAAGTGTACCAGATCCCCATAAAAATAAACCAGCTGTTTCGTTTTCGAAAAAGATTTGAAGTAAGGAGGTAAAGGCAGAAAACATCATCGTAATAACCATTCCTGCTAATACCATTTTAACAGGATTTGAGCTATTAATACCTGCAAGTATATAAACTAAAATAGCAGTTAATACCCCACCTAGAAATGCGACAAATAAGCCATTTAATCCTGCAACAGTCGTAAAAAATACACTAGCAAAAACAACCGCAAAATACGATCCCGCATGGATTCCAAGTGTACCTGATGAAGCTAATGGATTTTTCGTAATGGTTTGTAATAGACTACCAGATACCGCTAACGCACCACCTGCTAAAATTCCTATAATAGCTCGTGGCAACCGCAAAAAACGTACCGTATGATGTGCCAGGTCATCCTTTGGTTGAAAGATGGCTTCTAATATGACGGAGGGAGCAATAGAAACACTGCCCTGATTAATATGTATAAATAACAATAGAAGCAAAAGGACGGTTCCTCCCCCAAAGGTCAGAACCGTTGTCCAAATATAATGTTTTTCCCATCTTGTCATATGATCACTTCGCTTGTACTAGAGCTTCTTTAATCTGATTAGCAAATACTTCTGCTGACAATGGCCCGCCAAATGTCCATGTACTACCAGGAAGCTGGTGGGTCCGATTTTCTTTCACAAATTCTAACTCCTCCCACGCTGGGTTACCTGCTAACTGATTGGTAAATATATTATCATCCTCTTGTACAATATAGAAAAAATGAGCATCCTGAGCAGTTTGTAATGCTTCTACACTTGTTTCATCATACCCGTAAAGCTGGAATCCGTCTGATTGATAAGCATTTTCTAAGCCTATCTTTGTCATAATTTCCGTTGCCATCGCATTATCCTTGAACAAACGGATTACGGGTGTATTATCAGAGCTATAGGCTTGTGATAAAACAAATTGCTTATTATCAATATTTGCTTCTTTTATCTCTGTGCTTGCTGTTTCATAAGCTTTGTCTAAATCGGACAATACTTGATCTGCTTCTTCTTCCTTTTGTAAGGCTTTAGCTATTTCTTGAAAGGTCGTTTCCATTTCTTTATATTGGGTTCCTTCTCCTTCTTCTGGATATGGATTAAATGCCAATGTTGGTGCAATATCCTTTAGACTATCTAATATTGCTTCATGACGGAAGCTAGCTGTGATAATCAAGTCTGGCTCCAATGCTCGAATCGCTTCTAAATTAGGTTCCTGTCTTGTTCCAACATCTTGAATATCTTCGGAAAGCTTTGGTTCAATATTCACCCAATCCTTATATCCCTCGATATCTGCCATTCCTACTGGCTGAACACCAAGTGCTAATAAATCCTCTGCATAAACCCACTCTAAAACAACAATTCGCTCAGGTACTCCATTAATTGGCTGTTCACCATAATAATCATTGACCGTGATCTCCGACATATCTTCATTCTCTTTCTTATCAGATGAGGAATTTTCCTCCCCACTATTTCCACAAGCAACGAATAGGATACTAATTGTACTCAACATGAATAAAAGCAATATTTTCTTCATAAAGACTGACCCCTTTTATGTATAATATATAATTGATAAAGATTATCATTTACCTGTTTAATACTACTGAACCAGACTAGAAAAGTCAAGTGCAAATCGTCTGTTTCAAATGTTAAAATAAGGTGTCATGTCACCCCAAAACATCATCGTTTACAAAACCTTTTAATAATAAAAAGAACCTTCATTGAAGTGGAAGGTCCTTCTACGTTATTATTTATTTGGGAAATCCATATCATCTTCCCATGCCAGCATACCACCAGCCATGTTTGTCACATTATAGCCTTTTGCTTCTAGGTATTCTGTTGCTTTACCACTGCGGCCTCCAGAGCGACAAACCATGTAGTAATGCTCTTTTTCATCTAATTCATTTAATCGATCTGGTACTTCACTTAATCGAATATGCTTTGCACCTGGAATTATACCAGTTGCTACTTCGTCGTCTTCTCTCACATCAATTATATTTAAATGTTCACCCTCATTTAATTTCTGCGCTAATTCAGATGCTTGAATTTCTTTCATGTTTAAATACCTCCACGATTTTTTCTAGCACTTATTATATAACACCAACTATAAAAAATGCCAGTATCTTAAATCAAAAGATACTGGCATAGATCATAAATTACTTGTTCAAGTTATAAAATGCTGTTTCTCCAGCATATTTTGCTGTACCAACTAACTCATCTTCAATACGAAGTAATTGGTTGTATTTCGCTACACGGTCTGTACGAGACGGTGCACCTGTTTTAATTTGTCCAGCATTTGTCGCAACGGCAATATCTGCAATAGTTGCATCTTCTGTTTCACCAGAGCGGTGAGAGATAACTGCTGTATAACCAGCACGTTTTGCCATTTCAATTGCTTCGAATGTTTCTGTAAGTGTACCGATTTGGTTCACTTTCACAAGGATAGAGTTACCTACACCTTGTTCGATACCCTGCGCTAGTCGTTTTGTGTTTGTTACAAATAAGTCGTCACCAACTAATTGTACACGATCACCGATACGATCTGTTAGAAGCTTGTGTCCTTCCCAGTCGTTTTCATCTAAACCATCTTCGATAGAAACAATTGGGTATTTGTTGATCATTTCTTCATACCAAGCAACCATTTCTTCAGACGTACGAACAACACCTTCTCCTTTAAGGTTGTATTTACCTTCTTCGTAGAATTCAGAAGATGCTACGTCCATTGCTAGCTTAACCTCTTCACCTGGCTTGTAACCAGCAGCTTCAATTGCTTCAATAATGGTAGAAAGAGCTTCTTCGTTAGATTTTAGGTTTGGAGCAAATCCACCCTCGTCTCCAACACCAGTATTATAACCTTTTCCACTTAGAACTTTTTTCAAGTTATGGAAGATTTCCGCACCCATACGTAATGCTTCACGGAATGTTGGAGCACCTACAGGCATAATCATAAATTCTTGAATATCTACGTTATTGTCAGCATGCTCTCCACCATTTAAGATGTTCATCATTGGTGTTGGAAGAGTTGTCGCATTAAATCCACCTAAGTAGGTATATAATGGAACACCTAAGTAATCAGCTGCTGCATGTGCTGCTGCCATCGAAACACCAAGAATAGCATTTGCACCTAATTTACCTTTGTTTTCAGTACCATCTAATTCTAGAAGAAGCTGGTCAATGACGACCTGACGTGTTACGTCAATTCCTACCAATTCAGGTGCAATAACTTCATTTACATTTTCTACTGCTTTTAAAACACCTTTTCCTAGATAGCGATCTTTATCGCCATCACGTAATTCCACTGCTTCGTGCTCACCAGTTGATGCACCACTTGGTACTAGTGCAGAACCGAAAGCTCCTGATTCTGTAAAAATTTCAACTTCAACTGTTGGGTTACCACGAGAATCTAATACTTCACGTGCATAAACATCTGTAATGTATGGCATAATGTAAAACTCTCCTTTTATCATTTTATTGTTTGTAGCTTTATTTTTCTTTCTTAATTAAACTTTCACCAGTCATTTCAGCTGGTTTCTTTACATCAAGAAGATCTAATAGTGTTGGCGACAAATCGGCTAGGATTCCTCCATCACGAAGGCTAGCCCCTTCCTTCGTAACAATGACAGGCACAGGGTTAGTAGTATGTGCTGTCATTGGATCTCCATCTAATGTCACTACTTCATCTGAGTTACCATGGTCTGCTGTGATAATCGCATAACCGCCTTTTTCGGTAATTTTGTCAACCACTTTACCGAGACATTCATCGACCGTTTCAATTGCTCTAACAGTAGGCTCTAGCATACCAGAGTGACCTACCATGTCAGGGTTGGCGAAATTTAAAATAATCGCATTTTGTTCCCCTTTATCTAGCTCTTCTAGCAACGCATCTGTTACTTCATATGCACTCATTTCTGGTTTCAGATCATAGGTTGCTACTTTTGGTGAATCGATTAAAATACGCTTTTCACCTGGAAATTCCTTTTCACGTCCACCACTCATAAAGAAGGTGACGTGAGGATATTTTTCCGTTTCCGCAATACGAAGTTGGTTTAAATTATTTTGTGAGAGTACCTCTCCCACTGTATTATCTAAATTAACTGGTTCATAAGCAACATAACCGTCAACTGTTTCACTGAAATTAGTGAGACAGACAAAATGAATATTCTTTGGTGCCTTGTCCCCTCGATCAAAGTCACGAAAATCTTCATTCGCAAATGTACGAGATATTTGAATTGCTCGATCTGGACGGAAATTGTAGAAAATCACTGAATCGTCATCTTGAATTGTTGCTTTAGGATTACCATTTTCATCTGTAATAACAGATGGAATGACAAACTCATCATAGATTTCGTTTTGATAAGAATCTTCGACAACTTCGATTGGATCAGTATAGCTTGGACCCTCACCATACACCATAGCATCATAAGATTTCTTGACACGATCCCAACGCTTATCACGATCCATGGAATAATAACGACCTGAGATTGTGGCAAATTCTCCAACCCCATATTCGTCCATTTTCTCTAATGTTTGTTTAATGTATTTTTTCGCAGATTTCTGGTCAACATCACGACCATCTAAGAAAGCATGTACATATACCTTCTTTAGACCGTAGTCTGCTGCAAGCTTTAACACTGCATATAAGTGACGGATATGGCTATGTACACCACCATCAGACAGTAATCCAAAGATGTGTAATGCTTTGTCATTATTTTTTGCATGTGAGATTGCATCGATTAAGATTTTATTTTCAAAAAATTCTCCATCCTTAATCGATAGATTTACACGAGTTAAGCTTTGATAAACAATACGGCCAGCACCGATATTTAAATGCCCAACCTCAGAGTTACCCATTTGTCCCTCAGGTAAACCTACCGCCTCTCCACTTGCTGTTAGTTGGTTATGTGGATAGTTATTCCAGTAACGATCAAAATTAGGGGTATTTGCTTGTTTTACTGCATTACCCTTTGTTTCATCACGAAGAGCAAAACCATCTAAAATGATGAGTGCTGCTAATTTATTTTGGCTCATTTTGCACCAGCCTCCACTAGCTGTAAGAAAGACTCAGCCTCTAAGCTTGCACCACCTACAAGTGCACCATCGATATCGGATTGAGAAAGCAATTCATCAACATTGGCAGGCTTCACACTACCACCATATTGGATGCGTACAGCATCTGCTGCGGTACTGGAAACTTCTGCTGCAATTACTTTACGAATGTGTGTACACACTTCATTAGCTTGTTCTGATGTAGCCGTCTTCCCAGTTCCGATAGCCCAAATTGGTTCATAGGCAACAATCGTTTGATTCACTTGTTCTTCTGTAAGTCCAGCAAGTGCTGCTTTTACTTGATTTTCAACAATGGACATCGTCTCATTTGCTTCTCGCTGCTCAAGTGTCTCTCCAACGCAGATGATTGGTATTAAACCATGCTTAAATGCTGCGTGTGTTTTTTTGTTTACTGTTTCATCTGTTTCTGCGAACATTTCACGACGTTCAGAGTGACCTAGAACCACATAGCTTACACCTAGGTCCTTTAACATAGCCGGACTGACTTCACCAGTAAATGCACCACTTTCCTCAAAATGCATGTTCTGAGCTGCAATAGCAAGGTCTGTTCCTTTTGCTTTTTCTACTAATGTTGGTAGGTACGGGAATGGTGCACAAACTACTGCCTCCACTTTTTCAGCTGAGGCAATTTTGTTTTTGGTTGATTCGACAAAATCTACCGCTTCGCCTAGTAGCTTGTTCATTTTCCAATTCCCTGCGATTACGTTTTTACGCATCAGTCACCTCTCCTTTCACTTATTTATCCGTTAGTACACTTACACCTGGTAGCTCTTTACCTTCCATAAATTCCAAGGAAGCTCCACCACCTGTTGAAATGTGATCCATTTGGCTAGCATATCCAAATTTTTCAACAGCAGCTGCGGAATCACCGCCACCAATTACAGTATAACCTTCTGTCTTACTTAATGCATCTGCTACCGCTTTTGTTCCATTAGCAAATGTTTCTAACTCGAACACACCCATTGGCCCATTCCAGATCACAAGCTTGGAGTCAGCTACTATTTTAGCATATTTCTCGCGAGTTTTCGGACCAATATCTAATGCTTCTAAATCTGCAGGAATGCTGTCAATATCGACTTCCTTCGTATTTGCATCATTGGAAAAATCATCTGCAACAATTACGTCCTCAGGCATGACGAAATTTACACCTTTATCTTTGGCTTTTTGCATGTATTCTTTCGCTAAATCAATCTTATCTTCTTCCAATAGTGATTTTCCTACTTCAAAACCTCTAGCCTTTACAAAAGTATAAGCAAGTCCACCACCAATAATTAAATTATCGACTTTGTCTAAAAGATTATCAATCACACCAATCTTATCTTTAACCTTTGCTCCACCAATAATTGCAGTAAATGGTCGGTCAGGATTAGAAAGAGCCTTCCCTAAAACCTCTAGTTCTTTTTCTAATAAGAATCCTGCAGCTGAAGGAATATGCTCCGCCACTCCCGCAGTCGACGCGTGCGCACGGTGAGCTGCTCCGAATGCGTCATTTACAAAAAAGTCTGCAAGATTTGCAAATTCTTTGGCAAGTGCTGGATCATTTTTTGTTTCACCAGGTTCAAAACGAACATTTTCAATTAACAAAATGTCCCCATCATTTAGTTCACTAACCGCTTGGTTTACTTCGTCACCATACACTTGGTCCGTTTTAACAACGGTTTGGTTAGTAAGATCACTAAGACGTTTTGCAACGGCGTCCATGCGTAGTTCTTCTACTACTTCTCCACCTGGACGGCCTAAATGGCTTGCTAGGATTACTTTTGCGCCTTGTTTACTAAGATAGTCGATGGTCGGTAATGCTGCTTTAATACGTGTATCATCTGTAATTGCTCCATCTTTCATTGGAACATTGAAGTCTACACGACAAAATACTTTTTTTCCTTTTACATCAATATCTTTAATCGTTTGTTTGTTCATTAAGAATGAACCTCCTTAGGACTTTATTTTATTCGAGATCACTTTATACGGTCATACTGAAAAACGAGAGAGGATTGATCCCCCTCCCGTTATCTCTCACTATTTTATAGTCCTTGAGCTTTAAGGTATGCTGCTAAATCAACTACACGGCTAGAGTATCCCATTTCATTGTCATACCAAGATACTACTTTTACCATATTCCCTTCCATTACCATTGTAGAAAGTCCATCAATAGTAGAAGAGTTCGTGTTGCCAATATAGTCTACAGATACTAACGGCTCATCAGAGTATCCAAGGATACCTTTTAGTTTACCTTCAGCAGCTTCTTTTAGTGCTGCATTTACTTCTTCAACTGTTACATCTTTGTCAAGCTCTGCAACAAGGTCTACTAATGAACCATCTGGAGTTGGTACACGCATTGCCATACCATTTAATTTACCTTCTAGTTCAGGTAATACTAAAGATACTGCTTTTGCAGCACCAGTAGTTGTAGGAATGATATTTTCAGCTGCTGCACGTGCACGACGGTAATCTTTGTGTGGTAAGTCTAGGATTTGTTGGTCGTTTGTATAAGAGTGAATAGTTGTCATCATACCACGCTTCACTCCAAAAGTATCATTTAATACTTTGGCATATGGAGCTAAACAGTTTGTTGTACAAGAAGCATTAGAAATTACATGGTGTTGAGCTGGATCATATTTGTCCTCGTTTACACCCATAACAATTGTAATATCTTCTTCTTTTGCAGGTGCAGAGATGATAACTTTTTTCGCACCAGCGTCTAAATGTTTAGCTGCTGCATCACGTTGTGTGAAAATACCAGTAGATTCTACTGCGATTTCTACCCCAAGGTCACCCCATGGTAAATTAGCTGGATCACGTTCAGAAAGTACTTTTACTTCTTTTCCACCTACAACAAGCGTATCACCTTTTACAGATACTTCTTCTTCTAGTTTTCCGTGAACTGAGTCATATTTAAGTAGATGTGCAAGCATGTTTGCATCTGTTAAATCGTTAACAGCAACTACTTCCACCTCATCATTTTTTAAAGCTTGACGGAATACGTTACGACCAATACGGCCAAAACCATTAATACCTACTTTTACTGCCATGCTAATTTCCTCCTTTTTAAAGTGAAACTTAAATTTTATATTTAAAGGGGATTAACCCTTTAATAACTCTTTTGCTGCTGCCTCGTCTGTAATCAGCACATTGCTTTTCCCTTGTTTGAAGTATGAATAGATAGCTTTTGCCTTTGATTTACCTCCAGCTACGGCTACTACATAGTCTGCTTTTTCAAGATCTTCTAGCTGTATTCCTACAGTTCTTGCCTTATAGACTACTTGACCATCCTCATCAAAGTAATAACCGAACGCCTCACTGACAGCATTTCCTTTTTCCAGCTTTGCCAATACGTGATCGGATGCTTTTCTTCGTTTACCCATCGTTACAGCATCACCAATACTATGAAGAACAACTCTTGCATCATGTATCAGATCAAGGATCTCTTTGATAGTCGGTTCCTCAATGATCGTATGGTAAGACTCTTCTCCTAAGGGATCTGGTACATATAGCAAGCGATATTGACCATTTGCTTTTTTCGCCATTTGCGCACAAATGGTATTAGCTTGAATCTCTACTTGTTCACCGAGACCACCGCGAGCCGGTACAAAGGTACAATTTCTAGCATGTTCGAGTGGCTTCATTTGATTCGCAAGTTCTGTCATTGTCGTGCCACCTGTCACAGCTATCGTTTGACTGGAAGTTAAGATCGTATTTAAGTACTGGACACATGCTTTCCCAAGTTCCTGTTTTACCGTTGTATGCACATCACTATTCCCAGAAACGATAATAACATGCTCCAATTGTAATTTATCCTTAATTTGGTTTTCTAAAACACGGAATTCGGAAATTTCATTCATGAATTGCGCCAATTTGACAATAATCTCGTTTCCTTCTTCCGTCACGCGCATTCCCTTTGAAGTGACGATGATAAATCCATGCTTATTTAGAAATTCAATCTCAGCCCTTACTAGACGTTCCTTGAAATTAATATTTTCAGATAAACTTCTTCTGCCAATCGGTTGCATTTGCTGAATAAATTGTAGAATTTTATATCGTTTTTGCATGACATCTAAAATATCTGGGAACAATTTTTCTTGAATATCTAATAATTCCTTCAAACAGAAACGCTCCTTTTCTCCGGGAAAAATATGTCCCTCCTAGCCAAATTACGTCCCACTCACTACAAAAAATTGGGCTTTTCGTCATGAAAGCCTTCATTTCCCTAATTTGGTTAGTAATTTTGGATGGCTAAATTAACTTCCAAAATAATTGTATCAAAATGTATGGAATGACTCAACTATTTTTGCTGAATTGTTTTCAGAAAATTTTCTATTTTAGGTAGATCAATTATTTCTGTGTCGACAATTTCCCCTTCTATCTCGACAACTGGGATGATTAAATGAAATTTATCTAATAATGTCTCATCTTGATAAATATCAATTACTTCTATCTCAAAACCATACTCTTCTTGTAATATTTCTAATAATATCTTTGCATCTAAACATAGGGAGCAGTCCTTCTTCCCATATAATTTAACAATCAATAATTACCCTCATTTCTCGTATTAGAATTATTATCTGTTAATTTACTATATCCTATTACTAAAATTTTTTAAACAAATGTTCACTAGTATCGCATTAAGATAAATTATGAACAGATGGTGGTCAGATTATTCAGAAAGTGATTTAATAGCAATAAAGAGTGAGATGCAAAAATGAGAGTGTGACTTGCAAGAATATGGAGCTAGTTGCAAAAATGTGAGCGTCACTTGCAAGAATATGGAGCTAGTTGCAAAAATGTGAGCGTCACTTGCAAGAATATGGAGCTAGTTGCAAAAAAGAGAGTGTGACTTGCAAGAATATGGAGCTAGTTGCAAAAAAGAGAGTGTGACTTGCAAGAATATGGAGCTAGTTGCAAAAA
>JACYYK010000332.1_pt8 | contig 11507 bp, 12 predicted proteins | sample 8236871 | NCBI WGS metagenome assembly JACYYK01 (sample SAMN14103087, study PRJNA606662) | landfill metagenome | isolation source: landfill solid waste inoculated with endophyte fungus Paravalsa indica | place: India:New Delhi, Okhla landfill site | collected 2017-11-05 | reverse complement strand
CTGCTGAAGGGCTCCGGCGAGGGGGACAACCCCACTCCGGTGATCACGGTCGTGAGCGAGGGCGGACTCGTGGCGGTGACCTCCGAATGGCGCACCGACGACATTGTGCTCCCCACCGCCGGGCCCGCCGAGCTGGACGCCCGATTGAGGCTGGTCACCACCCGCGAGGGGGCCCAGGACGCGACCGACGGCGAGCTGCGGGTCGGTGATCTGGTGATCGACGAGGGCACCTACACCGCACGTCTGCGCAGGCGCACGCTGGAGCTCACGTACAAGGAGTTCGAGCTGCTGAAGTACCTCGCCCAGCACGCCGGCCGCGTCTTCACGCGGGCTCAGCTGCTGCAGGAGGTGTGGGGCTACGACTTCTTCGGCGGCACGCGCACCGTGGACGTGCACGTCCGGCGCCTGCGGGCCAAGTTGGGGCCCGAGCACGAGCAGTTGATCGGCACGGTGCGCAACGTCGGCTACAAGTTCGAACGCCCGGCCAAGGCCGCGAAGGGGTCCGCGTTCTCCGAGGACCTGGCCGGGGACCCGGCCGAGGAGCTGTCCCCGCGCTGACGCCGCGAGACCGCTGCGCCATTCCGCCTTCGGGCGGGGTGGCGTTCTTTTTCGCCTACTAGGTAGCCAGCCTACTTAGTTCGCGACCGGATCACCCCGGCAGGTGACGAGGCCCTGCGGGACACCGCTGCGGAGTGGCACGCCTTCCGCCACGGCGTGGACTCGATCCTGGGGAAAGGACGCTGATGACGACGCGCAGGACGCAGTACGACGACTGGCTCGCCGCTTTCGCGAACGAGCTGCGACGGCGGGGCGTGGCACCGTCCGCTCTACGCCAGGTGGTCGCCGAGACCGCCACGCACCTGCAGGACAGCGGGGAACCGCCGGCGCAGTCCTTCGGCAGCCCGCGGACGTACGCCGACGTGGTGGTCGACAGCATCGGCCGGACCCGGCGCCCGCCCGGCCGGGTCGTGCTCGACGTGCGGGGCATCACCAAGAAGTACGGCCGCCAGACCGTGCTGTCCGGGGTCGACCTCACGGTGCGGGCGGGCCAGATCGCGGCCGTCGTCGGCGCCAACGGGTGCGGCAAGAGCACCTTCCTCGGTATCTGCGCCGGGCTGGTGAGCACCGACAGCGGTGAGGTCCGGGTCCACGGGACGCTCGGCTACTGCCCGCAGAACGGCGGTACGGCCGATTTCCTGTCGGCCGACGAGCACTTCGTCCTCATCGGAGCCGGGCGCGGGCTGACCCGGCGCCGCGCCACGGACGTCGGACGTCGCAGGGCCGCGGAGCTGGACTGGCAGCCTGCCCGAGATCGTCAGGCGCGCCACCTCTCCGGGGGTACGCGACAGAAGCTCAATCTCGTGCTCGCCGGTCTCGGTGACCCCGACATCGTGTTGCTCGACGAGCCGTACCAGGGCTTCGACCGGGGCTCCTACCTGGACTTCTGGCAGCACGTGTGGGAATGGCGGGAGGCCGGCAAGGCCGTCGTGGTGGTGACCCACCTGCTGAGCCAGCTCGACCGCGTGGACACCGTGCTGGATCTGACCTCGGCGGGGAGGGCTGTCGCGTGAACAAGATCGTCACGGTCGCCGAGATGGCGTTGCGGGAGGTGCTGCGGCGCCGTTCGGTGCTGGTGATCCTGCTGCTGTTGCCGTTGGCGTTCTACCTCAGCAGGCGCTCCGACCACCTCGGTCAGTCGATCCGCTTCGTCTGCCTCGGTCTCGGCTGGGCGCTGAGCACGGCCGCGCTGTTCGCGGGCAACTCCGGCAGGTCGATGGAGCCGCGGCTGCGCCTGTCCGGCTATCTCAGCCACCACCTCTACCTCGGCAGGCTCGGGGCGCTGTGGCTCGTGGGTCTCGTCCTCTCGGCCCCGTACTTCGTGTTGATTCTGGTGGACCAGCCCGACGTCCGGCACGGCTCGGTGGCGCTCATCATGGCCATCACCGTGCTGATCTCGGCTCCTTTCGGACTCGTCCTCAGCGCCGTGTTCCCGCGGGAACTGGAGGGGACGCTCATCCTGCTCGCCGTGACCGGGCTGCAGATGATGGCCGACCCCGCGACCCTGCTCGCGAAGGTGCTGCCGTTCTGGTTCAGCCGGGAGATCGCGACCTACGCGGTCGACGGGGTGGACGAGGCGTACCTGCTGCGTGGCCTGGCGCACGGAGCGCTCTGCACGGTGGTGCTGCTGGTCGTCGTCGCGGCAGCGTTCGCGGTGCGGTTGAGGCAGCGTCCCCACCTGCGGTTCGTGCCGTCCCGCTGATCCGTCACCGGGCTAGGGTTGGTTCATGCGCGAATTCGTGTGGGCCGACGAGCTGACGGACGACCGGTTCGAGGACGTGCGGGCGTTGCTGCTGGCCGCCCGCGAGACCGACGGACGCCCGGACGTCGAGCCCGGTGGTGCGCTGCCGGGCGAGTTCTCGGGACCACGTCACCTGCTGTGCCTGGTCGGCGACGGCGCATCGCGGGTGCTCGCCGGCTACGCGCACCTCGACGCCCGGGGTGACGCCTTCGGCAGGCAGGTCGCCGAACTGATCGTGCACCCCGCACACCGGCGGCACGGCCACGGCGCGGCGATGCTCGACGAGCTGGTGGGCGCCGCCACCGGCTCCCTGCGGATCTGGGCACACGGCGATCACCCGGCCGCCGCCCGGCTCGCGACGCGGTTCGGGCTCTCGCGCGCCAGGGAGCTGCTGGTCATGGGCGCGTCGTCGGCGGAGCAGGAGTGGCCGGAGCCGGTTCTTCCCGACGGCGTGCGCCTGCGGACGTTCGTGCCGGGGCAGGACGAGCAGGCCGTCATCGACGTGAACGCGCGTGCGTTCGACTGGCACCCGGAACAGAGCGCGTTCGACGTCGCGGCGCTGCGGGAGGCCCAGCGCGAGAGCTGGTTCGATGCCGACGGCTTCTTCCTCGCGGAGAACGCCGACGGGCGGGTGGTGGGCTTCCACTGGACGAAGGTGCACCCGCCGAACCCTCGCCGCTTCGGCGGGCAGCCCGTGGGCGAGGTCTACGTCGTCGGAGTCGACCCCGACGCGCAGGGCGGCGGGCTCGGCAAGGCGCTCACCCTCGCCGGTTTGCGTCACCTGCGAGACCGCGGCCTCGACCAGGTCATCCTCTACGTCGAGGGCGACAACGAGCCCGCCGTCGCCGTCTACCGCAAGCTCGGCTTCACCACGGTCGACACCGATGTCCAGTACGCGACAGGGTCGTGAGCCGGGCCTCGCGCCCCGCCCACGACCCTCGCCCGGCCGTGCGGTCCCTCAGCCGAAGCGGCCCGAGATGTAGTCCTCGGTGGCCTTGTTCTGCGGCGTCGAGAAGATCTTCGTGGTCTCGTCGATCTCGACGAGCTCACCGGGCTGACCGACGCCCTTGAGGTTGAAGAACCCGGTCGCGTCGCTCACCCGCGCGGCCTGCTGCATGTTGTGCGTCACGATCACGATCGTGTAGTTCTCCTTGAGCTCCAGCATCAGGTCCTCGATGGCCTGGGTGGAGATCGGGTCGAGCGCCGAGCACGGCTCGTCCATCAGCAGCACGTCCGGGTGCACCGCGATGGCCCTGGCGATGCAGAGTCGCTGCTGCTGACCGCCGGACAGGCCGGAGCCCGGCTTGTTCAACCGGTCCTTGACCTCGTTCCACAGGTTCGCCGAGCGCAGCGACTGCTCGACGACGTCGTCCATTTCGGAGCGCTTCATCTTCTGGTTGTTCAGCTTCAACCCCGCGGCCACGTTGTCGTAGATCGACATCGTGGGGAANNGGGTTGGGACGCTGGAACACCATGCCGATCTGCGTGCGCACGCGCACGGGGTCGACGTTCGGGGCGTAGAGGTCCTGGTCGTCCATGACGACCTGACCCTCCACCCGCGCGTTCGGCACCAGCTCGTGCATGCGGTTCAGCGTGCGGAGGAACGTGGACTTCCCGCAGCCGGAAGGACCGATCAACGCGGTGACCGCCCGTGGCTGGATCGTCATCGACACGCCCTGCACGGCGAGGAACTTGTCGTAGTAGATGTCGAGATCCTTGACCTCGATGCGCTTTGCCACAGTGCTTCCTATCCAGGTTCTTGACTTCAGCCGCGGGTCTTCGGCGCGAACAGCCGGGAGATGAGCCGGGCGACGAGGTTGAGCGCCATCACGATGATGATGAGCAGCAGCGCCGCTGCCCAGGCCCGATCGAGTGCCGGCTCGGGCGGCGTGCCCGGAGCCACGTACTGGTAGTACGAGAAGACCGGCAGCGTGGCCATCCGGCCGTCGAACGGATCGAAGTTGTCGCTCGTGGTGATCCCGACCGTGACCAGCAACGGCGCCGTCTCACCGATGACCCTCGCGATCGCGAGCGTGACACCGGTCGCGATGCCGGCCAGCGCGGTCGGCAGGACCACCTTGAGGATGGTGCGCCACTTGGGCACCCCGAGCGCGTACGACGCCTCGCGCAGCTCGTTCGGCACGAGCTTGAGCATCTCCTCGGTGGAGCGCACCACCACGGGGATCATCAACACGCTCAACGCGACGGCGCCCATGATGCCCATGCGCACCCCCGGCCCGAACACCAGCGCGAACAGCGCGTAGGCGAACAGACCGGCGACGATCGACGGGATCCCGGTCATGACGTCGACGAAGAACGTGATGGCCTTGGCGAGTTTGCCGCGTCCGTACTCCACCAGGTAGATCGCGGTCAGCATGCCGACGGGCACGGAGATCACCGTCGCGAGCGCGGTGATGATCAGCGTGCCCATGATGGCGTGGTACACACCACCGCCCTCGCCGAGGATGCCCCGCATCGAGTAGGTGAAGAACTCGACGTCGAAGCGGGCCATGCCCTTCGTGACCACGGTGACGACGACCGAGATCAGCGGCAGCAGGGCGAGCACGAACGCGCCGGTGACGACGGCCGTGACGAGCCGGTCCTTCGCTTTGCGGGCGCCCTCGACGACACGCGCCCACGTGTAGACGACGACGGTGTGGGCGATGCCGGCCACGATGGCCGCGCCGGCGATGTTCCAGTCGCCGAACTGCCAGAGGCCCAGACCGGCGAGCAGGGCGACCGCCAGCACGAGCCACGACGCGCCCTTGGGGAGCTGGCCGTGCGTCAGCGGCACACCGGAGAGCGGAGTGTGCAGGTCGGGGCTGCTGTCCATGTCGGGAGTACTCGTTCGAGTGGGCATCAGTTGGCTCCCGAGAATTCCTTGCGCCGCTCGATCACCGCGCGGGCCGCCATGTTCACGACCAGCGTGAGCGCGAAGAGCACGAGACCCGAGGTGATCAGCGTGTTGACGGAGATGCCGGTGGACTCGGGGAACTGCAGCGCGATGTTGGCCGCGATGGTCCCCGGGTTGCCGGTGCCGATGAGGTTGAAGGTGACACCGCCCGACACCGAGAGCACGATCGCCACGGCCATCGTCTCGCCGAGCGCGCGGCCGAGGCCCAGCATGGACGCGCCGATGATGCTCGACCGGCCGAACGGCAGCACCGCCATCCTGATCATTTCCCACCGGGTGGCGCCCAGCGCCAGCGACGCCTCCTCGTGCAGCCTCGGCGTCTGCCGGAACGCCTCGCGCACGACGGCGGTGATGATCGGCAGNNAGCACGAGGATGGCCACGAGCATCGTGCGGCCCGTCGCCGACGCCGGCCCCTCGAAGAACGGGATGAACCCGAGGTTCTCCGCGAGCCAGCCCGTCGGCTCCACGGTCAGCGGCGCGAGCTGGTTGAAGCCCCAGAGGCCGTACACGATGCTCGGGACGGCGGCGAGCAGGTCGATCACGTACCCCAGGACCTGCGCGAGACGCCGGGGTGCGTAGTACGTCACGAACAGCGCGATCGCCACGGCGAGCGGGGCCGCGATGAGCAGCGCGAACACCGCCGAGAGCAGGGTGCCGAACAGCAGCGGCCAGATGTAGACGGCCAGCCCCTCGCCGTTCGGGATGTCCTCAGCGGGCGCGAGCAGCGCGGGCCAGGCCTCGACCAGCAGGAACGCCGCGACACCCGCGAGTACGACAAGAATCAGGACGCCTGCGCCTGTGGAGGCACCGGCGAAGATGCGGTCCCCTGGCCGCTGTGGCACTTTGCGCGCTCGCGGCCCTTCCGCTGTGCTGGGCAATTGCCATCCCTTCCGGTGGTTGTCGCGGTGCCCGCACGATGACGTTCCACGACTTCTGACACGCCGACCGGGTGGTCACCGGCAGTGGTGACCACCCGGAACCCGTGTGGTTGTCAGTCTCAGCTCCCCGCACCGATCGCGTCGACGGCAGGCTGGAGCTCCTTGCGCAGAGCGTCGGAGATCGGGGCGGAGCCGGCGTTGTCCGCCGAGGCCTGCTGGCCCTCGGAGCTGATCATGTAGTTGAAGTACGACTTGACGACGTCGGCCTTCGCGGGGTCATCGTAGTCGGTGCAGGCCAAAGCGTACGAGACGAGGACGATCGGGTAGGTGCCCGCCTCCGTGGTGTCGCGTGCGAGCTCGTAGGCGAAGCTCGTGTCGCCGCGACCCTCGATGCGCTCCGAGACCTCCAGCACCTTCGCGGCGGCCTGCGGCGAGTAGGCGACGAAGTCGTCACCGACGCCGACCTTCACCGTGCCGAGGTTGCCGGCCTGGCTGGCGTCGGCGTAGCCGATGGCGCCGTTGCCGTTGGTGACGGCCTGGACGACACCCGAGGTGCCCTGCGCGGCCTCGCCACCCTTGACCGGCCAGTCACCGCTGGGCTCGTGCGGCCACTCCTCGCCCGCGGCGGCCTTCAGGTACTCGACGAAGTTCTCCGTGGTGCCCGACTCGTCCGAGCGGTTCACCGGGGTGATGGCAAGGTCGGGGAGGTCGACGCCCGGGTTGGACTCGGCGATCTCCGGGTCGTTCCAGTTGGTGATCTTCTGGTTGAAGATCTTCGCGATCGTCTCGGGCTTGAGGTTCAGCTCGTTGACGCCCTCGATGTTGAAGATCACGGCGACCGGCGAGACATAGGTCGGGATCTCGACGACGTTGCCGCACCGCTCCTGCGCGGCCTTCAGCTCGTCGTCGTCGAGGAACGCGTCGCTGCCACCGAAGTCGGAACCGCCGCTGATGAACTGCTCACGGCCACCGCCGGAGCCGATCGGGTCGTAGTTCACCGTCACGTCGGGGTTGTCGGCGAGGAAACCGGCTTGCCACGCCTTCTGCGCGGCCTCCTGCGAGCTGGCGCCGGCACCCGAGATCGTGCCCGACAGACCCGAGCCGTCGCCGCCTTGCCCGCTGCCCTGCTCGTTCGCCGAACCACAGGCCGCGATGCCGAGGGTGAGCGCGGCAGCCGCCGGGAGAGCGATGACGCGGCCCAGGGGGTAACGCTTCACAGTAGACCTCTTCCACAGGGTGGAGGCCGGTCGCTGCCGACCTCGGGGGATGCTCACGGGCAGGACGCTATGGGCCGCAGTTGACGCTGTAGGGCAGCGTTGGTGAACGGAAGTTGAACGAAACCGGACATCCGGCGAACATCACGGCGACATCACGACGGCGTGACGCTGCGTCAGCTCCGCAGGGGCCTTCAGGCGTACAGAACGTGGACGTCCGGTGCGTCAAGCATTCGTTCGAGTGGTTCACGCGTCGGACGAGCTGTAACCCGGCATACGCCCCGTGACCACGAACACCATCCGCCGCGCCACCGACACCGCGTGGTCGGCGTAGCGCTCGTAGAACCGGCCCAGCAGCGTCACGTCCACCGCCGTGGAGACGCCGTGCTCCCAGTTCTTGTCCATGATCACGCTGAACAGGTGCCGGTGGATGTCGTCGACGTGGTCGTCGTCGTCCTCCAGGCTGCGGGCGGCCTCGACGTCCCGCGTCTTGATGATCTGCTCGACCTTCCGGGCCAGCCGCACCGCGATCGTGCCCATGTCGGCGAAGTACGGCTGGACGTTCGCCGGCAGGACCGGATCGGGGTGGCGACGCCGGGCGGCCTTCGCCACGTGGAGAGCGAGGTCTCCCATCCGCTCCAGGCTCTCCGCGGCGTGGATGGCGGCCAGCACGATCCGCAGGTCGGTGGCCACGGGCGCCTGCAGAGCCAGCAGGGCGTAGGCCTGCTCCTCGCAGTCGGCACGGGCGTCGTCGACGAGCCTGTCGTCGCTGATGACCTGCTCGGCCAGCTTCAGATCCGACTCCAGCAGAGCCTTCGTGGCCCGTTCCATCGCATCCGCGACCTGGACGGACATCTCGGCCAGTCTCGTGGCCAGATTTTCGAGTTCGACGTGGTAAGCCTCGCGCATGCCCGTCACTCTACGTCCGGGTTAGCACCCCTGCCGTACAGCAGGATGAACGCCCCGTGAACCCCGGCTGTCCTCCTGGCGGGTGACCGTGTCCGGCCCCTGTCAGGCGGGAGCGGCCTGCTGCGTCCGCGCCGAGTCGGGGCCGTCGGAGCCCTGCCCGACCCGGGTGTCCTGCGGGGTTTCCTCCTCCTCGCCCGGCAGGGGAGTGTTCTCGATGAGCGCGCTGAACAACGCGTCCGTCTCGGCCTCCAGCAACACCTCGTTGCCGCGCTCGTTCGCCTCGCCGACGGTGGGAACGGTCAGGAAGGTGACCTTGCCCGAGTCCATGCCCCGCATCGACTGCGCGAGGGTCATCATCTGGTCCACGCCGATGTTCTCGCCGAACGTGGAGCGGGCGAAGGCCTGGACGAAGCCGGTGAGTTTGCCCATGTCGAGCAGCACGTCGCCGGACATCACCCGGCTCAGCAGGGAGGACAGGAACTGCTGCTGCCGCTGCATCCGGCCGTAGTCGGAGAACGTCGGGTCGCCGTACACCTTGCGGGCCCGCACGAAGCTCAACGCCTGGTCGCCCTTGAGCACCACGTCGCCGGTCTCGGCGACGATCAGCCCCAGTTCGGCGTCACGCATGGGTTCGTCGAAGTGGATGGTGACGCCGCCGACGGAGTCGACCATGCCCTTGAAGCCCTGGAAGTCGATGCCGACGAAGTGGTTGATCTTCATGCCGGAGATCTGCTGGACGACTTTGGTGACGCAGCGGGGACCACCGAGGTTGAACGCGGAGTTCAACTTCACCGCGTCGGCCGTCGGCACCGGCTCGCCGTACTCGCCCGTGGCCGAGTTCCAGCGCCGGCATTCGGGCCGGGAGATCTCCAGGTCGCGCGGGAAGGAGATCACGACGACACGCCGACGGTCCTTGGGCACGTGGGCGAGCATCACCGTATCGGACCGGGCGCCCTGGACGGTCTCGGCCGTACCGACGTTCTCGCCGTCCTCGGCGCCCTCGCGGGTGTCGGAGCCGACGATCAGGAAGTTCTCGTCACCGAGCTGGGCCGAGGCGCGGCGGATGTCCGACGAGTCCTCGTCGAGGGCCGCGATCTCGTTGAACTGGCCCTCGAACCAGGTCTTGGCGCCCCAGCCCACGCCGCTGGCGAGGAAGACGAGGGTGGCGATGACGATCGCGGTCGCGCGCGAGGCGAGGACGCGGCGTCGGACCGCCGGGTTCGGGGCTTCGGTGGGCGCCGAAGCCGGCTCGTCGGCAGCGTCGGCCGGGTCGAGCGAGTCGGAGTCGGCCGGGTCGGGATCGGGTGAGGCGGGGTCGGACGAGGTCGGCGCGTCGGAGGCGGCGACGGACCCGGCCGGTGCAGGTTCCCCGTCGTCGTCGGGGTCGGTGTGGGTGCTGCGGGGGCCGCCCCGACGGGGGGTCTTCGAGCCCACGGGCACGACGCGCTGCAACGCCGTCATGGTGTGTTCGAGCAGGCGCGCCCGCTTCTGGCGCTTCTTCCGCTCTTCCGCCTCGAGCTCGTCGTGTGCGGCGGAGAACCGTGCCAGCGACTCGTCGATCTTGCGGCGGTACTTGGTGGAGTCGTCGATCGGCTCCAGCTGGTCGGTCATCGTGAGCCGGTCTTCGAGCGACCGCTCCGGGCGTTCGGGAAGCGGTCGCCGCCGGGGCCGGGGCGGGGCGGACGGTGCCGCGGGTGCCGGCGGTGCCGGGGGTGCAACAGCCGCCGCGGGTGCCGCGAAGTCCTCGGGGTCGGCGGCGTCCGGCTCGGCGGGAAGAGGCGGCGGGGCCGGTGGTGTCACCGGCGGCTCGGGCGGAGGCACGGGCGAGGTCCGCGTCGTCGCGCGGACCCGCGGCGGGAGCGGGTTGCCGTTCGTCGGCGCGGGTGGCCTGCGGTGGGGACCTTCCGGCGCCCGCGACGGCGGAGGCGGAGTGTCTCCCCGGCGCTCCGGCGGAGCGCTGACGCTCGGCAGGTGGCTGGTCGCGTCCTCACGAGCGGGCGGGGCCGGGCGGGAGGGCGGCGGCGGAGTCGGGAACCGGCCGGTCGGGCGCCCGGCGGCGGGGTGATCACGCCCGGGGACCTCGCCGCGCACCGGAACGTGGCGCGGTGGCTCGCTCAGCCCGGGTTCGGGCATGGGGAAGTGGCCGGACCGCGGGTGATCCGGCGTGGGGGGCTGCGGACCGCGCGGGTGCGGGCGCTCCACGTCGGCCGGTGGGGCGGCCGGAGGTGCGTTGTCGAGCGGCGACGGACGCAGTCGGGTTGACTCGGGGCGCACCGGCTCGGGCCGGCCGGAGTCGCGACGGCCGAGGCCGGAGGGCGGAGGGGTCGCGCCGCGAGGACGATCCGGCTGCCGGGGGCGCGTGGTGGAGGGCGGCGGTTCGGGTGCGCTCGGCCGCCCGTGGCGCCCGGTGGTGTGCGTCGGGGGCGGCGGGGCGACCGGAGGCATGGAGGGAATCGACGCCGGTGGCATCGCGGGCACCGACGGGGGCGACACCGTCTGGTGCGGAGAGGACGGCGGTGTCGGTGGCGTGGGTGGCGTGGACGGAGCCGGGTCGGCGTCCTCGGCCGGAAGGTCGTCGCTGCCGTGCCGCGAGTGGCGCGGCAGCACCGTCTCGTCCTCGGCCGCGGCCCGTCGACGCTGGCGCGCCGACCGCGTCCGTCCGTTGGACTCCGACGCCCCGCGCTCGGCGGCGTGTCGCGCGAGCATCTCGGCCACGCTGATGCCGCCCTGGCTGTCGAGCGCCCGGCGCCGCTTCCTCTCGGCCTCCTCGCGGTTGCGCTGCGCGCGTGCTCGCCATTCCTCAGCCTGAGAGGTGAGGCCGGGAGTGCCGTGATCGTCGGACACGCACGCTCCCTTCGCTCAGGTTGCCCTGTGGGGCTCCCACATCTGCTTGTTGATCGTCGCGAGGACGGCTTTCGTTATCGTACGTATATCGGCCGTTTGTGACGACACCATGGCGTGAGCTTTTTACTCAGCGTTGCCGTACTGGACGGTACCGCTCCACGCAGGGTGGTGTATTGCCTCCCACATTCACGTGGACGGCGCAGTGTGCGTTCACTGTTCGTGCTGGTCTAACGCTCGCTGTCGAGGCCCGCGAGCGACCTCGTCGGCGACGGGTCCAGGGCGAAGACGGTACCCAGGATGTCGGTGGCGGACGGCTCTCCGGACACGGTGAGTGTGCCCTCCGCGAGGGCTTGGGCGGGTGTGATCTCCCTCGCAAGCATCGCCCGCAGCCTCGGCCCGATCGTCAGGACGGCGTCGGGAGTCCTGGTGGTGTCGGTGGTGTCCTCGG
>JACYYK010012679.1_pt1 | contig 11519 bp, 11 predicted proteins | sample 8236871 | NCBI WGS metagenome assembly JACYYK01 (sample SAMN14103087, study PRJNA606662) | landfill metagenome | isolation source: landfill solid waste inoculated with endophyte fungus Paravalsa indica | place: India:New Delhi, Okhla landfill site | collected 2017-11-05 | reverse complement strand
CGCTCGCTCGCTCGCTCGCTCGTCGAGTTCCATGCCTCGCTCGCGAATACCGCACGGGACATGTTCCTACACAAGGAATTCAATCTCGGCGATTCGATCCACATGGCCAGCGCTATCGCCGCTGAGGTAAACGTGCTGTTCACGTACGATAAAGGTTTCTCCATCGGAACACGTCGCCGCGGCATCTGGATCGACGAACCGTATCTCCCTGGCGAGCCAAGCCTGTTTGACTGACCTTGGCAGCGGTGACGTGCGAGAGACCCGAGCGCTGAGCGCGCAGCACCGTGGCTTTCTCTGAGACCGCATCACGTACCCGCTAACCGTCCGATACGAATGAAAAGGCAGCCACTTCCTCACCTTCCTCGGACTTGCAGCACCCCTGACCTGCTACAAAAAGCTCGCGGAACCCACCACGTGAAGCACACTCGAAGTCGAAGTTGACGGGCTCGATGAGACCGCGCCGCTCGGGAGCCGTGCTACACGTACGGGTAATGCGGTGGCCCGCCGAGGACGGTGTACCGCTCGGCCGCGACGGCATGGGCAGTACCGGGCACGGCGCGGTGACGGCGATGGCGGCTGATCAGTCACGCCACCACCACGGCGATCGCGGCAAGCAGCCCTGTAGTCGAGCTGTCCGGTGGCTAATCAGCAACCTCCCGCGCCGCCGCTTCCGTGCGCCACAGGTTTACCACGTAATACTCGGCCGGCTCCTGAGTGGCGGAGTCGCCGCCGCTTCCGAGATTGCCTACCACAGTGGCCCGGTGCCTCATTGCTTCCTCGCGAGCCCGGTAGCTCACCACAGCGGCATACTGCCCCGGCCCGCTCGGGAGATCGATGCCCACGCTCTCGCCCGTCGGCGATCCCAAGACTAGTTCCGCACTGGGACAGTGCAGCGACAGCACCGCCGTCAGCGACGAGCCATCCGCGGTCAAACTCTCGTCCGAAGGTTCCTCGTCCCACAGCCGAACCCCGGCATAGACGGGGAGCAGATCTTGTGCGCACTTGATGAAGACCTCGTACCCGGTTGCTGCCGCTATGTGCTCTACAGCTTGGCGGATCGGAGGTCCAGGCTCCTCCGTCGGATCATTTTCCTGATCACGCAGAGACAAGAGTCCATATGCCGGTACCGATACGAAGCCATGCTCGACAATGGCGTCTGCCATCAGAATCTCTGCCTCTCGTTCTCGCTCACGAGCGCGCTGGCGGGGCGACAGGCAATGGTACTGCGCTGCCACCCCGCCAGAGACGCAGACGGCCCTTAGGGTTCGACGTCGACGTAGAAGCGGTCGCCATCCAGGATGCGGTTCGCGCCGTAGAAGTTGGCGAGCAACGTCCCACCTGCTCCGTTGTCAGCCGCAGGAATCGGGCGGGCCGATCCGTGCCAACTGAACGGCTCGTTTCCCGTTGACTCCGCAGCACCCTCGTACGTGGACTGGAATGGGTACTCGTCGCACTCAAGCCCACCGGCCGCGTAATTGTCGCCCCAGATCTCCTTGCAGATCTGGACTGCGGCGGCATGGTTACGATTCCGCTTCGTTGAATCCATTAGCCGATGCAGCGGAGCGCTCTCACCTGGCACGTTTTTGCCAACCATGGACGGGAACGTTCGCTCTGGGTGGTGAAGGGCATCGTCCACGTGCCGAGCTTCCTGGTCGTTGCCATGGCCGGTCAGGTGAAGATCGAAGGTAGGTGCCTTGTCACTGAACACCGTGCCGTGGAACTTGCCGTTACCCAACGCACTCCGGGCACTGTCGAACCGAACACGGTTTATCGCGTGAGTGTCAACTGCGACGGGGATTGTCCGACCATCGCGGTACTCAGCAACAAACCCGACAGTTTCGGTAAAATCCACGGTCAAGTACGGACCCGATCCGACATCTTTGGGCGACGTCACTGTCATGGTTTCCATTGCAGGCCGTTGCCACCAGCCCTCGATTGTGTCGCTTCGGGACAACGGCCCGGCGCAGGTCACGTTGCTGCCACGGCAATCGAGGTTGATCGTGAGATACGTCAGGTCGTCGCGAAGCGTGTTGCCTTGATGCACGTTCTCGACTGAAACCACGTAGTCAACGCGACGGCTGCCGTCATAGGCGAAGGCAAGAATCCACAACTCGAAATCAAACTTGCCGAGGTAGGCTCCGTTCGTATTGTAGAGGTTCACAACCTCGAAAGAACGGTAACACTGTTCGAAACGGCTTCGCGCCCAGCCTTGCACCCGGGCCGCCTCATCCGCATGGTTAGCGCAGGCGGTTTTGAGGTCTGCAACGTCCTGTGTCGACAGGCCCGCCGACGGCTCAGCCGTGGCCACAGCGGTGGTGGTCAATGGGAAAAGCACCGCTAGGGCGGCGAGCAAGCTAGCAATTCGGACTCGACTACGCTTCACTGCCACAGCGCGTCTTACACCACCGTATGACCTCATCGACGTCCCCCCAACCGCGCGTCAACGAATTGCTGTGCCTTCCGCTCCAACTCATCCGCAGCAGCAGCCAGCGTTGTGGCTTCGTCTGGTTGCACCATCGCATCTGCCTGTCCCGGCTGAACGATTGGCTTCGAGACGTCCCAAGAAACGACGTATTCCCCCGACGTACTCGGCTCCGTTGTGATGCCCGTGTCGAAGCGCCAACAGTAGTCTGGGTTAGCACCTGGCTCACAGTTGCCGTTGGCAACACGGGTCGACGTGTTGCTCAGGTTAAATCGCTGGAACTGGTAGTTGCCGTTAAGGTACATTATTCTGTTGTTCGTTTGGCTAAGCCCAACTGGGCCATACATGTCCATGAGTGTCCATCCGGTCATCAGGTGGTGTGACGACTGATTTGGTTGGTTGCTCGTGGTCCCTACGAACTCAAAGTCGTAGAAAATATCCCAACTGGTACAGGTGTCACAGTGTGGGATCGCCATGAAACTGTGGAGGCGACCGTCTGACTCAGTCATCGGATCGCCGATTTTGTGGAGATCGTAGCCAGCGGTGTAGTCGACCCAGTACGGCTGGAAGTCCGTGCCAGTGTCGTAGTAGTACATGTCCAACCCAAAGGCGAAGGAGCTGGTCATCACCTCGTTGGTGTAGAATTCAGTCTCGTTGTAGAAGTTGGCATATCCCCACGGCGACGGCGCACCATACGTCGGTGTTGGGTAGGTGAACGTCACAAATACGCCATACATGCGCTCGTCCTGATCACCACACAACTGCGCTACTGCATAGCTCGCCTGCCGATCGCAAGCCGATGGTTCCGCCGCATGACCAATTCCACTGGTAAACAACACTTGCGTTATTGCAAAAGCGAGAACGGCAGCTACGGCTGCCACTTTTCTTCGCATTACTAGTGAACCCCTCAGGTCGCTGACCGACACGCGTGCACTGTTTACGTACGCGTGAGAAATCCACGTTATCCACCTGGCCACGATGGTGTCAGGAGCCAAGCAGATCTACAGCTGTCTAGACCACAACTTTGGTTGGTGTAGGTAACAAACCGTTGATGCAGAAGCTGCCTGTGTCGCCGAGATGTACTACTACCAAGCAGCACTATCTCCCAGCGAAGCTAATTTGCGTAATTGCGGACGCGTTAGCAAAGAGAGCCAAAAAGTGATGAACTACACATCCGAATGGCGACACTTCACTCGGCACTCGACTAAGGGCTGAGGTCATGCGCTGGTTCATGGAGCGGGTGGCCGACCAGGTTGAAGGCTGCCGCATCGCCTTCGAGCAGGGGGAGTCTCCAGCAGTGGGATGATCACGCAGTGGCTGGTGTGATCACGGCGTCGGAGCCTTCCTGGATAATCCCGTTCACAGGGCTGAGCCCCCGGCAGTTCGGCAAGCTGGTCACCGCGCTACGACGCGAGGGCGCCGGCTCTGTGTGCAAGGCCGACCGTGGAGCCTGCCACTGGAGGATCGGGTTCTGCTGGTCGCTGTGTACTGGCGGACCAACCTGACGCTACGGCAGCTCGCTCCACTCTTCGGGATCTCGAAGTCGGCCGCTGGCCGCATCATCGACCACCTCACATCGTCACTTGCCCTGCAGCCTCGCAAGCGGTTCCGCAAGGACACCGTGCTCATCGTGGACGGCACACTCGTCCCCACCCGTGACCACGCCATCGCCGAGCAGTCCAAAAATTACAGGTACTCGACCAACCACCAGGTCGTTATCGACGCTGACACTCGGCTCGTCGTGGCGGTCGGCCGGCCACTGCCCGGCAACCGCAACGACTGCAAGGCGTGGGAGCTGTCAGGCGCCAAAACTGCCGTCGGTAACACCACAGTGATCGCGGACGGCGGCTACCGCGGCACCGGCCTGGTCATCCCACACCGCCGCGAACCCGACCAGGTAGAACTCCCGTCTTGGAAAGAGGAACACAACACCTGCCACCGCAAGATCCGCGCCCGCGTCGAGCACACCTTCGCCCGCATGAAGACCTGGAAGATCCTCCGCGACTGCCGCCTCAAAGGCGACGGCGTCCACCATGCCATGCTCGGCGTTGCCCGCCTACACAACCTCACCCTCGCCGGGTGACCAGGAACCACAGGCCATCCGGCACGTCGTAGACCATTTACGGGACAGCCTTTAGGAACAATTCCGAGCTACGCGCCCACGCCTCGAAAACGGCCCTTGCGCTGATTCCTATGAGACCTTATTCTGGTCTCTCCCCCCAGAAAGCCAACCGAGGTGCACTTCATCCTCGGGCAGACCTTCGTGTGCCTGGAGCACCTCCGAGGAGGATGTTTCCGCAGGTCAGCGCGGCTTATGGATACCGAGGGAGATAACTAAACAACGAAACAAACATCGCAATCAAGATTATTGGAGGAATTAAGATGGAAGATAACTACTCAATGAAAGAAGACAGGAAAAGACTTGGTTATAGACAAGAAGATATAGCGCAGATGCTTGGTGTATCACAGCCAATGATCTGCAAGATTGAGCACGATCCAGACTACGATCCGTACCTCGCGCGCAGATACAGACGGAAGCTCCGTGAGCGCAAGTGGGAGCGATGGTTCGAGTACGGACGTGAGCTCGCAGGCGAGCTCAACAGTCTGCTGGACGACGGTAATGGGCCGACAGGTCCGGTAGCGGCCTGAGGATGTGGCCAGGGCGAAGACGCCTCGACATGGCGCGCATCCGCCCTGGCGCATTACCGGCAGGACTGGTCTCACTTGCCACAGACCCGACGTGCTCGAACTGGACAGCACCCGCCCGCACAAGGCGCATCACGTGCTCAACCAGGCCGAACAGCTGCGGCCCAGGTTCGCCGACATCGGCAACCAGCTCCGCCGCCGCCCCTCGAAGTCGTGACCTCGAGGGGCGGCGTGGTGCTGTGTTCAGGGCTGGGGGAATCGGTGCAGGTCCATGGGGGGCGAGAGGAAACGACGCAGCTGCCACACGATGTCGTCGGCGAGCTTGGTCGCCGCCTCGCAGCCGTCCTCTCCGCCGTGGTTGGCGATGGTGTCGGAGCAGAGGTCGACGATCTCACGCATCGCGTCGACGTTCCCGGTGAACAGTTGCGCGGGCATGGCGACGTATTCGCCGTAGGACTGCCAGTCCACTCTCGCGAGCGGGCGACCGGAGGCGGACATAACCCCCAGGCGCCGGGGTCTTCTTTCCACTGCCCGACACCTGCACTGTCGGCGAGGGACTTGAGCTCGTCGAGGGCCTTGCGGGTCGCGGCGATGTTGTCGTGATCTGTGCTGGTTACAGGCACTCCTAGGGAGTCGTTGGGTGTTGTAAGACGGACCATAAGGGCATCTGGCGACAGCCACGAGAGTCTTCTGCGGGAACAGCTGGGCGGGGGCCACCTCGTCGGCGACTGCACGCCTTTTCGGGTGTGGACCACTCCAGCGATTCCGCCCAGCCGTCAGGGTCTTGCCTACACGCCGCCGTAGGCGAGGACACCGTCGAGCAGCATGTCGAGGTCGACACGGACCACCCCTGCGGTAGGGAACGCGCAGCCCGAGCATGGCGGCCGGGGGTTGGTGCCGGTACGCACACCACGACCTCCCGCGACACGCGGAAGGTCGTGGTGTGCGCTTCGATGGCGTTGCACGGTCGGCACAGCAGGCCACACACCAAGCCAGTGTCGTGGTCGTGGTCCTTGACCAGGCGAGACTCTGGCACGTCAGCTCCGCACAGCGCGCATCGGCATTCCTGCCACAGCACCAGGACCGCGAGATCCCCTCTCCGCGGGCTGTAGGCCCGGGAACACGCTGCCCGCGACTCCAGCGATGTAGCGGTCGACGTCCTGGTCGACCAGCCAGGCATGGCAGGCAGGCCGACCCTCAACGCGAGATCCAGCCGCCCGGCGCCGGTGAGGTGGTATGCGTGACGCTGAGGAGTGTCGCCGGGGTGCGTGGCTGTGTGCACGCCCGGGTATACGGAGCAGGTGTCCGTGCTTGCTGCCCGTGTTGCTGAGGAGGGTGCTGACGGTGGAAGGAAAGGCCCTGCAGGAAGCGGCGCAACAGTGTGCGCAGAACCTACCGGGAACCACGCTGTACTCCTTTGAGCCGGGTTGGGAGACTGCCAGCGTTCACGAGAAATGGTTCATGTTGATGACCGAGATCCCGCGGCATTCCCGCGTGCGGGACGCCAGGGTCGTGGCCGGTCAGCCGGTCGTGATCGTCAAGGCCACCCCGAGCGACGCGGCAGCTCTCCGTGAGGCGTATGCGGACATCACTGCCGGTTACCACATGAACAAGAGACACTGGATCACGTTGGCTCCCGGCGACTCGATCGACGAGAAACTGGTCGAGGAGCTGGTGATCGAGTCCTACAGGTTCGTGCTTCATACGTTGCCCCGTTCGCGTCGACCCGTTGACCCGGAAACGGTCGGTGCCTGACCGCGACCCGCCCGCCGGGTTCTTCGCGCTGGCGAGCAGCTCACCGCAACGTTCGAGAAAGACGGCCGCAGCTGGGCACCCGACCGCGCCTCCTATGTAGTCCGGTCCGCGATGCTCGACTTGTAACCCGAACAGCACCCCTAACCCCTACTCCTGGTGGGACCGAGGAGACTGGGGTATCGAAGCCATGGACAGCGCGTTCACCCGTCGGCGGTGAGGTCACAAGTCCGTTTCGGGCCGTAACGGTTGCCCGGTATCGGAGCGACATGCAGCGGGCGACACTCTCGGTCGCCTGCTCACTGTGTGGCCTGGACCGTAAGGTGTTTCATGCTCGACTTCCTGCTCGCCGTTGTAGTGCTCGGCGTGCCCCTGGCATTGTTCGTCAAGCGCCGCGAGATCGCCCGACTGCGCTACAAGACACGGTTCTTCACGATCGTCGCCGTTGCCTGGCTCGCTGTGATCGGGATGCTCGGCAATCTCACCAACACCGACACCACCTCGACCCGCGACACCGCGGCCGACGGCAGCCGTAACTCGGTGGCGGTGGTGGACACCGACGACGTCGGCGGCGATGCGCAAGGCGGTGGGGACGGCGCCACCCGCGTCGCCACAGCCGAAGCCGCGGTCATGGTGGCCCGCGTGATCGACGGCGAGACCCTCGAACTCATCGACGGGCGGCGAGTGCGAGTGCTGGGCATCGACACCCCCGAGCGCGGTGAACCCTGCTACACCGAAGCCACCACCGAGCTCGAGGATCTGATCGGCTCCGCGCCCGTCCGCCTGACCCCCGACCCCAGCCAGGATGACACCGACCGCTACGGGCGGCTGCTGCGCTACGTGGAGGAAACCCACTTCCTCGACGGTGACGTCTCCGTGCAGCAGGCCCGCGCCGGAATGGGCCACTACTACGACGTCGGCAGCCCCGTGAACAAGGCCGACGACATCCAGCAGGCGGAAGACGACGCCCAGGAGCGGGGTCTCGGGATCTGGGCCGACCCGCCCTGCGCCCCCAAACCCGACCCCCAGCCCGAACCTGAACCGAATCTCGTCGAGGATGAGGACGACGACGATCACGTCTACGTTCCGCCGCCCGCCGAGGACGACGATGACTACTCAGGCGGTATCCGATCCGGCGGCAAGCCCGGCTGCAACCCCGCCACCGCCCGCGACGGCGACGGCGACGGCATCGTGTGCGAAAGGTAGAAGAGGAAACACGAGTGAGACTTATCAACGCCCACGTCCTTAACTACCGATCGGTTGAGGACTCCGGCCAATTCGATGTCGACCCGGACGTCACCTGCCTGGTCGGCAAGAACGAGTCCGGCAAAACAGCGACCTTGCGAGCGCTTTACCGGCTGAACCCGGTGGAGACGACAGCGAAATTCGACGAGGTGGTCGACTTTCCCGCAAAACGCTCCAGGGAACGCAAGGCAACAGAGGGGTTCATCCCGGCTGTTCGCGCGACCTTCGAGCTCACCGACGACGAGATCGAACTCGTCACAGAACACTTCGGTGACGGCGCCCTCACCAGCCGCTTCGTCCGACTCCAGCGGGGCTACCGGAAGTCGGGCACGTTTGACGTCGACTACGACGAGCAGGAAATGGTCACCCACCTGATCAGCCTTCTCGATCCAACCTCTCGGGAAACGATCAAGCCGACGGATACCGTTGAGGAATTCACCGAGGCGCTGCGGGAACTCCCTGACCGCCCAACTGCTGCGACTGAACTCTTGGAGAAACTAGACAACTGGGGCGGCACGGCCTGGAAGTGCCTCCACAGCCTCCTCAATCCCAGAGTCCCGAAGTTCGTCTACTTCGACGACTACGACTCGATGCCAGGCAAGATCTCCATCCCCGACCTGATCCGCCGCCGAGATCAGGGGAACGTGAAGCGCGGCGAACAAGCGCTGCTGAGTCTGCTAGGCATGGCGGGCGCCGACCTCGAGGACTTCGAGACCACCAACAAGCACGAACATCTGGTCCGGGAACTCGAGAACGCCAGCGCAGGCATCTCCGATGAGGTGTTCGAGTACTGGTCGCAGAACACGCAGCTCGCGGTCAAGCTGCAGCCCTTCGAGCCGGAGCAAGGGGCCCAGCCGCCTCTCAACGAGGGACCGATCCTGCAGATCCGGGTCGACAACAGCCGCCACCGCGCATCGGTCCCGTTCGACGAACGCTCCCGCGGGTTCGTCTGGTTCTTCTCCTTCCTCGCCTACTTCTCCGAACTCGAGGAAGCCGCCGAACAAGACCTGATCCTGCTGTTGGACGAACCGGGCCTGTCCCTGCATGGCCGCGCGCAAGAAGACCTGCTGCGCCTGATCGACAAGCGCTTGGCGCCCAAGCACCAAGTCCTGTACACCACCCACTCGCCGTTCATGGTCTCCGCCGACCGCCTACAGCGCGTCCGAACGGTCATCGACCAGGACAACGCCGGCACCAAGGTCTCCGCCGAGATCTTCAAGGCCGACGAGGACACCGCTTTCCCGCTTTACGCGGCGATGGGCATTGAAATGACTCAGAGCCTGTTCATAGGCGAGCACACACTGCTGCTGGAAGGCCCCAGCGATCTGATCTACCTCGATATTCTGTCCGACGCGCTCACCGATCAAGGTCGAACTGGCCTGGATCCTCGCTGGGTCAAGACCCCTATCGGCGGTTCCGGCAAACTCTCCACCTTCGTCACCCTGCTCGGCGCCAACAAACTACACGTCGCCGTCCTGGTCGACTCCAGCACCAAAGACCTCGGAGCGGTCAAACGCCTCCGTGACAACGACCAGCTCGCCAAGGACGGTCTGCTGGAGATCAGCCAGTTCACCGGCACCAAGGACGCCGACGTCGAAGACCTCTTCGAACCGGATTTCTACCTGGACCTGGTCAACCGCGCCTACGACAAGCACCTCACGTCGCCGATCACTGCGGCAGACCTCAACCCCAACGATCCGAGAATTGTCCGGAGAATCGAGACCTACTTCCGGGACAACGGCATCGCAAGCAAGTTCGATCACTACAAGCCAGCAGCAAGGCTCCTCCGTGATCAGGCAGAGCTCATGCCTCGCATCGCTGACACCACTCTGAGTCGAGCAGAACAGCTTTTCACCAAGCTCAACAACATGCTGTCGACCTGATCACTATGGGAGAAGCCTCCATCGATCACAAGGCCAGCGACCTGCCCGAAGCTACACCGGTTACTTTGCGGCCCGGGACAGCTTCGGGAGTTCCAGGCTTCCTACGGACGTAGCGAGGACTAATCTCCTCGCCCGAGCAGGCAAGCGGTGATGCCGAAGCGGACAAGTAACGCCACGCCCTCGGCCAGAGGATGACTTTTCGACGGGTGATGAAAAAAGGTAGGGGGATTAGGCGCGTGACCGTCGCGTTGTGGGCGAACGTCATTGCGGGCTTCTCAGCGGCCGCCGGTATCGCGGCAGCGATCGCCGCCTGGGTACAGGCGGTCAAGTCGCGCAATGCTGCCCGCGACGCAGAAGAGGCGTTGGCGGTTCACCTGCGTCCGGACTTCGTGCCGGATGTGCCCACTTCCTCTCCGGACGAAGAGGTCGCAGTGGGGTTCACCAACATGGCCCGGCATGACGCCGTCGACGTGCACGCGGAAGTGTGGCTGGCCGGTGGTGCCAAAGTAGGAGAAGGTGGCACTCCCCGGGCGACTGGCTATGTGCCAGGCACGTGGAGCGATGGTCCCGCCTTCCACGTGCCAATCAAAGACCTCCCTACTCTCACAGAACCGGGCGAAAGTTATGCGCTGGTGATGATCCTGCGCTTCACCGATGAGCGCGGGATGAGGAACTGGCGCTAGGAACTTCGGGTGACTCAAACGCTGACCGATCAGCACGGCAGGGTGCTGCTGACCTCCCGCAATCATCTGTCCGTTCCGGTCAGCCTGTAGCCCTGTGAGCCGAGGTGGGGGGCAATGGTGAGAAGAAGGCGCTCAGTTACTCCAAGGACCGGCGCAACCGCTACGGCGAGAACGACAAGAGCTCGCGCAGGAACATCCGGCGGAACAAGCGGAACTCTGCCCGAGCTGACCGTCGTCGGGAGCGCCAGGCTTTGGCTGCGACGACCGGTCTCATCACCGTCGAAGCCGCTGAGGATACCGAGACCAAGCTTCACACCAAGTCGCTCTGGTCGAAGCAGCGATGGCGGAAATGGCCGGATGTCCCGCTTGCTGAGGTTGTGGAGAGCAAGCTGCGGCGCCGCGCCGGTCAAGGGATGAACGCCTCCGCTGACACTGCAGCCCGCATTGACCAGATCCGGCGCCGCACTAACTAACCGCCTACGCGCCCAAATGTCAGATAATGCCGTACTGACCTCCCCACATCGGGTGGTGATGGCGCTGTTGTACTCGACTGTGGCCGTGACGGTTCGAGCCTGGCCGTACTGCTGGTCCTCTTGCTCGCGGTCGCGGCGACGGCTGTTAGCTATGGCAATCCAGACAGCGACGACCACGGCGGCCGCGGTGAACACCGCGCGTCGCCAACCCGGCGGCAGCAGCAAGGACCGGCGCGGGCGCACCGCCTCGGCCGGTGCGGCTCAAACCATGAAACGAGCGCGGTGGGCGCTGTGGAAGAACCCGGAAAACCTCACCGACCGCCAGCGCCATAAGCTGGCCTGGATCGCGAAAACCGACCCTCGTCTCTACCGCGAACTCCGCTTCATCGCTACGCCGAGAGGACACCGATCACTG
>JACYYK010002556.1_pt3 | contig 11536 bp, 10 predicted proteins | sample 8236871 | NCBI WGS metagenome assembly JACYYK01 (sample SAMN14103087, study PRJNA606662) | landfill metagenome | isolation source: landfill solid waste inoculated with endophyte fungus Paravalsa indica | place: India:New Delhi, Okhla landfill site | collected 2017-11-05 | reverse complement strand
TCCGCTGCCGATGCCGCCTCCCCAGATCCGGCATCGGCTTCGCGAAGATAGCTCTTCATCCAGTTGCGCACACGCAAGCGACCCGACCGGCGTCCGGTCGGGAAGCGTGGTGGTGGTGCGACATGGGGCAGGGCCGCCGCGGACAGCACCACCGAGGTGGTGCTGTCCGGGCTGCCCATGAGTCCGAGCATTGTCCCTGCTCGCAGACGTCCGAGGTCGATCTCGCGTCCGTCGAGCTGCAGCCCCGCGAGGGACAATTCATCGTTCAATGCGGTTTAGAACTCCGCGGGATCGTCGGAGGCGTTCATCCGCCGACGGGTGATGATCACGGCTGCTGCACCGACGGCGAGGAGGCCGACACCGAGTGCCAGTCCGGTCATCTCGGCACCGGTCCGAGGCAGGTCGCTGCCCGAATCGTTCGAGCCGCTGCCGTTGCCGTTTCCGCCTTCGTCGACGGCGGTGCCGTTGGTGAGCACGGTGAAGCTTCCGCCCTGGGGCTCATCGAAGCTCTCGGCCTGGGCTCGCACGTTGTAGGTGCCGAGCACGGCCTTGACCTTGGCCTGGACGCCGAAGGTGACCTTGCCTTCGGAATCGGCTTCCTTGGTCATCGTGTAGCGGTCGACCTTGCCCTGGGCATGCTCGACCGTGATCGAGACCTTCTCGCCGGGCTGAGCCCCGCTGACGCCGATCTTGATGCCGTCGTTGAGGAAGTCCTCGGAGCTGACCTCGGTCGGGTTGATGAACATCGAGGCCTGCGCGGCTGCGGCAGGCTTCTTGTCCTCGGTGCCGGGGCTGGCCGGACCGGTGGACTCGGGAGCCTCGTCCTCAGCCTTCTCGTCGTCTTCGGCGGCATCGTCTGCGCCTTCGGACTCGTCAACCTTCGGCTCTTCGTCCTTCGGAGCTTCGGTTTCGGTCTCGGTCGGCTTGGGGGCCTCGGTGGTGGGCTCCTTTTCCGGAGCCTCGGCGGGTCCCGGCTTCACGTCGTCGGCAGGAGCCTTGTCCTTGTCATCGGCCTCGTCGGTCTCTGACGGGCTCGGCTTCGGTGCCTCGGTCGTGGGCTCTTCGGTCTTGGTCTCCGACGGCTTGGGGGCTTCCGTGGTCGGCTCTTCAGTCTTCGTCTCCGAAGGCTTGGGAGCTTCCGTGGTGGGCTCCTCGGTCTTCGTCTCCGAGGGCTTCGGGGACTCCGTCTCGCTGGGAGTCTCGTCCGGAGTCTTGATCGGACCGGTGGCCGACTCGCACTTGTCGTCGTCCTTGTTGTCGCCCTTACCCGGGTCGTCGACCTCGGACGCCTTGGAGACAACCTCGAAGGTCACCTTCGAGGACTTCTTCTCGGACTTGAGGTCGGTGAGGTAGAGCGAGTATTCGCCGACGGGAACCTGAGCACCGTCGGTGACGGTGAAGAAGTAGGTGCCTGACACCTTGCCCTTCTCATCGACCGTGAGCTTCTTGTCCGGAGAGTATTCGGTGCCATCGGTGCCGACGACGGTCACCGTGGCCTTCTGGTCCGGGCTGAATCCGGTGCCGGAGAAGCCGATTCCCTTCTTGTCGTCCGCGATGTCGGCGCGGGTCACCTGCGCCTGCGCAAGGGTCGCCTGCGGGTCCGACTCGTCGGGAACCGAGGAATCCGATTCGGAGCTGTTCGATGACTGCTGATCACCCTGGGCGCACAGCGGTTGCTGAGGGACCGTAGCGGTGGACTCTGTCGCTGCGAACGCCGGGGCGCCAGCAAGACCTGTCAATGCAACGGCTACTGCGGGGGCAAGCACAAGACGCGAGGTCTTCACAGTAATGCCTTTCGATTGTTGTCTACCCACGAAAGACGATGGACTCCCGGCATTCCTTGGCTTAAGAAGGGGAAGGCACCATCGTGCGCGGGTCCGTACAGCTCATTACCCTAGAGCATTCATCCGCCGCTATGGGGAGACACACGGGTAAAAATCAGGAGAATTCCCGATAATCGTTATTGTTTTGTGACATAGATTGGGCGTGTCGGTCGGAATCTTGCGCGGATTCGGCGTGCTCAGGTCGTGCGCTCGCGAGCATGTGAGGCCCGGAACGACTACCATCGGAAACGTGACTCTCCTTTCCGACCGCGACATCCGCGCCGAGCTCGACTCCGGACGCATCGCCCTCGACCCCTACGACCCGTCGCTGATCCAGCCGGCCAGCGTCGACGTGTGTCTCGATCGTTACTTCCGGCTCTTCGATAACCACAAGTACGCGGTCATCGATCCGAGCCTCGAACAGCCCGAACTCACGCGCTTCGTCGAAGCCGCTCCGGGCGAGCCCTTCGTCCTCCATCCGGGCGAGTTCGTCCTCGCCTCCACTCATGAGCTCGTGACTCTGCCCGTCGACGTCGCCGCTCGCCTCGAAGGCAAGTCCTCGCTCGGGCGTCTCGGCCTCCTGACCCACTCGACGGCCGGATTCATCGACCCCGGTTTCAGCGGCCACGTCACCCTGGAGCTGTCGAACGTCGCGACGCTGCCGATCACCCTGTGGCCGGGAATGAAGATCGGTCAGCTCTGCTTCTTCCGACTCAGCTCGGAGGCGGAGAATCCCTATGGTTCCCAAGCCACGGGCAACCGCTACCAGGGCCAGCGCGGTCCGACGGCCTCCCGTTCGCACCTCAACTTCTACCGGAGGGACATGTGATCACCCGCCGCGAACTGCGGCTGCAACGCGAAGCCGCTGAACGCGCCGCCCGGGAACAGGCCGACGCCGCGCGCTATCAGGTCCCCGACGCCGAAGCGACGGGTGCCCAGGCGACGGGCGCCCAGACGACGGGTGTTTCGAATGCGAGCGGAGACCCGGCCGCCCAAGGCACCGGCACCACTGTGTCTCCGGCGCCCACCGCGACCGGTGCGCCCGCCTCAGTCTCCGAGACTCAGACTCCGGACTCTCAGGCCGCGAGCCGGCGGAAGACCGGGATGCCGTCGACGGGACGGCCCGGGTACGGCGGTGACACCTCCTCGCCCAAGGACACGGCCACCTCGGCGGATCTGCGCGGTTTCCATCTCATCCTCCTCGATGACGCCGTCGAGGTCTCCGACGTCCTCGCGCTCATCCACAACAAACTGCCCGATCTGCGCCCCACGCTCGACGAGCACGGGCAGATGCGACTGAGCCGGCACTCCCGACTGAGCTCGGGGGCGGCCCTCGACTCCGCCGACGCCGCCGCGCTCGAGGTTCCCGACTGGGCCCAGCACGCCATTGTCATCGACTGCCCCCGGGACCGGCAGCCGACTCCGCCGCCGAGCTGGTTCGCCGATGCCGATGGTCTCCACGAGGCCTTTCCCAACGGGATGCCGGACCGGGAGGAGGAGCGGATGCTCAGCCTCATGCTCTCCGTCGCATCCCGCCTCCACACGGGCGTGCGCCTGGCCGATGAGCCGGGGCTGCCGACGCGGGTGATCATCCCCGACCCCGAGGCGAAGGTCGACCTCTACATCTACTCCTCGTACTGGATGGAACCGCCGGTGGCCCTCGACTTCGTGCACCGGCATGCCCCGCACGCTTTCCAGCAGGCCCTGCCCACCCCCGACGAGGATGTGCTGGCCCAAGCGAGCATCGACGACCCGCTCTTCGATCCGTCCGCCCCGGTCATCCTCGACGGCTATGCCCTGCTCGTCCCGCTCGGTGAGATCGACGAATCCGCCGGCAGCCTCGAAATCCGCGTGATGGAGGCCGAGTGGGTTCCGCCGATCGTCGCCGCCCACACCGATGCCCCGCAGATCGAGTACCACGTGCATTGGATGGACACCGAGTCGAATCGGTATCGGCCGAATCAGGGACGTCGGTTCCGGCGGATGCGCAGCAAGGTGGCAGAGCTGACCGATTCCATCGGAGCCGAGCTGCTCGTCGGCTCGGCCGGCATCGGACTCGACGAGAACGGCTTCCTCGTGACCAGCCGGCAGCTGCGTGCGTGATCGGTGCCGTCCCGGGCCAGGACCGGTCTCACCTCACACTTCGTGATTGTGGAAACGACACCTGTCCGTGCGAAAATAAGCTGACGAACCTTTCTCACAAACAGGCATATGACGGAGGTGGCCGCCGGTGATAGTCATGACAGGGGCCTTCTTCGGGGCATCTGTCATCGCCTACCCTCTGGTTCGCCTGCTCGGCCGCAACGCCTTCTTCTTCCTCGCCCTCGTTCCCTTCGCGGGACTCCTGTGGAGCCTGTCGACGATTTCCGATCTGTTCGGCCCCGCCGCTCAGCCGATCGTCGAGAACCTCAACTGGCTGCCCGAACTCGGCCTCGGCGGAGTCTTCCGCCTCGACGTGCTCTCCTGGATCATGACGCTGCTGGTCACCGGGGTCGGCGCCCTCGTCTTCGTCTACTGCGCACGCTACTTCCCGCCCGACGAGCCGGGACTGGCTCGATTCGCGGGAATCTTCATGGCCTTCGCCGGAATGATGTACGGGCTCGTCGTCGCCGACGAACTGCTCATGCTCTACCTGTTCTGGGAAGGCACCACCGTCTTCTCCTACCTGCTCATCGGGCACAGCCAGTCCCGCCGCCGCTCGAGGCAGGCGGCCCTGCAGGCGCTCATCGTCACCACGGCCGGCGGTCTGGCCATGCTTGTGGGCATGATCCTGCTCATCACCGCCACCGGCACGGGGCAGATCTCGACCCTGATCGATCGGGCTCAGTCGGGTTTGGACACAGGCGGCGTCATCGTCTCCGCCGTCATCCTCATCCTCGTCGGAGCGGTCTCGAAGTCCGCGCTCATGCCGTTCCACTTCTGGCTGCCGGGCGCCATGGCAGCACCCACTCCGGTGAGCGCCTATCTGCATGCCGCGGCTATGGTCAAGGCGGGAATCTACCTCGTCCTGCGCCTGGCACCGGGCTACCACAACATCCCCGGCTGGTCCGAGGTGCTGCTCACCCTGGGTCTGCTGACGATGTTCATCGGCGGTTGGCAGGCGCTCAAGCAGACCGACCTCAAACTGCTTCTGGCCTTCGGCACGGTCTCCCAGCTCGGATTCCTCACCACCATGGCCTCGTTCGGCACTCCGGACATCACGAAGGCGGCCCTGGGTCTGCTCATCGCCCATGCCCTGTTCAAGTCCTGCCTGTTCCTGTGCGTCGGCATCATCGACCACCGTGCCGGCACCCGTGATCTGACGAAGCTCTCCGGCGGTTGGAAGGCCTTCCCGGTCGTCGCCGTGTGCGCGACGATCGCGGCCGCCTCGATGGCCGGACTGCCTCCGCTGCTCGGCTTCGCCGCGAAAGAAGCCGCGTACTCGACCCTCCTGTCCTCACCGGACAAGACCTCGGTCATCGCCTTCATCGGCATCATGATCGGCTCGATCCTCACCGTCGCCTATTCGGCCCGCTTCGTCTGGGGCGCGTTCTCCACGAAGCCGGGAGTCGACGATATCGCCCGCCGCGACGAGAAGCTCACCCTCGTCGTCTCCCCGCTCATCCTCACCGCACTGACACTGGCGCTCGGCCCCGGAGTCGGACTGCTCGACGGCTACTTCTCCGCGTGGACCGCCGGGCTGCCGGCCGTGGCCGAGGGTGACGGGCACTACCACCTCGCTCTGTGGCACGGATTCGAACCGGCGCTCGCCTTCACCGCCGTGACCGTCGCCGCAGGTGTCGCCCTGTTCATCTTCCGCCGCCCCTTCGCGAAGGTCCAGGCGACGCTGCCGTCGGGACTGGACTTCCACGAGCTCTACCGGATGCTCATCGGCTGGATGGAAGCCCTGGCGCTGTGGGTCACCGCCCGCACCCAGCGTGGTTCGCTGCCGTTCTACCAGGGCGTGGTCTACATCGTCCTCGTCGCCGGACTGGGCCTGGCGATCATCTCCAACGACACGTGGAACATCACCTTCCGGCTCTGGGACACCCCGCTCGATCTCATCGTCGCGGCCGTGCTCGTCATCGTCGCGATCGGTGCCACCCGGGCCAAGAAGCGCTTCACCGCCGTCGTCGTCACCGGCATCTCCGGCTATGCCATGGTCGCCTACTTCGCCTTCGTCGGCGCTCCCGACCTGGCCCTGACCCAGGTGCTCGTCGAGACCATCACGATCGTCGTCTTCGTCCTCGTCCTCCGCCGGCTGCCGGCGCGCATCGGTGAGTCCACCGGGCGCCTCACCCCCGCCTGGCGGGCGATCATCGGCGGCGCCGTGGGCATCACCATGATGCTCGTGGTCCTCATCGCCGCTGGAGTGCGCGTGACCGATCCGATCTCCGTCGACTTCGGTCAGCTCGCCTACGAGCTCGGCCACGGCAAGAACATCGTCAACGTCACCCTCGTCGACATCCGCGCCTGGGACACGATGGGTGAGATCTCCGTGCTCGTGGCCGCCGGAACCGGTATCGCCGGCCTCATCTTCGTGCGCGGACGCGAAGGCCACCTGCATCGGTTCGAAAGGAAGAAGGACGGCACCGAGGCGGCCGGTCGCATCCGCTTCCAACCCGTGGCCGAGGACGTCGTCGACCTTCACTACTCCGGCCGCGGGGAGGGCCTGTCGCAGAAGCGCGCGTCCTGGCTCATCGCCGGACGCACCCTGGCCCCACGCAACCGGTCGATCATCCTCGAAGTCACCGCGCGCCTGATCTTCCACGCCGTCATCGTCTTCTCCGTCTACCTCCTCTTCGCCGGCCACAACCATCCGGGCGGCGGATTCGCCGGCGGCCTCGTCGCCGGTCTCGCCCTCGTCGTCCGCTACCTCGCCGGAGGCAAGTACGAACTCGCCGAGGCGGCTCCCTTCACTCCCTCGGGCATGCTGGGCACCGGCCTGGTCACCGCGATCCTCACTGTCATCTTCGGCTGGATCTGGGGCGAGACGGTCTTCGACTCCGTCTACCTCGAGGGCGATCTGCCGCTGCTGGGCCACCTGTCCTTCGGCACCTCGACGTTCTTCGACATCGGCGTCTACCTCATCGTCGTCGGCCTCATGCTCGACATCCTCCGCTCCCTCGGAGCCGAGGTCGACCTGCACCAGGAACGCGACGAGATGATGCTGACCAACCGTATCCACGACAATGTGAACTTCTCCGAGAACATGGGCGCCACCGCCGAACACCGTGCCGTGTCCGAGATCATCGACCGCGTCAACGAACTCGACGTCGACAACGGTGCGGAAGGAGGCCGCCTATGAGCGTGTCCTTCATCATGGTCCTGGCCATGGGCGTCCTCTTCGCCGCCGGCATCTACCTCATGCTCGAACGCTCTCTGACTCGCGTTCTGCTCGGGTTCATCCTGCTCGGCAACGGAGTGAACCTGCTCATCATCCTCACCGCAGGCCGCGGCTCCCCGCCCCTGACCGACGGGAAGAACCTGTCGACCGAGGGCATGTCCGATCCGCTGCCGCATGCGCTCATCCTCACCGCGATCGTCATCACCTTCGCCGTGACGGCGTTCCTGCTGGCGATGATCTACCGTTCCTGGAGGCTCATGCGCGCCGATTCGCTGCAGGATGACGACACCGACCTCCAGGTGGCGATCACGAAGCTCATCGACTCCGAGGCGGAGGCGAGCACGGACTACGACGACACCGAATTCGGTGATGAGGCGGAGTCCCCGATCACCGGCGCCATCGACCTCGACGATGATGGCACACCCGCGGAGCGCGAGGACGTCGTCGACGATATCGAGGAGGCGTCGAGTCCGGCCGAGGCCGAGGCCATCGCCGAGGCGGCGGTGGAATCGCATACGGAAGCCCGCAGCGCTAAAGAGGCCGAGGTCGCCGAAGAAGCTCGGGACGCGAAGCAGGGAGACGACGAATGATCGATCTTCTGCCCGTCCTCGTTCCCCTGCCCGTTCTGCTGCCGCTCATCGGCGCCGGAATCGCCCTCATCCTGTCCAAGCACACACGGACGCAGAACATCGTGTCGATCGCGATCCTCGTCGCCGTCATGATCATCGCCACGCTGATCCTCTTCGGCGTCGATACCCATGGACCGCAGGTCGTGGCGATCGGCGGGTGGCAGCCCCCGGCCGGCATCGTGCTTGTCGCCGACCGGCTGTCCTCGCTCATGCTCATCGTGTCCTCGCTGGTCACACTGTGCGTGCTCGTGTACGCACTGAGTCAGGACGCCAACGACGATTCGAACGAAACCCCGATCTCCGTGTTCAACCCCAGCTATCTGGTGCTGTGCGCGGGCATTGCGAACTCGTTCCTCGCCGGAGACCTGTTCAACCTCTACGTCGGCTTCGAGATGTTCCTCGTCGCCTCCTATGTGCTGCTCACCCTCGGCGCCACGGCGGAGCGGATCCGTGCGGGAGTCACCTATGTAATCATTTCGCTGGTGTCCTCGGTGATCTTCCTCGCCGCGATCGGCATCATCTACGCAGCATGCGGCACCGTGAACATGGCGCAGCTGTCCGAGCGGATCTCGGATCTGCCGGCCGATGTGCAGATGATCCTTCACGTCCTCCTGCTGCTGGGCTTCGGCATCAAGGCCGCGATCTTCCCGCTGTCCTTCTGGCTGCCCGACTCGTATCCGACGGCTCCGGCACCGGTGACGGCGGTCTTCGCGGGACTGCTGACGAAGGTCGGCATCTACGCGATCATCCGCACAGAGACCCTGCTGTTCGCCGAGTCCTCTCTGCGGGTGCCGCTGCTCATCGCGGCGGGACTGACGATGCTCGTGGGCATCTTCGGCGCCATCGCGCAGTCGGAGATCAAGAGGATCGTGTCCTTCACCCTGGTCTCGCACATCGGTTACATGCTCTTCGGCGTGGCCCTGGGCACGAGCTTCGGACTGTCCGCGGCGATCTACTACACGGTCCACCACATCATCGTCCAGACCGCGCTGTTCCTGGCCATCGGACTCGTCGAAATGCGCGGCGGGTCCACCTCGACGAGGTCGCTGGGCGGTCTCATGGTGCTCTCGCCGGTGATCACGATCATCTTCTTCATCCCGGCGCTCAACCTCTCCGGCATTCCGCCGTTCTCCGGGTTCATCGGCAAGGTCGCGCTCTTCCTCGCCGGCTTCGACGATCATGCGTGGCTGCCGACCGTCCTCATCGTCGCCGGCACCGTCACGAGCCTGCTCACCCTCTACGTCATCGGACGTACCTTCAACCTCGCGTTCTGGCGTGACCCGGCCGATGTGGAAGAGCCGAACGAGGACCTCGTGGAGGAGTTCACGGATCGGAAGAAGACTCTGCTGGCGGGGAAGAAGTGGACGTCTCAGATCGGCGTTCCTCCTGCCATGGTGGTGGCCACCTCGGTGGTGGTGATCGCCTCCGTAGTTCTCACGGTAGCCGCCGAACCCCTGTGGGACATGTCGAACCGGGCGGCCGAGAACCTCTCGACACCGATCGACTACGTCACGAACGTGCTCGGAGGTGAAGAGTCATGAGCCCCATCCGAGACAGAGGGCAGAACCGCGACCAGGGTCAGATCCGAGACCCGGGGCAGGACCGCGCACCGGGACAGAACCGAGCGCCGGCTCCCAACCGGGCGCGGATGAGCCGGGGCCGCGGAATCATCCAGCAGCTCGTGCTGCTGATCTCGCTGGTTCTGCTGTGGCTGATGCTGTGGGATTCGATCACGGTGGTCACAGTGGTCACCGGAATCGTGCTGGCCTTCATCGTCACGCGCGTGTTCTACCTCCCGCCCATCGTGCTCTCCGGACGGTTCAACGTCTGGCATGCGGCGGTGTTCGGTCTGTGGTTCCTCTACTCGGTCCTCCACGCCTCCATCGAGGTCGCCTGGTATGCGTTCCGCCGCAAAGCTGTCGGGGCCGGGTCCGTCGTCGCCTGCGACCTGCGGACGAGCTCGGACCTCGTGCTCACCCTCATCGCCGATACCGCCAGCCTCATCCCCGGGTCGATCATCATCGACAGCGACCGGGCTATGGGCATGCTCTACCTGCACTTCCTCGACTGCGATTCCGAGGAGAAGCTGCGCAAGGCCAAGGCGCAGGTCTACTACATCGAAGAGCTGCTCATCCGCACCCTCGGATCGCACCGTGACCTCGCCGCACTGCGTGCCCGGCCGGATCCGCTGAACGAGACCGAAGGAGGCCGCTCATGAGTGAGATCGTCCTTCACACACTCGTCATCGCCGGTTCGGTGCTGTTGGCCGCCTCGGTGGTCGTTGCGCTCTTCCGAATCGTCCGGGGTCCGTCGATCCTCGATCGCATGATCGGCACCGACGTCGTGCTCGCCTCGATCATGTGCGGTCTCGGCGGGTATATGGCCCTGTCCGACCGCACGGATCTGCTGCCGGTGCTCATCGTGCTCGCGATGCTCGGTTTCGTCGGTTCGGTCAGTGTGTCGAGGTACGTGTCGAAGTCCGATTCGATGACTCCCGGCGCCGAGGCTGGTGCCCTGTCCGAGTTCAGCTCCTCCGACTGGCATATGCCCCATGATGCGGAGAAGCAGAGCCCTGAACCGGCTGACGTCGAGGTCACCGAGATCGCGGATCCCACCTACGACGCTCATGCCGACAGCGACGGAGAGGGCGAGGGCACCGGGCCGGACCCGGGCCCCGAGGACGCCGAGCACATGTCGAGTGGCGACGGATCGGATGGCGACGGAGAGGAGAACAGCCGTGGTTCTTGACATCATCTCGGCCGTGCTCATCTTCCTCGGCGCGGTTCTGTCCCTGGCTGCCGCAATCGGACTCGTCCGCTTCGGCGACCTTCTCTCCCGCATGCATGCGAGTGCGAAGCCCCAGGTATTGGGCCTGATTCTCGTCGCCGTGGCGATCGCGATCCAGTTCCCGACCTGGGCGACGGTGACGACGCTGGCGATCATCATCTCCTTCCAGCTCGTGACGATCCCCGTCGCCACGCACATGGTCGGCCGCGCCGGTTATCGCACCAAGCACCTGCGTCGATCTATGCTGTATCGAGATGAACTCGCCGAGGCGGTCGACCGTGCCGAGGCCAGAGAGATCGCCTGGGAACGCCAGAGAGGAACCGGAACAGACCACCATGACGGCTGACAATCACACCGAGCCCCAACCACTCGTCTTAGTCGCCGATGATGAGCCAGACGTCCTCGGAGCGGTCGTGCCGTTCCTCGAACGCTCCGGATTCCGGGCGCTGCCCGCCAGCGACGGACTGCTCGCCCTCGACGAGATCCATCGTCACAATCCCGATGTGTGCGTCCTCGATGTGCTCATGCCCGGAGCCGACGGCCGGCAGGTGCTGCGCCGTCTGCGCCAGGAGGAGAACTGGGTTCCGGTGCTGCTGCTGACCCAGGTCGGNNGCCGTGCTGCGTCGCACCCGCAATGACGGACCGCCTCTGGCCACGGCTCCGGTGCTCGTGTCCAGCTTCGGCCTGCGCGTCGACCGTGTCGGACGCCGAGCCTGGCTGGGGCAGCGTGAGCTCGTCGTCACCCCGAAGGGCTTCACCCTGCTCGAGTACCTCATGGTGCACAAGGACGAACTCATCGAACGCTCCCGCCTGCTCGAGGTGCTGTGGGGATTCGAAGAGGCCGTGGGCACCCGTGCCGTGGACTCCCGTGTCGCCGAACTGCGCCGCGTGCTCGGCGAAGACGCCGCGGAACCACGGTGGATCGCCACCGTGCAGGGCCGCGGCTACCGATTCGTCGGTGAGGTCCGCGG
>JACYYK010000778.1_pt4 | contig 11543 bp, 10 predicted proteins | sample 8236871 | NCBI WGS metagenome assembly JACYYK01 (sample SAMN14103087, study PRJNA606662) | landfill metagenome | isolation source: landfill solid waste inoculated with endophyte fungus Paravalsa indica | place: India:New Delhi, Okhla landfill site | collected 2017-11-05 | reverse complement strand
CGGCGGGCGAGGTGGAGCTCCTCGATCGAGTAGAGCTCCTCCTCGGGCACGGTCGCGAGGTCGCCGAGCGGGGTCGGCGCGAAGGTCCAGCCGCCGGCGACCATCGGGTTCGCGGCGCACTCGAGGTAGTAGTCCAGCTCCTCGCCGGGCCGGACGGGGAGGTGCCGGTTGCAGGGGTTGATCGCCTTGACGGGCACGCCGTCGGGCGTGAACACGAGCGCCTCGGCCTGGAAGCCGGGCTGTCCGGTGAAGGCGAGGTCGACGATCAACTCGGGGGCGGAGTGCTCGCCGGCGGCCCAGTCGGCGGGGACGGTGCCGGTCACGTGCAGCCAGGTGGTGGACCAGGCGCGCCCCAGCGGCGCCCCGACCTCGACGGGGCCGTACTCCCGGGCGATCGCCTCGCGCGGCGGGATCGGCTCGCCCTCGAGCCGGTGCGCGGTGATCGTGACCTCGGCCCGCTCCTGGTGGATCCGCGGGACCAGGTGGTCCTGCGTGAACCGGCGGATGCGGGCCTCGGTCAGCTCCCGGTCGTCGAACATGTGGCGGCTCCTTCGGCGCGTGGGGCGGGTCGCGGGGGCTCGTCGGCCCTCCGGTGTACCGGGGTCGTCCTGGACGCTATCGCGTCAGCGGTGCGCGGCGAGCACGGCGTCGCCGAGGCGCGGCATGATCTCGCGGTGCGCGTCGCAGAAGTCATGGGAGGTGCCGACGACGAGGGCGAGGTCCGCCTCCGGGTCGATCCAGAAGGCGGTGCCGCGCATGCCGAAGTGGCCGTAGGTCCGCTCGCTGCCGGTGGTCGCGGTCCAGTGCGGCGACTTGGTGCCGCGCACCTCGATGCCGAGCCCGAAGGGATTGGGGTCCTGCTTGCCGAATCCCGGCATGATGCCCACCAGCTCCGGGAAGTGGACGCCGACGAGCTGGGCGTGGACCTCCTGGTCCAGGAGCGTGGGGTGCTGCAGCTCGGCGGCGAGCAGGGCGAGGTCGACGAGGGCGCCGGAGGCGCCGACGGAGGCGGAGCCCTCCCACTCCAGGCCCGTCATCCCCAGCGGGTCCGCGATCCGCTCCTGGACCCAGTCGCCGAAGTCCCGGCCGACGGCGCGCTCGACGTGGCGGGCGGCCTCGTCGATGCCGTAGTTCGAGTAGTGGCGGCGCAGGCCCGGCGCCTGGAGGGTCGCGTCGGACTCGTAGAAGTAGCCGGAGGCGTGGGCGAGGAGGTGGCGGAGCGTGGCGCCGGGCGGGCCGGCCTCGTCGTCGAGGGACACGCGCCCCTCCTGGAGGGCGAGCGCGGCGCCGAGGCCGGTGAGGGCCTTGGTGACCGAGCGCCAGGGGCGGATCCGCTCGACGTCGCCGCGCCGCTCCCGCTCCCCCTCGGGGCCGAGCACGATCGCGGCGGCCTCGAAGCCGAACTCGTCCAGCAGTCCGAGGGCGCTCATCGGCCGGTCCCGCCCCCGGCGAAGCGCTCGAGGATCGCATCGGTGATCCCGGGCCAGATCCGCACGTGGTCGGGGCCGAAGCGCCGCTCGCCGAGGAAGGCGGCGGCGAGGCCCGCCTCGGGGTCGACCCAGAGGAAGGAGCCGGACTGCCCGAAGTGGCCGAAGGTCCGCGGGGAGGAGTGCGCGCCGGTCCAGTGCGGGTCCTTGTGCCCGCGGATCTCCATGCCGAGGCCCCAGTCGTTCGGCGTCTGGCGTCCGTAGCCGGGGAGGATCCCGGCGAGCCCCGGGAACTGCACCGTGCGCATCTCCTCGTGGAGGGCGTCGGAGATCAGGGTGGGCGCGAGCAGCTCGCGGCCGACGACCAGCAGGTCGGCCACGGTGCCGCGGTAGCCGGCGGCCGGGGAGCCGTCCACCTCGAGGTCCACGAGGTCCAGGCCCTGGATCACGGTCTGCTCCATCCACTCGGGGAAGTCGTAGCCGGTGGACTCCTCGACGTGGGCGGCGAGCACCTCGAAGCCGGTGTTGGAGTAGATGCGGCGGGCGCCGACCGCGCCGACCGTCTCCTCCCCCTCGAAGGGGTAGCCGGCGGTGTGCGCGATCAGGTGGCGCACGGTCGCGCCCTCGGGCCCGGCGGGCTCGTCGAGGTCGACCAGGCCCCGCTCGACGGCGACGAGCACGCCGAGGGCGGCCAGGGGCTTGGAGACGCTCGCGAGGTCGAGGACCCGCCCGGTCTCGCCCTGGAGGTGGACGGTCCCGCCCGGGTCCGTGACGCCGAGGGCGTGGGCGGCGTCGAGGTCGACGGGGATCACGGGCGCGGTGGAGGGCTGCACGCGCTCCACTATGGCACGGGCGGGAGGGCGCGGGCGGGCCGCTCCCGACGGTCCGCCGGGCCGCGTCCGAGATCCGTCCAGGAGTCCTGGATGCCCCCTTCGGGCGGTTCGTGACAGAATCGTGACTTGCCCGTTTCGCCCGACTGCCTGCGGCGTCACATTTCCTTCACATCACCCGGCACGACCTGGACACTTTTCCTCTTGTTTACCATCTCTTGACCCAGCAGTCTGTCCGTCGACGGGCCCGAACCCGGGTGCCGCACGATCGCCCGCTCCACAGAGCACCGGGCGAGAGGACTCGAAGGGGAGACCACCGATGGACCTGACGATCAGACCGAGAGCCGACCGACCGCCGGAGGCCGGGGAGGCCGGGGCGCTCCCGCCCCTCGCGCTCCCGAGCCGACGACTCCTGCTGCTGGGCGTGGGCACGCTCGGCGCCGGGCTCGCGCTCGGCACCGGGGCCGCCGACGCCGCCGGACCGACGCTCCGCAAGGGGGACCGCGGCAGCGCGGTGACCACCCTGCAGAAGCGGCTGAACGCCCTGCGCTACTGGTGCGGCACTCCCGACGGCAGCTTCGGGCACCTCACCCAGCAGGCCGTCTTCGCCGTGCAGAAGGCCGCCGGCCTCGGCCGGGACGGCGTGGTCGGGGCGAGGACCTGGGGCGCGCTCGATGCGGGGAAGCAGCCGAGCCGCCGGATCACCAGCGGCAGCGGATTCGAGGTCGACCTCTCCCGGCAGCTGCTGATCCTCACCGGGGGCGGCCGCATCGCCTGCATCCTGAACACCTCCACCGGCAGCGGGGAGCGCTACTACTCCGGCGGCCGCTGGAAGACGGCGACCACGCCGAAGGGCGACTTCCGGATGTACCGCCTGTACTCCGGGGGCTGGCAGAACGGACCGCTGGGGAACCTGTACCGGCCCGGCTACTACGACCGCGGCTGGGCGATCCACGGCTCCACCTCGATCCCCACCTATCCCGCCTCGCACGGCTGCAGCCGCATCTCCGTGGGCGCGTCGGACTACCTGTGGGCGCGCGGCTGGTTCCGCACCGGCCAGCGGGTGCTGATCCGCTGAGGCACGGACCGGACCACGGGTCGTCCGACCCGCCCGCTGCGCCCCGGCGTGCTGCCGGGGCGCAGCGACGTCCCGGGACCGCCGCCTTCACCTCTCCTGCACGATTCCCTCGCCGCCTCCGCGCCCTGCGCGCCCGGTCGGCGCCCTGCCACGCGCTACGATCGGGGGGCGCGCAGCACCGTCGACGGGTCGCTGCCCGCACCTGGCAGCCCAGCGAGAGCGAAGGACCACCGTGGGGATCTTGGATCGGATCGAGCGCAGCCTCGACCGCGGCGTGACGAGCGTGTTCTCGCCCGGTCGCGGGCAGCTGAAGCCCCTCGACCTGGCGCAGGGCCTCAAGCGCGAGTGCGACGACCAGATCCAGGTGCTCGACCGCACCCGGACCCTGGCCCCGAACGTGTACACCGTCTACCTGCACCCGCAGGACTTCGAGCGCTTCTCCTCCTGGCAGGACACCCTCCTCGACGAGCTCCAGCGCGTGCTCATGGAGCATGCGGACAAGCAGCGCTACATGTTCGTCGGCGCCGTCTCCGTCGCCCTCGAGCAGGACGAGGAGGTCCGTCAGGGCCGCTTCGAGACCGAGTCCCGCACCGAGCGCGGCAGCGTCGCCCCGGCGACCGGCGCCGCCCAGGACAGCCCCGGCGGCAGCCCCATCGTCGAGATCGACGGGCAGCAGTACCTGCTCACCGGCCCCGTCACGGTGATCGGCCGCGGCGGCGACGCGGACATCATCCTCGAGGACACGGGCGTCTCCCGGCACCACCTCGAGCTGCGCGCCGAGCCGGACTCGTCCCTGGTCGCCACCGACCTCGGCTCGACCAACGGCACCTTCGTCGACGGCGAGCGCATCCGCACGCCCGTCCCGCTGCACGACCGCTCCCTGATCAAGATCGGGCGGACGCGCCTGACCGTCCTGCTGCCGGGCTCGACCCCGGCGGCCTGGTGAGCGCCCCATGAGCGAACTGACCCTCGTCGCCCTGCGTCTGGGCCTCGTCCTGGCGCTGTGGATCTTCGTGGTGGTCGTGGTGCTCGTGCTGCGCAACGACCTCTTCGGCACCACCGTCGTCACCCGCTCCAGCCGCGACCCGCGCCGCGAGCAGCGACCGGCCTCCGGCCCGATCGGCGGCGCCGCCTCCGAGGCGGGCGCCGATCCGGCCTCGCTGCGCACCGATCCGGAGGTCACCCAGGCCGCGATGGTCGTCACCGCCGGGCCGCTGCGCGGCACCTCGCTGACGCTCGGCTCGACCCCGATCCTCATCGGCCGGGCCCCCGAGTGCACGCTCGTGCTCGACGACGACTACGCCTCCAACCGACACGCCCGCGTCTTCCAGCGCGAGGACGAGTGGATGGTGGAGGATCTCGGCTCGACCAACGGAACCCTGGTCTCCGGGCGGCGCATCGAGGGCGCGGTGCCCTTCCGGCCCGGGGCGCAGGTGCGGATCGGCCGCACCGAGATCGAGCTGAGACGAGGTCCGCGATGAGCATCGCCCTGCGCTATGCCGCCCGCTCCGACGTGGGCCTGGTCCGCTCGAACAACCAGGACTCCGCCTACGCGGGCAGCCACCTGCTGGTGGTCGCCGACGGCATGGGCGGCCACGCCGGCGGCGACGTCGCCTCCTCGGTCGCGATCGGGCGCCTGGCCGCCCTGGACTCCGAGACCCCGGCCTCCGACATCGTCGCGACCCTCGAGGAGAGCGTGCTCGAGGCGAACCAGGAGATCCTGCGCCGCGCACGGGACGAGCCGCAGCTGCGGGGCCTGGGCACCACGATCACCGCGCTGCTGCGCGCCGAGGGCAAGTTCGCCCTCGCCCACATCGGCGACTCCCGCGCCTATCTCCTGCGCGACGAGGAGACCGTCCAGATCACGAAGGACCACACCTTCGTCCAGCGCCTGCTGGACGAGGGCCGCCTCACGGAGGACGAGGCCGAGCGGCATCCGCAGCGCTCGGTGCTCATGCGCGTGCTCGGCGACGTCGACGCGGATCCCGAGCTGGACCTCTCGCTGCGCGCGGCCCATGTGGGCGACCGCTGGCTGCTGTGCTCCGACGGCCTCTCCGGGCTCGTCTCCCTCGACACGATCGACGCGACCCTGAAGGACATCGAGGACCCCGGCGAGTGCGCCGACGCGCTCGTGCAGCTCGCCCTGAAGGGCGGCGGCCCCGACAACATCACCTGCATCGTCGCCGACGTCGTGGACCTCGACGCCCTCCCCCGCGGGGTCGAGGCGCCGTCCACGACCCCGCAGATCGTCGGCTCCGCGGCGCGGAACCGACACCGGCCCACCACCGCCTCCGGCCCCGCCGCGAAGGCCGCCGCGCTCACCCGCGAGGAGCCGGAGATCCCCTACGAGGACGAGGACTTCTCCGAGGAGGAGCCGCCGCGGCGCAGCCCCTGGCCCGCCGTCGTCGTGCTGGCGCTGCTGGTCGCGCTGCTCGGCGGGCTGCTGTGGGGCGGCTACGCCTGGTCCCAGCGGCAGTACTACGTCGGCACCGACGGCACCCGGGTGGTGCTCTACCAGGGACTCGCCCAGGATCTCGGCCCCGTCTCCCTGTCCGAGCCGCTCGAGGTCACCGACATCGAGATCGAGGACCTCCCCGAGATCACGCGTCAGCAGGTCGAGAGCACGATCAGCGCCTCGGACCGCGAGGGCGCCGACCAGATCATCGACCGTCTCGAGCAGGCGGCGGCCGCGAACCGGCCGCCCACGGCCGTCTCCCCCTCCGACGGGGGCGGCGCCTCCGACGTCGGCGGCGCCGAGGAGGGGGCCGCGGACGGCATGGCGCCCCTGCCGACGGCCGGCTCCCCCGACGAGGGCGAGGCGACGTAGTGGCCACCATCGTCTCCTACACCGCACGGCCGCGCCGCCTGATCCAGGCCCTGCTGCTGCTCCTCGCGGTGGCGGTGGGCGTGGGGGCCTACGCCCTGGTGGGGCTGGGCCGCTTCGACGAGCTGCCCGCGAACCTGCTCCAGGTCGGGATCGGCGCGCTGGTGCTCGTCGCCGTGCTCCAGATCGCCGTGATGTGGCGCGCCCCCTACGCCGATCCCGTGATCCTGCCGATCGTGGTGCTGCTGAACCTCCTGGGCGTGACGATGATCGAGTCCGTCCACGCCGCCAACGAGATCTACGGGCTGCGCAGCTCCGCGAGCGCGGACCGCCAGATGCTGTGGGCCGTGATCGGGGTGGTGCTGTGCGTGGCGCTGCTGGTGCTGCTGCGCGACCACCGCTGGCTGCGCCGCTACACCTGGATCAGCGCCGTGGCGGGCGGCGTGCTGCTGCTCCTCCCGCTGGTGCCCGTGATCGGCTCGGCCCGCAACGGCTCGAAGATCTGGATCTCCGTCGCGGGCTTCAGCTTCCAGCCCGCGGAGCTCGCGAAGATCGCCTTCGCGGTCTTCTTCGCCGGCTATCTCGTCGCCCGGCGCGACACCCTCGCGCTCGCGGGCCCGAAGGTGCTGGGCATCCATCTGCCGCGCTGGTCGGACTTCGGCCCGATCCTGGTGGCCTGGGGCTTCGCGATGGCGGTGCTCGTCTTCGAGACGGACCTGGGGACCTCGCTGATGTTCTTCGGCCTGTTCGTGGTGATGCTCTACGTCGCCACCGACCGGCTGAGCTGGCTCGTGATCGGGGCGGTGATGTTCCTGCCGCCGGCGGTCTTCGCCGCGACCCAGATGAGCCATGTCCGCACCCGCATCACCTGCTGGCTGGACCCGCTCTCGGGCGAGAACTACTCCTCCTGCGAGCAGATCAGCCAGGGCCTGTTCGGGCTCGCCAACGGCGGTCTGGTCGGCACCGGCCTCGGGGAGGGGCGGCCCGACATGGTGCCGCACGCCGAGTCCGACTTCATCTTCTCCTCCTTCGCGGAGGAGATGGGCATGGTCGGCGCCTTCGCGCTGCTGCTGCTCTACCTGCTGCTGGTCCAGCGCGCCATCCGCGCGGCCGTCGGCATCTCCGACGGCTTCGGCACCCTGCTCGCCGGGGGCCTCGGCTTCGTGATGGCGCTGCAGGTGTTCGTCGTCGTCGGCGGCGTGACCAGGGTGATCCCGCTGACGGGCCTGACCCTCCCCTTCCTCGCCGCGGGCGGCAGCTCGCTGGTGTGCAACTGGATCATCGCGGGGATCCTGGTGCGGCTGTCCGACGCGGCCCGGCGCCCCGCCGCCCGCCAGGTCGAGGGGACCCTGCCCGGCTCCCCCGCCCGCTCCGGCCAGGAGGCGATCGCGTGAACAAGCCCCTGCGCCATGTGTGGCTGGTGGTCGGCGTGCTCTTCGTGCTGCTGTTCACCTCCACCACCTACTTCCAGGTCGTCGCCCAGGGCCGGCTCGCCGCCCACGGGCAGAACCAGCGGACCCTCCAGAGCGAGTACGGCCGCCATCGCGGGCCGATCGTGGTGGACGGGCACGCGATCGCGACCTCGCAGGAGTCCGGGGACACCTACGGCTACCTGCGCACCTACGACCCCGGCGCGATGTACGCCCCGATCACCGGCTACTACTCGGTGGTCTACGGCTTCACCGGCATCGAGCGCTCGCTGAACGACACCCTCACGGGCGAGGCGGACTCGCTGTTCTACCACCGCCTGGCCGATGTCGTCTCGGGCCGCGAGAACCAGGGCGCGAGCGTCGAGCTCACCCTCGACTCCGCCGCCCAGCAGGCGGCCTGGGACGCGCTGGACGGCCGGCGCGGCGCCGTGGTGGCGCTGGACCCGGAGACCGGCGCGATCCTCGCGATGGTCTCCGCACCGAGCTTCGACCCCAACGAGCTCGCCTCCCACGACACCGGCGCTGTCTCGCGGGCCTGGTCCTCGCTCAACGAGGACCCCGAGCGGCCGCTGACCAACCGTGCGATCGGCGGGGACCTCTACCCGCCCGGCTCGGCCTTCAAGCTCGTCACGGCCTCCGCGGCGCTGGAGACCGGCGACTACACCGCCGAGTCGGTGATCCCCGGNNNNCGCCAGGAGCCGTGCGGCCCGGACGACGAGTCCACGCTCGCCGAGGCGCTGCGCCAGTCGTGCAACACCTCCTTCGGCATGCTCGGGGTCGAGATCGGACAGGACCAGCTGCGCAGCACCGCCGAGGAGTTCGGCTTCGGCCAGGACCTCTCGATCCCGATGGGCGTGACGCCCTCCCGGATCGGCGAGGACCTCGACGACGCACAGCTGGCGACCACCTCGATCGGGCAGTACGAGACCCGGGTGACGCCGCTGCAGATGGCGATGGTCGGCGGGGCGTTCGCGAACGACGGCGTGGTCATGCAGCCGCAGCTCGTCCAGTCCGTGCGCACGGGCGACCTCTCCACCGTCTCCGAGCTGACCCCGAAGGAGGTCGGCCAGCCTCTGTCCGCCGCGAACGCCGCGCAGATGCGGCAGATGATGGTGGGCGTGGTCGAGGACGGCACCGGCTCGGCGGCGGCGATCGACGGCGTCGAGGTGGGCGGCAAGACCGGCACCGCCGAGTGGGGCGAGGACCGCTCCCCCCACTCCTGGTACGTCGGGTACGGACAGACGGACGAGCAGAAGATCGCGGTCGCGGTCGTGGTCGAGGAGGGCGGATACGGGTCGCGCACCGCGGCGCCGATCGCCCGTGACGTGATGGAGGCGGTGATCCAGCGATGAGGACCGAACCGGGGCTCGTGCTCGAAGGACGGTACGAGCTCGCCTCGCTCATCGCCACGGGCGGCATGGGTCAGGTCTGGAAGGGCCGCGACCAGGAGCTCGAGCGCGATGTCGCGATCAAGGTGCTGCGCGAGGAGTACGCCGGCGACGAGGGCTTCCTCAAGCGCTTCCGGGCCGAGGCGAGACACACGGCCGCCCTCTCCCACGAGGGCATCGCCGCGCTGTACGACTACGGCGAGCTCGACGGCCGCGCCTACATCGTGATGGAGCTGTGCCCCGGCCGTCCCCTCTCGGACATCATCGAGGAGAACCCCGGCGGACTGCCCGAGAAGCGCGTGGTCCAGCTGATGATCGAGCTCGCCCGGGCGCTGGACGCCGCCCATTCCAAGGGCGTCGTGCACCGCGACGTGAAGCCCGAGAACGTGCTGGTCGACGAGAAGGACGGATGGTCCATGAAGATCACCGACTTCGGGATCGCGCGCAGCAAGGACCAGGCGCGGCTGACGAAGACGGGCCTGGTCATGGGCACCGCCCAGTACCTCTCCCCCGAGCAGGCGCGCGGCCAGCTGGTCGATGCGCGCTCGGACATCTACTCCGCCGCCTGCGTCATGTTCGAGATGCTGACCGGGCGCCCGCCGTTCACCGGCGACACCCCGGTCTCGATCGCCTACCAGCACGTGCGCGAGGACCCGCAGCCGCCCTCGGCCTACAACCCGGCCGTGACCCCTGCGCTGGACGCGGTGATCCTCACGGGCCTGGCCAAGGACCGCGAGCAGCGCTACCCCAGCGCCGTCGCCTTCTCCCGGGACATCGCGGCGGTCGTCGCCGGGCGCGCCCCGGCGCTGGTCGCCGGCGCGCTGCCGGGACACGACGACCCCGAGGCCACGACCGTGCTCAGCCCGCTCGACGACGCGACCGAGGCGCTGCCGGCGACGGCCGGTGCCCTGGGCGCGGGCGCGGCGGGCGCCGCCGCGATGCGGCCCCAGGACTGGCGCACCGGCTCCGCGCCCTCCCCCGCGACCGGGCCCCTCGCCCTGCGCTCGGGGGACGAGGTGGAGCCCGAGGAGAAGCGCAGGCGGCCGTGGTGGCTGATCGTCCTGGTGACCCTCGTGGCCCTGGGCCTGATCGCCGCGGCGCTGGCCGTCCTCCAGCCGTGGAAGGAGCGGGGTCCCGCGATGGTCCCCGTGCCCGACGTGGTGGGGCAGACGGAGGAGGATGCACGCGCCTCCCTCGACGAGGTCGGACTCACGCCCACCTTCGAGCAGGTCGAGTCCTCCGACGTCGAGCAGGGTCTCGTGATCGAGACCGATCCGCCCGCGAACCAGGAGGTCACGGAGGGCTCCACGGTGACCGTCACGGTCTCGGCCGGACCGGAGGCCGTCGAGGTCCCGGACATCGTCGGGAAGTCCCGTGAGGACGCCGAGCAGCTGATCACCGAGGCGGGCCTGGTGCCCGTGCACGTCGAGAGCGAGGACCGCAAGAAGACCGAGCGCGGGATCGTCACCCGCTCCACCCCGGCCGCGGGCAGCACCGCCCAGCAGGGCGACGAGGTGCAGATCTGGGACGCGACCGGCACCTTCCCGGTGCCGGACGTGACCGGGACGCAGCTCGAGAGCGCGACCACGACCCTCGAGGACATCGGCTTCACGGTCGAGAGCACGACGCGCGAGGACCCCGAGGCCGAGCCCGGCACGGTGCTCGAGCAGACCCCGCCGCAGGGCGGTAACGAGGAGATCGGCTCCACGATCCGCCTCGTCGTCGCCGCGGCGCCGGGCCCGGTCGCGGTCCCGAACGTCACCGGGCAGCCGCTCGCCGACGCCCAGACCGCGCTGGCCGAGGCCGGGTTCGGGCACCAGACCTCGCGGGAGTACTCCGAGGACGTCGAGGAGGGGCGCGTGATCCGGACCGAGCCCGCGGCGAACGAGCAGGTCGACCGCGGCACGACGATCACGATCGTGGTCTCGCGCGGCCCCGAGCCGACCCCATCGCCCACCCCGACGCCGACCCCGACGCCGACCCCGACCGAGGACCCGACGCCGAGCGAGAGCCCCACGCCCAGCCCCTCGCCGACCACCGACCCGCCGGAGGACGAGGCCGACGACTCCGCCCAGGGCGGCGGGAACAACGGACGCGGCGCGGGCGCCGGGAACGGGAACGGGAACGGCGATGACTGAGCAGTCCGCGGCACGGATCCTCGTGATCGACAACTACGACAGCTTCGTCTACACGATCGTCGGCTACCTCCAGCAGATGGGCGCGGAGACGACGGTGGTCCGCAACGACGAGGTGCCCGCCGACGAGACGGGCGCCGTCGACCTCGCCGGGTTCGACGGGGTGCTGGTCTCCCCCGGCCCCGGCAATCCGTCCACCGCCGGTCGCTCCCTGGACGTGATCGGCCGCTGCGCCGAGCAGCGGGTGCCGATGCTCGGGGTGTGCCTCGGGCACCAGGCGCTGGGCCAGCACTTCGGGGCGCGCGTGGACCACGCCCCGCAGCTGATGCACGGCCGCACCAGCGAGCTCACGCACGAGGGCAGGAGCGTCTTCGCCGGCGCCCCCTCCCCCATGACCGCGACCCGCTACCACTCCCTCACCGTGGTGCCGG
>JACYYK010014756.1_pt1 | contig 11553 bp, 11 predicted proteins | sample 8236871 | NCBI WGS metagenome assembly JACYYK01 (sample SAMN14103087, study PRJNA606662) | landfill metagenome | isolation source: landfill solid waste inoculated with endophyte fungus Paravalsa indica | place: India:New Delhi, Okhla landfill site | collected 2017-11-05 | reverse complement strand
TGATTGCATTCGTAGGTGGACGACCTGGAATGATTTCTGCTGCAACAGGTGCCATGGCGCTATTAATGGTTACTCTAGTAGCGGATCACGGTGTGGAATACTTATTTGCAGCTACGATTTTAACAGGTATTATTCAATTTATTTTAGGAGTTTTTAAGGTTGGTAGATTTATCACCTTTGTTCCACATTCTGTAATGCTAGGTTTTGTTAATGCCTTAGCAATTCTCATTTTTCTAGCACAGCTCCCACATTTTAAAGGAGCTTCCTGGATTATGTATGCTTTTGTTGCGGGAACATTAGCCATCATTTATCTATTACCTCGCATTACAAAAGCTGTACCATCTGCGCTTGTTGCAATAATAGTAATGACCGCAATCGCAGTATTTGGTGGTTTTACTGGTTTAAAAACAGTTGGTGATATGGGAACCATTACAAGTGAATTACCATTATTCCATATTCCAGATGTATTGTTTACATTTGAAACTTTCATGATTATCTTGCCATATTCGTTTACATTAGCGATAATTGGTCTACTTGAATCATTGCTTACTGCAACAATCGTTGATGAAATGACGGAAACAAAAAGCGATAAAAACCGGGAAGTGAAAGGACAAGGTATTGCAAATGTTGTTACAGGATTTTTTGGCGGTATGGCTGGTTGTGCGATGATTGGTCAATCAGTTATTAACGTTAAATCTGGAGGTAGAGGCCGACTTTCTACTCTTACAGCAGGCGTATTTTTACTGTTCCTTATTCTTGTTGCAGGCGATATTGTAGCAATGATTCCTATGGCAGCACTAGTCGGTGTTATGATTATGGTTTCGATTGGTACATTTGATTGGCAGTCTGTCCGTGAACTCACAAAGGTTCCACGTAGCGATGCGTTGATTATGATTATAACAGTAGCCATTGTAGTATACACACACGATTTATCAAAAGGTGTACTAGCTGGTGTAGCATTAAGTGCAATCGTATTCGGGTGGAAAATGGCCCGCATTAAAGTATCATCGGATGTCAAAGGTGACACAATTATGTATCACATTTCAGGACAGCTATTTTTTGCCTCCAGTGCATCTTTTATGGATAGTTTTGATTATACAAATACGACTGACCACATTGTTCTCGATTTTACACACTCTCATGTATGGGATCAATCAGGGGTTAACGCAATTGCAAAAGTAAAACAAAAATACGAAAAACAAAATATTGCGGTGTCACTAATAGGATTAAATAAAGAAAGTCATCGAGTTATTGAAAAGATAGGTCTTTCAAATATATCTGGGCATTAAAATGGAAACACCAGTTGATTGATACAATCAACTGGTGTTTCTTTCTTATTGTGTAAACCATCCTACAATAACCATTATAAAATACGTAACTGGGTTCTTCGTCCGATTTTTCTCCATTTTAACCTGTGTACTTAACGTTTCTTTTAATTGTTTGTTTTCTTTGTTTTCTTCCTGTAAGCGATTCATTGCTTGTCTTCTGTATGTATATTCAAATAACATATCTATCACTCCATTCAACAGCCAGAAAATGAAAACGCTTTCTTAATACATATATTATATCACTTTAGTAAAGATGGGAAGAGAAGATTTTGTTACAAGTTATATTCCGCTAACCAATTCGCTACAGATAATAAATCCGGGAAATACATATCGGCATCCGCTTCCTCTTCTCGTTTTCCGACTAAAATGGTTCTTGTACCTGCTTCCTTACCTGCAATAATATCTGGCTCTCTATCTCCTACCATAAAACTTTGTTCTAAATCAATTCCATGTTTTTCTGCTAAATCGATAATCATCTTCGGTTTTGGTTTTCGACAAGCACAATTTGCTTTTGGTTTATGAGGACAATAAGCGATTCCATCTATTTTTGCTCCAAATTTCGCTAGCTCATCCAGCATTTTTTTATGTACCTTATCCAGCTGCATCTCTTTCATATACCCTAATCCAATACCACCTTGATTCGTCACTACAAATACTTTGAATCCTTCCTCATTAAATAGCTTAATTGCCTCTCCTACCCCGTCTAATAAATAGAAATCACTCGGTTTATTAACAAACTTTACACGACTACTTAACACCTCGTTAATAACACCGTCACGGTCTAAAAACATTCCAATATTCACCTTGTTTATCCCTCCAAGCTTGATTCGTTTATCGTCGCCATTCACAACTTCGCCCCTATTCTTATTATTACTAAAAGCAAGACAGTTAAAAAAGGAATGGCTAAATAAATTTAAAAGAATACATTGGTAAAAAAGGAAAGGAAGTGTACGATGTATTCAACTTATCAATGGAATCGTTCTATACCAGTCAATCCAATTCGAACGAGTGCAAACATTGTGAAGGTGATTGGTAAAGGGACGATTGCTGTTCAACCAAATCAAGCCTCCGTAATAGTAGGAGTTGTAACGGAGGGTGTTAACTTATCATCTATACAAAGAGAAAATGCTGAAAAAATGAATAACGTAATAGAAGCATTATTGCAAAATGGTATCCAAAGAGGAAACATTCAAACAAATGATTATCGTATTGAGCTGAATTATGATTATAAAGACGGGCAGCAGCTATTCCGGGGGTGCCGAATCACCAATTTGCTTCGTGTCGTAATAGAAGATTTAAGTCATTTAGGTGATTTCGTTGACCTTGCAGTTGAGAACGGTGCAAATATAGTACGAAATATTGAAATGCAAGTGAAAGAGGAACAACAATTTTATAATCAAGCTTTAACAAAGGCAGCCGAGGAGGCAACACAAAAAGCTGTAACAATGGGAAACACTATTGGAGTAAATTTGAACCCTATCCCTATCAAGATAAAGGAAATAATAGAACAACAAGAACGGCCACGACAAGTTGTACTCGGTTTATCAACTGATAGCACAGCTGTTCCAACACCGATAGAACCAGGCTTAGTTGACATCACTGCTATTGTGGAGATGCAGTTTTCCTATTAGCAAAAGCGAAAAAGCAAGTTATCCATCCCCGAAAGATGTAAGTTTCTTTTTTTGGAGGAGTCACGTTGGCGTTTCACTTATGTCCTAGGGGGTTCCTTTTGAATGAAGTATGGACAATCCCTAATATACGTCTTAGGATGAAATACTAGGTTAACCTCGCGTATAATTCGTTTTTTCCTTACATATTAACAATATATTTACACAAAATACCATTAGGGTGGTGTTTTATGGTACATTTATTCTTTTCACTTTTATTAGTTTGTAGTACTGCTACTTCACCAGAAACAATAGCCATTACCAATGAGGGCAAAATCGTTACCATTATACCGAAAAGTGAATTCCATTCCTCTATATTTGATGAAATCATAGTAGAAGATCAAGCTTATAAAGCCTTCTTAAATAATCTAGAAAATATAATCACAAAACAGCCCAGGAATGCTTACCTGGACAACTATCAAATAAATCCGGGTAAAAATGGATATAAGCTAGATAAATTTGAATTTCAAAGGCAGTTTTTAGCCTATTATTATAAATCTGGTTCGTATCGATTAGAAGCTCCAAAACTTACCCTATATCCAAGAATCGATAGTGAACTACTAGATTCTATACGTCAAAAATCGATTGGCTTATACATAACATATTTCAATTCCCGTAATAATCAACGTTCCCATAATATCCGTTTAGCTGCTGAGGCAATTAACAATCATGTTGTGTTTCCAGGTGAAACATTCTCCTTTAATAACGTAGTTGGAATGCGTACAACGGAAAGAGGATACTTGCCTGCACCAGTAATTGTAAAAGGCGAGCTCACGGAAGGAATTGGTGGAGGGATTTGCCAAGTCTCCTCCACCCTTTTCAATGCTGCAGATCAAGCTGGAATGACGATTGTTCAACGTTATTCCCACAGTAAACAAGTTCCATATGTACCACCGGGACGGGATGCAACCGTAAGCTGGTATGGACCAGACTTTACCTTTGTTAATCCGTATAATCAGCCTATCCTCATTCAAGCACGTGCCAGTTTAACCATAGTATAATAAATAATAGTAGTTAAAGTAGTTTAGGAGGAGATGTTAAAGGGAGATTTTACTTTAAATAAATTTTAACAATGTTTATAATTTGTAGTATTTAAAGTGTTTAAAGAGGGGGGAGCGTGTGAGGGTTCAAAGGATAGAAGTGGAGAATAAGCCGTATCCATTGTATTTATTACTAGATAAAGAATACCAGCTAATTGAACCAGTAATGAAATTTATTAAATACTTAGATAGCACTGGTAAGTCTCCAAATACCATTAAAGCATACTGCTATCATTTAAAGTTGCTGTATGAGTTCATGGAACAGAGAGGCGTTATTCTTAATGATATTAACTTTGGGTTGTTAGCAGACTTCGTAGGTTGGTTAAGATATCCAACAGCAAATAATGTAATTGATCTTCAGTCAAAAGAAGCCATAAGAGAAGAAACGACAGTGAATACAATTTTAAATGCCGTTATGAGTTTTCTTGATTATTTAAGTAGATTAGGAGAATTTAAATCAATTGATGTATTTAAACAAGCAAAGGGAAGAAACTTCAAAGGATTTTTACATCATGTTAATAAGGGTAGATACCAAAAGAATGTCTTAAAGTTAAGGGTTAAAAAGAAACAGATAAGAACATTGACATCAGAGGAAGTTAAGCAAAATATTGATGCTTGTCATACGAAAAGAGATAAATTAATTTTAATGCTTATGTATGAGGGTGGTTTAAGAATCGGTGAAGTGTTATCGCTTAGGCTTGAAGATATTGCCACTTGGGACAATCAAATCCATTTAACACCTAGAGATGTTAATGTTAATGAAGCTTATATTAAATTAAGGAAGGAAAGAACAATACATGTGAGTAAAGAACTGATGTCACTTTATACAGATTACTTGGTATATGAGTATAGTGAGGAATTGGAGCATGATTATGTTTTTATTTCCTTAAAAGAAGGCTATTTTGGGAAGCCACTAAAGTACCAAAGTGTTCTTGATCTAGTTAGAAGAATAGTTAAAAGGACTGGAATAGAATTTACATCACATATGCTTCGCCACACTCACGCAACGCAGCTAATTAGGGAAGGATGGGATGTTGCGTTCGTTCAAAAGAGATTAGGTCACGCACATGTTCAGACAACGTTAAATACCTATGTTCATCTTACAGATCAGGATATGAAAAATGAGTTTAATAAATACCTTGAGAGAAAGGAGCATAAGAAATGAATGCTTCTAGTAAAAGGAAAATTATTAGTCAGAGTGAGATTAGCAAAAAAATAGCTGTAATGAATGAAGAAATGCAGGGGTTTTGGGCTAATAATAGTTGGGATATAAGAAAATGTCCACATCCTTCTGCCATAGAATTAAGTAAGAATCCTGCTTTAAGAAATCGTTGGGTTCGTTTTGAACGTGTTAAAAATCTGTGGTTAAGAACAGAATTGAAATATTTTTATTTTTACCATTTAAACAATGGAATATGGAATGCAAAAACTGTCTGGATTAGAAAAGGAACAGTAATTAATAAAATGTTAGATTTTTTAGATTTAAAGTATCCCAGCATTACTTCAATTACTGAAGTTCCTATTGAAAAAGCAATGACGGAGTATAGAACATATTTGACAAAACAGGGTGTTAGAATTACCACTACTAATTATAAGATTACTGCTAATCAAGAAAAAACACCTGTAAAAGCTAATTCTTACTATGTTACTAATCTAAAACAATTTATGGAGTTTTATGAGGACTTTTATTTTGATGGAGAGGAGTGGGATAAAGACGTTTGGGATAGACGAAACTTACCTTTGCCAGATGATAAGGTTAACCCAACACAATATGAATATACAATTAACTTTAAAGGGTTTCGGAATACATATTTTAAACAGCTTGTAAAAAGATATTGTAAGTTAAGATTGAACATGGATAGCTTTTCCTATGTAACTGATATTGCCCAAAAACTTAAAGAGTTCTTTAATTTTCTGGACATGAAGTTTAAACACGTTCAGAGAGTACACCAATTAACGAGAGTGGAAATTGAAGCATATTTAAGTGAACTAAACATGATGGGAATAAAACCTAGTACAATAACTGGGAGGATCTCTATATTGGAAGGACTATTTAGTACCCTTCTTAGGCTAGAATGGGATGATGTTCCTTCCAAAGTATTAATTTATCCCGAGGACTATCCGAAAATACCAAGAGCAAAACCACGCTTTATAGATGAATTCGTCCTAGAGCAATTGAACAGTCATCTTGATAAATTACCCGAATATATAGCTACGATGACTATGATTGTTCAAGAATGTGGAATGAGGATAAGTGAATTGTGCACCTTGAAAAAAGGCTGTCTATTAGAGGACAAAGATGGAGATTTCTTTTTAAAGTATTATCAATGGAAAATGAAAAAGGAGCATATAGTTCCAATATCTAAAGAGGTAGCTTTACTTATTAAAGTTCGGGAAGATAAAGTTTCAGAGGAATTTCCAGATAGTGAATACCTCTTTCCAAGAAAAGATGGATCGCCATTAAAACAAGAAACATTTAGAGGCGAGTTAAATAAATTAGCTTATGAGCAAAATATAGTGGATAAATCAGGTGAGATTTATAGATTTCATGCCCATGCCTTTCGTCATACAGTAGGAACAAGAATGATTAACAATGGGGTGCCCCAGCATATTGTGCAGAAATTTTTGGGACATGAAAGCCCAGAAATGACAAGCAGATACGCTCATATCTTTGATGAAACTCTAAAAAATGAATTTACTAAATTTCAAGAAAAACTGGTTACCAATAATGGAGATGTGCTCGATCTAGATGATGATAGTGAAATCGATGATGTAGAGCTTCAATGGTTCAAGAAAAATATAAATGCACAAGTGCTTCCAAATGGTTATTGTAGATTGCCAGTAATAGCAGGTGGTTGTCCACATGCGAATGCATGCTTAGATTGCACTCACTTCTGTACCAGTAAGCAATTCTTACCACAGCACGAAGAACAGTTAGAGCGTACAGAAGAGTTATTAACCATAGCAAAGGATAAACAATGGCAAAGACAAATAGAGACTAATAGCCGCGTTAAAGAGCGTTTAGAACAAATCATTGGAAGTTTGACGGGGTAATTATCAATGGATAAACAAGTTAGAAATACAACAGAAATTGTTCGTTTGGCGAAGCAGAAATCACAAAAGACAAGGGAAAAAGTAGACAAAGCGATTTCTAAATTTTCTATTGAAGGTAAAGCTATTAATTTTAATTCAATAGCAAAGGAAGCTAATGTTTCTAAATCATGGCTTTATAAGGAACACGATATTAGGCAAAGAATCGAATCCCTTCGTGAGCGTCAAATAACATCAAATGTAGTCTCAAAACCCAAGAAAAGTTCTCGTTCGGAGGAAATCCTTATTAAAACCTTAAAAAGAAGAGTTATGGAATTAGAAAAAGAAAATAAAAAATTACAGAACCAAATTCAAAAATTATATGGAGATCTGTATAATAAAGAGTAGTTTTAATTATTAATCTGTAGATAGATCGTGAAAGGATACACTTAAACTAACGGGGCAGAAGAGTTGAAGAAGAATTTGTAATAAATAAATCCGATTTAATTTAAAAATGAAGGAATTTACTTGAGGATGTGATTTAATGCAAGATATATTACAAGATTTTTTGAAAGTGGAGATTTCTCATCAAGACTATTATGACGGACTTATTCGTTTTATCTATTCTGGAAATATCAGATGCGGAGAATATGAATGCAACCAATATGTTGTAAAAAAAATGGATTTCTTAAACTATATTGTTTTTGCAGAATATGTAATTGATGAAAAGAGAGAAATTCACCAATCATTTTCTATTTCCAAAAGTAAGCTGCTTAAAGCAATTAATAACTATGCAAAGAAACAAGGATTTAAAATAAGAAGTTTTGATTGGGCTAATTAGTGAGGTACTAATTTTATTGTTCAATTAACTGGTGCTTTAGTTAAATAACAATGAATAAAAATCAGCCTGTATCTTATGTTACTATTAAGTAATTTAAGATACAGGTTTTACTATTTTTGAAATAATTACCTTTCACTTCAAATACATGTATTCAAAGTGAAAGTATTGATTTAAATGATTCTTTTGTAATTTACTCTTGATAACGGTATAACGGGAGTATGGTTGTGTCGATTTACTCATCGCCTGAAGTACATGCTAAACCTCGTACAATTCCAGATGCTCCAGAAGAATTACCGAAAGAGATTACTATTGGTTCTAGGTAAATGAATACCTAGAACCATTTTAAGTTCCATTTTTAGTATACTTAAAAAAATACGTAAATTTTGAATCATAAAACAACTTACTTTCGTCTTACTACTGAAACAACATATAAGGAGCTATTCCTGTTTTAAAGGTTTTTGAGGTTTGAACAAAAAAAGCGCCTCCTGTATGCTGGGTAATGAATGATGGCCATCAATCATTCCCTAATTAAGAAGGAGGACGCTTACCATGAAGTATAAGCAAAAAGACAAAAAGAATCAACGTATTCAACAAATTACTGAAAACACTCTTATTGTTGGAGCCGACATAGCAAAGAAGAAACACTATGCCAGAGCCATTGATTTTCGTGGCATTGAGCTTGGAAATCGATGCATCTTTGAGAATCATCGTAATGGCTTAATGAGTCTTGTATTGTGGATGAAGGAATTACAGAAGGTTCATCAGAAATCCAATATTTTATTTGGAATTGAACCAACCGGACACTATTGGTTTCCGTTAGCTGAATTCCTACGTAAAGAGGGTATTAAGGTTGTTTTAGTGAACCCTCATCATGTAAGCAAAAGTAAAGAACTTGAGGATAATTCTCCTACAAAAAATGATCTAAAAGACGCGAAGGTCATCGCTAATCTTCTTAAGAATGGAGACTACACGGAGCCAAAGCTCCCGACCGAATTATTCGCAGATTTACGAGTTTTAATGAACCTTAGGGAGAAGGTCTCCAATAACTTGAATCAGGCCAAATTAAGGGTTCAAAACACATTGGATCGATACTTTCCTGAGTATTTACAAGTGTTTAAAGACTGGAGTGGAAAGGCTTCACTCATTACTCTTAGGAACTTTCCATTTCCACAAGACATTATTACCTTAGGCGCCATGGAAGTCTTGAGAACGTGGAAAACCGAAGTAAAACGGGGAGTTGGAATCAAACGAGCTCAAAAGCTTGTGGATTACGCATCTTCTTCCATAGGATTAACCGAAGGTTGTGCAGGAGCTAGGATGGAATTGGTCATTCTTTTGGAACAATTCGACCTCTACAACCGACAACTAGAAGACATTATGAATAAAGTTCGAAATCTAATAGAACAAATTCCTGGAACATCAGAAATGTTAACAACCCCAGGAGTTGGAGAAGTAACGTTGGCTGGTTTCTTGGCTGAAGTAGGAAATCTAAAGGATTATGATCACCCCCAACAAATTATTCGATTGGCGGGACTAAATTTAAAGGAAAACAGTTCGGGCAAACACAAAGGGAAATCCACCATATCCAAACGTGGAAGGTCACGCTTAAGGGCGCTCCTATTCCGCTGTGTACTGCCAATGGTATCAAAGAATAAAGAGTTTCAATATTTACATCAATACTATACAACACGTCAGCAAAATCCGCTGAAAAAGAAGCAATCTATCATTGCATTATGTGGTAAATTAATTCGAACTTTATATTACTTGGGAACACGGGAAATCCCATATAGCCCAATAGATGTACTCGGTCCGATGCATAGCCAATCAATAGAAATAGGATTAGCAGCTTAAATAATTATTTTAATAACTCATTATTACTCTTAGTTACTCAGACTCATTTTAGACAATTGAAGCACGGAGAAGCCGTAGTTCATACACCATTAGGGCATTGACCCCGTAAAGGAGCAAGAAACGGCCTCCACCCCTTGAGAGATAGAACGAAGGAATGTAAGGGCATAGACCCAGCGTGATATGGGAGGGTAAATCCCAAGGGTGATTGTGGAGATCCATATGCGGTCATATTTTGGAATATAAAGGAAAACACACTTTTCCTCTGTTCCCGCACACCCTATATAATCCATATTTAGACAAATTTTCAATATTCCTCCGTTTATTTTTTTAAGTCTAAAAATGAAATCGTGAGAAAACGGGAGTAAATAGGAGAAAACAATACTTTATAGTGGGAGGTGTACACAATACATCTCTTTATTTTTGCTAAATTTAGAAAAAACTGTTATTTTTAATAGTAATCATAAGGGAGATGTTTTTTAGATAACGAAATAGTCTTAGGAAATTTACAATGAAGGGGATAGAAGATGATTCATAATAATATTTCAGAGATTAGTAGAAACATAGATTTTTCTGGGTCGATTTTGATAAGCGGTGATGCTTTTCAATATGATGGTAGTTTTGGTTATGCAAATCGTGCGGAGGAATTAAAAAATAATTCCTCCACGCGCTTTGGCATTGCCTCAGGAAGTAAGCTATTTACAGCCATTGCAACATGCCAACTTGCTGAGAAAGATTTACTTTCCTTTAACACGAGAATAAAAGATTTTTTTGGCGATGAGTTGCCACATATTGATGAAAATATTACAATTCACCATTTACTCACACATACTTCCGGAATACCAGATTACTTTGATGAAGAAGTGATGGACGACTTTGAAGAATTATGGGTTCAAAATCCAATGTATACTTTTCGAGAACTAAAACATTTCTTACCATTATTTAAAAACTTGCCTATGAAACATAGTGTTGGAGAAAGATTTCACTATAATAATGCTGGTTATATTGTATTAGGTTTACTTGTTGAAAAAATTTCAAACTACAATTTCACTGATTACGTTCAAACGTTTATTCTGAATAAAGCTAATAGGACTCAGGTTTCTTTTCGTTTGATTCATTACCGATGAATACAGCATATGGCTATATTGATCATAAGGATGGCAGTTGGAAAACGAATATTTACTCCTTACCTGTTAAAGGTGGTTCTGATGGAGGAATATATGTGACATCAAAGGACATGGAAAAATTATGGAGAGCACTTCTATCCTTTGATCTACTCAATAAGGATACGACAGAGAAGCTATTGAAACCTCACATTCAGGTAAATGACAACAGTTTTTATGGATATGGCGTTTGGATACGAAAAGACCATGATGATGTCGTAAAGTATCATGTAATGGGTTATGATCCTGGGGTTAGTTTTCATTCTGGTTATTATCCTAATACATCATCGTTTGTTACCGTTTGCTCAAACAAATCTGATGGTGCTTTTGATATCCTTAAAGGGATTGAAGAAGAATTATTGAAATAAAATATAAATCTATTACATCCTATCAACATGACAAAATACAATAGGGTGTAATAGATAAATAGATTACTACTACTCGGAATGAATCATTGTTATAAAATTTGTACTACCATTAGAAAATTCTTGATGTTTAATAAATCCAAGATTTTTATAAAGGTGGATTGCTCTAGTGTTAAAAGTAGCAACCGTTAATCGTACGGATTTCGTTTTATAGTGCTCCTGAATGTTGTTCAAGATATATGTGCAAAAAGTATTTCCATTACCTTTTCCT
>JACYYK010000690.1_pt4 | contig 11558 bp, 11 predicted proteins | sample 8236871 | NCBI WGS metagenome assembly JACYYK01 (sample SAMN14103087, study PRJNA606662) | landfill metagenome | isolation source: landfill solid waste inoculated with endophyte fungus Paravalsa indica | place: India:New Delhi, Okhla landfill site | collected 2017-11-05 | reverse complement strand
ATTTACAGGCCAAAAAAATAAGGGTCTTCGGAATATATAGTGGAAAAGGGCTTATAATTCACCCTTCTTCAATTTCTTTAGAAATATGGAAAAACGAATACCAAAGTTAACTAAATTCCATAAAGATGCTCTTTCGTTATAGATGAATTATGAAAAAAATATCCAATATACTTTAGAAGTTAAAAAACTATAAAAAAAGCATTTAATTTACTTTTCTATTCATCTACCCATATAGTTATAGTAAAGTTTTAGTTCAAAAGCCTTCTGTTGCAATACCTAATGCAATGTATAATTAGTGCGAATCTAAATATAAATTGAAAATTTGAATAAAAATTAAATAAAAAATAGTACATTATATCTATTAAATTAATGGGATTTTTTCCGATATTAAAAATAATATCTTTTTAAGGAGGGATATTACTTATAGCTTTATAATGACTATTATATTTGTTGTAGTTGTAAGTTAATCAATTCCCAAAATTTTTGAAAGGTGGTACTCAAAATGAAAAAGTTTATTTTAATATTTCTTGTAACTTTATTAATGTCCCCAATTGCTATTAGTGCGGATACGAGCACCCCGGATCAAGTAGAAGATGCCATAGAATTGCCTAGAAACGATAAGACCGATAGAACAATGCCGGAGAAGAATCACCTAACTGAAATCAACTCAGATACTGACAGTAGAGTTTATAAAATTGAGTTAGGAATGAACCCTACAGAGAAATTAACTATTGTATCACAAAAAACCTATGACATAGTGATAACTGATTCGAATGGTAATACTATTATACAAAGAAATGAAATTGGCGAGGAAGGTAGTAGACAAGTAGAATTCCCAACTGACAATTATGGTGACTATTACTTATTCATCACACCTTCAGATGATGGGAGAACCCAATATCCCTATAGTTTAAGAGTCATAGTTGGGGAACCTATTTATTTATATTATGGAAATGAGTACCAAATCAATCTTCTGAATTCGTCTTTAACACCTACTAACACTACCAGTAGGATACAATACTTTGATTTATCAGACATAGATTCTATACCTGAAGGCTCGATATTAACAGGCTTTACAGTGGGGGGTACTGAAGTTAACCGATCTTCTCTTAGCCTTTATAGTATAAAAAGAAGTTTGAGACCTAATTCTAGCTTAAATTGGATAGATGCAACCTATCCTTTATATAGCCCTAGTGATTTAGATGTTGCACCTAAGAGTGATCAAATCTTGGTAAAGCAGGGTTGGGCATTTAGGCATTCTGCCGACTTTTATCCAGGCGAAACTGCTACCTATACTTTAACTCCAAAGATTACTTTAGATTATAAAATAGAGATGAAGTGAGGTTTGAAAAGGTCAAATGGTCTCTAGTATTCAAAGATTACTAAATAATTATTTTGATAAAAGTAATGTCCAACAACAAAATTTCCGTAACACAGTTTCACAATCAATAGAGAGAACTGATGGTGTTCATTCTAATAAGAATGTAGAAATATATAATCCCAAAACTAATAAAGTGAAATACAATGATAAATCTATTTCACCACGGTTACAGGTTGACAGAAATTACAATTTAACTATTGAAGAAAACAAAGTATACAGTGTGGATACAGATTATGGATTGATAAACTATCAATTTAATAATGATTCAAATTCAAGTTACGTTCAAACACTGCATTACGATAATCAAATTAGTGATGAGAAACGTGTCCATCTAGAGAAAAACAGGCAATTTTTAACTCATTTACAGACGTTTGCAGAGACTGGAAGAATTAATATTATGTATACTGCAAGAGAAGCTAGTGAAGTACTAGAAGGATTTAATAGATTGGGAATCAATACCGAAGAGCCTTTCACTATAAATAATAAACCGACAAGATATAGGATCGATCCTTCTGGTGTTATTCATGAAGTTGATCTTGAGAGTAGAGGAATGAAAGAGAAGGACTGGAGAAAGTTTGGACATGATGAAAATACTATATTTATAATTCAAGGTAAAGAGTACAAAATGGACGAGAATGGTCAACTTCCTTTACCAGAAGATTATGTCCATAAACATGAGCAAGTACAAATTATTAATAAATAATGTTCAGTAACATAATATTTCTAGCACCCTGAAATTTATATAGGGTGCTTTTTTCTTGGATTTTCGGATTTATGGTGGAACGGAACTTATAGCTCTCCCTTTTCCAACTCCTTAATAAATGTGGTGAAGTCGATACCAAAGTTATCTGAAACGTTGTGATCTGTAACGTGGTCAAACATATTTGGTAAAGCATCGTAAAAAGCATTTTTATTAAAACGAGGTTTCCGCTTTTTATGAAGCTTTTCGTTGAATAAAATTTTTGCCCTTAAAGAATCAAAAGAATATCCTTTTCCCAGTCGTTCAACATGACGTATAATGCTATTTATAGACTCTGTATATGCGTTAGTAAGTCTTTTATCAAAGTGATTGAATATTTCTTCATTCCAATTGTCTACGGCTCTAACAAGGTCTTTATAAGCATCTTTAACATTACTGGATACACAACGCTGACGCCAATTTATATATCGTTTTTCACCTTCTTGTGAACTTGGCGTATCCCATATCTTATAGAATTCTTCTTTGAGTTCATAGGCTTCCTTCAAATCAGGAATATTTCCAAGCCAAGTTTCTAAAAGTAGCAATTCACGGTCGATTAGATCGTGCCTGCGTTTGAGAAGTATAAACCTATCACGCATAAGTGTTCTTCTTCCTTTTGGTGTCATATTAGTTCTTAAAGATTTCCTAACACTATCCAAGGCTTGATTTGCCATACGGACTACATGAAACTTATCTACCACCACTTTAGCGTGTGGAAGGACGATATTCACTGCATCTTTGTAAGGTTTCCACATATCCATTGTGACGTATTCGATATAAGACCTATCTTCAATCTCTAAAAGGCGTTTAATGACTGTATCCTTGTTACGATCCTTTTTGATGTCATAGATAGTTCTCCGTTCGACGTTGGTAAGTACCAGACGAGGTTTACGAATGATGTGTATTTCATCTATCCCAAGCCATTTAGGAGTCTCAAATTGGTATTCTCTTTCTTTAAATGCCGCATAGTCCTTAAAGACGTTCCTAACGGTCTTCTCGTCAACACCAACGCTTTCTGCGACTTCTACAAAGGTCTTAGACATTGATTGCTCTTCAATGGATTCTAACAGCCTTCTGGTCATACTACGCTTTTCGTCAATGGATATAAGACGTTCCCAAAAGGTCGAGTCACACTCACGACACTTATAACGTCTACGGTTCAATTGTAAGCCAACTCGCTTTAAACGAATGGGCAAATCCATAATCAATTGTTTTCGTGAGCTGTGCTTATATAACTTGTCAAAACCACATTCTGGACAACGTTCTGGAGGATAGATTGCTTCCACTTTAAACATCATATCGGTTTCATTCTCTTGTGGTGGTTCGATTGCTGTAAGATCTGGGAGGAATAATAAGTCGTTCATATTACACCTGAACCAACTCTGGATTTTGATAGATATTACCAATAATTTTTAAATTGCATTCAAGTGTCTTATCATCCACATATTGTACTTCATTTGTCATATGCCAATGTGAGTACAAATTTATCCAAGCACGAAACTTAAACTCTCTAAATTACCATCACTCCTATCATTTGATAGGTTAATTATACCAATAAAGGATAATGATATTCCACTAAATAATCCGATTTATGATTAAATTGTTGTTAAACTATTAAACTGGGTTTTCCACTATATATTCCGAAGACCCAAAAATAAAAAGAAATAAGAGATTCTTAAAGAATCAGTGAGTAAATGTGGTGCAAGAGGGAGACCCATTCGGTAGGCCTTTAAGGCCGAGGCCGGTAACAAAGGCTTTTAGCCGCAGAGCAAACCACCAGTTCACACTGGTGGTTTTGATTGCTATTGAAGTACCCTTGATAAAAGATAAAATTACTTTAGAAGTAGATAGTTTTGATTCACCAACAGTTCAACATGGTTAATAGGTGATTTGAATAAACGAGAATAAGTGTCTACAGAAAGAATGCTTGGTTTGGGGAAACTCAAGCATTACAGTCTCTATTTGCTAGTACACGATCGATCAACAGACCTAGTAGAAGTAGGTTGGTTATTCTGTTTTTTTATATATGACAAAAATACTCCCACCAACGTGATAAACCCACCAATTATTGCATAAGTAGTTGGAAGCTCTCCAAGCCAGAGCCATGCTATAAGAAAAGCAATAACAGGAGTTAAATAAAGAGAACTTGTTGCTTCTGATGCACCTGTTTGTGAAGTAATATATGCTAGAGTAAAGTAAGGAATAACCGTTGGAAAAATTCCTAGATAAATAACTACTACTGTTATATCTATGGGAGCATCTATAATCGCATCTCCAAGGCCAGGAAAAAATATCATCATGAAAATAGTACCTGACCAAATCGTATACATGGTAAAGGTAACAAAGCCATATTTTTTTAGATAAGCATTTTGAAAAACAAAGTAAATACTTTCTGAAAGCGATGCAACTAAAATTAGGATAATTCCGATATTCAATGATAAATTTTCCGTTGCACCACCTAAAGAAATGAATGCCACGCCAGAAAACCCAATTAAGGAACCAATCCACCCTAAAATTCCTAACTTCTCACGAAAAAAGAGCAACGCCAACAAGGCTGTGAAAATAGGTGTTGTGGAAACTAATAAACTAGCAACCCCTGCATTAATTGTTTGTTCCCCATAATTTAACGCTGTCTGATAGACCGTAAATCCTAAAAAACCAAGTAATAAAATAATCGGTACATCTTTTAATTCTGGTAAACGAATTCCTTGAATAACCGCAACAAGAATTAAGGTTAATGATCCAATTAATAATCTCAAAAGGGACACATGTTCAGGTGAATAAGCGGTCAGTGCAGCTCTAATCCCAGGGAAGGCTGAGGCCCATAAAGTAATGGTAATCAAATGAGCAAAAGGAAGTTTTAAATTTAATGGATTTGTCATAATTACACCCCATTCCATATTTTTATCCAACCAGTCAAATCTAATTGTTCTTATCTTAATACGGCTTTGGTAAAATGTCTTCAACAGGCTAAATAGAAAAAACCCAACCAATTAGAGAGTGGTTAGGAAGAAGGAGTTCATATGCAAAAGCCAAAATATCAATTGATTGTTGATTTCATAAAAGACAAAATTTCTAAGGGCGAGTGGACAATAGGAAGTCGCATACCAAGTCAACGTCATCTAGCTAAAATGTTTGACGTCAATCGAAGTACCGTCATAACTGCACTAGAAGAACTAATGGCAGACGGACTGATAGAAGGGAAAGCAGGAATGGGGACTATTGTCACCAATAATACTTGGACTTTGATGGGGGAACAATCCTCAACCAATTGGAATGAAAAAGTCACTTTAGGCATTCATAAACCGAGTATTTCAACGGTACAGGAGATCAATGAAGCCGAATCTAATCATCATCTAATCCAATTAAGTAAAGGAGAATTATCACCAGAGATCTTCCCTTTAGAAGAAATGAGGTCGATATTACAAAAGGTTTCGAATCAAATGACCCCCTTTGGATACGAAGAACCAAAGGGGAATTTAAAGTTACGCCAAGCAATAAGTGATTATCTGAAAAATAGAGGAATAGATGTATCGCCATCATCCATTCTTGTAGTTTCAGGTGCACTTCAGGCCTTACATCTCATTTCAATAGGACTTTTACAAAGAGGATCAAGTGTATTTTTAGAAGTGCCATCTTACCTTTATTCGTTGACTGTTTTTCAATCTATGGGTATGGAGTTGAAGGGAATACCAATGGATAAGAAGGGAATTAAGGTAGACTCCATTTATCAGACGAAGGGAAAAGGAAAGAGTATTCTATATACCATTCCTACCTTTCATAATCCTACAGGCACGTTAATGCAGAAGAATAGAAGGGAGGAACTCCTAGAATACTGTAAAAGGGAACAACTTCCCATTATTGAAGATGATGTGTATCGTGATTTATGGATAGATACCATACCACCAGAGCCATTGAAATCAATGGATTATTATGGGAGTGTTTTATATATTGGTAGTTTGTCAAAAACGTTAAGTCCTGGTTTGCGAATTGGATGGGTAGTTGGCGCCGAATCAGTGATAAACCGATTAGCTGATTTAAAAATGCAATCAGATTATGGATCAAGTACGTTTTCTCAGCTTGTTGCAATGGAGTGGTTATCTAGTGGATTATATGATCAACATCTTGAAACAGTAAGAGAGCAGCTTAAAGTTCGAAGAAGAACCGCTTTAGAAGCTTTGAACAAACATTTAAGCTCTTATGCTACGTGGGAAGTCCCAACAGGGGGGTTCTTCATTTGGATTAAAATAAAACCTGCGTTTAAAGTGAAAAGGTTATTTGATAAAGCATTATCCAAAGGTCTTCTCCTTAATCCTGGTAGTATTTATGCAGAACAATCCGGGCAGTTTATACGATTATCCTTTGGGTTTGCTTCTATAAATGAAATTAAAGTAGGTATATTTCAGTTAAGTCAAATCATTAAGGATGTGGATGATTAAATGCTTCTTTTAAACACCGGTCCAAAACTGCTCCATTACGGATGCTTTTCTACAAGATATGAATGTTCCGTTTGATATCTTTTTATTAATGAGTATTGTTGTTGCGACTTCTCAGCCATTGATTGAATTCGGCCGGTGTGCGCACATTATTATCTAATACAGCAGTATAGATATCGAAGCTTTTTACTTCCTTCCCATACTCTCTTTGTTGGGCCCAAACGGTTTTAATGCTTAATATAGAAATAATCGCTTCAGATGTAAGACGATCAGGCATTGTCCGGATATGGTATAAATCTGGCTGTTTTTCTGGCTCGTCTATGAACCAAATATCTAGTTCCCATTTGTTTCCGATTCTGGATTCGTAAGTTATACCTAGAAAATAACCGTCAGGGTATGTTGGATCAATGTTCCAATTGCCAGTATCGTTGATAAATTTCAAGTCCCGGACTTGAGGATTCGACATCAATTTCAAAGCAATTCTGGAAATTGGATCGATGCTCAACTTAGAACAAACAACCGTAATATCAAGGTCTCTCCATGCCATTAAACCTAGTGCTGCACTTCCCACTTTTACTGGTGTTCCGGCTGTTAGCAGCAATTGCTTAAGGTGCATCTCATCAGCAATCTCATCAGCTTCAGCTTGTAGCTGTAGTTGACGAGCAAGCAATTTATCCGGTTTTATCATTTTTTACTCTCCTTTTTCTACTAAGACGATTCTCTTCCAGCTACCCCATAGAAGAACAGCTCCATCAATTGATCCATATTCCAAGTTGTCCGTTCTGGAGTCGACCCTTCCCAATATCGACACAGTTCTTTCTGGAACATCGTGAAATATTGCAGCATCATCTCCTCAGTTTGGCCCTTGTGGATATAGCCCTCTTGCTTTCCGATTCTGACAAACTTCTTGAAAAATTGTACGATTTTCCGTTCACTATAACTATTCATCATTTGCATTAACCCCTTCCGCTCGGGGGAGGGGGCATTCGGAAACTCTTCCCCTAAAATTGTCAGATTTTTAGCCTCCAATAGCATAATTTCTTTCGTCTTTTCAGGAAAAGACAATGCGGAATCCAGAATGTCCTCATACTGTGCCAACTGCTTGTCCATCCAATTGATCAGAGAATCGGTATATAGCTGTTCTTTAGTACCAAAGTAATTATATATCGTTGCAGGAGATACCTTTGCTTTATGCGCAATCTCATTGATGCTGACCTTCTGAAAGCCATACTTAAAAAATAATTCAATCGATGCGCTGAATATTTGCTTTATTTTTTGCTGTTTCCGTCGTTCGTAGCCGTCCATCATCTTTCACCTCATATGTAGTGTAAACAAAGTTTTAGATATTTTCAATAAAAACACTCTAAAACATTGAAAATTCGAATTCGTTTAGTTATAATGTTTTAGAGTAAAACGCTATATACCGTACATAACTATCATATCATGGGTTGTTCATTAATTCATAGGAGGTAAGGGAATGAGACAATTTCGAATTCCTTCTTATTTGCACGATGTATTTGGTGAAAAACAATCTGTTGGGTCCATTCTGACAATACTATTTTTTGGAGGAATCCTAACAGCTGCTTTATATTACAGATTTCCCGAAATGACGGACAATTTGCCGAAGTGGCGTATTGCCCTGGCATTGTTATTGATATTCGATGTTTTTGCCGGCTGTTTAGCAAATTTTACGATTTCAACTAGCAACTTTTATGCGGCTCGAAAGACAAATCGAATCGTATTTATAGCAATCCATTTCCATATCCTGCTAATAGCCTTTCTTCTCAATACCGATATTGGGTATTCACTGTGGATATGGGCTTACACAATTATTGGTGCATTTATCGTTACTACACTTAGCGGAAAGGATTCGCAATTATTCATAGCGGGCTTGCTTTTGTCGATTGCTCTTGGCTTCATACCTATGCTTCCAGGCATAACGCCTTACATGCTAATCATTAGTATATTGTTTTTAGTAAAGGTTATGTTTAGCTTTGCCGTTGATCATTATGGTAAAGCTAAATATATGAGCAATGAAGAAGCATGAATATATTTTATTAGGTGATGTCCATGACTATTAAGAGAGTTTTTTATGGTACTTTTTGTTGTATTGTCTTTCTTGCATGGATTAATTATCTGATTAATAGAAAACTCCCATCGGGTAACCTTATCTTATTTTTATAACTCAATACATTAAGCTGAGCGTATTTTTTGTATAATCACATTCAAAATGACAAATGCTATCTAGAGAAAAGCACGGATAAAATAGGGAGGATAAGAGTTAATGCCCGAAGAAACTAAAATGTCTGCCTCTGAACTTGGAGCTCTATGGATGACATATCATAAAAAAACCATGATTTTGCGTATATTGGAATATTTTATTGATAAATCTGATGATCAAAAAGCAACAGATCTCATGTCGGACTTATGGAATCAACTTCATTCCTTAACCTTAGAAATGGAAACCATGTTTAAAAATGAAGGCGCAGCAGTTCCAAATGGTTTCACTGAAAAGGATGTTCAATTAGAAGCGCCAAAATTATGGGATAACGGTTTTGATATTATGTTATGCCGAATATTAAAGGAAATAAGCGCAGGAATGTACGTATTACATTTGACGATGTCTTACCGTCAAGACATTATAAAACTGTACAGGGATATGTCGGAAGTAACAGAAACCTTTTATGGTCATTTCACTCAATACCTTCTTGACAAAAAACTTTATACTCGCCCGAACTACGTTAATATGCCAAAGTCAACGGATTATATAACAGATAAGAATTACTTAAAAGGAACCAATATTTTTGGGAAGAAGCGAACATTAAATACGGTTGAATACGGCTACCTATATCATGCAATGGAAACGAATATTGTTGGTATGCAACTTTTACAAGGTTTCACTCAAACTACCAAAGACGAAGAGGTAAAGAAATATTTTATGGAAGGAATCGCACTTACAAAGGAAATTATAAGGGAGACTTCCGACATCCTGCTTGAAAATAACATCCAACCGCCTGCCACACCAGGAGGAACCGTTACAAACTCAACAATGCCACCTTTCTCCGAAAAGCTGATGATGTTCTGTAATTACCTTTTAGATGGCCTTTCTCTTGGCGGAGGTGGGTTTAGTGTGGGCTTTAGTTTACGCAATGATTTGCAATACAAAAATATGATTTTCGCTAAAGACTTATTTCAATATCAACGTAAAGGGGTTAACCTCATGATGGCTAAAGGTTGGTTGGAAGAACCACCAAAAATGAATTTATAAGAAAAAGAAAAAAGAAGCTGGGACATAACTAAATAGGAAGAAGGAAAATCCGAACAACCTTCTGACTGAGCGTAGTCAAAATACGGAGACTCCTGTGGGAACAGCACGAGCTGAAGATCCACTTTGCAAAGTGGTTTTCTTTGCAAAGTTAGCTGAGGCCGTGCCCACGGAAAGCGAAGTATTTTGACGGAGCGGTTACAGTGCACAAATATTAACGTTCGGATTATTCCTGCTTTACTACTCTTTTGTCCCAGCCCCTTTTTAGCAGGGGGAAATTTACAGATCGACTCTCAAAGTACCAAGCGACTTAGCGATTTCCGGATCGTGATAGTCTAAAAAAAGACTTTCACGCGTATCAAGGATAGAAATTAATTCGAGATCGTCCTCGTTCAACTCAAAATCGAAAATGTCCATGTTCTCGATGATCCGTTCTTTGTGCACCGATTTTGGAATCGCAACAACCTTATGCTGAATTAGCCAGCGCAACACTACCTGTGCGACAGATTTGTTGTGTTTTTTTGCAATAGAGCTTAGCACTTCGTTACGGAATAGGTTGTTGCGACCTTCTGCGAATGGCCCCCATGATTGATGCTGCACTCCATGCTCTTTCATAAAAGCTGCACTCTCCATCTGCTGGTAGAATGGATGTGTTTCTATCTGGTTGATGGCGGGTACGACTTCGTTATGCACGATGAGATCCATCAGACGGTCTGGCAGAAAGTTACTGACACCGATCGCCATGATCTTGCCTTCCTTGTAAAGCTCTTCCATTGCTCGCCAAGCGCCATAATAGTCTCCGAACGGCTGGTGAATGAGATATAAGTCGAGATAGTCAAGCTGTAGCTTTTTCAACGATTTGGAGAAGGCCAGTTTAGCACTCTCATAGTCAGCATCCTGAACCCAAAGCTTGGTCGTGATGAACAGCTCCTCACGTGGCACACCGCTACGCTTGATTGCACGTCCGACCGCTTCCTCATTCAGGTAACCAGCTGCAGTGTCAATCAGGCGGTAGCCAGCCATTAGCGCTTCATATACCGCGTTCTCGCACTCCTCTGCATCTGGAATTTGATAGACTCCGAAGCCAATGATCGGCATTTTGACTCCATTGTTTAAAGTGACAGTTTTCATTGTCATCCCTCCTATTGTTTGTGATACGGCAAACAGCAGAAAATCCCGGAAAATGAACACAACATAAGGGATTGCGCTTACAGCCGATTCACATTACAATAAGTTTACCGACTTCGTGTTACACGAAGTCAAGTCGTTTCAACCCATTTTTTTCTTGAGGAGGATGACACATGTATACGGTCAAAGAAGCCTCCCTAATAACGGGACTTACCGAGCACGCGGTGCGCTATTATACGGATAAAGGCTTGGTGCCAAGTGTGCAGCGCAATAAAAACAATATTCGGATGTTCGACGAAGAATCGATCAACTGGCTATATGGCGCCAAGTGCCTCAAACAGACAGGGATGCCAATTAAAGTGATTAAAATGTATGTCGACCTCTGCCTTGAAGGAGATTCTACAGTCCAAGAACGCTGTGCCCTAATGATGGAGTATAGAGAAGCCGCACTCACTCAGCTCGAAGATGCCAAACGTCGTGTGGATCATCTAGAACAGAAAGCTGCTCAATATCAGGCCATCTTGGAGCAACGCGCTCCAGACACGACTAATCCCGCTAACTGGCATAAAATTGAGAAACAAGTGTAGCAGTCAAAAAGCAACCATAGAT
>JACYYK010002840.1_pt1 | contig 11585 bp, 10 predicted proteins | sample 8236871 | NCBI WGS metagenome assembly JACYYK01 (sample SAMN14103087, study PRJNA606662) | landfill metagenome | isolation source: landfill solid waste inoculated with endophyte fungus Paravalsa indica | place: India:New Delhi, Okhla landfill site | collected 2017-11-05 | reverse complement strand
CGCCGATCAGCCCGGCGAGCGCCACGACCATGAAGGGGATCAGGAACCACTCGGGCAGCAGCACGGCCAGCGCGCCGATCGGGTCGGCGCCGATCGCGTCGGCCAGCGCGGGGTCGGAGCCGGCCAGCAGCAGCCCGGCGACCAGCAGCAGCACGGGCGGCAGCGACGCGCCGAACGTCGTCCAGCCGACGACGCCGGGCCCGGACGCGGTGCGCGGCAGGTAGCGCGAGTAGTCCGCCGCCATGTTCACCCAGCCGAGGCCGAAGCCGGTCATCATGAAGACGAGGCCGCCGATCACCTGCGGCGCCTGCCCGGGCGGGATCGCCGCGACCGTCGCCCAGTCGATGTGGCCCGCGACCAGCACCACGTAGATCACCGTGAGCACCGCGGTGAGCACGGTGATGACCTGCTGCAGCCGCATCACGAGCTGGAAGCCGAAGATCCCCGCGGCCACCACGACCAGCGCCACGACGGCCAGCGTCACGACTCGCGTCACGGTGCCGCCGCCCCACCCGAGGGTGCCGAGGACGGTGGCGGTGGCGAGCGTCGCGAGCGCGACCAGCACCGTCTCCCAACCGACGGTGAGGATCCAGGACAGGAGCGACGGCAGCCGGTTGCCGTCCACGCCGAACGCCGCCCGGCTCAGCACCATCGTGGGCGCCGAGCCGCGCCGTCCCGCCAGCGAGATGAACCCGCAGGCCAGGAACGACGCCACGATGCCGACCGCGCCCACCGCCACGGCCTGCCAGAACGAGACGCCGAACGCCAGCAGGTACGCGCCGTAGCCGAGGCCCAGCACGGACACGTTGGCCGCGAACCACGGCCAGAACAGGTCCCGCGGCCTCCCGTGCCGCTCGGACTCGTCGATGGTGTTGAGCGCGTTGGTCTCGACCGTCGTCGCCATGCTCCGATCCTGGCCCCTGCCAGGGGTTTCGCGCTACGGCTGCGCGCTCAGGCCGGCCGGTGGGGTCACCGCTGCGCGGTGCCGGGCCCGCGGCCCGCGGCGGAGTCGACCGCGTCGATGACGCCGAGCACGTCGTCGAGCCGGGGGCCGTCCACGCTGAACGGCGCCTGCGCGCGCACGAGCGGCTTGGCCGCGAAGGCGATGCCGATGCCGGCGGCGTCGATCATGTCGAGGTCGTTGGCGCCGTCGCCGACGGCGACGGTGTCGACCATCTCCAGCCCGCACTCGGCGGCCCAGCGGCGCAGCGTGGCGGCCTTGTCCGCGCGGTCGACGACCGGTCCGACGGTGCGGCCGGTGAGCACGCCGTCGGCCACCTCGAGGCGGTTGGCGCGCCAGCGCCCGATGCCGAGCGCGTCGGCGATCGGGCCGAGGATCTCGGCGAACCCGCCCGAGACCAGGCCGAACTCCCAGCCGCGCCGGTGCACCTCGCTCACGAGGTCGGCCGCGCCGGGGGTCAGCACGACGGCCTCGCGCACCGCGGTGAGTGCCTCGACGGGCACGCCGCGCAGGGTGGCCACGCGCTCGCGCAGCGAGCCGGCGAAGTCGAGCTCGCCGCGCATCGCGCGCTCGGTCACCTCGGCGACCTGGGCGCGGGTGCCGGCGTGGTCGGCGAGCAGCTCGATCACCTCCGCGGTGATGAACGTCGAGTCGACGTCGGTGACGACGAGGCGGCGGCGCGGGGCCGCGCCGCCGTCCACGGTGGCGCCAGGAGCGGGAGCGGGAGCAGGGGCGGTGCGGGGAGCGGGATCAAGCAACGACGGTGCCCTTCGGGACGACGGTGATCCCCGACTCGGAGACGGTGAAGCCGCGGGCCCGGTCCTCGTCGTGGTCGACGCCGACCCGAGCCCGTTCGGTCACCACCACGTTCTTGTCGAGGATGGCGCGGTGGACCTGGGCGTGCCGCTCCACCTGGACGTTGTCCATCAGGACGGCGTCCGTGACGGTGGCCCACGAGTGCAGGTACGCGCCCGGGGACAGGATGGACCCTGCGACGGTCGCGCCGGAGATGAGGACACCAGGCGAGACGATCGAGTCGGCGGCGTGGCCCAGGCGCCCGGGGCCGGCGTGCACGAACTTGGCCGGCGGCAGGCCCGTGTAGCCGGTGAGCAGCGGCCAGTCCTGGTTGTAGAGGTTGAACACCGGCTGCACGGCGATGAGGTCGGTGTTGGCCTCGAAGTAGGCGTCGATGGTGCCGACGTCGCGCCAGTAGTCGCGGTCGCGGTCCGTGGAGCCGGGGACGTCGTTGCGGATGAAGTCGTACACGCCGGCCGTGCCCTCGGCGACGAACGCCGGGATGATGTCGCCGCCCATGTCGTGCCGGGAGTCCGGGTCGGCGGAGTCCTTCGTGACGGCCTCGACGAGCGCGTCGGCGTCGAACACGTAGTTACCCATCGACGCCAGCACCTCGGTGGGGGAGTCGGGCAGCCCCACGGGGCTCTCCGGCTTCTCGAGGAACTCGCTGATCCGCGTCGGGTCCTCGCGGTCCACCTCGATGACGCCGAACTGGTCGGCCATCGCGATCGGCTGCCGGATGGCGGCCACCGTGGCGCGGGCGCCCGAGGAGACGTGCGCCTCGACCATCTGGGAGAAGTCCATCCGGTAGACGTGGTCCGCGCCCACCACGACGACGATGTCGGGCCGCTCGTCGTCGATGATGTTGAGGCACTGGTAGATGGCGTCCGCCGACCCCAGGTACCAGTGCTTGCCGACCCGCTGCTGGGCCGGCACGGACGACACGTAGTTGCCCAGCAGCGACGACATGCGCCACGTCTTGGAGATGTGGCGGTCCAGCGAGTGCGACTTGTACTGCGTCAGCACGATGACGTGCAGGTAGTGCGAGTTGATGATGTTGGACAGCGCGAAGTCGACGAGCCGGTAGATGCCCCCGAAGGGGACCGCCGGCTTGGCGCGGTGCGCGGTGAGCGGCATGAGGCGCTTGCCCTCGCCCCCGGCGAGGACGATCGCGAGCACGCGGGGCTGGGTCGACGCCATGCCCACGACCCTAGGGCGTCGTGGGCCGCCGCGCCCGCGACCCGCCGACCCCGCTAGGTTGGCCGGGTGAGCACGCCCACCAGCAGCCCCGCCGGCACCCCGTTCCGCGTCGACCTGCTCACCCGCGAGTACCCGCCGCACGTCTACGGGGGCGCCGGCGTGCACGTGGCCGAGCTGTCGGCCGTGCTGCGCCGGCACGCCGACGTCCGGGTGCGCTGCTTCGACGGTCCGCGCACCGGCGACGACGCCCAGCCGGGCGTCACCGGGTACGGCGTGCCGGCCGAGCTCGCCTCCGCGAACCCCGCCCTCGGCACGTTCGGCGTGGACCTGGCGATGGCGCAGGACGTCGGGGGAGCGGACGTCCTGCACTCGCACACCTGGTACGCCAACCTCGCCGGGCACGTCGGGGGCCTGCTGCACGGCGCGCCGCACGTCGTCACGGCGCACTCGCTCGAGCCGCTGCGGCCGTGGAAGGCGGAGCAGCTCGGCGGCGGGTACGCGCTGTCGTCGTGGGCGGAGCGCACGGCCTACCTGGGCGCCGCGGGCGTGATCGCCGTGTCCGCCGGGATGCGGGCCGACATCCTGCGCGTCTACCCAGAGCTGGACCCCGAGCGCGTGCACGTCGTGCACAACGGCATCGACCTCGCGGGCTGGCGGCGCCCAGAGGCCGGGGACCCGGCGGCCGAGCGCGTCGTCCGCGACCTCGGCATCGACCCCGAGCGTCCCGCCGTGGTGTTCGTCGGCCGGATCACGCGGCAGAAGGGCCTGCCGTACCTGCTGCGCGCCGCGGCGCGGCTGCCGCGCGAGGTGCAGGTCGTGCTGTGCGCGGGCGCCCCCGACACCCCCGAGCTCATGGCCGAGGTGCGCGGGCTCGTGGCCGACCTGCGCCGCGCGCGGGGCGGCACGGGCGAGGCGGGCCCCGGCGGCTCCGGCGCGGAGGCCGGGGTGGTGTGGATCGAGCAGATGCTGCCGCGCCCGGACCTCGTCGCCGTGCTCGCCGCGAGCACCGTCTTCGTGTGCCCGTCGGTGTACGAGCCGCTCGGGATCGTCAACCTCGAGGCGATGGCCGTGGGGCTGCCCGTGGTGGGCACGGCGACGGGCGGCATCCCCGAGGTGGTCGACGACGGCGTCACGGGCGCCCTCGTGCCGATCGAGCAGGCCGACGACGGCACGGGCACGCCGCTGGACCCGGAGCGGTTCGTGGCGGACCTGGCCGCCGCCCTCGAGCGGGCGCTCGCCGACCCGGCGCGAGCCGCGCAGCAGGGCGAGGCCGGCCGGCGCCGGGCCGAGGCGCTGTTCTCCTGGGAGGCCGTCGCCGAGCGCACCCTGGGCGTCTACCGGTCGGTCCTCGCGGGCTGACGGACGCGGGCCGGGCGGGGTCAGCCCACGGAGCCGTAGGTCGCGGCGCTGAGCGCCCGCCGTGCGGTGCGTTCCACCTCGCGCAGCGCGGTGGCGCGCTGGTCCGACTGCCAGACGTTCACGGCGCCGCCCTCGTCGACCGTCGCGAGGTCGACGATCGCGAGCAGGCGCGTCGCGAGCTGCAGCACCCGAGCGCGGCGGCCGTCGAGCTGCGGGACCGGCCAGCCGTCCGTCGTCCCGCTCCGCAGGCGCTCGATCGCGTCCGCGGCGTCGTCGCGCCAGCGGGCCACGTCGAGGGCGTCGAGCGCGTCGGTGGCGGTGACGAGGCTGGTGCGCAGCTCCCGCTCCGCGTCGGCGAGCGAGCCGAGGGTGCCGGCGACGAGGGCGGACCACGCCGGGACCGGCCGGACCTGCCACGCGACCAGGTGGCCGGGCTCGAGCACGCTGCCGAACGCCGTCACCGCGGGCACGGCGGCGAAGGAGCCGGCCGGGGTGGTGACCACCACGCACTCGCCGGCGTCGGTCGCCGGCCCGCTGACGTCCGCGGGCACCCCGCCGAGGTCGCCCGGAGCGGGGAGCAGCGCGCACACCTCGCGCGGGCCGTCCAGCCACGTCGTGACGAGGTCGCGCAGGTCGGCGTCGTCGGTGCCGGGGAGGCCGACGACGCCATGCGGCTCGTCGTCGCCCTGCACGCTGCGCACGACGACGCCGGGCGCGGCGCCTGCGGTCTGCAGCCACAGGGCCAGCACGACGCTGCGCGGCAGGACGGTCGGGTCGGTCTCCACGGGCTCACAGTAGACGTCCGGGAAGCGCGTCCGCAGGGCGGGGCGGTCGTCCGGGCGGGGGCGCGTGCTCGGGTAGGGTCGGGCCTCATGAGCGCGGTTCTCGACCTGCAGGGCGTCACCGTTCGACGCGGTACCACCACCATCCTCGACGCCGTGGACTGGCAGGTGAACGAGGGCGAGCGTTGGGTCGTCCTCGGCCCCAACGGCGCCGGCAAGACGACCATGCTGCAGATCCTCGCCGCGCGCTCGCACCCCACGGCCGGCACGGCCGAGCTCCTGGGCGAGCGGCTGGGCCGCGTCGACGTCTTCGAGCTGCGCCCGCGGATCGGCTTCGCCTCCGCGGCCCTCGCCGACCGCATCCCGGGCAGCGAGACGGTGCGCGACGTCGTGCTCACGGCGGCGTACGGCGTGACCGGCCGGTGGCAGGAGACGTACGAGGAGTTCGACGAGCAGCGGGCCAAGGACCTCCTCGCGGCGTTCGACGTCGCCGACCTGGCGGACCGCTTCTACGGGACCCTCTCGGAGGGCGAGCGCAAGCGCGTGCAGATCGCCCGCGCCCTCATGACCGACCCGGAGATCCTGCTGCTCGACGAGCCCGCCGCGGGCCTGGACCTCGCGGGCCGCGAGGAGCTCGTCGGGGCGCTCGCCGAGCTCGCGGCCGACCCGGCGTCGCCGGTCCTGGTGCTCGTGACGCACCACGTCGAGGAGATCCCGCCGGGGTTCACGCACCTCATGCTCATGAAGCGCGGGGGCATCCAGGCCGCGGGGCCGATCCACGAGGTGCTCACCGCGGACAACCTCTCGCAGGCGTTCGGCACGCCCCTGATGGTCGCGCACGGCGGGGGCCGCTGGCTCGCGCGTGCGGCCCGACCCGCGGGCCGCTGAGACGGCTTCCCGCGTCGGCTCAGGCTTGGTAAAGTCTGTGCAAAACCTGGTGGCGGGGGCGTCGCTTCTCTGAAGACCTCCCCGCACCGCACGCTCCCGCGAGGGACGACGAGGGGAGAGACCCATGGACTCCTGGCTGTGGTGGGTCGGAGGCGCGCTGCTGCTCGCCGCGATCGAGATGCTCTCGTTGGACCTCGTGCTGATCATGCTCGCCGGCGGAGCCCTCGGCGGCGCCGTCACGGCCGCGGCCGGCGGCGAGCTGTGGCTGCAGATCGTCGTCGCGTGCGTCGTCTCCGCCCTCCTGCTCTTCACGCTGCGCCCGTGGCTGCTGCGGCACCTGCGCCAGCGGGTGCCGCTCGTCGAGACCAACGCCGCGGCCCAGGTCGGGCGCACCGCGGTCGTCCTCGCGGAGGTCACCGAGAGCGGCGGCCGCGTCAAGCTGCAGGGCGAGGTGTGGAGCGCCCGCCTGGAGGACGACGGCATCCCGAACTCCACCGGGCACGTGCCCGTCGGCGCCGAGGTGCGCGTCGTCCGGATCGACGGCGCCACCGCCGTGGTCGCACCGGTGGCGACGACGCACGAGCAGCGCTCCGCCTGACCCCGCCGCCGGTCGGCGACCGGTGACCGCCTCCGATCGTCGACCGTGTCGACGGAAGGGATTCCTGTGAACGACACCGAACCCGGCACCATCGTGCTCTACGTGGTGCTCATCATCCTGGCGATCGTGCTGATCGTCGCGCTGGTCAAGGCCGTGCGCATCGTGCCGCAGGCGACGGCGCTCATCGTCGAGCGGCTCGGCCGCTACAACAAGACCTTCGAGCCCGGGCTGCACCTGCTGGTGCCGTTCGTCGACCGCATCCGCGCCGGCGTGGACCTGCGCGAGCAGGTCGTGTCGTTCCCGCCGCAGCCGGTGATCACGAGCGACAACCTCGTGGTGAGCATCGACACGGTCATCTACTTCCAGGTGACCGAGCCGAAGTCGGCGGTCTACGAGATCGCGAACTACATCACCGGTATCGAGCAGCTCACGGTCACCACGCTGCGCAACGTCGTCGGGTCGATGGACCTCGAGCAGACGCTCACCAGCCGCGACCAGATCAACGGCCAGCTGCGCGGCGTGCTCGACGAGGCGACGGGCCGCTGGGGCGTGCGCGTGAACCGCGTCGAGCTGAAGTCGATCGAGCCGCCGGCCTCCGTGCAGGGCGCGATGGAGCAGCAGATGCGCGCCGAGCGCGACCGCCGCGCCACGATCCTCACGGCGGAGGGCGTCAAGCAGTCGCAGATCCTCACGGCCGAGGGTGAGAAGCAGTCCCAGATCCTGCGGGCCGAGGGCGACGCCCAGTCGAAGATCCTCACGGCCGAGGGCGAGGCGCGAGCCATCCTCCAGGTGTTCGACGCCATCCACCAGGGCGACGCCGACCCCAAGCTGCTGGCGTACCAGTACCTGCAGATGCTGCCGGAGATCGCCAACGGCACCGCGTCCAAGCTCTGGGTCGTTCCCACGGAGTTCACGGCGGCGCTCGGCTCGATCGCCCAGGGCTTCGGGGGGGTGCCCGGCACCCCCGGGATCCCGACCCCGCCGTCCGGCGAGGGCGAGGCCGGGCAGGAAGGGGCGGCGCAGCGCGCGCGGTCCGCGATGCTGGGTTCGTCCGGTCTCACCGACCCGGGCGAGGCGCTCGCCGAGGCCCGGCGGCAGGCCGAGGCGGCCACCGCCGAGGCGACGAGCGCCGGCACCCGGTCGGGTGCCCCGTTCGACCCGAGCGAGACCCGGGGCCAGCGTCCGTCCGGGTCCTCGGCCGCCCCGCCGGCGTCGGGCCCGGAGCCGCGCGCGCTCGGCGGCGAGGCGCAGGAACCGGAGGAGCCGGAGCAGCAGTGACCGGCTGGTCCTGACCGCCCGACCTTGCTGTCGGCCGGGACCGTCACGACACGGCGAGAGGGTCGTCATCCCACGGATGGCGGCCCTCTCGCCGTGCTGGAGGAGCACGGCACGGCCCCACCGATTGCGGAGTGAGTGCTCACTCAGTTACGCTTCCCGACATGACCCCGATCCCCGTCTCGCCGGATCCCGCCGTCGCCGGCCGCGCGGCGCCGATGTCGCCGGACGACCGTCGCGCGGCGATCGCCGCGGCCGTGCTCCCGCTCGTCGGGGAGCGCGGCGTCGACGTCACCACGCGGGAGCTCGCCGACGCCGCGGGCGTCGCCGAGGGCACCTTGTTCCGAGCGTTCGGCGACAAGGACACGCTGATCGGCGCGGTGGCGGTCGAAGGGCTGCACCGTGCGTCCGGGCCCGACGCCACACGGCGCGAGCTCGCCGCGATCGACCTCGGGCTGCCGCTCGAGGAGCGGCTCGCGCAGGTGATCGGGCTGGGTCGACGGCGCATGGCCGACGCCGTGCGCTGGATGGGTGTGCTGCGGACGCTGCACCACCGCACCGGTGCGCGCGAGGACGCCGCCCCCGAGCACGTGCGCAGGCTCCGCGCCGAGCTCGGCGAGCAGCGCGACCGGCAGCGGCATGCCACCGTGGCAGGCCTCACTGCCGTGCTCGCGCCCGACGCGCACCGGCTGCGGGTGCCCGTCGACGTCGCCGTCGCGCTGCTGGAGGCCAGCATCGCCGGCACCCACGGCCGGGTCGACCAGCTCGTGCCTGCCCCGTCACCGCGGGTCGTCGCCGACGCGCTCGTGCACGGCATCGTGCACGAGGAGGAAAAAGAGCGGGACCGCGACGCTGCGGTGCCGGAGAATCCCCCTGGGGCGAGACCCCGTTCCCCCCACTCCCAGGAGTCCTGATGCTCGTCTCGCTGGCGCGGTCCTACCTGCGCCCGTACGCCGGCGCCGTCGGCGTGCTGCTGGTGCTCCAGCTGCTCGCGACGCTCGCGTCGTTGTACCTGCCCTCGCTCAACGCCGACATCGTCGACAACGGCGTGACCCAGGGCGACACGGCCTACATCATGCGGGTCGGCGGGTGGATGCTCGTCGTGAGCCTCGTCCAGGTTGCCTGTGCCGTCGGCGCGGTGTACCTGGGGGCGCGGGCCGCGACCGCGCTGGGTCGTGACGTGCGCCGTGACCTGTTCGACGCCGTCCAGGGCTTCTCGGCGCGGGAGCTCGGCCAGTTCGGCGCCCCGTCGCTCATCACCCGCACGACCAACGACGTGCAGCAGGTGATGATGGTGGTCCTGATGACCTTCACCATCATGGTGATGGCGCCGATCATGCTGGTCGGCGGCGTCATCATGGCGCTGCAGGAGGACGTCGAGCTCTCCGCGCTCCTGCTCGTGGTCGTGCCGGTGCTGGGTGTCGCGGTCGGGCTGCTGATGTGGCGGATGGTGCCCTACTTCAAGGCGATGCAGAAGCGCATCGACGCGATCAACGGGGTGCTGCGCGAGCAGATCACCGGCCTGCGCGTGATCCGTGCCTTCGTCCGCGAGCGCCGCGAGGTGCAACGGTTCGGTGCGGCGAACGAGGCGCTCTACGACACGTCGCTGAACGCCGGCAAGCTCATGGCGCTGGCGTTCCCGATGGTCATGCTCATCATGAACGCGTCCAGCGTCGCGGTGCTGTGGTTCGGCGCGCAGCGCATCGCAGGCGGGCAGATGCAGGTGGGGGCGCTGATGGCGTTCCTCAGCTACATCATGTACATCCTCATGGCCGTCATGATGTCGACGATGATGGTGATGATGGTGCCGCGCGCCTCGGTGGCGGCGGGCCGCATCAGCGACGTCCTGTCGACGGAGACGTCCGTGACCGAGCCGGACGCCCCGGTGAGCCTGGCGTCCCTCGCGGAGGGGGAGGGCCCGCGCGGCGAGCTGCGGTTCGAGGGCGTCGGCTTCCGGTACCCGGGCGCGGACGAACCGGTGCTGCACGACCTGACGTTCACGGCGTCCCCCGGGAGGATGACGGCGATCATCGGCTCCACGGGTGCGGGCAAGACGACCCTGCTCAACCTCGTGCCGCGGCTGTTCGACACGACCGACGGGCGGGTCCTCCTCGACGGTGTCGACGTGCGCGACCTGACGACCGGCGACCTGGGGTCGTTGATCGGGCTCGTGCCGCAGAAGGCGTTCCTGTTCAGCGGCACCGTGGCGGACAACCTGCGCTACGGCAAGCCCGACGCGTCGGAGGACGAGATGTGGGCGGCGCTCGAGGTCGCGCAGGCACGCGACTTCGTCGAGGCGCTCCCGGAGCAGCTCGAGGCGCCGGTCGCCCAGGGCGGTGCCACGTTCTCGGGCGGGCAGCGCCAGCGTCTCGCGATCGCCCGTGCGGTGGTCCGCAGGCCGCGCGTCTACCTGTTCGACGACTCGTTCTCGGCGCTCGACTACAGCACCGACGCCCGGCTGCGTGCGGCGCTGCGGCCCCGCACGCAGGACGCGACCGTCCTCGTCGTCGCCCAGCGGGTCGCGACCATCCGCGATGCCGACCAGATCCTCGTGCTCGACCACGGGCGCGTCGTCGGGCGCGGCACGCACACCCAGCTGCTGGCGGACAACGAGACCTACCAGGAGATCGTCTCCTCCCAGATGTCTCTCGAGGAGGCGGCATGAGCATGCCACCGGGCGCCAAGCCCATGAACTTCGTCGGCTCGCTCACGCGGTTCGCCCGCGTGATGCGCCCGGAGCGGGTGCGCGTGGTCCTGCTCACCCTGTGCGGCGTCGTGTCGGTGGGCCTCACCGTGGCCGGGCCGAAGATCCTCGGCGAGGCGACCAACGTCATCTTCGAGGGGGTGGTCGGCAAGGCCCTCGGCGCCTCGCTGCCTGCGGGCACCACCGCCGAGCAGGCGATCGACGGGCTGAGGGAGTCGGGGGACACCGCCCAGGCGGGCCTGCTGGAGGGGATGGATCACCTCGTGGTCGGGCAGGGCGTGGACTTCTCCCGCCTCGCCCAGATCCTGATGTGGGTGCTCGTCGTCTACCTGGGCGCGTTCCTGTTCGGCTGGCTGCAGGCGCGGATCATGACCATCGCGGTGCAGAACACGATGCGCCGGCTGCGCGACGACGTCGAGGCCAAGCTCCACCGCATCCCGCTGAGCCACGTGGACAAGCAGGCCAAGGGCGAGATCCTCTCGCGCGTCACCAACGACATCGACAACGTCGCGCAGACGACCACGCAGACGCTGGCGCAGCTCGTCACCTCGCTGCTCACCGTCGTGGGCGTGCTCGCGATGATGTTCTGGATCTCCTGGGTGCTCGCCCTGGTCGCGCTGGTCACGGTGCCGCTGTCGGTGCTCCTCGCGACGCAGATCGCCAAGCGCTCGCAGCCGCAGTTCGTGGCGCAGTGGGCGGCGTCGGGGCGGCTCAACGCGCACGTCGAGGAGATGTTCACCGGGCACGCGCTGGTGAAGGTCTACGGGCGCCAGGCCGCGGCCGCCGAGACGTTCGCGGCCGAGAACGAGGCACTGTACGACGCCTCGCGGAAGTCGCAGTTCATCTCCGGCACGATGCAGCCGTCGATGGGCTTCCTGGCCAACCTCAACTACGTGCTGGTCGCCGTGATCGGCGGGCTGCGCGTGGCCTCGGGCCAGCTGTCGCTGGGCGACGTGCAGGCGTTCATCCAGTACTCGCGGCAGTTCACGCAGCCGCTGACCCAGATCGCGTCGATGATGAACC
>JACYYK010003729.1_pt4 | contig 11594 bp, 15 predicted proteins | sample 8236871 | NCBI WGS metagenome assembly JACYYK01 (sample SAMN14103087, study PRJNA606662) | landfill metagenome | isolation source: landfill solid waste inoculated with endophyte fungus Paravalsa indica | place: India:New Delhi, Okhla landfill site | collected 2017-11-05 | reverse complement strand
CAAAGTTAGCAGATCGCCGTGCGCACGGAAAGCGGAGTATTTTGACGGTGGTGGTTATAGTGCAGAAATCTCAATGTTCGAATTTTCCCTAATTTATTACTCTTTTGTCCCAGCCACTTCCTTTAACGATTAACACTCTCCACAAACTTCCTCGCCGCACGTGATAAGGGGACATTCTTTAAATAGCAAATACCAATACTCCTTTTCGGGATTTGCTCCTCCAGCATCACCTCATACAGATCGCCTCTTTCTAAATAATCATTGGAAAATTCCTTAATGATACAGGAAATCCCGAGATTAATTTTAGTGAATTCCAAGACGAGATCATAGGACCCTAGTTCAAATACTGGCGATACCTGATAACCCCTTTTTTCAAAAAAATGCTCGATATACATACGCGAATTGGACTTCTTCTCTAAAAAGATTAAAGGCAATCTCATTAAAAACTCTAAGCTAATTGGTTTTTCCGTAATTTTTTTGTATTTCTCTCCACAAACGAAGATATCCTGAATCCCCTTACATGGCATCACTTGAAGCTGCTCATCCTGGATTGGCAAATTACAAATGCCAACATCTGCCTTACCTGATTTAATAAAGCTACAAATCTCTGTTGTCGTACCATTAATGATATTTAATTTAATGCCTGGATACCTTGCATGGAAATCCTCCAAATAGGGCAGTAAAAAATAACGAGAAATCGTATCTCCCACTCCAATCCGTAGCTCCCCTGTTTTCAATGTTTTAAATTCTAGCATCTTATCCTCAGCGACATGAATCATTGATAACGCTGAGTCCACATGGTCATGTAACAGCTCTCCTTCACTCGTTAAGACTACACCCTTAGACGTTCTGTTAAACAGCTTTATATCTAATTCCTTTTCGAGCTTTGAAATCGACTGACTAACGGCAGACTGTGTCATATATAGTTCCTCTGCTGCTTTAGAAAAGCTTTTGTTACGACTTACCACATGAAAAATACGATATAAATCCAATTTGCCAATCATATAACTTCTCCTTATATCATCTATTATTAATCTTAATTTTACTAATATCGCTTCACAAGGTATAGTAGCATAGGGATGAACAAATAGAAAATATTTGAACACTTAGAGGAGAGATTAGATTGGAAAGAACACTTGGAACAGTTGTACGTGGTCTTCGTGGACCCATTATTCATAAAGGAGATAACATCGAGGATATTGTCGTGAATACCGTATTACATTCCGCAGAAGCTGAAGGGATCTCGATAGAAAATCGAGACATTGTAACGATCACAGAGTCTATCGTAGCTCGTGCGCAAGGGAACTATGCGACAATTGACGATATCGCAACAGATGTCAGAGAAAAATTCCAAGAGGAAACCGTTGGGGTTATTTTTCCTATTCTTAGTCGTAATCGATTTGCGAATTGCTTAAGAGGCATTGCAAGAGGAGCTAAAAATGTTGTCTTGATGCTGAGCTACCCATCTGATGAAGTAGGTAACCATCTTGTAGACCTCGATGAATTAGATGAAAAAGGAATTAACCCATGGACTGACGTCTTAACAGAAGAAGAATTTCGCAAACACTTTGGTCATAAGAAGCATCCATTTACTGGTGTTGATTATATTGACTATTACAAAAGCCTAATCGAAGCCGAAAAAGCAACATGTAAAGTAATTTTCTCCAACAATCCGAAAACAATCCTAGACTATACGAAGAACGTATTAACCTGTGATATCCACTCACGCTCTCGAACAAAACGCATTCTAACAGATAATGGTGCACAGAACGTATATGGTCTTGATGATATCCTTGCAAAATCGATTAATGGCAGTGGCTTTAATACAGAGTATGGCCTCTTAGGCTCCAATAAAGCAACAGAGGAAAGTGTGAAACTATTTCCGAATAACTGTCAGCCTATAGTAGATGGCATTCAAGCCAAAATCAAAAATGAAACAGGGAAAACGATCGAGGTCATGGTATACGGCGATGGGGCATTCAAGGATCCTGTCGGTAAAATTTGGGAGCTTGCTGATCCGGTTGTATCACCAGCATACACTAAAGGATTAGACGGTACACCAAATGAAGTCAAGCTAAAATACCTTGCGGACAACAACTTCGCAGACCTTAAGGGAGATGCGTTAAAGCAAGCTATCTCAGAATATATCGAGAACAAGAATGAAGATCTCGTAGGCGCGATGGAAGCACAGGGCACTACTCCTAGGAAATTAACAGATTTGATTGGTTCGTTATCCGATTTGACCTCAGGTAGTGGGGACAAAGGAACGCCAATCGTTTATATTCAAGGATATTTTGATAATTATACAAAATAAATGCTAGTAAAAAGAGATGCCTCGTAAGAAGAGGGATCTCTTTTCGTTTTAGCCAAGAAGCGAATCATGATATCATAATAGAATCTAAGTGTTGGAGTTGAATGTTATGAATAAAGGCTTCCAGAAGAAATACCTTCTCTATTTACTTGTCTTCTTTGGCTTTATTGGTTCCATGCTATTCGTCTATCATAACCATGATTTCTATGAACGGACGATACTTAAAGTAACCGAAACAATCGAGACAGACCGTATAGAAATAACCGACAACTATGAAAATAAGGACTATCTAGTCACCCAAAAAATTACAGCGGTTATCCAAAACGGGGAAGATAAAGGGAAGACGATAGAGTTAGAAAATCAATATTCGGGATCACAGGCCACCCATTTCCAACTAAAAAATGGAACGGAGTTTTTTCTAGCAAAGGATGGTAGCTCTGTCGGTGACATAAAAAGGGATAAATATCTCGTATTAGTTGCATGGCTATTCATTATCATCCTGCTCCTTGTCGGTAAAAAGCAAGGTGCATTATCTGTTGTCAGCCTTGCAGTGAATGCCGTTATTTTATCGGTAGCACTAGATATTTATATCCGCAATTCTGATAATAGCCTACTGATCATTTGTGGAATAAGTATTATTCTCTTCACTGTCCTGTCCTTAATCATGGCTAGTGGACTGAACGAAAAAACCTATACCGCGATTATAGCGACATTGCTCAGTACTTTTGCCTCTCTATTAATTGCCTATGTCGCATTATTAGTAACGAAGGAGCAAGGTATTCGCTATGAAGAGATGGCTTTTCTCACAAGAAACCCGCAAATCATCTTTATGGGTGGATTGTTAATTGGTTCATTAGGGGCAGTTATGGATGTGGCAATCACCATGTCTTCCTCTATCTTTGAATTATTCGAAAAGAATAACGAGATTAGGCTAAGTATATTAAAAAAATCCGGTCTTGAGATTGGAAAAGATATCATGGGCACGATGACGAACATTTTGTTCTTTGCCTATGTCAGTGGAACCATCCCAGCATTACTGTTGTATTTCAAGAATGCATCTCCACTCGGGTTCACCTTATCCATGAACCTATCTGTGGAACTAGCTCGCGCGCTAGCTGGAGGGATTGGGATCGTATTAACGATTCCGATTACGCTTTATATTTCGATTTTCTTTATTAAAAGAAAGCAGGCGAAGCTATGAATGTATTAATTCTATTAGCAACAATTTTATTTATTCTGATGGCGGTTGTTGGTGGGAAAAAAGGGATCAAATCCTTTATCGCATTGTTATTAAACTTTGCCGTCGTCATTGCAACTGTCCTAATGATGAATGATCCTAATGCGAACCCTATTTTACTTACATTAGTTGCCTGTGGAATCATTAGTGCAATCAGCTTATTCTATATCAATGAGATCAATAGTAAAACAAAAATGGCTTTTCTGGCGACGATTATAACAAGCTTGTTATTACTAACCTTTATTTTTTTCATAACAGAAAAATCGATGATTTATGGGTTTAGCGAAGAGGAATCGGATTCCTTGACGATTTTTTCATCACGTATCGGAATTGATTTTGTTAAGGTTGCTACTTCCGTTATTATTATGAGTACCATTGGAGCGATTGTCGATACGGCCATTTCCATCACTTCGCCAATGCGAGAAATCCACCAGCAAAACCCTGATATTACAAGAAAAGACCTTTTTATGTCGGGAATCCGGATTGGCAGAGATATTCTTGGGACAAGTAGTAACACCTTGTTCTTTGCCTTTTTCGGTGGATATATGGGGCTAATTATTTGGTTCAAGGACTTGTCCTACTCCATGGGAGAAATCGTCAATTCCAAAGTGTTTAGTGAGGAGATGATCACGATTCTTACAGCAGGCATCGGAGTAGCATTAGTGATTCCTATTGCTGCAGCGATCACTGCCTATCATCTCGTCTCCTTCAAGCATTCAAAGGAGTAACAATATTGGCAGTAGGCTGTTTTCGTTATATACTTAACATATCTTGAAAAAACGTAGGTTGTGATAAAATGCCCGAAAATAATATAGAAGTTATCATGAGAGAAATGCTCGCAATCCAACAGAAATCTCGACGTTTTGCTGACATGCTTTGTGAAGGTGAATCACTAGCCCAAACTCCACTCATTCTCCTGATCCAAATGAAAATTAATAATGGGATGAAGGCCTTCGAAATTGCAGAGTTTTTAGGGGTTACCCCCGGAGCAGTTACTTCTATTTGCGATAAATTAGAAAAGCTTCAGCTCATCCAACGAGTCAGAGAAAGCGAAGATAGACGCGTTGTCAAGATGATGCTAACAGAAGATGGTGAAGCAAAGGTTCACGAGCTATTCTTGAAATTTCCTCAAGAGGAATTGGCGGAGATAAAGAAGGTGCTGTTAGAAGTGAATCATTTATTGAGTAGTGTGTTTTAAGGAATGGTATAGTAGTAAAAGTAATACTATTGCTGTAGCTGGCATTCCTTCACCTCTGTTCCTTGTATGTAAAGATTCATTACATGTGAGCTTAGTATAAGTGTTTAATATTACCTCCATAGAAAGTATATAACTGTTTAAGTTAAAGGGATAGTCAATGAAGTAACAAAACGTTGAACACTATTCATAGTATATAAGACATTTGTTAAAAACCCTATAATCGGGTATAATATATTTAGAAAATCATATACTATGAAAAACCGCAGACGCTCCAACGTCTACGGTTACAATAGACCGAACCCCGATAAGAGGGGCGGCGCATTAAGAGTGGAAATAACCCCTAATAGCTACCAGGCATATGAGGGGTTATTTTTTATGTGAAAACGACAGTATAGCCACAACAAGTGATGCAAAAGATATGCAAAGCACTAGGCTTTCGAAAACTGTCACAGGCGTCACCTCCCTTCTTGAACATAGTTCAAAGAAGGTATTACAGATGCGCCACCCCTCATATGAAGTCGATCTATCAATAAATCTATTATAACATGTTAGAAATCTAAATAGAGAATTTCGACATAGTTTTTAGTAGCATTGATGACTTTCAACATGATTACATTTCGTATTTTTCTTGAAATGTGTTAACCCTTGTTCATTACCTGCCATTCATCTTCTAAAATGCTCATTTCCCACAAACTCCAGTACTCGTCACCTATTTTTCTGATTTCTCTTAATAACCCTTCTTTTTTAAATCCAGCCTTTTCATAGCAAGCGATTGCTGAAGTATTAAAATCAAAAACACCGAGGCTAACTCTATGTAAATGAAGTTCATCAAATGCAACTCTAAGAATTTCTTTCATCATTCGTACACCGATTCCTCTACCTCTTCCATTTTTGTCACCAACTAACACTTTTCCTACCCTTGCCGACTTGTTGTTTCTGTCAATGTTCCCCAATGAGATATGGCCTATAACAGACCCTGTTTCCGTATTTATCACACTACAAATTAAAGCATGCGAACTTTCCTTGTTTGCATCTTTGAGGTAATTCTCCAATTGTTGTTCCGTTAAGGGGAAGTTAAAATTAGGACCTCCCCATTGGAGCAAGAATTGCGGGTTCTCCACCCAATTAATTAATTGTTGAAAATCTGATCGTTTAAAATATCTTAATTTAATCTCCATAAATGCCTCCTTGCATTCTAAAAAAGTAGAGGAGAACTTGCTCCTCTTATCATCTATGTTCTTTGGCTGGTTGTATATCAGGATCTAGAAATGTTAAAACTCCTTATAGAATGGGTGACTATTTTCATCCAGACAGTATTCAATTCTTTGCCTAAAATTTCCTGCAGTCACCATTTCTAATGCTTGTTCAATCGGGTAAAATCCAACTTCCAAACTTTCTGATGAGGTTGTTAATTTCCCTCCTACTGGCTTAGCTAAAAATAATGTATTACAAATCGATTTTTTTACATTCTGAAAAATTCCACAAAACCTTAAATCTGCAATATCAATACCTGACTCCTCTTTAGTTTCCCTTATTGCAGCCTCTCTTAAAGACTCGCCTTCCTCCACTTGTCCACCTGGCATTTCCCATCCCCTCTTGGGTCCTTTGATTAATAGAATTTCCTTATCATCATTGAGTACAATTGTTGCAGCTGAAACAATGTGTTTTGGTGGTGTAATAATTGGTTCTCTTTTATCCAACAAAAATCCCTCCTTTTTCAACCAGTAATGTTGAATAATTTTCTAATTATCTTATAACGTTAACATATTATTCGACACATAATATTCGACTTCGTTTGCTTAAGTATAGTTTTTTTCAAACTCTATTTTTTCAATTCAACTAAATACTAATCTTATCGGTTATCCAACCTTCAATAAAATGTTTTAATGAAGCTGTAGCCCAAGTTCGACTATCATCCTCGTGACTCCACTCTATTATGTCAGTTAAAATTTATTGCTTTAGTGTAAGAAGTAATTGTAAAAATCAATATCACGTACAAGTTTATATATGATGGCATTACGGATCTATATCTAATTGCTTCTTCACATACAATGAACCCTAACCCCTTGTTTATTTTTTCTTAACAGGGAAATAAAGTTCAACAACATTGTCGGTGGCATTAGGACCTTTGAAACTTTCATCGGTATATTCAAAACCAAACGAATCTGCTAGTTCATAGCTTGAGTTTGGTAGCCATGTTTGATAAAAATGGTTGTACGCTTCTCCGAGTCCAGCCACATGACCCGTGTAGGTAATTACAGCATAAGTATGTGCAGGTATTGTCTTTCGTACAAAATCTTCGGGAAGTTCCCCGTGACTATTTACTTCTACCCCAGCGATCCATTGAAATTCATCAGTTGTGGGATTGTAATTAGGTGGATCAATAAACATTCCAAAACCACCTTTTCCACACATTATCCCCGCCAATTCACTTACCCTGTTTTCAAAAAAATCATTCATTAATTTTGGAATAGTCGAATTTGTTTTGGTATCTTCTAATGTGGTCGAAACGGACATTCCAGCAATCGTAAAAAGGCCTTTTTTCTCCATTCTTATCTCCATTTTCTGTTCCCAACCCCTTCAATTTTATTTCACTTAATGATCACTTAATTGGTTTTGTAATAGGTTCAAATTCTTCTGAATATGCCATCCTAACGTCACTTCCGATAGTACCTCCCTATCGTAAAAAGCAGCGTGTATATTCATGGTTAATTGTCTCCTCATTCACAGTTTATTTATCATAAAATATTATTAATATTAATTTGATTTCTTGTATTAGGGGCTTTTTTTAGTATAGAGGCTTTTTCCTATATAATGATCTAACAAGAAATTGATTCAGCTATAATTATTGATCAGGTATTTGCTAGTTCATCTTTTATCAGTGAAATAAAGTTAGTGGTGGTTGTTAAATATTCTTCATCACTTCTCGTACAAAGTCTTATCGGATGCTTAATAAAAAGATTTTTAACAAAAACTCTTCCAAGCTTACCGTTGTACAGGTCATTATCCACTGCAAGTGCAGAAACTAATGCAGCTCCGTAGCCAGCTTTGACAGCTTCAATCGATTCTCTCAGTCCCTCCATTTGGATGAAGGATTTCGGCATTTCAAGGTTAACTGCTTCACATAAATTGATGACATTTCTTCTTGTAGCACTTCCTTTTTCACGTAAAATAAAAGGTTCGTTCATAAGCTCCTCAAGTGTAACTTCTTTTCCTGCTAATCGATGTTCACTCGGCACAATAAAAATAAGCTCATCGTCAAGTAAAGTGTGCGATTTAACCCCTTCTCCCTTCTTTTCACTATAAACAAAGGCCACATCTACAGAATAGTCCAGTAGTCGTTCAAAAGTCCAATCCGTGTTTCCTTTATACACTTGAACATCTACTAAAGGGTATTTTTGCTTAAATTTCACAATCCAACGTGGTAGGACTGTGCTTGCAGGTAATTGGGTTGAACATATACGCAAACTTCCTCGTTTTCCAGTGGAATAATCAGCCATCTTTGTTTCAATTTCTGCCTCCAGAGCGAAGAGGCGTTTTGAATGATTAGCAAGTAATTCACCTGCCTCCGTTAATTGAATGGATCGTCCACTCGAGGTAATCAGCTTCATTCCCAATTCCTGTTCTAATTTGCGGAGCTGAGCTGTCACAGCAGGCTGACTAATTAAGAGACTCTCTGCTGCACGTGTAACACTACCGAATTTAGCTACTTGCGTGAATATACGCAACGCATGGAGATTCATCTTGACCCACTCCATTCATAAATAATATTGATGATTAAACAAAAAATATATATTAGATTTATTGAATGATTTCCTTTATTTTAGAATAAGAAGCTACTATTCGTAAAGGTGGGAGTAGGATGAAGAAGATAACAAAGGATTTATTAAAAGACTTAAAATCATTAGTCGGCCCTTTTCCAAAATTTTATCCAAAAAATTTGCCCGAATACCCGTCAGACTTATTCATAGAATGGTTGAACATCGCCATTGAGGAAGGGGTTCATGAACCTCATGCGATGACATTATCCACTGTTAACGAGAAGGGTGCTCCTGACGCCAGAGTATTGATCCTAAAGGATGTGAGCCGTAATAGATGGTATTTTGCAACATCGGCCACAAGTAGAAAAGGGGAGCAACTGAAACGAAACCCAAATGTTGCCTTAACTTTTTATTGGTCGGAAATTGGCAGACAGGTTCGGATACGTGGTGTAACTTCTGAAATGTCAGCAGATGCGAGTGCAAAGGATTTTTTGGAAAGATCGGATGAGGCTAGGGCAGTCGCTTTAATCGAATACCAGAGTAAAGAATTAATAAAACGCCAGACTTTAGATGATGCTTTATCAAAAACAAAGAAACTTGTAAAAGGAGCTCCTGATACAGTAAGCGCTAATTGGAAGTTGTACTCAGTCGCTGCAGACGAAGTTGAATTCTGGCAAGCGGATTCAGAGCGAAAACACGTTAGGGTACAATATCAGCGTAATGATGAACATTGGGGACATCGTTTGCTGTGGCCTTGACTCACAAATTCCTTTTAATTTAAGGAAGCTATAATGACAACTTACTAGGGGCTGTCCAATTAATTCCGTCCATTCATTTTAGCTCTATGCATGATAAAAGACTGGAAGAGTAGGTTATTTCCTACACAGAATCCAACATTGCCCAAAAGCTATTCCCACTGATTGCNNTTAATGGATACTAGAGTAGTGGAAGCCGTTACTTGAATAAGATAGAAGTTCTAAAATAACTTCTTCGGTTTATTATTAATAGATTGAAGAACTGTTACTATTTTTTTGTATAAGCCCAAAACCAATTCCCGTAGGATCAACTAAATAGGCAAGAAAAAAATCACTGAACTCCATTTTTTCTCTAACTACTAGAGCACCATTCTCCTTTGCCTTAGAAATAGTAACATCTATTGAATCAACTTCTATTTGGATACGTGTGCCGTGTGGATAATCACTTGGACCCTTACTTATTCCACCGTTAATTCCCGTGTCTGTTATGCCTTTATCTGTAGATACACCCCAATAATCCCAGTTTGGTTCAGAAAATTCCCATCCAAATACCTTAGAGTAAAATTTTATTGCTTTTTCAGGTTGCTGACTACTCATTTCAAATCCAACGATTTTCCCCATTTATAATTCCTCCCAATTATTTAATAATTGATTACATTATTTACAATCAAACAGGTCCCTTCTCACAAGTGAATTCTCAATTACACTTGACCCAAATAGCTTCTTGTAATATTAGGAATGACTATATTCCCATTGTTGCTATACTTTTCAAATAAATTAGATAATGCGGAAATAAAGGGATTATACTCCTTATCAGTCTTTTTTGGGGAATAGGAGGCTGATAAATACCTGCCTAAAAATCCAATTAAATTTAGTTGCAAGTCATTTCGAAAATTTTTGAAATCATACTTTCCATCTCTAAAGAAATCCTGAAATGGAATCGGAGTTTCCTCTATACCTCCACTAAAACCTTTAAAATTTGGGCAGTACTTTTGGCAAATATCAGCACTTTCCTTGTTTATATCACTTGCACCATCCCGACTATTCCATACAAGATTCACGTTCGCATCCTGTTTCAAAATCCGTTGACATTCTAATCTAAACTGCTCGATATCGAACCAGTGAAATGCCTGTGCTACTGTTATTAAATCTAGACTACTATCATTTAAGGTCGTTTTTTCAGCCACGGCATCAACCGAAATAAAATGGGAATCAGGCTTTAAAGTTTGTTCCGCTAGTGTTCTCATATCATCATTTGGTTCTACCCCGATAACAGTAAATCCTTTATCAAGAAGCTGCCTACTTAATATTCCAGTCCCCGAGCCAATATCTGCTATCATACAATTCTCATTTAAATCAGCTTCAGAAACTAAATATTCAATATATTCAGAGGGATAGCTGGGGCGATATTTTGCATATACTTCCGCTTTGTCTGTGAATTTATCTATTGATTTCATAAAAACGACTATCTCCTTTTATTTTCCATTTCTGCTTGTATTAATTCTACTTCATTATTATGAATTCCTTCTCATGGATAAAGCTTCTGCGATTTTATCACCAATAATGAATGCATTATTCTTGAACCCATCATTCTCCTCCCCCTAATAAATAATCTTTTAAACAAGAAAACTCATATAATAACGCTTTCATTTCTGTGTAAAAGTTTTTACATTAAATTGCTCCGTTAACTAAGGGTTAACTCTTAAATTCTAACATATTGTCCCAATTAAAATTATAAAAGATCATCAAAAATGATTAGGATCCTTTTCTTGCCTAAATCAAACAAAAATAAATACTTGTTCTATTAAAGCACCAGTTTGTTGAACAAGTATTATTTATTCTCCTTAAATGTCTTTCTCAAAATTTCATCAACGAACCAGAAAAGAAATGAGGCTATTAATGTTATTACAACAATAAATAGATGTTCAAAAAAGAAAGAAAGAACTAATCCAACAATAAGACCAAAAATAAGATGAATCAACAGTGCCTTTTTATATCTTTGTTTGCCGTATAAATTCTTTGTTAAATAATCAGATAAGATAGATACTGGCAAGCCAATAAAAAATATAAATGGAGCTGCACCCAAAAGAAGAATACCAAGTGCAGCAAAAAACTTATCGTAGTTATCCATTATTGCAAAATAAAAGTTAAAAAATAATCCAGTTAACAAAGTGGTTAAAACAGATCCTAAAAATTTCCTTAGCAACATTAAAGCCCCCAATAAAACAAATTTCATATTGTCTTATTAAACATAACTGCCCGTTGTCCACTCACTCTATATTAGCATAATATTCCATTATTTCATTTTAGATTTATGCCAAGATAAGAGACG
>JACYYK010006856.1_pt1 | contig 11609 bp, 11 predicted proteins | sample 8236871 | NCBI WGS metagenome assembly JACYYK01 (sample SAMN14103087, study PRJNA606662) | landfill metagenome | isolation source: landfill solid waste inoculated with endophyte fungus Paravalsa indica | place: India:New Delhi, Okhla landfill site | collected 2017-11-05 | reverse complement strand
CTGACCGTGACCTCGATGTCGTCGACGTCGCGGCCCTGGGTCCTGCAGTGCTCCGCCAACACCTCCAGCTTGTGTCGCAGTGTCCGCCCGCCGTCGGGGAGGTCGAAGAGGTTGCACGCGTCCGCGTAACGGGCCACCAGCCGTAGCGTGCGCTGCTCCCCCATGCCGCCGACGAGGATCGGCGGGTGCGGCCGCGACAGGGGCGGCGGGCTGCACACGGCGCGGTCGAGCCGGTGGTAGCGACCGGGGAAGGGTGTGTCGTCGCCCGACCACATGTGCAGAGCCAGCCGGAGCAGTTCGTCGAGCCGGTCGAACCGCTCGGCGACGGGCGGCAACGGCAGTCCCATCGTCTGCGCCTCCGCCTTGTGGTATCCGGCGCCGACGCCGAACCACGCCCGCCCTCCGGACAGCACGTCGAGCGTTGTCACGGCCTTCACGAGCACGCTGGGCTGCCGGTAGGTGACGGGGGTGACCATCGCGCCGAGGCGGACGGTGCGGGTCTGCGCGGCCAGGAACCCCAGCGTCGTGTACGCCTCGAGCATGGCCTCGTCCGGGTTGTCGGTGGGGTCCCCCTGGATCAGGTGGTCGGTGACCCACACCGTGTCGAGTCCGGCGTCCTCCGCGGCGCGCGCCACACCCGCCACGTGCCGGGCCAGCTCGGCGGGTCCCTCCGGCACCGAGTAGTCGGTGAGCGCCATGCTGATACGCATACCATCGACGTTAGGTACCGAACCGTTAGGTGTCAATTTATTAGGTTACGAACGGTTTTGGGTACACTGATCGTCATGCCGGTACCCCCACACGGACCCCCGCTCGGACTGCGCCTCGCCCGCACGGCCAAGGCGGTGAGTCAGGCGTTCGACGACGCGCTCGCCGAGGTCGGAGGGTCGAGGCCCACGTGGTTGATCCTCATGTCACTGAAGGCGGGCTCCGGCGCCAGCCAGCGCCACCTCGCCGAGGCCATCGGCATCCGCGGAGCGACGCTGACCCAGCACCTGACGAACCTGGAGGAACGCGGGCTGCTCACGCGGCGGCGCGATCCCGGGAACCGGCGGGTGCACCTCGTCGAACTCACGGCGGAGGGAGAAGCCGCCTTCCGGCGGATGCGCGACGCCGCCGTGGCGTTCGATCGACGCCTGCACTCGGGCCTCGACTCGGAGCAGACGGACAAGCTGGAGGCGCTTCTCGATCGGTTGCGTGACAACGTCACCCGTGATCCGGTCCCCACCGGCGACCAGCGGGGACCGGATCACGACGGTTACCGGCGCGGGGCGAACACGCCCAGCGCGTCGTAGGCGTGCCACGAGCCCTCACCCTTGTGCAGGATGAGGACGTTCTCGCCCGCCTTCACCGCGGCGGCGGGCAGCGGCAACTCCACGATGGACGGCACGAGCGGGTTGCCGGGGAGGGTGGCGTCGCCCTGCAACGAACCCTTCGTCGCGCCCTTCTCCAGTTCGACCTCGGCCACGGCCGTGTCGTTGCAGGAGATCTCCAGCACTCCCGGGATGCTGGCGTGGGTGTCGATCAGCCAGATCGCCAGCGCCAGGTCGGTCGCGGGCTTCTCCGGCAGGGTGAACCGCAGGCGGAAGGTGTGCGCCCTGCTGCCCGCCCACCGGTCGGAGGGCCCCGGGTGCAGGTACGGCCAGTCGGTCCCCGGGGTACTGACGCCGTGGGTGTAGTCGGCGCCGTCCGGGAACCTGTCGAGGTAGTCGCCGTAGCCGTTCGGAGCCAGCGCCAGTTCCAGCGACCTACGGTCGAAGTCGCCGATCACCGCGACCGGCGTGCCCGACACCGTCACCGACTCCGCCGAGGTCGCCCGCAGCGGCCCGGCAGGTGCGCTCGTCTGCCCCGAGGCGGCCACGGTGACCACCCGGTAGTACCAGGTCTGCCCCGCGGGCCCGAGGCCGTCGTGCCGGAAGTGGGTGTCGATCGTCTTGCCGATCAGCGTGTCGGCCGACGGGCGGAAGTCGCGGTGCTTCGCCGCGTACACCGCGAAGTGGTCGACCAGCGGCTGGTACTGCCGCCGCGCCGTCCAACTCACCTCGATACGGCCGATGTCGCCCTTCGCGGAGAGGTCGACCACCGACGGCACCGTGCCGTTGCTCGCACTCATCACGCCTCCCGCTTCAGACCCGGCCTGCCGGCCTCGGTGACGAACCGCGCCACAGTGGACACCGGTGCCCGGTCGTCCCGCTCGATGTAGTCGACCACCTTGTACTCCGCCGTCAGCTCCCGCGGCGTCATCGCCCCGACCAGGTAACCCCGGCGACCGTCGTAGAACTTCACGTGCGGGTTCGAAAGCCACAGGTCCGTGTAGTTGTCCGTGGGAGCGCCGTCACCGTCGGAGCCCACCGAACCGACGACGAGTTCGGAGCCGATCGTGGCCGAGCCAGGATCGGTGAAGTCGGCCTTGAGGTCGGCCGCGACGTGCCGGTGGATGTCGCCGGTCAGCACGACCAGGTTGTCGACCCCGTAGCGGCGCACGGCGTCGAACACCCGGTCGCGGTTGGCGGTGAAGCCGTCCCACTGGTCCATGCTGAACGTGCGGCCCGGCCCGGTGTCACGGTCGATCTGCGCCATGACGACCTGCTGTGCGAACACCGTCCACGTCGCCGACGACCGCCGCAGTCCCTGGTCGAGCCACCGCTCCTGCTCACGGCCGAGGATGGAGCGCTCGGGGTCGGTGTGCTCACCGCCCGCGGTCTCGTCGGAGGGGAAGTCGTCGCGGTACTGGCGCGTGTCGAGCACGTGCACGTCGGCCAGCGATCCCCACCGCAGCCGCCGGTACAGGCGCATATCCGGCCCGTGCGGCAGGGTGGAACGCCGCAGCGGCAGGTTCTCGTAGTAGGCGCGGTAAGCCACGGCCCGCTGCCGTTCGAAGTCGGACACCGAGATGCCGTACTGCGAGTGGGCGTCGGCGTAGTTGTTCTGCACCTCATGGTCGTCCCAGGTGGACACCCAGGGCGCCAGGGCGTGCACGCGTTGCAGGTGGGGATCGGTCTTGAACAGCGCGTACCGCAGGCGGTACTGCTCCAGGGTCCGCACCGTGGCGTCGTGCACGGGGTCGAGGTCCACGCCCTGCCGCCACAGGTTGCCGTCGTTGATCGCGTACTCGTAGACGTAGTCGCCGAGGAAGAACACGAGGTCCACGTCCTCGTCGGCGAGATGCCGGTAGGCCGTGAAGTGACCGTGGTACCACGCCTGGCACGACGCGCTCGCGAACCGCAGCGCGTCCACGCGGTCGTGGCGGCCCGGTGCCGTGCGGGTGCGGCCGACGGGACTGACGTGGTCACCGGTGCGGAAGCGGTAGAAGTACTCGCGGCCCGGACGCAGCCCGTGGACCTCGGGGTGCACGGAGTGAGCCAGCTCCGGCGTCGCCACGGCGCGCCCGCGGTGGACGACGCGGGAGAACCGCTCGTCCTCGGCCACCTCGTAGTGGACGTCGACGTTCTCCCGGGACATCCCGCCGTGGCCGTCGGCGGCCAGCGGATCGGGAGCCAGCCGTGTCCACAGCACCACGCTCGTGGGCTCGGGATCGCCGGAGGCCACGCCGAGGGTGAACGGCTCGCCCGGTACGCGGCCCCGCGACGGTGCCGCGGACTGGGCCGCGTGGACGGGCATACCGCTGCCGAGCGCGAGAGCGGCCGTGCTCAGCCCCGCCAGGGCGAGGAAGTCACGTCTGTTCGGTAGGGCATCAGGTGGTTGGGGCGGCATCACTGCTCCCGTCGTCGACTGTCATTTCACGCCCCCCGACGTGAGTCCCGCGACGATGCGCCGCTGGAACAACAGAACCGCGATCACCAGCGGCACCGTGGCGATGACGCCCGCGGCCATGCGGGTGCCGAACGGGCTGTCGTGCGCGGCCACCCCGACGAACTGCGAGATCCGGACGGTGACCGGCTGCATCGACGGGTCGTTGACCATGGTGAGCGCGATGATGAACTCGTTCCAGGCCACCACGAACACGATGATGGCCGTGGTGAACACGCCGGGAACCGCGATCGGGAGGATCACCTTGCGAAACGCCTGCCCCGGTGTGCAGCCGTCCACTCGCGCCGCCTCCTCCAGCTCGTACGGCAACTGGCGGAAGAACGTGGTGAGATACCAGATCGCCAGTGGCAGCGCGAACGAGAGGTTGGGCACGATCATCGATTGGTAAGTGTTGATCCAGCCGATGTCGGTGAACAGCTTCAGCAGCGGTACGAGAAGTGAAATCCCGGGGAACATCGAGGTCGCGATGACCACCGCGAGCACCGCGTTCTTGAAACGGAACTCCAACCTGGCCAGTGCGTACGCGGCCAGCGTCGCCACCACGATCGTGGCCGCGGTGGTGGCACCGGCCACGAGCAGACTGTTGAGCAGCGCGCGACCGAACTCGTTGTCGCCGGAGAACACGGCGCGGTAGTTCTCCAGCGACCACGGTGACGGCAACGCCGAGAGGTCGAAGATGTCGCTCGTGCGCCGGAAACTCGACACCACCATCCAGTAGAACGGCGCCAGGCAGTACACGATGATCACCGCGACGCCCACGTAGGGCGCGATACGGCGAACGGTCGCGCCGACCGTTCCCGTGGCGAGACCGGACCGGGTCGTGCTCACGCCGACACCTCCGAGGTCCTGCGGGCCCGGCGCTCACCCAGCAGGTCGGCGCCGAGCAGTTTGACGAACACGAACGCCACCACCGCGATGTAGCAGAACAGCAGCACCGCGTAGGCCGCGGCGGGCCCGTACCGCACCTGGTTGGCCTCGTCCCACGCCAGCATCGACAGTGTCTCCACCGACGCCTTCTGCGCTCCGACGAGAACGAACGGCAGGTCGAACATCCGCAGTGCGTCGAGCAGCCGGAACAGCACCGCCACCAGCAGAGCCGGTTTCACCAGCGGCAGTGTGACGCGCCAGAACTGCTGCCAGCCGCTCGCGCCGTCCAGCCGCGCGGCCTCGTAGACGTCGTTCGGGACCAGCTGCAGCCCCGCGAGGACGAGCAGCCCGACGAACGGCGCCGTCTTCCAGGTGTCGGCGATGATCACCGCGAGCTGCGAGGCCCACCCGTCGGCCGTCCACAGCAGATCGGTGCCCAGCACGGCGTTGGCCACACCGTTCGACTGGAAGATCCACTGCCACAACAGGCCCGCGACGGCCGTGGGAATCGCCCACGGCACGAGGATCGAGGCCCTCACCAGAGCCCGGCCTCGCATGGCCCGGTGCATGACGAGCGCCATCGCCACACCGATGATCACCTCGGCGGTCACCGTGGTGACCGTGAACAACGTGGTGTTGCCGAAGGCGTTCCAGAACCGGTCACCCGTGAAGGCGTCGGCGAAGTTGTCCGCGCCGACGAACCGGTCCCCGGTGACGATGAACCCCGACTCGTCGATCTCGTCGCCGCTGCGGTACAGCGACTCTCGCAGCGCGGCCAGCAGCGGGTATCCCACCACCAGGCCGAGCACGAGAACTGTCGGGGACAGCAGCAGCGCCGCCGTGCGCCCCTGACTCGACCGTGCCATCGACCTCAGGACCCCTGCGTGAGCTCGGTCAGTTCCCGCTGCATGGCCGCCAGGGCGTCGTCGACCGGCTTCTCGCCCTTCAGCGCGGCGTAGACGTGGGTCTGGATGACGGTGCTGGCGTCGCCGTAACGCACGATCGACGGCCGCGGCTGGGCCCGCTCGATGCCCTCCTTGAGCACGGTCAGGTACGGGTACTGCTCCTGAAGTCCCGGATCCGAGTACACCTCGGTGCGCGTCATCGGGTACGCCGAGCCCTTCGCGTGCCTCAGTTGGACTTCCAGGCTGGTCAGGTGGGCGATGAAGTCACGAGCCGTGGCCTGCTTGGTGGAGAACGCCGACACGGCGAGGTTGTTACCGCCGAGCGCGGACACCCCGGCGTCGTCCAGGCCGGGGATCACGGTGACGCCGAACTCGCCCGCCACCTTCGAGGAGCCGTCGTCGGCGTTCGCCAGGTTGTAGATGTAGGCCCAGTTGCGGTGGAACACCAGCTCACCCTGCTGGAAGGCGCGGCGGCCCTCCTCTTCCTTGTAGGTGATGGCGTCGGCGGGAATGTGTCCTTCCCGGAAGCCGTCGACGAGGAACTCCAGCCCCTCGGCCGCCTCCGGTGTGTCGACGGTCGGTTTGCCCTCCTCGTCGAAGACCTGCCCGCCCGCCGAGGCGACGGCCTCGGCGAAGTTCACGGTGAGACCCTCGTACTTGTCGTGTTGGCCCGCGTAGCAGGACATGCCCTTCGCCTCGGGCAGCTCGAGCACCTGCTCACAGATCTCCCACATCTGGTCCCACGTGGTCGGCGGTTCGGCGTCCACCTTCTCCAGCAGGTCCTCGCGGAAGTACAGCATGGCCGAGCCGGTGAAGTGCGGGATCGAGTACAGCTTCCCTCGGTACTGCGAGCCCTCCAGCGCCGCCGGGAAGAACCCGTCCACGGCGAAGGGCTCCTTCGGCAGTTCGGTGATCCAGCGGCGCGCGGCGAACTCGGCGTTCCACGGCAGGTCGATGGTGATGACGTCGTAGGAGTCGGAGGCCGTCTGTGCCTGCTGGACGAGCTTCTGCCGCTGGCCGTCGGCGCCCTCGGGCAGCTCGACGATCGTCACCTTCTCGTCGGGGTGTTCGGCGTTCCACTGCTCGACCAGTTCCGGCACGGTTCCGGTGCCGTCCTTGATCGTGGCGAACGTGATGGGGCCACGTCCGTCGGGGTCGCCTTGGGCCTCACCGCCTGGGTCCGAACCGCATGCCGTCGCCACGAGGACGCCGGTCAACGCCGCGGCGATCCGGGCGATCGTCGCCGTTTTCATCGTGCCACCTCCATGTGGGCCGCTGAGGATGTGGGAGTGGTGGGATCGGGCAGGGTGACGACGGTGCCGGAGCGCCGTGCGTGTTCCGCCGCCCACACGAGCTGGTGCGTGGCGAGGCTTTCCCTGCCACTCGAGAGGATCGCTCCGGCGTCGCCGGTGGCCACGGCCTCCACGAACGCGTCGACCAGGGCCTGGTCGCCACCGCCGTGCCCGTCGTCGGCCGTGGCTCCCTCCGGCACACCGACGTCGATCACCTCGGTGCCGTGGAGGAAGTCGTGCACGGTGATCGAGCGACCGTCGCCCTCGATCGAACCTCGGGTGCCGAAGATCCGGGTCTTCCGGAAGTCCAGCGGTGTGAACGCCGTCATGGTGAACGAGGCGGTGACCCCACCGGTGTATTCGAGGTTGACCACCTGGTGGTCCACGACGTCGTTGTCGCAGGCATAGACGCACCGCCCGTAGGGGCCGTCGCGCAGAGCGGCGAGCAGCCCTTCCTCGGTCCGGTCCTCGGTGAGCACCGACAGCGGCCACAGCCGGTCGGGCTCGTCGAGCAGGGGCCGGTAGATCCGGGGCGCCGAGTACGGGCACGTCGACTCGACGGCGCAGTCCAGGCACCGGTCCGCGGCGCCCTCGGGCCTGCGTTCGGGACGGAACTCGTACAGCCCGCCGAACGACGACACCCGCACGGCGGGCCTGCCGATCAGGTGCGACAGCCAGTCGAGGTCGTGGCACGACTTGGCCATGAGCATGAACGTGGAGGTGTCCTCCCGCCGCCAGTTGCCTCGCACGTACGAGTGCGCTTGGTGCCACCACCCCACCGGTTCGAGGTGCTCGACGCTGACGATGTCGCCGATGCGCCCGCTGTCCACGATGGCCTTCAGCCGCCGCGAGTACGGCATGTACCGCAGCACGTGGCACACGGCCAGCAGCACGCCGGCGTCCTCGGCGGCGGTGACGATGCGCTCGCAGTCGGCTTCCGACGTGGCCATCGGTTTCTCGAGCAGCAGGTGGTAGCCCTGACGCGCCAGCGCGACGGCGGGCTCGACGTGGTCCGCGTCCTGGGTGGCGATCACCGCGACGTCGGCGATGCGGGGCTTGTCGAGCAGCGCGCGCCAGTCGGTGAACACGGCGTCGGACGGGATGTCGTGCTCGGTGGCGAGCGTGTCACGGGCTTGGGCGCGTGGCTCGGCGACGGCGACGACCCTCGCCTTGCCCGTGGCCGCGGCGCACGCGGCGTAGGTACGTCCTCGCACACCCGCCCCGACTACGGCGATGGTGACCGGCGCTGGCACAGGTCCTCCCAGGCAGTTATTTAGGAAACTTCCTTTAATTAATGTGGCATGGTCTACGATTACTGGCGTCCGGTCAAGGGAGAGTTCGTGTCCACTTCGCGTCCCGAGGGCGGCGGCCAGTCGCTCCTGAGATTGATCAACTCCGTGGCGGTGCTGTCCGCGCTGCGCGAGTCCGGCCCCGCCACGATCACCGACCTCACCCGCGTCACGAGGCTCTCCCGCCCCACGGTCGAAGCCGCCGTGGACGACCTCGTCGCGCAGGGCTGGGCGGCCGAGCACGAGGCGCGCGGGCAACGCCGGGTCGGCCGACCGGCCCGGCGGTTCGTGTTCCGCGGCGACAGCGGATACGTCCTGGGCTTCGACGTGGGCGCCCACCGGGTCCTCGGCGTCCTCGCCGACCTCAACGGCGACACCGTGCACATGGCGGAGACCCGAGTCGATCCGCGCCTCGACGGGCAGGCCCGGCTCTCCGTGGTACGCGACGTCGGCACCCGCTGCCTGAACACCGCGGGCGTCGACCGGTCGAGTGTCATGGCGGTGGCCGTGGGCTGCCCCGGCATCATCGCCTCGGACGGCACCGTCACACTGTCCACAGTGATCCCAGGCTGGGTCGACTTCCCCCTGGCTCGCAGGCTCTCCCGATCGTTCCCCTGCCCGGTGCTGGTGGACAACGACGCCAACCTGGCGGCGCTCGCCGAACGCGCACACGGCGTCGCCCGAGACGTCGACGACCTCGTCTACCTGTTGATCGGACGACGCATCGGCGCGGGGCTCGTCCTCGGTGGTCGGGTCCACCGCGGGTTCGGCGGTGCGGCGGGTGAGATCGGTCTGCTCGACTTCGCGACGTGGGAGCGGTCACGCGAGCTGCTGCTCGGCCCCGCCACGGGCGACTCGGGGCGGTCTCACGACCACCAGGTGACCGGTCGCATCCTCGACCGCGCCAGAGCCGGCGAGGCCGACGCCGTGAGGATCGTCGACGAGTTCTGCGCCGTGCTCGCCCGGCAGGCGGTGGCGATGACGCTGACCGTGGACCCCGAGATGATCGTGCTCGGCGGTGGACTCGCGAGCGCGGGCGACCTGCTGCTGCCCCGGCTGGAGAAGCACATCGCCGACGTCTGCGTCCGCACACCACGACTGGCGGCCTCGACCGTGGGCCAGGAGGCCGTGGTCCTCGGCGCGGTACGCCTGGCCCTGAGCGCCGCCGACGAGGCCCTGCAACAGCAGGCGAAGGCCGGTGTGGCCGCCCGGGGATGACGCAGACTCCGGCCGGCTCCGGAGGTGGAGTCACCTCCCCGGGCGACTGAGCGCGGCGCGGACGGAAGCCGCTTTCCTGACCATCGCGCGACGCACGGGTGGCACCGGGACGGCGCTCAGTTACGAGTGGTGCGCTGGTAGTGCCGCATGGCCTTGGCCCGGTTTCCGCAGCCCGCCATCGAGCACCAGCGACGCCTTCCGCTCTTCGACGTGTCGTAGAAGTGCAGGACGCACTCGGGGTTCGCGCACGCCCGGATGCGTTCCGGGTGTTCGGCGAGCAGCCGGAGGAAGTCGTCGACCGCGGCCCACGCGGGCCCCCATGAGGGCTCTTCGACCCGGACGGCGCTGAGTGGCCCCTCGGCGGTGAGCGATCGGGTGGTCCAGCCGTGGGACAGGATCGCGTTCGCCTCCGCGAGGGCGTCGCCGTCGAAGTCCGGCGACGACGCGACCAGACCGTCCAACGCCGCCCTCGCCCGCAGCAGCCGATCGAGGGTGGGGCGGTCGGCGCCTGCGACGAGGTCGCCGAGCGCCCGGCGCACGGGCGGCGAGCTCAGCCACACGGCGAGACCCTCGACGTCGGCGAGCAGGTCGTGGTGGCCGGTGCCGTCGATCCAGCGGGTGTTGAGCAGGTCGATGGACAGCGGCTCGCCGGTGAGCGGGCGCGGGTCCGCTGCGGATGTCACCGGGCTCATCCTCCGGGGTCGGTTTTCGCGGCCGTACCACACGAGCCTAACCGATGACCTGAAGATCACCGGTTGACGCTCGCGATTCTAACCGTTAAAGTCAATTTCACCGGTTGCGACGGATCGCGACCCCCGACCCAAGGCATGTGATGACTGTGACTTCCGACGGCAGGCTGACCACTGGACACATCGGACTGAACGTGACCGACCTCGATCGGTCACTCGCCTTCTACGGCACCGTGTTCGGCTTCGAGGTGATGGCGGAGGGCAAGGAGGACGGTCGCCGGTGGGCCTTCCTCGGCAGGGACGGCCAACTGCTCGTCACGCTGTGGCAGCAGAGCGAGGGCGCGTTCAGCCCGAGCACACCGGGCCTGCACCACCTCTCGTTCCAGGTCGAGACCATGGACGAGGTGAATGCCAAGGCCGACGTGCTGCGCGAGCTCGGCGCCGAGTTCTCCTACGACGGCGTCGTACCGCACGGCGAGAACGGCGAGTCCGGCGGCATCTTCTTCACCGACCCCGACGGCATCCGCCTGGAGATCTACGCGCCCAGCGGCGCCATGGGGCGTACCGCCCCCCACGGCACCGCCCCCACGTGCGGGTTCTTCTGAGCCGCATGACCGAGCCGCACTACCACGAGGGCGAGATCTTCGTCCAGCGGAAGGCCGGGCAGCGCGACAGGGCCGACCACTCCCTGCGCGCCGTCCGGGACTCGATCCCGGCCGTCGCGGTGAGCTTCCTGGCCCAGCAACGGTTCCTCGTGGTCGGCGCGGCCGATCACGAGGGCCGGATGTGGGCCACCAAGCTCACCGGGGAGCCCGGCTTCCTGCACTGTCCCGACGACCGCACGGTCGAGGTGCGCGCGAGCACCTCGGAAGGTGATCCGCTCACCGACGTACTGACCGGACCCACGGCGATCGGGGCGCTCGCCATCCAGCCCCAGACCCGGCGCCGGATGCGCCTCAACGGCACCACGGAACCCCGCGACCACGGCTTCCGCCTCACCACTGAGCAGGTATACGCCAACTGCCCGAAGTACATCCAGAAGCGCACTCCCACCGTCACGCCCGAGCCCGGGAGAGGACGGGCGAAGCGGGGCGAGTCCCTCGACGAGCACCAACTGCGTCTCGTGGCCGCCGCCGACACGTTCTTCGTGGCGACCGCCGACCGGGAGGGCCACGCCGACGCCTCGCACCGCGGCGGCAACCCCGGGTTCGTCGACGTCCTCGCACCCGACCGGCTGCGCTGGCCCGATTACCCGGGCAACGCGATGTTCATGACACTCGGCAACCTGCACGTCAATCCGGCGGTGGGCTTGTTGTTCCCCGACTGGGAGACAGGCACGCTCGTCGCGGTGTCGGGACACGCGAGGCTCGACTGGGGCGAGCGACTCGACGTCGAGGTGGTCATCACCGACGTCGTCGAACTGCCCGGGGCGAGCCCGTTGCGGTGGAGCGAACCCGAACCGTCCCGCCACAATCCCTGACCGCCCTCCCGCTCGGTCCACACGGGAACAGGGGCGCGCCCGGAGAGGGCGCGCCCCTTCATCGTCGTGGGGCTTCAGAACACCGGCAGCGCCAGGCC
>JACYYK010003985.1_pt1 | contig 11609 bp, 17 predicted proteins | sample 8236871 | NCBI WGS metagenome assembly JACYYK01 (sample SAMN14103087, study PRJNA606662) | landfill metagenome | isolation source: landfill solid waste inoculated with endophyte fungus Paravalsa indica | place: India:New Delhi, Okhla landfill site | collected 2017-11-05 | reverse complement strand
GCGGAGGAACGCGGCCTGGGCGGCACCCTTGTCGAGTGCTTCGATCACGACGTAGCCGTCGGGGTGGGCGGCAAGGCAGTAGGGGTGCGGTTCGTGGGCGTAGCGGGCGTCGAAGGTGAACATGAACTCGGCCATGTTGTTGTCCTCCACGTCGCGGCGCCACCACAGCAGCAGCGGCGCCAGGGGGTCGGTGGGGTCGGGGATGTGGGGCGCGGGGCCGCCGAGCGTGTCCAGCAGGGCGTCGTCGGCGGCCACCGGGTCGACGTGCCGGTTCATGCGGCGTTGCCCGTGGTCTCGGCCAGCAGGGGCCAGCACCGCCACTCCACGCGGTCCACGGTCTCGGTGACGTCGATCTCCGGGACTTGGGCGAGCAGTTCGGGGTCTTTGACGCGCTTGGTGACGGTGTCGGTGCCGACGACAACCCGCTCGCACACGGCGTCACGGTCACCAGAAACGTGCAAAGTAACTTCGTCGCCGAAGCGGATGTCGACGTTGAAGTAGTTGTCGAAGTAGTGCTTGTCCACCGTGGCTCCGGGGAAACGGGCCCCGGCTTTGACCAGCTCTGCGACGAGTGTCTTCTGGTCAGGCGTTCCCCACGCGGCCACGTAGTGGAATCCGATGTAGGGCGCGAGAGGTTCGGCGAGCTGGGAGTTTGCGGTGATGAAGTCCGCGAGAGCGCGCAGGCCATTGGCCAGCGATGTGGCCTGATCGGTGTTGGCCTGGTCGATTTGTGCGGTCATGCATGTCCTTTCGAGGTCGTGAAGATCACGATGCGACCATGTTAGGACATGATGCGACATTATGCAAATAAAGCCAAGAAGCTTGCTAAGGAGTGTGACGAGGTGCACGGTCCCCGGCGATCCGGCACACAGCAAACCGGCCGGGCGGCGCGCACCACACGCACCAACCCGGCCGGGATCACCTCATGGGCAGCGTCAGAACGGCGGCTCGTCCCCGAAGCCACCACCGCCGGCCGGGGGCGGCGAGCCCCACGGGTCATCAGCGGGAGCCCCGCTGACGCCACCGGTACCGCCGCCACTGCCGCGGCTGATCTTGTTCACCTTCGCGGTGGCGTAGCGCAGCGAGGGGCCGATCTCATCGACGTCCAGCTCCACCACGGTGCGCTTCTCGCCTTCCTTGGTCTCGAACGACCGCTGCTTGAGCCTGCCCTGCACGATGACCCGGGCGCCCCTGGTGAGGGTCTCGGCGACGTTCTCAGCCGCCTGACGCCAGATGTTGCAGCGCAGGAACAGCGCCTCGCCGTCCTTCCACTCGCCGGTCTGGCGGTCGAAGGTCCGGGGCGTGGACGCGACGGTGAAGTTCGCGACCGCGGCACCCGCCGGGGTGAACCGCAGCTCGGGATCGGCGGTGAGGTTGCCGACCACGGTGATGATGGTGTCTCCAGCCATGATGTGTCCCTTCCGTTGTTTATTCGATCCGGGCGTAGTGGCCACGGAAGTTCAGGGTGAGAGTTTTCGTGGGGCCGCCGCGGTGCTTGGCGATGTCCACAGTGACCAGACCGTTCGGCTCCCCCACCATGTCGGCGGCGGCCTCCCCCGAGGTGACGTCGTCTTGGGTGTAGACCTGCCGTTGTTGCAGGATCACCACGTCACTGTCCTGCTCAATATTTCCGCTTTCGCGTAGGTCCGCCAGTGCGGGGCGGTCCCGGTCGACGGTGCGCCGGTTGAGCTGAGACGGGGCAATGACGGCGCACTCCAGCTCCCGGGACAAAACCTTCAGTCCCCGAGAGATTTCGCCGATCTGTTCGTGCCGGGGAACCGCACTGTACGGCTTGACCAGTTGCAGGTAGTCCACCACGAGTACGTCCAGACCCGTCGCGCGTTTCTGCTGCCGGGCGATCGCTTTGATCTTGCCCAGCGACAGGTCCGCCCGATCGGAGATCCACAGCGGGTACTTCCGCGCCCGCCCGGTGTACTCGTGGACGAACTGCCACGACGTCGCCGACAGGTCCCGGCGAGCGATCTCGCCCAGGTTCACTGTCGCCCCTGCCGAGACCATGCGGCCGGTGACCTCCAGGTCGGGCATTTCCACGGAGAACACCAGCGCCGGATGCCCCAGGGAGGCAGCGTGTTCGGCGATGTTGCCCGCCGCCAGCGACTTGCCCTCTCCCGGCCGGGCCCCGATTACGTAGAACTTCCCGCCACGCAGCCCGCCCTGCAACACCTCGTTGACCTCCGGCCACGGCGTTGGGATCGTCTTCGTCGTGTCCGGGGTGAGCATGTCCCGCTCGAACTCGTCCAGCAGGTCGGCGTAGGACCGTACCTCGCTGGACACGTCGCCCTTGGCGAGCTGGGCAATGTCGTCGGCGGCGCGGACGTACGCCTCCGAGGGGTCTTCGGCGATAGCCGCGTATTGCTTGATCCTCTCGGCGGTCTCCACCAGTCGGCGCATGCCGCCGCACCGGGTCACTTCCGCCACCACGTGGGGGAATTCCTTTGGGTTGGGCATGGTGTCGGCCAGCGATGCCAGGACCCCGCGCAAGGTTTGTTCCCAGCCGCCGCGCCCGTTGCGGCCACGTACCGGCGGCAACGGGTCGGCGTCGATGGCCGCGGCGACCAGGCGGCGCCGGTCGATTGGCTGGCCCGCGTCTGCCAGGCGCCTCGCCCCTGCCCACAGAGCCGAGATCGGGGGCGAGGCGAAGTCATCCGGGCCGACCATGCGCAGGGCTTCGTCACGCAGGTGCCGGGCAGTCACGGTCAACAGCAGCGCGCCCAGGTAGCGCTCAGAAGCGGCAGGGTTCAGTTCGTCAAGCATGTCTGACGTGCCTCCAGGCGAGCGAGAATTTCGTGGCGTTGGTCGGTGATCCAGTCACGGCGCTGCAACATGACCCACTTGCCGGGGCTGTCGACGTCGGCCGGCGGCTGCGGGTCGGGATAGCGCAGACCGGTGCGTTGTTCGATCTCGGACACCACGCCTTGGCGCCACTGTTCCTGCAACCACGCCGTCGGATCGGATGCCGGGGAAGCGGCAGGTGGCGCGCCGGGGGTCGAGTCGAGGTCGTCTTCCCAGCAGCCCTGATTCAGCCACGTGGTCGGGATCTTGATTTTCTCGCGTTCCCGGCCCACACGGGCGCAGTAGGCGGCGTAGCGGCGTGCACCTTCGATCAGCGTCTCGGGTTCCATGCCGTCACGCAGCAGGCGAGCGTACTTGGCTTTCGCGCCTTGCTTGGCTTCCCGGCGTGGATACGCCTTCCAGAACTCATCGAATCCGTCCGGGTCGCGCAGCGACTTGGACTTCGGTTTGGACGGTGTTGTTGTAGTGGTGTTGGTGTTGGTGTTGGTGTTGGATACCAGGTCCCTCTGTGACTCCGCTTCCTGTCCGGGTGGTGTCACGCCGTGACTCTGGTCGTTGACCTGCGGGTCTTCCTGCAAAGCGGCACGTTCACGTTCGCGTTGGCGGCGCTTGCGTTCGGCTTCTGCTTGGCGCCGAGTTAGTACCTGTTCACGTGTTTTCTTGTCGCCCCACGCTTCCCAGTCGTGGAACGTGTAGCCGTCGTCGGTGCGCTGCCACAAGCCAGCCGCCAGCAGCTTCTCCACGTCGCGCTTACGGCCACCCAGCACCGACACCACGTACTCGGGCACGTGCCCTTCGGTGGTGTGCTTCATTGACCACGAGCCCGCCCGCACCCACAGGCCCAACGCGGCGTTCCCGGCCTGCACAGCCTTGGGGTGCATGAAGAAGTCGTCATCAACGGGAAACCAGCTCACGCGGCCCTCCACACTCTTACCCGCGCCGTAGCCGCGGCGATTGCTTGTTCGTACTCAGTTGTCAGGCGACGGCCCAGCCCGACCACACGCGCCACGAGGTCACGGCAGTCCAGCTCGAACTCGGCGTCGGTGGGCCCGTCCCACAACCGCTCCCCCAGCTCCACGTAGGTCGCCATCAACTCTGCGTAGGTGGGGTCGGTGTCGAGATAGAGCACCGCGTGTTCACGAGCGACTTCGATGTCCGCGGCCAGGCTCATACAGCCGCGTCCCAGAGCTGTTTCGCGACGGTGCCGTTGACTCCCAACAGCTTCGCGACCTCGGTCGAGGAACCGCCCCGTCCTCGAAGGATGCGGGCGACTGCCACACGCTCGTTGGGGAACAGGTCGCGCCCCACCGGCCTACCGGCCACAAACCGCTCCACCGCGACGTAGTCGACGTCGCCCGGGGGAAAGCCCTGGAGTTGCTGTCCGCGTGTCATTGCCTGCCCCTCGCGGTCATGCGCAGCGTCCGGCCGCACACGGCCAGCACGGCGCGCACAGCGGCCATGGCCTTGTCGGCGTTGTTGTTGAGGTTGGAGATCAGCGCGTGCAGGGTGTCGCGGTCGCGTGCCAGGCGGGCCCCGATGAACCACGCGGCCCACCGTTCGGTCGGCACGGCGTCTTCTGGCGTGATCTCGGAGTGAGTGCCGGACTGGTAGAATGTCAACGGCGCCGGTTGGCCCGGCTTGTGGCCCTGGGAGTATCCGACGGTGTCGGCCCAGGCGCACATCACGTCGTAAAGGGGTTCCACGCCGTAGATGTCCACTAGGTCGCCGAGGCGTTCGTGGGCGGCCCGCATGTCGTCGCGCATGGACTCGTGCAGCACGTCGAGTGCCAAGTCGACCCAGTCAGGGACGGTGGGTATATTGGGTGTTGCCGACATGTGTTGTCCTTTCGAGTGTGTCGGTCTGCTCCCCCGGCCGTGCGGTGGCCGGGGGTTGCTTTTTTCCGGGGTCACTACCGGCAGAGGCTCATGGCGTAGCGGTCGGTCTCCGAACTAAGGAAGCTGGCTTTCTGTTCGCCCATCACGCCATAAACCTTGCACAAACCATGGAATGTTTTCGGCGATGGGTTCCGCCGTCCGACCTCAATCTGGTACAGACTGTGCTCCTTGAGGACCAGCCCGGTTTCCTGCCTCAGCCTCTCCACTGCCTGCGGCCTACTTAGACCCAGGGTGATACGCAAGGACTTGAGGATGCCGTGCTGGATCTTGACACCTTGACTGGCCATGCGTCAACTGTAGGACATAAGCGGACACTAGAGCAAACTAACGTGCTTACCTTGCATAGACCCGAGGTTGCGCTAGGTAGCTGCTCTGATGCAGAAAGTTTGCAGATTAGAGATTGATCTTGCTCCCAAGTAGGGGTAAGAACAAGTTCTGTGCATAATGGGACACATGGCTAACAAGAACCAGGCACACACCCGCCTCGCCGAGGCGATGCAGCACCGCCTAGCTGAACTCCAAACCGACTGGGTCGGAATCGCGGCACGGTCAGGTGTGAGCACCCAGACCATCCGCGACATCCGCTTCGGGCGCACCCGCACCATCCGAGAAACCACCAAGAACGCCCTTGACGACGCGCTCAAGTGGCAACGCGGCAGCATCGACGCGGTCCTAAAGGGTGGAACGCCAACCCCGCTACCGACCGAAAGGCGAACTATCGACCACAGCAGCGACATCGAACAGTCCGCGTGGGTACTTCGCGGGGCGATGGAAGCTGGCGAAACCGTCTACACAGCGGCGGTCGAACGCTTAAAGTCCCGCTTGCCCTCGTCCGACCTCGACAAGGTATTCAGCCGACTCACCGACATCGTGCTCGGTGACGACGAGCGGCATCAGCGGAGATCCACTAGCGCATAGCCGAAAACAAGAAGGACTCCTACCTTGTCCGTTGTTGTCTCCTACAGCCTCATCGCCTTATTGATGGTGCTGCTTATCGTCGTGGCGGTCAGCGAGTACATCACTATTCGAGACCTCCGCCAGGACCGAGTTGACATGCGCATGGAGCGTGCCTACACCATTCAGCGCATCGACCAACTCTCCAACGAGGTTGCCGACCTGCGCAACTACCTGCACGGTCGGCTCACCTCCCTCCCGCCTCAGCCCGAGGCTGCCCCACCGCCTGCCACCAGCGAAACCGGCCACCGCAAGTTCCGGGTCATCGACGGCATGGGGACCGCGAGCTTGGTCGCGATCCTCGCCTTCGCGTGGAAGAACCACCCGAAGATCATGGGTGCCACCACAGCGGCGGCCACCGTGGCGACAGTCGCGTTGGGAGTCACCACCGCGGCCACCATCGCACCGGGCAACACGCCCGTGCACGCACCCGCCACGCCACACATCACCGCGACACGAGTCGCGCCCAGCGAGCAGCAACCCGCCCCGTCGGCCCCGCCGTCGTCGGCACTGACCCCTCCGCCGCCGCCGGAACCGACTTCGACGCCGCCGGAACCGCTGCAAGGCGCCGACCCGAGGATGTTGGCCTTCGATGACGAGCCTGTGAACTACATCCCGTCGCCGCGCCCAGCACCGTCTCCCGAGGTCATCGCGCCAGAGAGTCAGCCCATCACCAACCCGCCCGAGGCACCGCAGACGGGCGCCGACGAGCCTGGCAATGATCAGGGCGCGGTCGAACCCGAGCCGCCCAGCAACCCGGACCAGCCGGACCAGCCGGGCCCCGACGAAACACCCGCCGAACCCGACTGCCTCGTGCGAGTCATCGGTATCGGCGTGCTCTGTGCCGCCTAAACCGGCAACCCCAGCTCGGCGCGGATGCGGGCCGCCTGCTCCGCGTCGAGCACCGTGAAGTCCTCATCATCGTGCAGCAGGCACCACACCAGCCCGACCCGTACGTTCGCCAGCAGCACCGGCACTCGCGCCGGGTCGGCCCAGCCGGGCACCATCCACCCGTTGCGCTGGTACTCCTCAGCCTGCCCAGCGGGCGGGTTCGTCACCAGACCATGGCATCCGACGGTGCCGTCCCCGCACAAGTGCATCCCGTTGGACGGCGTCCACGCCCCGCCCTGGGTACGTTTACGCCGGTGATGCCACGACTGCCCGAACCGCACCCCGCATAGCTCACAGCGCCCGTCAGACCGTGCGTACACGATCCGACGGGCGCTGTTCTGTCCCATCACTGCCACTCGGCGACAGCCCTGTCGGCCATGCCTTCGATCACATCACGGCACTCCAGCGGCTCCAGCCACTCCGCGGGGATTGCCTGCTCACCGTAGGCCGCGCCCAGGATGTTCCCCGCGATCGCACCGGTGGAGTCGGAGTCACCGGAGTGGTTCACCGCCATGCGCACCCCCTCAGCCAGGCTTGAGGCGCGCAGCGACGCGCATACCGCGATCGCCAGCGCCGACTCCCCCGTCCAGCCGCCACCGAGGTGCTTTTCTATGCGCTGCGGAGTCGGCTTGCCAGTCTCGGCCAGCAGAATCGCCTTACGCAGCGCCATATCGGTTTCCACCGTCGCGTCCTCCGGTTGGTTGTCGGCGTGGTTGCGCAGCGCCACCAGCGCGGCCTCCAGCGCGTCGGTGATCAGCGCGCCGTGGACCAGGTGCCGCACCATCACCGCGAGCACCCCGGCCGGCAGGTAGCCGGAAGGGTGCTTGTGCGTCAGCCACGCCAGGCGTGCCGCCAGCGTGAAGATCCGCTCATCGGAAGCCCAGCCGCCCACCGCCGGCCAGAAACCGACCGGAGCCACGCGCATCACACCACCGCACCCCTTGGAGTCGTTGGTGGCCTTGGCGTCGGCGGCGATGGACTCCAGCGCGGTCAAGCAGGTGATGCCAGGCGCACGCTGGGCGTGCAGCCGTCCATCGTTCACCAACTCGCCGGTGAGGGACGGCACCAGACGGCCTTGCGTGGCCAGCCAGTCCAGGTACGACAGCCGCACTTCCGAGACAGGGTTGGTGTCGCCGTTGTGGGCCCGCAGCAGGCCCTCCAGGGTGAACAGGGTCATCTGGGTGTCATCGGTGATCGCGCCATAGCCGAAGCCGCCACGTGCGGTGTAGTCGGCGATGCCGCCCTTGCCGAAGCGATTGGCGATGGAGTCCCAGTTCAGGAACTCCACAGGAGCCCCGAGCGCGTCACCGCAAGCACCGGCGAGGAGGCAGCCGCGGACGTTGTCGGCGTTGAGAGTCATGTGCAAGTCCTTTCGAGTGTGCACCATGTAGTGAGACAAGTATAAGACACACATGAGACATAATGCAAGATTGGCGGCATGGAAATTTCTCCGGCGGCAACATGACAAAGGGCCAGGCAGCGAGATCACCCGCCACCTGGCCCCATCACCCAGCGGTCAACGCCGCGACAACCACACAGCCTGCCGCCGCCCCAGAGCCAGGCCATTGCCCAGGCCATTGACCTTGTTCCGCGCCAACGGCTGCACCGGCACCGGGTCAGAATCCAGCTCATAGCACCGATCCGAGCAGTAGAGCAGGTCGCCAGTGATGTCATTCCCGCACTTCGGGCGCTCGCAGCGCATCAAGATCACATCCCGCCCGATCGGTTCCACGCCACGCCAACCGTAAGACATAAATGAGACATAGTGCAAGCTACTTGGCCTAAAATTGTGCCCTGACATGCCAAGGGCCCGAGCAGCAGGAACACCCCGCCACCCGGGCCCGCCCGGTCACACAGCCCTACCCCGCGTCGAGAACACCCCGCACCGCCTCGAACATCGCCCGCGTATGCCAGGCATCCGCCAGCGCGTCATGCGCGCTACCCGCCTGCTTCGGCATCGGCGGATACCCCGCCCGGTGGATCTCCTGCTGTACGTCGTTGGTCCACATCGGGATACCAGCCGGAAGATCCACCATGCGGCCCCACAACTGGCACAGCGCCACATGGTCATACGCCGCGTAGTACGCCCACAGCTCCGGCTCATCCCCGGCGAGCAGGAACCGCCGCACCTCCTCCGCGATCAGTCGCACAGGCTTGACCACGGGGTCGGCCAAGTTCACGATCTCCCACGGCTTGGCACCCCAGCGCGGGCGAGGCAAGTGCGGCACCACGTTGGCCATCAACCACTCTTGCCGCCTGATCCGATCCCACGGCGCCTCCCGCACCACCGCGTAGTATTCGCGCCCGTCGTCGTCCACGATCCCGATCGAGATCAGCTCGACCGTGCTGCCGTCCTCCAAGAACTCGGTGTCGTAGAAGTACCGGGTCACGCCGCCACCCCCGCCAAGCTCATCGCTGCCTTGACCAGGCCCGCGATCGTCTGCCACGTCGACGTGACGTCCCGCGTGGTCCGCAAGTGATCCTCCGCCGCTTTGCATCGCGTTTTCGTGATCAGCCACTCCTCCCACTCCTTGGCGCACCGATCGGCCACCCAAGCGTCCCGCTCCGCCACCGTCGCCCCGCCCCGCTCCACACGCGGGCAGTTCTCCGAGAGCATCGCCCGCCGATGCACCCGCTGATAGGCGATCTCGGCGTCGGTCTCGGCGTCCCGCGCCTCCCGTAGCTCCTTCTCAGCCCGGGTCAGCTCGGCGGCGGCCTGCTCCAGTGCCACCTCGACCTCAATCGGCGTCAACGACCGGTACGAACCTGGCACTGCACGCAGCCCACTCACGACGCCACCTCCGTCTTCCTCTTCTTCGACTTCTTCGGTTTCGGCTTGTTCACCACACGCAACGTCACCGACGGCGACGTCTTCTTCGGCACCGGACGCCCCAGCGCGGCGAACACCTGTTCGATCGCGTCCATGTCCAGGGACTCCCGCTCGGACACCTGCCACGACAGGACCTTGCCGCTGGGCAACCCGACGTCGGCGTAGTCAGTGCCACGCTCGTTCGGCCGCACCGCGTCCAGCACGCCTTTGGCCTCGTCGGCCAACTCCTGGCCCTCTTTGGCCATGGCGCGGCCCCGCTTCAACTGCTCCACCCAATCCACCGCGTTGGGCAGCTCGGCGAACACCACCGACCGCGGGTCGCGGCCCGGCTTCGCCTCACCCCAGCACGCCGTGCGGAACGGGCAGCGCTCGCACAACTTCGAGTCCGGCGCATAGGCGCGCGGCAACGACTCCAGCGGGGTGTTCCGCACCCACGCCAGCCACTCCATGGCCTGCCCGACCTCACCCGGATCGAACATACGTACGAACGATTCCTCGTCGCCGGTGTCGCGGGCGAGCACGTCGATCCTGACCCACTTCACCGGCTTGCCCTGCTTGACCAGCGCCGCCGCATAGGTGGCCGTCTGGAACCGCCATGACCGCGAGATCCCGTGCTCGCGCCAGTAGTCGAGCATCCGCTGCGACGTCGTCTTCGTATCGACCAGCGTTTCGGTGTCGGCTTCGTAGTGGTCGTTGTGGCCGGGGACGCCCGCGAATTCGACCGCGTGTTCGATCAAGTCCTCAGCGGAGATCAGCCCCTCGTCCTGCAACTGCTTGAGCACCCCGGCGATCGCTTCGTGAATCAGCGTCCCGAGCACCGCCTGAATCGACCCACTCGGGTCGGTTGGCTCCGCACCCAGCAGCCGGAACTTCGCGCGCTTCTCACAGCCACCCAGCTCTGACATGCCCAGCTCGGTCTGCATCGAACGCGGACGCCGACGGTCCCACTCCAGCAGCAGCTCACCCGTGGTCATGCTCACGCCACACACCCCCATCCGGTCACCGCGCCGGCCGCGACCGCCAGCGCGCGGGGCGCCCCGGCATCACAGCCAAGGCGCCCCGTGTCCCCATCACCGATGTCCCGGATCACTCCGGCTCACCTTGCTGCGCCTGCGCTTCGATGTCGGCGAGCGCGGCCTGCTGTTCTTCCAGCGCTTGCGCAGGCTGCGTGGCTACCGGCGCCGTCTCGCCCGCGTCCTGCCCGACCTGCTCAATACGCGCCTGCAACTCGTCCCGGAACGCCAGCAGTTGCTCCAGCGTGGCCTTGCTCCACACAGTGCCGGTCTGGCGGGTGAACTCGGTCTTGAGTGCGCCGATATTCATGTCGATCTGCTTGCCCAAGCTCAACAGCTCGTTCATGGTCGCCGGGATGTCGCCACCCTTGACCTGCCCGTTGGCGTGGCCGTTGGTCTTGCCGTTGGCGTGCCCGTTCGTGGCGGCCGTGGCGCTGTCGGTGGGATAGGCCCGCTCGTAGCCGTCGGCGTCGGGGTCCTGCTCATCGGTGGGCAGGCACAGCGCCTGCAACAGCGCGATGCGGAACGCCACCGACATGGCCTTGGCCGTGCCCTTGTCGCCGTTGTCCATGGACTCACCCGGCGTCATCACGTCCAGGTGGTCACCGGCCGGCCCGTGGAACCGGTAGGTCACCATGACTGTGCATTCACGCGCTGGCTTGCCCTGGCTCGTGCGGACGTCGCGGTAGCTCACCACCGTCCGCACCGGCGCGACGATCACGCGGTGCTTGCGCAGCGCGGGCCCCACGGCGTTGACGACCGCGTCGATACCGCGGAACTTGAACTTGGCGCCCGGCGCGTCGTGGTACTGGTCCTTGCCGACGGCCCTCACCTCGGCCATCACCTTGGCCAGCACATCCACGATGGTCGGCGTGTTCTCAGTCTCAGTGTCGTTGGTCTCAGTCATCGTCCTCTTCCCAGTTCGTGGCGTAGTCGTTGGCGCGCTCCATGCGCACCTCGTAATCGAGCTGCCACCGTGCGAGGCGTTCTTCCAGCTCGTCGCCGCGAGACTGATCGAGCCGACCTCGATGAGCGACTCCGCTCGCGTGCTGACCGAGGTTGGGATGGACCCGGTGCACCGCTCGACGATGAAGCGCTGCCTGGCCCGCGTCGCCGAGCGCGAGTACCGCGACCACATTGCCACGAAGTGCTTCGAACACGCTGCCACCAGCGGTGACATCTCACTGGTCCTCTACGACGTCACCACGCTCT
>JACYYK010003241.1_pt1 | contig 11627 bp, 7 predicted proteins | sample 8236871 | NCBI WGS metagenome assembly JACYYK01 (sample SAMN14103087, study PRJNA606662) | landfill metagenome | isolation source: landfill solid waste inoculated with endophyte fungus Paravalsa indica | place: India:New Delhi, Okhla landfill site | collected 2017-11-05 | reverse complement strand
GTCGTGACGGCCTGGGTGCTGCCCGAGATCGTGGCCGCCTTCGCGGCCTACGCGTTCTTCCACGCGGACGGCACGCTCAACTCGCTGCTCGCGGGCGTGGGGATCGCCGGCCCCGACTGGCTGTTCGAGCACCCGATGCTCGCCGTCATCCTCGCCAACGTCTGGCGGGGCACGGCCTTCTCGATGATGGTCTACTCCGCCGCGATCGCGGAGGTGCCGCCGGAGATCACGGAGGCGGCGACGGTGGACGGCGCGAACGCCGCCCAGCGCCTGGTGTGGGTCACGCTGCCCACCATCCGGCGCAGCATCTCGACCAACCTCATGCTCACGACGCTGCAGACGCTGTCGGTGTTCACGCTGATCTACGTGATGACCGGCGGCGGCCCCGGCACCGACAGCTCCACGCTGCCGATCCTCGCCTACCAGGAGGCGTTCAAGTTCGCCCAGGTCGGCTACGGCACGGCGATCGCCACCGTGATGCTGGTGATCGGCGCCGTCTTCTCCGTCGTGTACATCCGCAGCCTGAAGCCGGAGGTCGACTGATGGCCCAGACCGCCACCCCCGCGCCCTCGCCCGTGCCCGACGTCGCCCCCGCGCCGCCCGCGCGACGGCGGGCGACGCCGTCGGTCGCCGCCCCCGGGCCGCGCACGGCCCGCGTGCTGTCGAACGTCGTGCTCGTCGTCGTCGGGCTGTGCTTCCTGCTGCCGCTGGGCTGGATCGTGCTGGCGTCGCTGGACCCGAGCGCCACGCTCGCCGTCGGGCTGCCGGAGACGTTCACGCTCGAGAACTTCACGGCCGTCATGACGCCGGAGCAGACCTGGGTGCCGCTGGCGAACGCGTTCCTGCTCTCCGCGGGCACGGGGGTCATCACCGTGCTGGCGTCCGTCCTCGCGGCGTACCCGCTGTCGCGCTACCGGATGCGGTTCAACAAGCCGTTCCTGTACGCCGTGCTGTTCGGCACCTGCCTGCCGATCACGGCCATGATGGTGCCGGTCTACTCGCTGTTCGTGCGGCTCAACCTGCTCGACTCGCTGGCGGGCACCACGTTCTTCATGGCCGCGACGTCGCTGCCCATGGCGATCTGGATGACCAAGAACTTCATGGACTCCGTGCCGATCTCCCTCGAGGAGGCGGCGTGGACCGACGGCGCGTCGGCGATGACCACGCTGCGCACCATCGTGCTGCCGCTCATGCGGCCCGGCATCGCCGTCGTCTTCATCTTCGTGTTCATCCAGGCCTGGGGGAACTTCTTCGTCCCCTTCGTGCTGCTGCTGACCCCGGAGAAGCAGCCGGCCGCCGTGAGCATCTTCGCGTTCTTCGGCCAGTACGGCTCGGTCGCCTACGGCCAGCTCGCGGCCTACTCGATGCTCTACGCCCTGCCCGCCGTCGGCCTGTACGTGCTCGTCTCGCGGCTGTCCGGCGGCTCGTTCGCGCTCGCCGGCGCCGTCAAGGGCTGACTCCCCACTCCCGTCCCACCTGCCCCACCCCGTCCCCAGGAGCCTGATCCATGCACGACACCACCACCCGCACCACCATGCGCCTCGAGCGCTTCGTCAAGGACTGGCTGGAGCCCGCCGTCCTGCGCGAGACCAGGCCGCTCGACGTCGAGGCGTGGACCGTCGGCGGGGAGCCCGTGCCGTTCGCCGACGCGGTCGCGGCGACCTACGCGCCGTTCGCGATCGGCACCCCATGGGGACGCCCGTGGGACACCACGTGGTTCCACGTGACCGGCGACGTCCCGGCCGGGTGGTCCGGCGACGCCGCGCCCGCGGGCACGCGCGTGGAGCTCGTCGTCGACCTCGGGTTCACCGGCGCCGGCCCGGGCTTCCAGGCCGAGGGCACCGCCTGGACGCCGGACGGCCGCATCGTCAAGGCCGTCGAGCCGCGCAACCAGCACGTCCCGCTCGTCGCCGGGCAGGCGCTCGACGACGCCGGCCGCGTCGACCTCTACGTCGAGGCCGCCGCCAACCCCGACGTGCCGGGCGGCGCGTGGACCCGCCCCACGCCGATGGGCGCCTGGGAGACCTCCGGGCCCGACCCGATCTACGCGCTGCGGACCATGCACGTGGCCCTCGTCGACGAGACGGTCTGGGAGCTGCTGCAGGACGTGCGCGCCCTGCGCGGCCTGGTCCGCGTGCTGCCCGGCACGAGCCCCCGCGCGGCCGAGGTGCTGCGCGCGCTGGAGGACATGCTCGACGCCGTCGACCCGGACGACGTCGCCGGCACCGCCGGGGCGGGTCGTGCGGCGCTCGCCGCGGCCCTCGCCGCCCGGGCGACGGCGTCGGCGCACCGGATCCACGCCGTCGGGCACGCGCACATCGACTCGGCGTGGCTGTGGCCCACGCGCGAGACCGTGCGCAAGTGCGCGCGCACGTTCTCCAACGTGCTCTCCCTGATGGACGAGGACCCGGACGTGACGTTCGCCTGCTCCTCGGCGCAGCAGTACGCGTGGGTGCAGGAGCACTACCCGGAGCTGTTCGAGCGGATCCGCGAGCGGGTGCGCGAGGGGCGCTTCGTGCCCGTGGGCGGCATGTGGGTCGAGTCGGACACCAACATGCCGGGCGGCGAGGCGCTGGCCCGCCAGCTCGTGGCCGGCAAGCGGTACTTCATCGAGGAGCTGGGCGTGGAGCCGAAGGAGGTGTGGCTGCCGGACTCCTTCGGGTACACGGCGGCCCTGCCGCAGCTCGCCCGGCTGGCGGGCAGCGACAACTTCCTCACGCAGAAGATCTCGTGGAACGACACGAACACGATGCCGCACCACACGTTCTGGTGGGAGGGCATCGACGGGTCGCGGGTCTTCACGCACTTCCCGCCCGTGGACACGTACAACTCCGAGCTGTCGGCCGAGGAGCTGGCCCGCGCCGAGCGGCAGTACGCCGAGAAGGGCCGCGCCAACACGTCGCTGGTCCCGTTCGGCTTCGGCGACGGCGGCGGCGGCCCCACCCGCGAGATGGTGGCCGCGGCCCGGCGCACGCGCGACCTCGAGGGGTCGCCGCGGGTGGAGCTGTCCGACTCGCAGACCTTCTTCGAGGCCGCCCGGGCCGAGTACGCGAACCCGGCCACGTGGACGGGGGAGATGTACCTCGAGTACCACCGCGGCACGTACACGTCGCAGGCCCGCACCAAGCGGGGCAACCGGCGCAGCGAGCACCTGCTGCGCGAGGCCGAGCTGTGGGCCACGACGGCGACGGTGCGGACCGGGGCGGAGTACCCGGCCGAGCGGCTGCAGCGGCTGTGGCGCACCGTGCTGCTGCAGCAGTTCCACGACATCCTGCCCGGGTCGTCCATCGCCTGGGTGCACCGCGAGGCCGAGCGCAACTACGCCGAGGTGGCCCGCGAGCTCGAGGAGATCGTCGACGACGCGCTGCGCGCGCTGGTCGGGGAGGGCGACCGCCCGGTGGCCGTCAACGCCGGGCCGTTCGCGCGCGACGGCGTGGCGGCGCTCGGCGCCACGGCCCTCGACGCGCCGCGCGGCGCGGGCACGGTGACCCCCGTGGCCGAGGGCGACGGCTGGGTGCTGGAGAACGACCTCGTCCGTGTCGTCGTCGACGGCCACGGGCACGTGGTGTCCGCCGTCGACCGCGCGAGCGGGCGCGAGGCGATCCTGCCCGGGGCGCGGGCGAACCTGCTCCAGCTGCACCGCGACGTCCCCAACGAGTGGGAGGCGTGGGACATCGACGAGCACTACCGGCGCAGCACCACCGACCTCGTCGAGGCGGCGAAGATCGAGGTCGCGGACGGCGCGTCCGGGCCGGTGGTGCGCGTGCTGCGCGAGCTCGGGTCCTCGCGCGTGGAGCAGGACCTCGCGCTCCCGGTCGCCGGTCGCGGGCTGCGCATCACGACCCGCGTCGACTGGCACGAGCGTCAGAAGCTGCTCAAGCTCGCCTTCCCGCTCGACGTGCGCGCCGAGCGCGCGACGTCGGAGATCCAGTTCGGGCACGTGCACCGGCCCACGCACGTCAACACGTCGTGGGACCACGCCCGCTTCGAGACCGTCGCGCACCGGTGGGTGCACGTGGGGGAGCCGGGCTTCGGCGTGGCCGTCGCGAACGACTCGACGTACGGCCACGACATCACGCGCACCCGGCCGGCCGAGGCCGGCGACGCGCAGGGCGGCACCGGCACCACCGTGCGGCTCTCGCTGCTGCGCGCGCCGAAGTTCCCCGACCCCGACGCGGACCAGGGCGAGCACGAGCTGACCTGCGAGCTCGTCGTCGGCGCCGGCATCGACGACGCCGTCCGGCACGGCTACGCGCTCAACCTGCCCGAGCGCGTCGTCACCGGGGACCACGGCGTCGAGCCGCTGGTCGTGGTGGACGACGCCGTCGTCGTCGAGGCGGTCAAGCTCGCCGAGGACGCCAGCGGCGACGTCGTCGTGCGCCTCTACGAGAGCCGCGGCGGCCGGGCGCGCGCCCGTGTCACCCCGGCGTTCGCGCACTCGGGCGTCGAGGTGACCGACCTGCTCGAGCGCCCGCTCGCCACCCCGGAGCGGGACGGCGACGACGTGCTCCTCGAGCTGACCCCGTTCCAGGTGGTCACTCTGCGCATCCGCCGCTGACCTTCGAGAGACCGAGCACCACCCGAGCACCACCGAGCGAAGGAGAGAACGATGAGGTTCACCAGAGCAGTCGGTACGGTCGCCGCGCTGGCGTGCGTGATGGGCGCTGCGGTGCCCGCGTCCGCGTCGGAGGACGGGAGCGGCACGTCGCCGCGCACGCAGCAGGCACGAGCCGTGGCCAGCTACGAGGCGATGCAGGAGCACCTGTACGTGGACGACGGGTCGGGGCTCTACCGGGAGCGCTACCCGTCCAGCGCCGAGGACCGCCCGTACTCGTACGAGTGGCCGTTCTCCCAGGCGCACGTCGCGACGCTCGACCTCACGGGGATGCCCGGGCGGGCGGGTCGGTCGTTCACCGACGACCTCGCGGACCGGTCGGCGGGCCAGGAGCGGTTCTGGAACGCGGACGGCGGCACGACCGGGCTGCCGGCGTACGACTCCTACGCCCGCGCTCCGTACGGCGACGGCGGCGACATCTTCTACGACGACAACGAGTGGGTCGCGCTGGCCAAGGTGCAGCAGCACCTGGCCACGGGCGACCGGGCGGCGCTCGAGCGGGCCGAGCAGATCTTCGAGCTCGTCGTCTCCGGCTGGGACACCGACCCCGACCACCCGGCGCCGGGCGGCGTCTTCTGGACGCAGGCGACGTGGAGCACCGACCGCAACACCGTGTCCACCATGCCCGGCGCGCAGCTCGCCACCCGCCTGTACATGATCACCGGCGAGGAGCGCTACCTCGACTGGGCCGAGCGGATGGTCGGCTGGACGGACGAGCACCTGCTCGCGCCGAACGGACTGTACTGGGACAACGTCAAGCTCGACGGGTCGATCGACCGGACGCAGTGGTCGTACAACCAGGGCGTCCCGGTGGGCACGTACACGCTGCTGTACGAGGCGACGGGCGAGGAGCGCTACCTGGAGAAGGCGGAGGCGATCGCGGCGGCCTCGTACCGGTTCTACGTGACCGAGGGGCGTCTGGCCGGGCAGCCGATGTTCTTCAACTCCATCTGGTTCAAGAACCTGCTGCTCCTGGAGTCGGTGACGGGTGGGCACGCCTACCGCGACGCGATGACGGACTACGCGGACACGCAGTGGCGCGAGGCGCGCGACGTCGGGACCGGGCTGTTCGCCGCCGGCGACGAGCACACCGAGCTGCTCGAGCAGGCGGCCATGGTGCAGATCTACGCCACGCTCGCGTGGCCGCGCGGCAAGGCGTCGATCCTGTACTGACGCCCGAAAGCGGGCGACTACCCTCGGGGAGTGGCACATCTCCTCGGCGCGGACGGCATCGCGCTGACCATCGGCACCCGCACCCTCCTGCACGACGTCTCGCTCGGGCTCGACGACGGCGACCGCATCGGCGTCGTCGGCCCGAACGGGGCGGGCAAGTCGACCCTGCTGCGCCTGCTGGCCGGCACGCAGGCGCCGGACGCCGGGCGCGTCACCCGCGTGGGCGGCTCCCGGCTCGGCATGCTCGTGCAGCGCGACGTCGACGACGACGCGGCGACCATCCGCGACCTCGTGCACGGCGACGACGCGACGCACGAGTGGGCGTCCGACGCCCGCATCCGCTCCGTGCACGCCGGGCTGCTGGCCGACCTCGACCTCGACCAGCCGGCGACGACCCTCTCCGGCGGGCAGCGCCGCCGGGTGGCGCTCGCGGCGCTGCTCGTCGAGGACCCGGACGTGCTGCTCCTCGACGAGCCCACCAACCACCTCGACGTCGAGGGTGTCGCCTGGCTGGCCGAGCACCTGGCCGCGCGCTACGGCCGCCCGGGCGCCACGGGCGCGCTCGTCGTCGTCACCCACGACCGCTGGTTCCTCGACGCCGTCTGCTCCCGCACGTGGGAGGTGCGCGGCGACGGGTCGGGTGCCGTCGACGGGTACGACGGCGGGTACGCGGCGTACATCCTGGCCCGCGCCGAGCGCGCCCGGCAGGCCGCCACGGCGGCCGAGAAGCGCAACAACCTGCTGCGCAAGGAGCTCGCGTGGCTCAAGCGCGGCGCGCCCGCCCGCACGTCCAAGCCCAAGTTCCGGCTCGACGCCGCGGCCGCGCTCATCGACGACGAGCCGCCGCCGCGCGACACCCTCGAGCTCACCCAGATGGCCACCCGCCGGCTCGGCAAGGACGTGCTCGACCTCGAGGACGTCACGGTCACGGTGCCCGCGCGGGACGGCCACGAGGCCGGGCCGCGCGACGCCGCGGGCCGCCGCGTGCTGCTCGACGACGTCACCTGGCGCCTCGGCCCCGGCGACCGGTACGGCGTGGTCGGCGTCAACGGCGCCGGCAAGACGACGCTGCTGTCCCTGCTGGCCGGCCGCCGGGAGCCGGACTCCGGTCGCGTGCGGCGCGGCAAGACCGTCCACGTCGCCGAGCTCACCCAGGACGTCGGCGAGCTCGACGACGTCGGGCACCTCACCGCGGTGCAGGTCGTGGACCGCGAGAAGCGCACCGTCGTCGTCGACGGCAAGGAGCTCACCGCCGGCCAGCTCACCGAGCGGCTCGGCTTCACCCGCGAGCGCGCGCACACCATCGTGCGGGACCTGTCGGGCGGCGAGCGGCGTCGCCTCCAGCTGCTGCGGCTGCTCGTCTCGGAGCCGAACGTGCTGCTGCTCGACGAGCCCACCAACGACCTGGACACCGACACCCTCGCCGCCGTGGAGGACCTGCTCGACGGGTGGCCCGGCACGCTGATCGTCGTCTCGCACGACCGGTACCTGCTGGAGCGGGTGTGCGACCGGCAGTGGGCGCTGCTCGGCGACGGCGCGCTGCGCGACCTGCCGGGCGGGGTGGAGCAGTACCTCCAGCTGCGGCGGGCTGCGGCCTCGAACGCGACGCCCGCGGCGCCGAGCGCGACGGCGACCGTCGGGGGCGGCGGTTCCGCACCCGGACCTGCGACGACGTCGTCGGGGGCCTCCGCGGCGGAGGTGCGGGCCGCCAAGAAGGAAATCTCACGGATTGAGCGGAGGTTGGCTCGGATCGCGGACGAGGAGAACACTCTGCACGAGCAGATCGCCGCCGACCCGACGGACTACACCGCGGTGGCGGCCCTCGACGAGCGCCTGCGGGAGCTCGGCGCCGAGAAGGAGGAGCTCGAGATGGCCTGGTTGGAGTCCGCCGAGGTGGCGGGATGAGCGANNCGCTGGACGACGTCGACCGCGCGCTCGTGCGCGCGCTGCGCGAGGACGGGCGCGCGACGCTGGCCGCGCTCGCGGGCGTGACAGGGCTGTCCCAGTCCGCCGTGCAGGCGCGGGTGCGCAAGCTGGAGGCGCGCCGCGTGATCACCGGCTACCGCGCCGTCGTCGACCCCGACGCCGTCGGGCTGCCCATCGCGGCGTACGTCGAGATCACGCCGCTGGACCAGTCGCAGGCCGACGACGCCCCGGAGCGGCTGCGCGACGTGCCCGGCATCGAGGCGTGCTGGTCGGTGGCCGGCAACGCCAACTACCTGCTGCTGGTGCGCGTGCCGTCGCCGTCGGCGCTGGAGGACCTGCTGGGCGAGATCCGGCGGGAGGCGAGCGTGTCCACGCGCTCCACCGTGGTGCTGCGGACGTACTTCGAGGGGCGGCCGCTGGCGCACTGACAAGATTTCTTGTGGTCAAACTCTGGTTCGGCAGGAAGTTCTCCTCTACCGTCGGGGTATGACCGAGACAATCTCTCAGCGCACAGCCACCAGCGTCGGCGGCTCGATCGAGGCCACCGCCGTCCTCGAGTCGCTGCGCGAGCACCTGCTCGTCGACGGCTTCGACCTCGTCCTCGACCTCGACCGCTCGCACGGCTCGACCCTCGTCGACGCCCGCGACGGACGCGAGTGGACCGACCTGTTCACCTTCTTCGCGTCCAACCCCCTGGGCATGAACCACCCCGCCCTGTTCCGCGACCCGCTGTTCCGCGAGGAGCTCACCCGCGCCGCGATCAACAAGCCCTCCAACTCCGACGTCTACACCGTCGAGCTCGCCCGCTTCGTCGACACCTTCGCCCGCGTGCTCGGCGACCCCGCGCTGCCGCACCTCTTCTTCGTCGACGGCGGCGCCCTCGCCGTCGAGAACGCGCTCAAGGTCGCGTTCGACTGGAAGTCGCGGCACAACGAGGCGCACGGGCGGTCGGGGGAGCTCGGCACGAAGGTGCTGCACCTGCAGCACGCGTTCCACGGCCGCTCCGGCTACACCATGTCCCTCACCAACACCGAGCCCGGCAAGGTCGCCCGCTTCCCCAAGTTCGACTGGCCCCGCATCACCTCGCCCTACCCCGGGCACGACGCCGACGGCGCCCCCCGCGACGTCGAGGCCCTCGAGGCCCGGGCGCTCGCCGAGGCGCGCGCCGCGTTCGACGCGCACCCGCACGACATCGCCTGCTTCGTCGCCGAGCCGATCCAGGGCGAGGGCGGCGACCACCACCTGCGCGCCGAGTTCCTCCAGGCCATGCAGGCCCTGTGCCACGAGCACGACGCCCTGTTCGTCCTGGACGAGGTGCAGACCGGCGTCGGCATGACCGGCACCGCCTGGGCCTACCAGCAGCTCGGCGTGCAGCCCGACGTCGTCGCCTTCGGCAAGAAGGCCCAGGTGTGCGGCGTCATGGCCGGCGGCCGTGTCGACGAGATCGACGACAACGTGTTCCACGTGTCGTCGCGCATCAACTCCACCTGGGGCGGCAACCTCGTCGACATGGTGCGGTCGCGCCGCATCCTCGAGGTGATCGAGGCCGAGGGCCTGATCGAGCGCGCCGCGCGCGTGGGCGCCGGGCTCCTGGCACGGCTCGAAGGGCTGGCGGCGGCGCACCCCGGCGTCGTCACCGATCCCCGCGGCCGAGGGCTCATGTGCGCCGTGTCGCTGCCGTCGCGCGAGGTGCGCGACGCCGTGCTCGCCGGGCTGCACGACGCCGGGTACCTCGTCCTCGGGTGCGGCGAGCGGTCCGTGCGGTTCCGGCCGGCGCTGACCGTCGAGGAGTCCGTGCTGGACGACGCCGTCGCCGCGCTCGACCGGGTGGTCGGTCGCGTCGCCGTCTGACGGTTGACGGCAGGTCAGGGAATCGCGCGCACGGTAGCGTTCACGGGCGCCAGGGCGCCCTCCACTTCGGGTTTGACTACCGTGCGCGCGATTCCCTGACCTGCCTTCTTTCGTCTCCTGGTGGCGGTGGGTCGGGGCGTGACAGGCTCGGGCCGTGACGAGTCATCGCGTAGTGGTGCACGACGGCGAGGCCGGGCGGGTGCTGACCGTGCTGCCCGGCGTGGGGTACACCGCGGAGGGGCCGGTGCTGGCGCGGCCTTCCGCTGCGTTGCGTTCTGGCGGTTGGACGGTGCGGACCGTGGTGTGGGACGGGCGACCGGACTTCGACGGCGCGCGACGGGTGTACGCCGACGTGGTGCGTGACGGGGTCGCCGCTGCCCCTGGTGCGGTGCACCTGGTGCTGGCGAAGTCGCTCGGCACGCTGGCGCTTCCCCTCACCGTCGAGCTGGGACTGGCCGGGGCGTGGCTGACGCCGCTGCTCACGACCGACCGCGCGCCCGAGGTGCGGGACGCCGCGGCTGGGCTGGGTGCTGCGCGTGTCCCTGCGCTCCTGGTGGGCGGCACCGCCGACGGGCTCTGGGACGGCGCGCTGGCCGCGGCGTCCGGGGCGCGGGTGCTCGAGGTGGACGGCGGCGACCACTCCCTGGAGATCGACGGCGACCCGGCCCGCACGGCGCGGGCGCTCGACGACGTGACGGCCGCCGTCGTCGACCTGGCTGCCGCCGTGGCTGCCGCTCGGGACTGATCGGCGCGGCAGTCGGCGCTCGCGGCCGGGCCGACGTCGGGCGCGACACGCGGGCGATCGTTACCCATCCTTAACAGTGATTTTCACCACGGGAGGCCATGATGGCGATATGTTCCACGGCAACGCCGTCGCGGCCCCGTGCGCGCGGTCGGCGGCGACGTGCACGACGACGTGAACACGGCATGGCAACGGCGCCTTGAGCGACCACGACGTGGGGAGAAGCCGGTGACGATGGGGCGAAGGGCTGCGGTGGCGGCCACGGCGACAGCGGTGGCGCTGGTGCTGGCGAGCTGTTCTGGTGGTGGCGGCGGGGACGACGACGGCACCGACGGCGGGGGAGGCGGTGGCAGCGACCCGGACGCGACGCTGCACCTGTCGCTCTCGCAGGACGTCGAGACGCTGCTGCCGATGGACTCGAACGTCGGGGACAACATCTCCGTGCTCGACGTCGTGTACGACGGCCTGGTCCGGTACGACCCGAAGACCACGGAGCCGTACAACTACGTGGCCGAGAGCGTCGAGACCGACGACAACACGGTCTGGACCATCAAGATCAAGCCCGACCTGACGTTCCAGAACGGCGAGCCGGTGGACGCCGACGCGTTCGCCCGGGCGTGGAACTACGCCGCCTACGGCCCCAACGCCATGGCGAACAACTACTTCTTCGAGCGTATCGCGGGCTACGACGAGATGCAGGGCGAGACCGACGACGACGGGAACGTCACCAAGGAGCCCGAGGCGGACACGCTGTCGGGCCTGAAGGTCGTCGATCCGCAGACGCTCGAGGTCACCCTCACGGGCCCGTTCGCCGGGTTCGGGACGATGCTCGGCTACACCGGGTTCTTCCCGATCGCGCAGGAGTGCCTCGACGACATCGAGGCGTGCGCCGTGCAGCCGATCGGCAACGGCCCGTTCCAGGTCGAGAAGTGGGACCAGGGCGTGAACCTCACCGCCAAGCGCTGGGAGGACTACACGCTCGAGGAGACGCCGGGGTACGGCGCCATCGAGTGGACCGAGTACACCGGCGAGGACAACTGGCCGGACTTCCAGGCCGGCAACCTCGACTTCGCGGTGCCGCCGCCCGCGGAGCAGCAGGCGGCCGCGAACGACCCCGACCTTCAGGAGCGGTACGTCGAGGGTCCGGGCGCCGCGCTGACGTACATGGCCTTCCCGCTGTACAAGGACGGCCCGTGGAAGGACGTCGAGTTCCGCAAGGCGATCTCGCTCGCCGTCGACCGGCAGGGCATCATCGACGCCCTCCTGCCGGGTCAGCGGGTGCCCGCCGCCTCCTGGGTGGTGCCCGACGTCGTTCCGGGC